>ERZ1034361.1398-NODE-1398-length-12914-cov-2.578796_pt1 | contig 12914 bp, 16 predicted proteins | sample MGYA00520617_ERZ1034361 | MGnify/ENA primary metagenome ERZ1034361 (study PRJEB33736, sample SAMEA104284507) | Azolla filiculoides | biome: Urban; feature: Water surface; material: Ditch water | place: Netherlands | collected 2015-10-28 | depth 0-0.1 m ... | reverse complement strand
ATCGTCAGCCATCTGGGGCCGGACGCGATGGTGTTTCCCGCGCTGCGTGGCGTTCCCGTGGTCGATCAGTGGCTGATGGAAAAAGAAGCTGGTGGTGACGCCTTCAAGCAACTGTTTGCAGACTACGACTCAGAACTGTTGAGTGACGACACTGACACCAACCCGCTGTTCGCCGCCAGCCTGCCGAACAAGTTCATGGCCATCGTGCCCTCGCGGCAAGCCGGGGCGTTGGCAGAGCGGGCCATTGCCGCCATCCGGCACGCTGCAAAAAACTGGACGCTGGCTGCCGCGCAGCGCGCCTTCGATACGGCGGGCGTGGCCATGACCGACGTCGCCCGCGACCAGATTCATGCGCAACTGGCGGGCTTCCCCGAGGCGTATTGGGCTGCGGCGGCATGGCCGATCGACGGCGAAGCCTGCAAAGACGTCGCCAGCGCCAGCGCCCGCCTGCACACGGCGCTCGACAGCATCCACTCGGACCTGAAAAAGCAAGGTGTCTTCCAGCCCGCCGCGTGGAATGTGTTGACGCGCGAACTCAAGCTGGCAGACCTCAAATTTTGGGAACCCAACACCGGCATCCTCTACCCCGCTGTGTACGAGCTTGCCGAACGCGCGCTGGGCGCCGCCAAGTCCACCCGGCCGTTTGCACCCCTGCTGGAGGAAGGCCACCGCTGCACGCTCACCGGCGAGGCTGAGTGGCTGACCCATGACCGCGCTTTGCTTGGGCTCAACCGCAAGGACCGCAACGCCAGCAGCATCTGGGGCAAGTTGGTCAAAGTCAAAAAGTCCTGGGTCAAGCCCGGCGAGCACCTGGGCGCCATTGCCACCCTCAAGCGCCTGTGGCCGACCTTGTTTGCCGAACGGGTCAGCAAATTGACGAAGGGTGACGTGCGCCGCTTTGTGGTCAGCACCCATGCATTGGCGCTTTCCACCACCCTGGAAAAGCTGGCCGCTGCCACCTTGACCACCGACCAGCAAGCCGCCTTGCTGGCATTGGCCTCACCCGCGTCAGAATACGACCCGGTCACGCTGCCCAAGGCTTTGATGCGCAAGCTGCACCGGCTGCCCCAGGCACAGCAAGACACCCTCCGGCGCCTGCCCGCCTTGCTGGAAGACAAGCAAGAGGCCACCGATGGCGGCTACCACCTGGATCAAACGGTACGCCAACTGCTCGGTGACAGCCGCCCCGAAACCTACTACGCCCTGATCTTGATGGACGGTGACCGCATGGGCGGCTGGCTGGCGGGCAATGAAGGCGATTACAAGTTGGCCTACCGGGAAACCTGGCACACCAAGGTGCTGGGCGAGATGGGCAAATACGAAAGTCGGGACAAGAACCTGAAGGCGTATCTCGACACCAAACGCCCGGTGTCCCCCGGCCGCCACGGCGCCATCTCGCAGGCCTTGAACGACTTTTCTACCCGCCTGGCACGCCATGTGGTTGAGGAATGCTGCAAGGGCAAGCTGCTCTACGCCGGCGGCGACGATGTGCTGGCCCTTGTGGCCGTGGACGACCTTTTTGACTGCATGCAGCTGCTGCGGCTGGCCTACAGCGGCATTGCGCCGGACGACAGCATGGGCCTAGGTGAGCGCATCGGTGCGCTGCGTCGGGGCGGCAGCGGATCACAGCGCAAGCTGCTGCTGGACCAAGGCTTCGGCTTGCTGAACGGCCGGCTCATGACCCTCATGGGCCACAAGGCCACGGCCTCAATGGGTGCCGTGGTCGCGCACCACACCGCGCCGCTGGGCATGGTGCTGCGCGAGTTGCGGGCGGCAGAGAGCCGGGCCAAAGACACCGTGCGCGGAAAAGACGCCAGGGGCGCCGAAGTCAACCGCGATGCCTTCTGTCTGCGCGTGCTCAAGCGTGGCGGGGGCGAGGTCAATGTCACCAGCCCGTGGTGGCCGGTGCAAGCCGACCAGCAGCCCGACACCTCGCAGAGCGCGCTGGCGCTGATGAAGCAACTTGCCACGCAACTGGCGCTGACCGATTTTTCACGCGGCGCCATTTACCGTGCGCAGTTGTGGTTTGAGGGGTTGACCGATGACGCCCCTGACTGCCAAAACAAGACTTGGCGCGACCAAATGGCCCATTCACTGGCCTATCAGTTCAAGCGTCAAACATCAGGCGAAACGAAGGGTGAACACCAAGCAAGGCAGGCGTTGGTTGGCGAGCTGGCATATGCCGTCGTCCGCTTTGTCTGCGATGTCATGAATCCCCAACACCCCAAGACCGCCATCGAAAACTTCCTGGTGACCAGCGAATTTTTTGCCCGGGAAGCGCGTGCGTTCCGGCCAGACAAGGGCGGCGACAAGCTGATGAAGCCTCGCCCGGAAGCAGCAGGAGCCAGCGCATGAACACCACGACGTACTTCTATGTGCGCCCCACCGACAGCCTGTTTGTGCGCGGCAACCTCGCGTTTGGCGACAGCGGCGAGCATGGCGCATCAACGATGCCGCCGCCCCCCTCGCTCTTCGCTGGAGCCTTCCGCTCGGCCCTGCTGGGCAAAGACGCCAAGCAACTCACGGCCTTTCTGACGCACGGACGTTGCAACAGCTCAGCACTGGCGAAATGCCTGGGCACTCCCGAGGCGCCGGGCGATTTCCGCATCACCTGGTTGTCGCTGGCCGGTGACCCCGGCGCCGGCGCGGTGCCCGAGGCAATTTCGCCCCTGCCTGCGGACTTGCTGCTGCTGGGCAAGAACTTCGCCACGCTGGCGCCGCGCGCCCCGAGCCCTGGCGTGCAGTCGGCGGGCGACTTGCCTTTTCGCGCCACGCTGGTGTCCGCCAAGCAGGAAAAACCCAAGGGCGGTGTTTTTCTGCGTGGCAAGGGACTCGGCCAGCACCTGCAAGGGCCCGCGCCCGCAAACTCCGACGGCATTGAGAGCCGCCACCTGTTCCAGCGCGACCCCCGTCTGGGCATTGGCTTGAACACCGACGCCCACACGGCGGAAGAGGGGCAGATCTACACCACCGAGGGTTTCGCGTTCAGCCCCCAGTCCGAAGCCGGGGCAGCGAAATTTGCCAGCACCGGATTTCTGGTCGGCATCCAGGGCGTGGCGGACCTGTTGCCTGCGGAAGGTTTGTTGCGACTGGGCGGCGATGGCCGCAGCGCGCACTACCGCAAGGTGGCCTTCGCCGCGCCCTCGGTCGCCAGCCTGCCTGGGGCCAAGGCCCGCTTTCGCCTGCTGCTGCAAACCCCGGCGCTCTTCACCCAAGGCTGGTTGCCCGAAGGCGTGAGCGAGCAGGGCGGCAGCTACCGCCTGCAGGGCGACGGCTTCAGCGCCCGGCTGGCCTGTGCTGCTCTGGGCCGGCGCGACATCGTCAGCGGCTGGGACTTGTACCAGTGGAGACCGAAGCCCGCGCAAGCCGCCGTACCCGCCGGCAGCGTCTATTGGTTTGACGAATTCACGGGCGACGCCGGCAAGCTTGCGGCATGGATTGCCAAGGGCCTGTGGCCCGATCATCTCGACACCCTGCAACAAGCCCGCCGTGCCGAAGGCTACAACCGCGCCCTGTTGGGGGCGTGGAACTGATACCCCCGAATACTCCCGAGGACTCCCCATGTTTGAAGCATCCCAACTGGTTTTTTATTACGCCGTGAGCCCCGTTCACATGGGTGCCGGCAGCGCCATTGGCGCGATTGACAGCCCGATCCAGCGCGAGGTTCACACCCAGCACCCGATGTTCGCGGGCAGCGGCTTGAAAGGCGCACTGCGCCACCACTTCAATCGCGCGTGGCCGCGCGCCGAAGGCGATGACCGCAAGGCGAACAGCCTGATCAACCGCATCTTTGGCCCGGACACCGGTGCGTCTGACTTCGCGGGCGCGCTGTCGCTTAGCGATGCGCAACTGGTTGCCTTGCCCGTGCGCTCGCTCAAAGGGGGCTTCGCCTATGTCACCAGTCCGCTGGCGCTGGCCCGTCTGCACCGGTTGGCTACCCAGTCGGGCCTGTCGCCGGACTGGACGGTGCCGATGGTGGCGGAAAACAAAGCCCTGACCGCCAGCAGCAACCTGCTGCATGACAAACAGTTGATCCTCGAAGCGTTCGAGTTCATCGCCGAGGTGGACGACAAGCTCAAGGCCATCGCCGCGTGGATCGCCACCCATGCCTTGCCCGGCAGCGTCAACAACTTTTTCGCCGACAAGCTCAGGGCAGACCTGGTGCTGCTGCACGACACTGACTTCGCCCACTTTGCCCGCCACGCAATGGTCGTGGAGCCGCATGTGCGCATCAACGACGAATCCGGCACAGCCGACGATGGCGGTTTGTTCTATGTCGAAAACCTGCCGCCAGAAACCTTGATGGTGAGTCTTGCGCAGGCCAGCATCGAGCGCTTCAAGAAAGGCAGTCGCCGCGACGACTCACCCGCGCTGTTGAGCGCCGCTGACGTGCTGGTCAAGGTGTTTGCTGGTGAGGGCGAAGCCCTGCCGGGCATCGCCGGGAAGCTGCTGCAAATCGGCGGTGACGCCACCACGGGACGCGGCCTGGTGCTCGTCCAGCCCGCCCAGCGCTGAAGGAGACCGACATGAGCCAAACCCTCGACCAGAAACGCGCCGCATTGGCCTGGCAGTACGCCACTGCAGGCATGAGCCAGTACGGCAAGGAATACAAGGGCCTTGCCAAAGGCGCACCCGCGCTGATCATGAACAGCGGGCTGATGCCGACATTGGCGTTCTACAGCGCCAAGAGCAACGCTGCACGACACCTCCTTGACGACCTGCTTCGGGGCCTGTCGCAACGATTGGCCGAACGGGAACTCAAGGCCGGGCAGGGCGGGGCGGTATTTCCACAGTTCATGGAGATGCTGCAGAAATGCGAATCGCGGGAGTACCTGCGCTACACAGATGAAGCACTGGAATTGCTCAAGTGGATTCGGCAGTTCGTGGATGCGGTTGAAGCGAAAGAGGCCTGACCATGGCACTTCCGCAACGCATCGCAGCCATCCCTGGCTTCATTCCCAAAGACTTGAAGGACGCCGCGCCGGGCCACCGCTTTCAGCTCTACCTGGAGCACTGGCAGGGAGCGAACGGCAACGCGTTTGAGCCGTACAAGAAGTCCCGGCCACAAGGCAAGGACGAACGCGCAGTTTTTGACCGTGAATGTGCTGGCGTGCTCAGGGACCTGTGCGCTTTGCCACCTTCAAGCCTGAACGTTCTGAAAGGCATTCGCTCACGTCAGCAAGCCCTGAGCGCCCACCATGGCGCCAACGCTTTCCGGATCAGCACAACATCCACAGCCCCTTTCGCCACGGGCCTGGGCAACGAACACCCCATCGAAAACGGCTTTGCCTTCCTGACGCCCTACGGCTTGCCGTATCTGGCAGGGAGCGGGGTGAAGGGCATCCTGCGCCGTGCGATGCAGGAGTTGCGCGACGATGGCGTTGATGCTTTCACCAGTGAGGCCATCAACGCCCTGTTTGGCCCGGAAATCATCAACCAGCCCCAAGACGCCCAGCGTGGTGCCCTTGACTTCTGGGACGTGTTCCCCAACCCGGCGGGTGGCCGGCTGGTGGTTGAAATCATGACGCCGCATCACGGCGGCTACTACCAGAAAGACGAGACGCCGCACGATTCCGGCGCCCCGGTTCCAGTCAGCTTTCTGGCGGTGCCTGCCAAGTCGCAATTTGATTTTCATGTCGTTTGCCAACCCAAGCGCCTGCCTGCGTCGCTTCAAAATCAATGGCGCGCGCTGCTTGACCGCGCTTTCCAGCACGCGTTTGAATGGGTGGGCTTTGGCGCCAAGACCTCGGTGGGCTATGGGGCGATGGCTGCCATTGCAACCCAGGCACCCACTCGTCCTCCATCTGACGGCACATCCAACGCGCAGACTGCAAGTGGCACCAGTCCAGCAGCTCAAGTCTGGCCCACAGCCAAACTGACGCTGAATCCGAGTACCGGGGAAATCAAGGCCAGCTTCGATGGCAAAACCACCGCCGGCCTGAAAGGGCCGGATGCCGACAGACTGCGAACCGAACTGGGCGAAGAGCGCGCGAACAAACTCAAGAAGAACAAGGAGCTCAAGGGCATCTCGGTGGCCATTGAGCAACAGGGTAACAACGTGGTTCTCAAGGGGTTGATGGCTTCGTGATGCCTGAAAAAATCCCCCTGGCCCGCTACCGCTTCACTGCCTTGCTGCGCGCCCCGCTGCGCCTGCCCGACTACGCCGGCTCGCTCTTGCGCGGCCAGTTCGGCGCCGCCTTGCGCGGCGTGGCCTGCATGACGCGCCAGCCGGTGTGCGGCGGTTGCCCCTTGCGGGCCACCTGCCCGTACACCCGCATTTTTGAGGCCCCGCCACCGCCCGCGCACAGCCTGCAAAAATTCAGCGCCATCCCCAACGCCTACGTGATCGAGCCGCCGCCCATCGGCATCCAGGACCTGCCTGCGGGCGAAGCCCTGGTGTTTCACATGGTGCTGGCGGGCGACGCCCTGGAGCAGCTGGCGCTGGTCGTCTTTGCCTGGCAGCGCGCACTGGCGCAGGGCCTGACCAAATCGCGCAGCGCCGCCGAACTGTTCTCCGTGGAGTGGATCGATGCCGATGGCGATGCCCACCCGGTCTGGCACCGTGACGCGCCCGTGCTGGTGGACCACCCCGCCGCACTGCGGCTGCCCGCCGCGCTGGCGGATTCACCGAGTGCCATCACCCTGCACATCCACACGCCGCTGCGCCTGCAGCAGCAAGGCCAGCCCCTGCGCGCCGACCAGCTCACGCCGCGCGCGCTGCTCGCCACTGTGGCGCGCCGCGTGGCGCTGGTGATGGAGTTCCACGCCCACCAGCCCGACTGGGGCCAGCGCGTGCCGGAGGTTGTGCGCTTGTCCGAGAGCCTGAGCGACGACCGCGACCTGCGCTGGCACGACTGGACCCGCTACAGCAGCCGCCAGCAGCAGGAAATGACGCTCGGCGGCGTGCTGGGCCGCTGGACCTTGCGCGGCAGCCCTGACACCCTGGCCGCGCTATGGCCCTGGCTGTGGCTGGGCCAGTGGCTGCATGTCGGCAAAAATGCGACCATGGGCATGGGTGGTTACACGCTGGAAGGAGCATTCCGATGATTGATGCAAGCACGCTGGCCGGCGCCGTACAGGCACTGGCACAGGCCGCGCCGCAAGCCGCGCAAATTGTCTTGTTTGGTTCCTATGCGCGCGGGGACGCCGACGAAGGCTCCGACCTCGACTTCTTGGTCATCGAGCCCGAGGTGGAAAACCGCGCCAGTGAAATGGTGCGGCTGCGCCGAGCCTTGCGTCCGCTGCGCGTGTCTGCCGACGTGCTGGTTTACTCGCGCGATGAAGTCAACCGTTGGGGGCAGCAGCCGGGCACGGCGCTGTACTGGGCCTTGCGGGAAGGGCGGGTGGTGCATGGGTAAACCTGGAGAAGAAAAATCCATTGCGCAGTTGCTGCTGGACGCAGCCCACCAGGATCTGGCTGCCTGTCAGCTGCTTTCGGCGGGTGTCGGCATCGGCGACGCCGTGGTGGGGTTTCATGCCCAGCAGGCGGTGGAAAAGGCACTCAAGGCTGTGCTGAGCGCCCACCGGATCGAGTTCCGGCGGACCCATGATCTGGTCACTCTTCTGGATTTGCTGCAAGACAACCACTTGCCAATGCCGCCAGAAGCGGCATGGCTTGATGAACTCAACCCGTATGCAGTTGAAGCCCGGTATGGAATGATCGAGGCGGAAGGACTGGAGCGCGGCAGAGCGCTCATTGCCGCAGCCCAGGTGTTGAGCTGGGCGCAAACGCAAGTAGCGGCAGCCCCGCCTCCATGACCACCTGGTTCATTTCCCGCCACCCGGGCGCGGTCGAATGGGCGCGCAGACGCGGCTTGGCTGTTGACCAGTACGGCGCCCACCTCGACCCTGCCCAAATCCAGCCCGGCGACACCGTGATTGGCAGTCTGCCTGTCAACCTGGCCGCTGCTGTTTGCGAGCGTGGCGCGCGCTACCTGCACCTGTCGCTGGAACTGCCAGCGGCGTTGCGGGGCCAAGAGCTGTCTGCCGACCAACTGGAAGAACTGGGTGCAGAGGTGCAAGAGTACCGGGTTGAAAACGCCCACGCATCCTTTGCCCAACCGTAGAATGTCCCGATGAACGCAGTTCTGTCCCCCATTGAATCCGAGTTCGCCACGGTCGAAGAGGCTCTCGCCCACGACCGCTGGTTTCGTGCGCAAGTACAGGCCAGTCTGGACGATGCACGGCCGTGTGTGCCCCACGATCAGGTCATGGCCGAGATGGACCAGATCGTTGCCGAAGCTGCGCAGCGCCTGCAATACAAATCTGCCTGACGCATGCTGCCCATCGTCTGGCGCTTGCGGGCGCGCGACAGCCTTGCAGGCATCGTCCGTCACATTGCAGGGCACAACCCCGGCGCCGCAGGGCGGATCAAGGCGCTGATCGAGCAATCCGTCTTGCCCTTGGCGGAGCATCCGTATCTCTTTCGTTCCGGGCGTGTGCCTGGTACTCGTGAAGTGGTTGCGCACCCCAACTACATCGTCGTCTATCGCGTCACGGTGGACCGGATCGAAGTCGTCCACGTCCTGCATTCAAGGCAGCAATATCCATGACCCTTCGTATTCATGTCGCGATCGTTTCTGATCAAACTTTGCCCACACTCATTCCCGTGCTCATGGAGCGCCCGGACATGGTGATACTGGTTTGTACGCCTGCCATGCGGCAGAAGAAGCTGGATCGACGCATTCAAAAAATTCTGGATAAAAATGGCATTCCCTGCGAGGTGCAGCACGGCGCGCCTGATGCCGGGCTGGAAGCGATCGAGGAATTCGCTACGCAGGCGCTCATTGATCTTCAGGAGCGCTGGCCGCAGGCGGAGTTGACCTTCAACGCTACGGGGGGGACCAAACTGATGACATTGGGGTTCCTGGAAGTGCTGCGTCCCGACTGCAAGTACGTGACCTATACCGACACCAGCCACGGGCAGATTGAATACATTCACCCCCGTGCGCCCGCCAGGCTGGCACCCAAACCCATGGTCAACATTCTGAAGGTTGGGGACTACCTCGCCGCTCAGGGATTCAGCGCCATACCCGCCAGCGACGACGACGATGCGCAAGGCCGAATCACACGCCGCAAGCCGGCTGCAAAATTTCTGGGTCGCCACGCGGCCGCGCTGCAGGATCTGATTGGAACGCTCAACGGCCGCATGGCCAAGGCACTGACCCAGCGGGATGAGGAGGTTGCCAACCCGCATATCGACTTGAACCATGTCAGCTCGAAACTCTGGCGCGAAGCGCTTTCAGAGTTTCACAAAGCGGGCCTGATTGATTGGGAGGGCGGCAGTAGTTTTACGTTGATGAGTGCTGAAGCTGGCCGGTTTTTGAAAGGCGGCTGGCTTGAAGAATATGCCTGGCACGTGGTGCGCGACGAGCGGCCTTACGATTGCCGAATCAACGTGCGCGGGAATTGGGCGACCGGGCAACAAGCTTTTAACGAATTTGATGTGCTCGGTAGTGATCGGACCCAGCTCCTGTTTATCGAATGCAAGACGCTGTCGTACACGCAGGGCGGCGAAGACAGCGAGCTGATTTACAAGATCGACAGCTTGAGCAGTGACGCGCGTGGGCTGTACGGGCAAAGCTGGCTGCTTTCAGCGCGCGAACCTTCGCAAACCATCACCGACCGCGCCCTGCTGGCAAACCTGCGGGTGCTGGGTCCGGAAGAGTTGCCCAAGTTGCGAGACCACGTACGAAAGTGGATGGGCCTTTGAGCTGCTGCGGTCACTGCCGAACCAGCCCCCGGCAAGCTTGCCACCCGCACCGCATCGGCTGCACCGGCCAACAATGGCTGCATGCCCGCCCGTGACCTCTACCTTGCCGCCTACGACATCTCCGAGCCGCGCCGCCTGACCGCCGCGCTCAAGCTCACCCGCGCCTACGCCACGGGCGGGCAGAAGTCGGTGCATGAACTCTTCCTCACGCCGGCCGAACGCCTGGAGATGGTGGAAGACATGCGCATGCTTCTGGACCTGGCCACCGACCGCTTCCTGCTTCTCAAGCTCGACCCGCGCAGCCGGGTGCACATCCTGGGCAAAGCCGTCGCACCGGCGGACCCCGACTACTTCTACATCGGTTGAACCGCAGGCACGCCGCAAAGCCAGCGGCAAGCTTGCCGCAACCTGTTTTGAGCGCGCAGCGGCAGACACTTTCGTTTGTTAACACAAAACAAACAAGGTCCACCCCATGAAGAAACTCATTGCTGTCACCGTCTGCCTCGCCCTCACTGCATGCGCGACCCGGCCCACGGGTGAAAACTACCGCCCCGTGATCGACACCAAGGGCGTGGAAACCACGCAGCTCGAAAGCGACCTGCGCGAATGCCAGGCGTATGCGGCGCAAGTCGCGGGCGCAGCCGAGCAAGCCGCTGCTGGCGCTGTGGCCGGCGCCCTGTTTGGCGCCGTGCTCGCCGCCGCCGCAGGCAGCCGCTACAGCCGCAACCAGCACGCAGCTGTGGGCGCCGTCGCGGGCATGTCTGGAGGCGCCATTGCCGGCGAGCGCGACCAACGCAACGTCATCCGCCGTTGCATGTCGGGGCGTGGCTACACAGTGCTTCAATAAGAATAATCATTTTTAATAGCAAGAAAAGACCATTCCACACTGGGATGGTCCCTAAAAAGGCAAATAAATCATGGGACTCCTGCTGCTGGACCGCGCGCAACTCGAAATCAAATCCGAAGGCGACGCCCTGGCTTTGTACGAGGCTGGCCAGCGCCGCGGCACCGTACCAGCCAAGCTGATCGACCGCTGCGTCATTCACGGCGCGCAGACCCGGCTCGACACCGGCGTGCTCATCAAACTGGCCGAGGTTGGCGTTACCACCCTGCTCATGAGCCCACGCCAGACTCGGCGCATTGCCATCGTGTTGGGCCCGCATCACAACGACGCCGCCGTGCGCCTGGCCCAGGCCTGCCGCGTGGTGGACGGCGCCTGGTGCGACCAATGGGCGCTGGGTGTGGTGCGCGCCAAGCTGACCCGCCAGCGCCGCACGCTGCGGCTCCTGCAGGCGCAGCGGCCGGACGCCCGCAAACCCCTGTTCGACGCCCTGCAGGCGCTGGACGCCAGCCTGCGGGACTTGCCTGCCGCACCCAGCCACGGCGGCGAGGCTGAAGGTGCACACGGTGCGCTGCCCGACCTGGCCAACCTGCGTGGCCGCGAAGGCGCAGCGGCCCGGGCCTACTTTGCCGGCCTGGCCGGCGTCATGCCCCCGGCCCTGCAGTTCACCGGCCGCAACCGCCGCCCCCCGCGCGACCCCGTCAACGCCTGCCTGTCACTGGGCTACACCCTGCTGCACGCCCAGGCCGTGCAAGCCTGCTCCGTGGCCGGGCTTGACCCCCTGCTCGGCTTCTACCACCGCCCGGCCTTTGGCCGCGAAAGCCTGGCCAGCGATCTGATCGAACCCCTGCGCCCGGCGGTGGACCTGTGGGTCTGGGAGCAACTGCGCTCGCGCGACCTGCGGGAAGAACATTTCACGCTCGACAAAGGCGCCTGCCTGCTCGGCAAGGCCGGGCGCGCCCAGTTCTACGCCAGTTGGGAGGCCTCCGCCGCACCCTGGCGCCGCTGGCTGCGCGCCCGAACGCGCCAGCTTGCCGCCACGCTGCGCGCCGACGGCGAACCCTGGCTGGCCCACCCTGACGAGGACGACGAAACATGCTGAAGTCACCCGCTGCCACACCCCCCGCACCCGGTGCCCGTGCCCTGTATCTCGGCCCAGCTGAAAAAAAGCGCGTGGCCTGCACCGACGAAGCCCTGGTCGTCACCAACGACCGCAAGCAAACCTGGCGCTACCCCGTGGTCCGCGTGGCGCGCATCGTCAGCAGCACCGTGGTGGACTGGAGCGGAGCGGCGCTGGCATTGTGTTTGCGACGAGGCATCGGCATTGCATGGGTTGATGCGCGTGGCGAACCTTTGGGCGCGAGCTACCCGCAAGCGCGCGGCAACACCGGCTTTGCCACCGCGCTCGAAATCATGACCGAGGCCGCCGACGGGCCGCTGAAATACCAGCACTGGCAACGCGCGCGCCGCATGGACGTGCTCATCCGCTGGGGCCACACGCAGCCAGAGACCATCAGCCCGCAGCAATGGGAAGCCACCAAGCGCGAATGGGTGTACGCCAGCGAATACACCGTGCATCTGCCACGTCCGCTGCGCGGCCTGTGTCTGGCCTATGTTGGGGCGCAACTCGCGCGCCAAGGATTGCCGCCGGTGCTGTGGGGACCGCAAGCTCAAAGAATGGACCTCGACGCGGATCTGTGCGAACTGCTCTGGGCCGAGATGAACCTCTGCGCTGGCAGCTTGGCCGACACCGTCAGCCAGGATGCACCCGCCACAGCGCTGTTCGAGCGCTGGACTGCGCGCAACGCCAGCGCGCTCACGCTGCACATCCACAGCCTGCAGCGCACCGCCATGAAAGCGCTGGCCGCATGAGTCAGCAGGCCCTGGCGCGCTGGCTGGTCACCTACGACATCGTGGAGCCGCGCAATCTGGCGCGGGTGTTCAAGCTGCTCAAGAAAAAAGGTGTGCCGGTGCAGTACTCGGTGTTTTTCGTGCCTGCCAGCGCCGTGCAAATGGGCGCCCTGGTGGTGCAACTCGCCAAACTGATTGACCTCAAGACCGACGATGTGCGCGCCTACAGGCTTCCGGAACAGGCCTGGAAAGTGACCCTGGGCGCCACCATCATTCCTGTAGATCTGTGGATCGACGCCAAGGGTAGACTGTGAAACGGGAGTTGGCTCAACCGGATGCCGGCCGATACGACAACCCCGCCGCCAAGTGCGCGCCAGCATTGAGATTTTTGACCTGATCAGTATTGATCAACGCCCTGTATTCAAAGGGATTAAGACACTTAATCTTTATTCAGATAGAAAGCCCATCGTTAATGTTAAAATAGAACAAATCACAGGTAGAAGTAGCCTT
>ERZ1034361.1397-NODE-1397-length-12917-cov-4.518692_pt1 | contig 12917 bp, 17 predicted proteins | sample MGYA00520617_ERZ1034361 | MGnify/ENA primary metagenome ERZ1034361 (study PRJEB33736, sample SAMEA104284507) | Azolla filiculoides | biome: Urban; feature: Water surface; material: Ditch water | place: Netherlands | collected 2015-10-28 | depth 0-0.1 m ... | reverse complement strand
GCGGCGCCCGTCTCGAAGGTGAAATTCGTATTTCTGGTGCCAAGAATGCGGCATTGCCGATTCTGTGCGCCAGCCTGTTGACGCGTGAGCCGCTGGTGCTGACCAATCTGCCGCATCTGCATGACGTGGCCACCATGATTCGTCTGCTCACCAATATGGGTGTGGCATCGACGCTAGATGGCGCCGAAGCCGGTGTGACACTGGATGCGAACGGCTTAACTGATCCAACTGCGCCTTACGAACTCGTCAAGACGATGCGCGCATCAATCCTAGTGCTCGGCCCACTGGTTGCCCGCTGGGGTGAGGCCAAGGTGTCTTTGCCTGGTGGCTGTGCCATTGGGGCGCGCCCGGTCGACCAGCACATAAAAGGCCTTCAGGCCATGGGTGCAGAAGTTCATGTCGAAGCCGGATATATCCATGCCAAGGCACCGGCGGGCGGTTTGAAGGGTACCCGTATCTGTACTGATATGGTCACGGTGACCGGTACAGAAAACCTGATGATGGCGGCAGCACTGGCCAACGGCGAAACCGTGATTGAAAACGCGGCCTGCGAACCGGAAGTCGTTGATCTGGCGAATTGTCTGATTGCCATGGGTGCCAAGATCGAAGGTGCCGGCACAGATGTGATTCGTATCCAGGGGGTTTCGGCACTGCATGGCGCGGAACATGCTGTAATGCCCGATCGTATTGAAACAGGCACCTTCCTGTGCGCGGCAGCCATTACCGGCGGTAACGTGACGCTGCAGGGCACCTCGGCGGCTTATTTGGAAGCCGTTACGGCTAAACTAGTCGAAGCAGGCTGTTTCATTGAGGGCGATGCCAATTGCTTGAGCCTCAAAGCGCCGGCGCGATTGAAATCGGTTTCTTTCCGTACGGCTCCTTATCCGGCTTTCCCAACGGATATGCAGGCGCAGCTGATGGCAGTAAATTGCTTGGCCGAGGGGACGGCAATCATTAAAGAAACGATCTTTGAGAATCGTTTCATGCACGCAGTGGAATTAATGCGTCTGGGTGCCGACATCCATATCGATGGTAATTCGGCGGCCGTCACCGGTGTACAAAAGCTGGAAGGGGCTACCGTTATGGCAACCGACTTGCGTGCTTCGGCAGCGCTGGTGATTGCTGGCCTGGCGGCGCAGGGCGAAACGCTGATCGAGCGTATTTACCATCTGGATCGTGGTTACGAACGCATTGAGGAAAAGCTGGCGCGTCTGGGCGCTTCGGTGCGCCGCGTCCGCTAGAATACGGGTTTAGGCATGGTTCATGCCGCCTGCTTTGAACTGATTGGAACTTGCTGTGAGTAGCAATAACTGCGGTATCACCATTGCCCTATCGAAGGGTCGTATCCTCGAAGAAACCATGCCTTTGCTAAAGGCGGCTGGCATTCTGCCGACGGAAGATCCGGAATCGTCACGCAAACTGATTCTGCCTACGCAGGATCCGGACGTGCGTATTGTGATTGTGCGAGCAACTGATGTGCCGACCTACGTGCAATATGGGGCCGCTGATATGGGTATTGCTGGCAAAGATGTACTGATCGAGCATGGTGGGCAGGGGTTGTATGAACCGCTGGATCTGCAGATTGCTCGCTGCAAAATGATGGTGGCCGTATCCGAAGGGTTTGATTACGCATCAGCGGTTAAGCCGGGTAGTCGTCTGCGTGTGGCGACCAAATACGTGAATATCGCCCGTGAACACTTTGCCGCTAAAGGCGTACACATTGATCTGATCAAGCTCTATGGCTCCATGGAGTTAGGGCCGCTGGTCGGGTTGTCAGATGCAATTGTTGATCTGGTGTCTTCAGGCAACACCCTGCGTGCCAATAATTTGCAGGCGGTAGAAGATGTGATGCCGATCTCTTCACGCCTTGTGGTGAATCCGGCTGCCTTGAAGCTCAAGCATGAGCGTCTGCAGCGTATCCTTAGTGATTTCGAAGGCGCTGTTGCACGTCAGGCTGCCTGACCCGGAGACTGCTATGACCATCCGTCGGTTAAGTACGCAATCAGCAGCTTTTGCTGCTGAACTCAAAACATTGTTAGCGTTGGAAGCCGAGCAAGATGCCGGTATAGAGCGTACGGTGATCGAGATTCTGGCCGAGATTCGCCAGCGTGGCGATGCCGCATTGCTGGATTACACCCGTAAGTTTGATCGGCTGGATGTGCATGATGCACAGCATCTGGAATTGCCTCAGGCAGAGCTACAGACCGCACTAGAAAACTTGTCTCATGATCAGCGTGCTGCGCTGGAGACTGCGGCGCAGCGTATTCGCGTTTTTCATGAACGCCAGCGTGTAGAAGGTTGGACGTATACCGAAGCGGATGGCACGGTTCTCGGCCAACGGGTGACCCCGCTTGATCGGGTCGGTCTGTATGTGCCAGGGGGCAAGGCCGCTTATCCCTCTTCAGTACTCATGAATGCCATTCCGGCCAAAGTGGCTGGGGTGCAAGAACTCATTATGGTGGTGCCAACGCCAGGGGGCGAGCGTAATCAGCTGGTTCTGGCAGCTGCGGCAATTGCCGGTGTGGATCGTGTGTTTACCATCGGTGGTGCGCAGGCGGTGGGCGCATTGGCCTACGGTACGGCAACCGTGCCACAAGTCGATAAGATTGTCGGGCCGGGTAATGCCTACGTGGCCAATGCCAAGCGTCACGTATTCGGTACGGTGGGTATCGATATGATCGCTGGTCCTTCGGAAATTCTGATCATTGCCGATGGCACAACACCATCCGACTGGGTGGCCATGGATCTGTTCTCGCAAGCGGAGCACGATGAATTGGCTCAATCCATCCTGATCTGCCCGGATGCCGCCTATCTGGATGCCGTTACCGAAAGCATTAATCGCCTGTTGCCGCAAATGCCACGTGCTGATGTCATTCGCACCTCGCTCAAAGACCGGGGTGCTCTGATTCTGGTGAAAGACCTGGCCGAAGCCTGTGAAATCAGCAACCGTATTGCGCCTGAGCACCTGGAACTATCTGTTCAAGATCCACAGGCTTTGGTGCCGTTGATACGCCATGCCGGTGCGATCTTTATGGGTGCCTACAGTTCAGAGTCTTTGGGCGATTACTGTGCTGGCCCGAACCATGTGTTGCCGACCTCGGGTAGTGCGCGTTTTTCGTCGCCGCTGGGTGTGTATGACTTCCAGAAGCGCAGCAGCCTGATTCATGTCTCTCAGGCGGGCGCCCAGACTTTAGGGGCCATTGCGTCCAGTCTGGCCGAAGGCGAGGGGCTTACCGCGCATGCCCGCTCCGCAGATTTCAGAATCGGTCACTAAACCCGTTCCAGCTTCGCCAACACCTTTAGCCCTTTTTCTGGGCTTTAGTCGTGTTGGGTTGTCCGGATTTGGGGGTGTGTTGCCGTGGGCACGGCGACTGCTTGTAGAGACTGAAGGCTGGCTGTCGGCTGAAGAATTTAATATCTTGCTGGGGCTTTGCCAGTTTCTGCCCGGGCCCAATGTGGTGAACCTGGCCGTTGCTGTAGGCGTCCGTTTCTGCGGGTGGCGCGGTGCAGTCGCCGGTGCCACAGGGCTGATGCTGGGCCCCTTTCTGGTAGCGCTAGTGCTCGGTGTGCTCTATGAGCGTTATGGCGAGTTACCGGCTGTGCAATCCATGTTGCAAGGCATTACGCTGGTCGGTGCCGGGCTCATCATTGCGACAGGGATTCGCATGGGGTTGAATGTAAAAAACCGCGCGATTTATCTCCCGTTTGCCGCCGCCGCATTTGCCGCTATCGCATTACTCGATTGGCCGCTGCCTGCGGTGATGCTGGGTGGCGCAGCGCTGACGATTAGCTTGAGCTGGTGGCGTTTGAGTCAGGAGGCAAAAGCATGCCGATCCTGATCGAACTTTTTGTCAGCTTCTTTCTGGTCGCGTTTGTGTCCTTTGGTGGCGCATCGGCTGTTATTCCCGAGTTATACCGGATTGCGGTGACCGAACACGGATGGATGGACGCGCGCACGTTTACCGAGCTATTTGCCATTGCTCAGGCCGCTCCCGGCCCCAATGTGCTGATTGTTACGCTGATCGGTCAGCAGGTTGATGGCTGGTTAGGCGCATTTCTGGCAACCCTGGGCATGTGCTTGCCGATGAGCCTGTTCGTGGGTCTGCTATTCAAGCACTGGGATAAGCTTCAACACTGGCGCGGGCGCGCGGCGATTCAGTTGGGTGTGACGCCCATGGCCGTGGGCCTGGTGCTGGCCTCGGGCACCTTGATTGCCCATTCGGCAGCTCCTGGCCTGATCGGTATTTTGTTGTTGCTGTTGACCGTAGTCGTCAACCTCAGAACCAAGCTCCACCCCCTGTGGTTGATCCTGCTTGGGGGTGTGCTCGGCCTGATGGGGTTGGTGTAATTCCTTACGCCAGGATTTCCTTCAGTGCTTCAATCAGCGCCGTGCATTCGGCTTCTGTACCAATCGTAATCCGTAAGTGCTGATCAATCCGGGGTAAACGGAAGTGGCGCACGATAATGGCCTTTGCCCGAAGTGCCAGGGCCAGTTCGCCGGCGTCCCGCTGCGGGTGACGCGCAAAAACGAAGTTGGCCGTGGACGGCACCACATCAAACCCGAGAGCGCTTAACTGATCGTTAACCCAGGTGCGGCTAGTCATAATGCGTTGACGATCGTGTTCAAACCCGGCGCGATCTTCCATGGCGGCAATGGCACCAGCGCTGGCCAGACGATCTACCGGGTAAGAATTAAAGCTGTTTTTAACCCGCTCCAGGCCGGCCAGCAGTTCTGGCTGGCCAATGGCAAAACCAACGCGCAAACCGGCAAGCGCGCGGGATTTGGAGAAGGTTTGTACAACCAGCAGGTTTGGGTAGTTCTTTACCAGTGATACGGCGGTTTCTGCGCCAAAATCCACATAGGCTTCGTCGACCACGATCACGCGATCCGGCATTCGTTCGCAAAGTGCGGCAATGTCGCCAAGCGCAACACACTTGCCGGTGGGGGCGTTAGGGTTCGGGAAAATGATCGCGCCAGCATGGGCGGGCACCCGGGTCAGGTCCAGCGTGAAATCGTCGTCCAGCGGCAGCAACTCGGTGCGGATCTGGTTAAGCTGGCTGTAAACCGGGTAAAAACTGTAGGTAATGTCCGGGTAAACCAATGGGCCGTCATGATTAAGCAGCGCCTGAAAGGCAAAAGCCAGAATTTCATCGGAGCCATTGCCCGCGAACACATGATCTCGTCCAATGCCGTAATAGTCGGCAATGGCCTGGCGCAGGGCGGTCGAGTCTGGATCCGGGTAGAGGCGCAAGTCACCGCTGGCAGCAGCACGAATGGCGGCTAACACGCTTTCCGAGGGCGGATAAGGGCACTCGTTGGTGTTTAGCTTGATCAGGTTCGCTATTTTGGGCTGTTCGCCCGGCGTGTAAGGGGTCAGGTCGTGGACGACCTTGCTCCAGAATCGGCTCATGGATCTGCAACTTCCTAAATACAAAGGCGCTCCGATGGTATCATGGCAAATAAACTCTCTTGAACTGCAAAATCATGCGGCAAGCCACGATTAAGCGCGATACCCTCGAAACCCAGATTACCGTAGAGATTAATCTCGACGGGTCGGGCAAGGCTGACCTTGCAACCGGCGTTCCTTTTCTGGATCACATGCTCGACCAGATTGCCCGTCATGGGTTAATTGATCTTAAGATCAAAGCCACGGGCGATTTGCACATCGACGCACACCACACTGTTGAAGATATCGGCATCACCCTGGGTCAGGCTTTTGCCGAGGCCGTGGGTGATAAGAAGGGCATTGTCCGTTACGGTCATGCCTATGTGCCGCTGGATGAAGCACTGTCACGCGTGGTGATCGATCTCTCGGGTCGTCCGGGACTGGTGCTTAACGTGCCTTTCAAACGCGCCTGGATTGGTCAGTTTGATGTCGATCTCTTTTCAGAATTTTTCCATGGTTTTGTGAACCATGCGAAGGTGACGCTGCACATCGACAATTTGCGTGGTGAAAATGCGCACCATCAGGCCGAGACGGTATTCAAGGCTTTTGGCCGTGCGCTGCGTATGGCTATCGCGCCGGATGCCCGCCAGGGTAATGTGATTCCCTCGACCAAGGGTTCGCTCTGATTCCATGACCAACCGTATTGCTGTTGTTGACTATGGCATGGGCAATCTGCGCTCGGTCGAGCAGGCGTTGCGTCATGTTGCGGGCGAATCCGAGGTCGTGCTTGCATCAACGCCCGATCTGATTGAGTCGGCTGACCGTATTGTTTTTCCAGGGCAGGGCGCGATGCGTGACTGCATGGCGGAACTGGATGCCCGCAATCTGCGTCAAGCCGTAATCAACGCTGCTGCCAGCAAACCCTTTCTCGGTATCTGCATCGGTTTACAGATGTTGTTCGATCATAGCGAAGAGGGTGATGCTGCCGGTCTCGGGATTCTGCCCGGACAAGTGAAACGCTTCGCCGCTGATCTCAAGGGTACGGATGGGCTACGTCTGAAAGTGCCGCATATGGGCTGGAACCAGGTGGTGCAAACGAAGCCGCATCCGCTCTGGGTTGGTATTGCCGATAAAGCCTTCTTCTACTTTGTGCACAGCTACCATGTAGTGCCGGATGATGCCGGCATTGTTGTGGGACAGACTGATTACGGTCACCCCTTCACTACAGCGGTAGCGCGCGACAATGTGTTTGCCATTCAGTGTCACCCTGAAAAGAGTGCGCGCGATGGTTTGCAATTACTTCGTAATTTCGTTGGTTGGAATCCAATAACATCATGCTGATCATTCCTGCAATTGACCTTAAAGACGGACAATGTGTACGCCTCAAACAGGGCCTGATGGAAGACGCGACTGTATTCAATAACAGTCCGGCCGATCAAGCCAAAGCCTGGTTGGATCAAGGTGCGCGACGCCTCCACCTGGTCGATCTGAACGGCGCTTTTGCCGGTAAGCCGATTAATGATGGCGCGGTGCGTAGCATTCTCGAGGTGGTGGACGGCCGTATCCCGGTGCAATTGGGCGGTGGCATTCGCGATCTCGACACCATCGAACGTTATCTAGATCTTGGCATCAGTTACGTCATAATCGGTACCGCGGCCGTTAAGACGCCGGGTTTCCTGCATGATGCCTGTAATGCCTTTCCGGGTCACATCATCGTTGGTCTGGATGCCAAGGACGGTAAAGTGGCCGTGGATGGTTGGTCCAAGATTACCGGCCATGATGTGATTGATCTGGCCCAGAAGTTTGAAGACTATGGTGTCGAAAGTATTATTTATACCGATATCGGCCGCGATGGCATGCTGACTGGGATTAACGTTGAAGCGACACAGAAGCTGGCACAGTCGCTGAAGATTCCGGTGATTGCCTCTGGCGGTCTGACCAATATGGCGGACATTACCGCGCTGTGCGCTGTTGAAGAAGACGGCGTTACCGGGGTAATCGCTGGTCGTGCGATTTATGATGGCTCTCTGGATCTGGCTGCGGCGCAGGCTGAAGCAGATCGTTTCGCCAAAGATGCCGGTCTGGGTAACGAGCGCTAAACGATGCTAGCGAAACGGATTATTCCCTGCCTGGATGTGACGGCGGGCCGCGTTGTTAAGGGTACCAACTTCGTGGGCCTGCGTGACGCCGGAGATCCGATAGAAATTGCCCGCCGTTATGACGCGCAGGGCGCGGATGAGATTACCTTTCTGGACATTACCGCCAGCTCTGATCAGCGCGACATCATTCTTGAAGTGGTGGAAGCCTGTGCTGCTCAGGTATTCATTCCGCTCACCGTAGGGGGCGGGGTTCGCCAGGTAGCAGACGTCCGTCGTTTGCTGCACGCGGGCGCCGACAAGGTATCCATCAATACGGCGGCTGTGGATCGCCCGGAACTGGTGCGTGAAGCCTCTGACAAAGTCGGTTCACAGTGCATCGTCGTGGCGATTGATGCCAAGCAGGTTGCCCCGGGCCGTTGGGAGGTGTTTACCCATGGCGGCCGTAAAGCCACCGGTCTGGATGTTATTGCCTGGGCGTGCAAAATGGCCGAGTACGGCGCGGGTGAAATTCTGCTGACCAGTATGGATCGGGACGGCACCTGTGAGGGCTTTGATCTGGCTTTAACGCGTGCCGTATCAGATGCCGTGCCAGTGCCAGTGATCGCCAGCGGTGGCGTGGGTAATCTGGCACACCTAGCCGATGGGGTTAGTGAAGGCCATGCTTCGGCCGTGTTAGCGGCATCGATTTTCCATTTTGGACAGCATACTGTTCAGGAGGCCAAGGCCTTCATGAAAGAACGCGGTATCCCGGTCCGGTTGTAAAGCCATGAGCAAAGACCTCAACCCGGAATTAAACTGGCTGGATGCCCTCCGGTTTAATGAAGATGGACTGATTGCCGCCATCGCTCAGGATATCGATTCTGGGGTGGTATTGATGCAGGCATGGATGAATCGGGAGTCGTTACAGCTCACCGTTGAGAGCGGCAAGGCTGTCTACTGGTCTCGATCACGCCAGAAGCTCTGGCGTAAGGGCGAAGAATCCGGACATGAACAATTGGTTCGTGCACTCCGTACGGACTGTGATGGTGACGCGGTACTATTACTCGTTGAGCAGCAGGGAGGTATTGCCTGCCATACGGGTCGTCAGTCCTGCTTCTTTTATTCGCTGATCGGTGAGCAATGGCATGCCGTCGAACCTGTGTTGCGTGATCCGAAGGAGATGTATCAATGAAAGCTGGCACTCTTGAAGTTCTCAATCGTTTGAGTGAAACGTTGGCTGCACGCCGTAATGCCGACCCATCGACTTCTTACACAGCGTCGTTGTTTGCCAAAGGCCCCGATGCAATTCTCAAGAAGATTGGCGAAGAATCGGCAGAGCTGATCATGGCGGCTAAAGATGGCAAACGTTTACATATCGTTAACGAAGCAACGGATGTGGTTTATCACGTGCTGGTTCTGATGGCCTTCTTTGATATGTCTGCTGAAGATATTCTTCAAGAAATGCATCGACGCGAGGGCATTTCCGGTATCGACGAAAAGCGATCCCGCAAAGCCTAACTTATCACCGGAGCACGCTCATGAGCCAAAGCTGTCTTTTCTGCAAAATTGTTGCCGGTGATATTCCATCAAAAAAAGTCTATGAAGACGAACTGGTTTATGCCTTCCACGACATTCACCCACAACGACCTGTTCATATTCTGGTGATTCCGAAGCATCATTTGCAGTCGTTGCAGCAGGCAACAGCCGCTGACGAGCCTGCATTGGGTCGTATGCTTGCGGTTGCCAATCAATTGGCCACTGAAGCTGGTAGTCCGGGTGGTTTCCGTGTCATCATTAACAATGGTGAGATCGGATGTCAGGAAGTGCAGCATCTGCATGCGCATATTGTTGGCGGTGATCAACCCGTCGGCCCGATGCTCAAGCGTCTTGATTAACGCACATTAGAATAATTCTGGAGATAGATATGGGTTCCTTTAGCATTTGGCACTGGCTGATCGTACTGGTTATTATCCTGCTGATTTTTGGCACCAAAAAACTGCGTAATGTGGGTCAGGATCTGGGCGGCGCCGTCAAAGGTTTCAAGGATGGGCTCAAAGAAGGTGAGGCAGATGCTGCCAAGCCTGCCGTTGGTCAAGCTGATGCGGCTCCAGCTGCTCAACCTACAGCCGGTCGTACTATCGAAGGCGAACAGACTAAGGGTTAATGCTCATCGCACAGACCCGCGCCTCTGGAAACAGGCTGGCGCGGGTTTGTTTTTGAGCCATGTCCTCACTGATTGAATCATGTTCGATATTGGATTTTCTGAAATTCTAATGGTGGCTGTGGTCGCGCTTGTCGTGATTGGCCCTGAGCGTTTGCCTGGCGTTGCCCGCAATGTGGGTCGCTATGCCGGACGTTTGCAGCGCTATGTTCATGACATCAAACGGGACTTCAACCGGGAAGTCGAGTTTGAAGAGATCAAGCGACTTCAGCATGAGATGGAAACCACAGTCCAATCGATGCAGGAATCGATGCGTGCCGTAGAAACGACCCTGCAACAGGAAACTCAAAAACATCAGTCAGACCTGACGGCAGCGCTGTCAGTCGATGAAAAACCCGCGCTGGTTAAGAAGTCTAAGTCTGCTATTGCGCAGGCTCCGGCAACAGATGTGCCTGCTGACCCAAAACCTAAAGAAGACCAGTTGTCGCTGTTCTGATCCCGATGCCATTACCCCGTTTCCCTCTGCCCAAGTTCTTAAAAAAGCGCTCTCCGGAGCTGGCTGGGCCGCCACCTGAAGATGAATCACCCGCGGCCGATGGATTGCAGGGAACGCTGATCGAGCACCTGGTCGAGCTACGTACACGCCTTATTCGGGCAGCCTTAGCAATCCTGGTCGTGTTTGTTGCGCTGTTTCCCTGGTCGCGTGAGTGGTATGCGATGCTGGCGGAGCCGATGATAGCTGCGCTTCCGCAGGGCGGTCAGATGATTGCGACCGACGTTGTCGGTGTCTTCCTCGTTCCCGTTAAAGTCACATTGATGCTGGCGTTTCTGGTGGCGTTGCCGGTCGTGCTCTGGCAGGTGTGGGCGTTTATTGCGCCGGGCCTCTATCAGCATGAGCGTTCCCTGGCGGTGCCATTGATGCTGGCGTCGATTGGATTATTTGCCGGGGGCATGGCCTTTGCCTACTTTGTCGTTTTCCCGTCAGTTTTCGGCTTCATGGTTGCTGTTGCGCCTGAAGGCGTGGCCTGGATGACCGACATTGATAAATATTTGTCGTTCGTGTTGACCACGTTCCTGGCGTTTGGTTTTACTTTTGAAGTACCCGTGGTGGTCATCGTTCTGGTGCGAATGGGCATCGTCTCGTTAGAGAAGCTTCGCGCCTGGCGCCCCTATGTGATTGTGGGCGCATTTATCATCGGTGCCATCTTTACGCCACCTGACATCATGTCGCAGGTGTTGCTGGCCGTGCCACTCTGGTTGCTTTATGAGCTCGGCATTATATTGGCGCAGTTTGTTACGCCAGTGGCCAAAGTTAACGCAGCTGCCGAGTCGGATCAGGTCGCCTGATTCAGTTGCCGGGTTTCAACCGGTTCCCCACCACGAAACAGAATGAGGGTACCGGGGTCGATCCGTGTCCATTGTTCATTATCGGTGAGCGGGGTTGTTGCAATCACCGTGACGCAGTCCGTTTCAGAGGTCACTTCGTTGAAATCAATGCTGACATCTTCGTCCTTTAGATGGGCCTGATTAAATGGTGCGCGCCGCACAATGTAATGCAGGTCGGTGGAGCAGTGTGCAATCAGCCAGCGGCCATTCGAGAGTAAGAAATTAGCCGGTCCGTGTGCGCGTAGCACGGCAGCGACCTCAGCCATCGTATCCATGAGATGTTCGTAGCTCGGGGCAGTTGCACCAAAACGCTGAGCCAGTGTATCCAGCAGGAAGCAGAAAGCCCTTTCGCTATCGGTGTTGCCTACGGGCAGGTAACGACCAGAAAGCTCAGGATTAAAATCAATCAGGTTGCCGTTATGGGCAAAGACCCAGTAGCGACCCCACAGCTCACGCTGAAAAGGGTGGGTGTTCTGTAGACAAATGTCGCCTTGCGTGGCCTTGCGGATATGCGCCACCACATTCATTGATTGAATCGGGTAGTCTTTTACCAAGGCAGCCAGCGGCGAATCTGTTGATGGAGAAGGATCGAGAAACACCCGACAGCCGCGGCCATCTTCGCCTTCGAAGAAGCCAATGCCCCAGCCATCCTTATGCACATCCGTGCCACCGCCGCGGCGGGAAAAACCGCTAAAGGAAAAGCAGATATCGGTGGGTACGTTACAGCTCATGCCGAGTAGCTGGCACATGCTTAAAACTCCTGGGATCGTCGCGTATGATCGCGTGATTGGTATTTAAAGGAACGCCGCATGAGCCAGGTCAATCGTGATGTGCTGACGCAGTATCTGAATGAATTGCTCAAACCGGAGGGTTTTAAGGATTATTGCCCAAACGGTTTGCAAGTGGAAGGCCGTGCAGACATTCGCCGTCTGGTATGTGGTGTCACTGCCAATCAGGCCTTGCTTGATCTGGCTGTTGCTGAGCAGGCTGATGCCATTCTGGTTCACCACGGCTGGTTCTGGCGGGGCGAGAGTGGCGCAGTAACAGGCATCAAGCGGAACCGGCTTAAAACCGTGCTGGCCCACGATATTAATCTGTATGCCTATCATCTGCCGCTGGATGCACACCCTTCATTGGGAAACAATGCCTGCCTGGCCAGGGCGCTTGGATGGACGCAGACAACTACGTTTGGCGAGCAGGGCTTAGGGTGTCTGGGCATCCCTGAAACCAATGCCACAGTAGATACCTTAACCGCCGATCTCGAAAAAGCCTTGGGGCGTGCCCCCTTTGTTATCGCTCAATCGGGTGATCAGCCAATCTGTCGGCCTGCCTGGTGCACCGGTGGGGCGCAGAGCTATTTCGAGGCGGCTATCGCGGCAGGCGCCGATGCCTTTATAACGGGTGAGGTTTCAGAACCAATGGTGCATCTGGCCAGGGAAACAGGGGTTGCCTACTTTGCTGCGGGGCACCATGCCACTGAACGTTTTGGGGTGCAGGCGCTGGGTCTGAGGTTGGAGGATCGATTCGGCATCGATGTGCGCTATCTGGAAGTCGATAGCCCGGTCTGAAAGCCCACGCCACGGACATTTTCAATCTTTTGATTGTGTCCATAATTATGAATTTTAGGGCGCGCGCTTTGCTGGCTGCGTGCTAGAATCTTTGTATCCGATCGGGGTGTCGCTGGCATAGGTCCTCATGGACTGAGCTATGTATCCTGTTTCGGCGCATACGTTCAGATTCGGGCGGGTGGGGGACAATCCGTTTGAAATTCGTAACCTTATAAGGCAAGGAAAGCGCATGAAAATTCACGAATATCAGGGCAAACAACTCCTGAAGAAATTCGGCGTAAACGTTCCGCGCGGTATCCACTGCACCAGCGTCGATGACGCCGTGAAGGCAGCGGAA
>ERZ1034361.1396-NODE-1396-length-12926-cov-8.346253_pt1 | contig 12926 bp, 16 predicted proteins | sample MGYA00520617_ERZ1034361 | MGnify/ENA primary metagenome ERZ1034361 (study PRJEB33736, sample SAMEA104284507) | Azolla filiculoides | biome: Urban; feature: Water surface; material: Ditch water | place: Netherlands | collected 2015-10-28 | depth 0-0.1 m ... | reverse complement strand
GCTATAATTTGCGCGCTTTGTTCAATCACATCTATAAGACCTACTGATGGCTCTCATCGTTCAGAAATACGGCGGCACTTCGGTCGCCAACCCCGAGCGCATCCAGAACGTTGCCCGTCGTATTGCGGCTTTCCGCAAAGACGGACACGATGTCGTGGTTGTCGTTTCCGCCATGAGTGGCGAAACCAACCGCCTCATTGCTCTGGCCAAGGCGCTACAGAACAACCCGGACCCACGCGAAATGGACGTCATTCTGTCCACGGGCGAGCAGGTCACCATCGGCTTGCTGTGCATGGCGCTTAAAGAAGCTGGCGTCGATGCAATCAGCTATACCGGTGGGCAGGTCAAGATCCTGACGGATGACAGCCACATGAAGGCGCGTATCCTGTCGATCGACGACGCACCCATGCGTGCCGACCTCAAGGCTGGCCGCGTCGTCGTCGTTGCCGGCTTCCAAGGCGTGGACGAAAAGGGCAACATCACGACGTTGGGTCGTGGCGGTTCAGATACCACCGGGGTGGCCCTGGCCGCTGCCCTCAAGGCAGATGAATGTCAGATCTACACAGACGTCGATGGTGTTTACACCACCGATCCGCGCGTTGTGCCCGAAGCCCGCAAGCTGGATACCATCACCTTTGAAGAGATGCTGGAAATGGCCAGCCTAGGCTCCAAGGTGCTGCAGATCCGCTCAGTGGAATTCGCCGGTAAATACAAGGTCAAGCTGCGCGTACTTTCCAGCTTTGAAGAATACGGTCAGGGGGGCGAAGGTACCCTCATCACAGTTGAGGACAACACGAATATGGAACAAGCCATCATCTCCGGCATCGCCTTTAACCGCGATGAAGCCAAACTCACCGTTCTAGGCGTGCCCGACAAACCCGGTATTGCTTATCAAGTGCTGGGCCCGATCGCCGAAGCCAACATCGACGTCGACATCATCATTCAGAACACCAGCCATGACGGCACCACCGACTTCTCGTTTACCGTAGGTCGTGGTGACTTCGAAAAGGCCAAGGGTATTTTGGAAGACGTACGTAAGCACATTGGCGCTCGCGAAGTCGTTGGTGACAGCAAGATCTGTAAGGTATCAGCCGTTGGTGTCGGCATGCGCTCGCACCCGGGCGTTGCTAGCCAGATGTTCCGTGCACTGGCCGAAGAGGGTATTAACCTGCAGATGATCTCGACCTCCGAGATCAAGATCTCGGTCATTCTGGATGAAAAGTATCTGGAACTGGCCGTACGCGTTCTGCACCGCGTCTTTGGCCTCGATCAGGCAAAGTAAGTTTGACCCGGCGGGGCTGAACCGTTAGAATTCAGCCTCCGGTTTATACCGGTTCGGAGACGTGGCCGAGTGGTCGAAGGCACTCCCCTGCTAAGGGAGCATACCCCAAAAGGGTATCGGAAGTTCGAATCTTCTCGTCTCCGCCAGATTCAAGATAAACCCGCATCGCTTAAGGCTTTGCGGGTTTTTTCTTTCCTGTTGAAACGCTTTACCTGCGTCTTCTTGCTTTTGTACGGCAAAGCCGTATAATCTAAACATGATTACCGTGAGTGAAACCCATGTGTTTATTCGAAGCACAGGCTTTTGGGGAGACGGCGAGCGCGAAGAGTTCGTTACATGGATTGCGGCAAACCCTGACGCCGGAGACCTGATTGTTGGTAGTGGTGGGCTCCGCAAAGTGCGCTGGCGCCGTAAAGGCATGGGCAAGTCTGGTGGTACCCGCATCATCACTTACTACGTCAGCAGCGAGGGGCAGGTCTGGCTGTTGATTGGCTACACTAAGGCCAAGTTTGATAACTTGTCTACTGAGTTTCTGGCGCAACTGCGTAAGGAGATTGATGATGGAAGATCTTGAAATGAAAGCTTTTGAGAAAGAGCTACTTGGCGCTGTTCGGGAGATGAAAACTGGGCGTGCGGCGCGCCTCACGCAAGTGCCCCAAACTGCGGCGGCTGAAGCTCGTACGCGGGTGGGTATGTCGCAATCTCAGTTTGCTGTTTTATTGGGTGTATCAGTGCGTACTTTGCAAGATTGGGAACAGGGTCGGCGAGAACCCAGCGGTGCCGCAAAGACCTTACTCAAGATTGCGGTGGCAGCACCAGAAATTGTCCGTCTGTCTGCATGATCTGACGATAAAGGTAGGCTACGCCTTTACAAGGCGAGCATACCCCAAAAGGTTCTCGGAGGTTCGAATCTTCTCGTCTCCGCAAGAATTAACATGAAACCCTTATAGCTTAAGGCTTTGCGGGTTTTTTGTTGCCATATATTGTGAAGTTGAAGAATAAAAATAGGTGAAGTGATGAACTGAGATTGGAGGACTTGGGTTTACCTGCGCTGGTTCTGGCGTTTGCGCCAATAGGATTAGAAGCGTAGGGTGATCCAGTGTTCATGGAATGTTTCCATCGATTCACTTAAATGCAATATGAACGGAGAATGTAATGACATCGATTCGAAAAATCTTTTCACTGTTGGTTTTGAGTCTTGGCCTTTTAAGTTTTGGTGCGACTGCCGCAGATGCGCCTAAGGTGCCAGCTGGTACGGTTAACATTACCGAAACCCAGTTTGCGCTGATCGTGGGTGGTAGCCGGGGTGCAGGTGTGCTGACCTATCAGGGTAAGGCCTATCCGTTTAAGATTAACGGCATGAGTGTGGGTGCCAATGTGGGTATTTCGAAGGTTTCACTGGCTGGTGAAGTTTACGACATGGCCGATATTTCGAAGTTTTCAGGTACCTTCACCAAGCTTGAAAGCAGCATCACGCTGGGTGGTGGTGTTGGCGGCACAATCCTTAAGAACCAGAATGGTGTAATCATGCGTCTGACCAGCACATCAGAAGGTGTTCAACTGAATCTGAGCAGTAGCGGTGTGACCGTTAAGCTAGATTAATAAAGAAATGGCCGGAGCTGTGTTGCTAGATGTAACCAAATTGGAACAGGCTCTGGCTGAGTTTTCTCGTGAACGGGACTGGGATCAGTTTCATACCCCCAAGAATTTGGTAATGGCACTAACTGGCGAAGTGGGGGAGCTCAACGAGATCTTCCAGTGGATGACTGATAGTTTAGCTAGTGAGGCTGGGCGGTCGCCAGCAACTGCCGAGCATGTGGGTGAGGAGCTGGCCGATGTGCTGTTGTATCTGGTGCGCTTAAGCAACGTCCTTGGCGTTAATCTGAATGATGCCGTCGTAGATAAACTGGCCAAGAATGCCCTGAAATACCCGATAGATAAGGCGCGAGGCTCTAGCCAGAAGGCTGGAAAGCTTTAAGCTCTCTGTAACGGCTATAACCGTAACAGAGAGACTTTGATAACAAATCTCTGTAACATTTATAGCCGTAACAGAGAGTCCTATTGGGCTACCTCTGTAACGGTTATGGAGGTTACCGTGAGTACACATTGCTGGACCTGTCTTTCCCCGTTTACACCCAGGAGAAACGATGCGCGGTACTGTTCCGTTGCTTGTCGTGTGCGGGCATATCGCTTGGCCATGACGCCTGCTGAACGCTCAAAGGTGCGTGAGTGTGATGCTGCTCGTCATCGGGCGGCTTATGCTGCACGATTCGCTAGCGCATCAGATGTTAAGAATGAATCTGCATAGACAGATTTATGGCCATACAATACGATTTGGCCGTTAAAGGATGTTGATGAAAAAACTAACTAATTTATTTGTTTTGCTCGGCCTTTCGTTGGCCACGGTGTTGTTTGGCTACGCCATTGCGGTTGAGCTGGTACATGCTACGGTTGAAGCGCTACACAATGGAATTTCTGAATCGGTTGCGCTGGTAATGCTGCTGACCATTATTGATGCTGCCCTGGTAATCGATCTGGCGTCACTCGTGATTGGCAATGCAGCAGCGGAAATCAAGGGTGATGCCGTTAAAGACAGTGCCTATATCAAGGAAAAGTTGAGTTTCTCGTTGGTAACCATTTCTGGCGTTAATCTGCTTAAAGTACTCACTGATATTTCTAGCACACAAATCCACGTGGTCGTGGGAGCGGCGGCGATTCACCTGGTGTTTCTAGTGACGCTGATTGCTGTGAAGCGTTTGAACAATGCGCACTAAACATTTGTTGCCATCATGGTTGATGGCTTTGAGTGTTTTATTGGTTTCGGGACAGGTATTAGCGCAGACGGCTGCTATTGATTTGCCACAGCGGATTTGCGCTAACCTGGCCAGTGAGTCACAGCGCGTGCTGGATGACTCCAGTGCGACAACCAAGTATCTGTCACCCTACATTGCCGCAGAGATTTATCAGCAGGTGGTATCCAAGTCCCTGGCGGGTGATGACGTTGAAGCACCTGCAATAGCAGCGCTTCCCTGTGTGGATACGGTGTCCGGTTTTATGATGGCGATCAAGAAGCGCATGGAGTACAACCGGGTCGATCAATTCATTGTAAGTAACCGTGTACTGGTTTATGGGTGCTTGGGTTTGCTACTGGTGGGGGGATTGATATATATGCGCCGCCAGCGTCAATTTGCAAAGAAAGATGCGCCGGAAGCGACATCGTGATTCGCCTGCTATCCCTTTTGGTCTGTCTGATGATGTTGATTGTTCAGCAGTCTCAGGCAAGCACAATGGCTGCCTGCGATAACGTGATTCGCGCGGGCAATGAAACGTGGGCTTACAAGAATTGCCTACCAGCCGCAGAGGAGGGTATGCCCAAAGCGCAGGTGATTGTAGGTATGTCGTTAATGACTGGCGTGGGGGTGCTGAAGAATTCTGAGTTGGCGGTAGGCTGGTTTAAACGCGCAGCCGATCAGAACTACCCGGCGGGCATGTACCAATTGGGGTTGGCTAAGATTGCCGGGATGGGCACTGCTCAAGATGAGGCGGGTGGGATGGTTCTGATTAAGAAGGCTGCCGCTGCTGGTGATCAGGAAGCTAGGGGTTTTCTGACGGAGCTGGGCGAACAGCAAGAGCCTCTAAAACCACAACGCAAACGTATTAAGAACGAATGTGTTGGCGTTGGTTGTGGCAGGCCACTGGATTCGTTCTCTAAATAACCAATAGATTTTCAGGGACGGGTTTTCATAGAGAGGTCGATCATCTTGGATGAGACCTCAGACTTGAAGAAGGCGTGTGCACCAACAAACGCGGCAGCGATTAGCGGAAGTGCAGCAAAGGGGGTCTGGGCGAAATACCACATGCCACACGCGATAATCAGTAAGACAAATGCGGCTTTGGCTTTCTGGTCAGCGATTTTTTGTACATCTTCCTGCTTCAGGCCCTTAGCGACTGCTTTTTCAGCGGCTTTTTCAACGAAACTCATGACTTGCCTCGGAATATCTGTATTGGTCGATTCTAACTCATGGTTGAAATGATTTCATGATGGAAGACCCGCCAGCGGCTGGGATTTTGTAGTATTTTGCAGATATAGATAACGCGCTGATCCGTTTATGACTCCACCCCTGAAGAAGCCAAATTTCGAGTATCAGTTTTACGCCAACATCAGAGATGAATTGTTTGCGCTGAAATCATTTATTCGATTTCACTGGTTTATGTCCTTGATGTTTCTGCTGGGGGTACTGGTTTTTCTTTATGAAGTTCGGCCTTTTCCACCTAGTGTGGTGACGATTGCGACTGGTCAGCCAGACTCTACTTATGATTCCGTCGGTCGGATGTATCAGGCCTATTTCCAGAATAACGGCATTGAATTGAAGCTGGTGCCGACTAATGGATCAGTCGATAACAACCGGCTTATTTCAGAACAGAAAGTTGATGCGGCATTTTCTCAATCTGGTGTGCCGATACCTAAGCCGGATCAGGTGATGTCACTGGGTAGTATCGAGTTTGAACCGCTCTGGTTCTTCTATCGCGGTGCACATCTAGATGCCGATGATCTGCCAGAGTTTCTGGCGCAGAAGCGGGTGTCGGTGGGTGCTGAGGGCAGTGGCACCAAATACATGGTGCTTGATTTGCTCAATGAACATAAGATCCATATCGATAACCCTGGTAATCAGCACGTAATGACAACGATAGACAGTGCTGATGCGCTACGTGCGGGCAGGATTGATGGATTGTTTATCCTGGCTGACATGGCGTCAAAGCAGCTATGGACGTTGCTTGAAGATCCTACTTTGCGGATTATGAGTTTTAAGTCTGCTCAAGCCATTTCCAGCAAACTCGGATATACGGATCCGGTGGTTTTTCCTCGCGGTGCCGTGTCGCTTAATCCAGTGCGACCGGCCAATGATATTGATTTGGTGGCAACCAATACGCGGATTATTGTCGATAAAGACATGCATCCGGCGATTCAGTACCTTTTCATGATGGCGGGTGCGTATTTTTACCGAAATACGGATGTGTATTTCAAACGTCCTGGAGGTTTTCCCGCGTTTCTGGATAACGATACAGAAAAGAGTGATGTGGCGATTAAGTATTTAAGATCCAGCACCTCTATTCTGGAACGCACCTTCCCATTCTGGATTGCCAGCTTTCTTGATAGAGCCTGGCTACTGGTAGCAGCACTTTTTGCCATCGCCTATCCATTAATGAAAATGGTGCCTCGTTATCGCAATTTCCATTTCAATGCGGCGATGAATGACCGCTATATTGAAATGCGTCGCATTGAAGCTATGCTCGATCAATGCCACTCAGAATCGGATCTGCTGGCATTGGAAGCCGCGTTCGACAGTCTGGAAGAACAAGTTAAGGGAATGTGGGTGCCGACCAATGCCAATGAGCGCTATTACCTGATGCTCAACGGTCTAAGACTGCTGCGTGATCGGTTGGACCGTAATGAAAAAATATGGAGTTGACAACGTCATGGCTAACGCAAGCAACCAAAAACCGCAGGATGTTTATTTCTTTTGTACCTGTCTGGTTGATCTCTTTGTTCCCGAGGCTGGCTTGGATGCGGTCGCTTTGCTGGAACGAGAAGGCGTCCGTGTTCATTTCCCGGAAGATCAAACTTGTTGTGGGCAGCCAGCTTATACCAGTGGTCAACCCGAAGAAGCCCTTGCTGTAGCACGTCAGCAGCTAGATCTTTTTCCAGAGCCCTGGCCGATTGTGCTGCCCTCGGGTTCTTGTGCGGGGATGATGCGGCATCATTACCCGACGATGTTTAAAGGCACTGCTGATGCCGCAAAGGCTGAAGCAGTGGCTGGACGGGTCTGGGAGTTAAGTGAGTTTCTCGTTCGTTCCTTGAATTTCAATCGACCCGATTGCGGTCAAAGCTGCAGCGTTGCTTTGCACACCTCTTGCTCAGCAAGACGTGAGACGGGTGCACTGTCAGCAACGCGCAGTTTGCTCCAGGGGCTGGAGGGCGTGTCGCTCAAAGTTCAGGAGCACGAATCTGAATGCTGTGGTTTTGGTGGCATGTTTAGCGTGCGTCACCCCGAGATTTCCGGCGGCATTGTGCGGGATAAAGTGGCATCGATTGCAGCCTGTGAAACTGATGCGTTGATTACAGGCGATTGTGGCTGCATGCTCAATATCACCGGCCATGCCGCCAAGATTGGCAGGCCATTGAACGGTAAGCACCTGGCAACTTTTTTACTGGAACGTACCGGTGGGAAGACCGCCGCAGAGGAGAAGCTCTGATGAGCCAGCAAGCTATCCGTCAGCGTATTCTCGAAAAATTACGCGCAGCACAGGCAGCCCCATTGGCATGCCCTGATGCCGAAGTGTTTTACAAAGAATCGATGGAAGACCAGCCAACCCGAGTTGAGCGGTTAATGCTCCATATGAAAAATGCGATGGCTGAAGTACATCGTAGTTCGGCAGCTGACTTGGGATCGTGTCTCAATCGAATTTGTAGCGATAAACAGGTGCAGTTGCTTGCCGTGGCGCCTGAACTCCTATCTGATAGTGCATTGTGTGAGCACTTAAGTCAGCAAATGCAAATGCTGCCGGTCACTCAATGCCATGTTGATCAAGAGGCACTTTTTAATACGGTTGATGCGGGCTTGACGTTAACCCATGGCGGCATCGCCGAGACAGGTACATTAGTGCTATGGAGTGGGGATGAGTCACCGAGAATGCTGTCACTCGTGCCGCCTGTTCATATTGCTATTCTGCATGCCAGCTGCATCGTGGAAAGCCTTATGGATATGATGATTCGGGAAAAGTGGTCTACGGGTTTGCCAACGAATGTCGTTTTGATTTCTAGCCCATCCAAAACAGCCGATATCCAGCAGACGCTGGCCTATGGTGCGCATGGTCCTAAACAACTGGTGGTTGTGCTGGTGGAGGATCGATAAATGAACCAGCCACTTCATTTTGTGCCATCAGATGAATTCCGTCAGCGAGCACAGGCTGTTGTCGAGAACCCGGCATTGCAGAAGAGCTTTCGCGGGGCAATGGATTTTCTGCAGAACAAACGTCTGGCGCAATTCCCAGATGATGAGGCATTACAGCGATTGCGCGATCTGGGCGAAGCTATACGCCAATACAGTCTATCCAAATTGCCAGATCTGCTTGAAACACTAGAAGCCAAGCTAACGGCCAACGGTATTCAGGTTCATTGGGCTGATACACCTGAAGATGCGAACCGCATTTTTATCGAGATTGCTCAAGCCCAGGGTGCCCGTGCGGTCATCAAGGGCAAGTCGATGGTGAGTGAAGAGGTTGAGCTCAATCACGCCTTACAAGCAGCTGGTATTGAGGCGCTTGAATCAGATATGGGCGAATACATCGTTCAGCTGGCTGATGAAAAGCCTTCGCACATCATCATGCCGGCCATTCATAAAACCAAGGTGGAGATTGCAGAACTGTTTGCTGAACGGATTCCGGGTGTGGATTACACAGACTCTGTGGATGAACTCATCCAGATCGGCCGTAAGGTACTACGCGATAAATTTGCAACGGCCGATATTGGTGTTTCGGGTGTGAACGTGATGGTGGCGGAGACGGGTACCTTATGCCTGGTAGAAAATGAAGGCAATGGGCGCATGAGCACCACGGTGCCACGCATTCATGTTGCTATTACCGGGATTGAAAAAGTTGTCGAAAAGCTCACGCATGTGCCGCCATTGCTCAGCTTGCTAACACGGTCCGCAACAGGGCAGGCAATTACGACTTACGTGAACATGATTTCTTCACCCCGTAAGCCGGGTGAGTTGGATGGACCGGACGAAGTGCATCTGATCTTGTTGGATAACGGCAGAACGCAGGCTTATGCCGATCCACAGTTGCGCTCAACGCTTCAGTGCATTCGTTGTGGCGCCTGTATGAACCACTGTCCGGTCTATACCCGTATTGGCGGCCATGCCTATGGCACGACGTATCCGGGGCCAATTGGCAAAATTATTTCACCACATTTACTGGGACTGGATTCGACTTATGCCTTAGCCACCGCCTCGACTCTGTGCGGTGCCTGTGCCGAAGTTTGTCCGGTACGGATACCGATTCCGGATTTGCTGATCCGTTTACGTACAGAGGCGTATAAGAATCCGGCCACTGCGGGTGAGGCCGTGCGTGGCGCGGGCTCTGCTTATTCATCTTTGGCGATGGCGCTCTGGCATGGCTGGGCAGCAACTTATCGTTACCCGACGCTCTACCGATTGTTTACCTGGTGTGCCTCGAGGCTACGTTTTCTGACGCCCCGGACGCAGGGCGGCTGGACACGAAACCATGTTGCCATGCAACCCGCTAAGCGCCGTTTCAGAGATCGGATGAATCGCTCGTAGTTCGCTGGTTTTAGGTCTTGAAGAAATAGATTATTGTCAGCAGGGTGCCAACTGCAATCACCAGACGCTTGAGCCAGATGCCTGGTAGATACTTGGCAATATGCGCCCCGGCAAATCCGCCCAAGGTGGCAGTGATCACCATGAGAATGGTGTAAGGCCAGTTAATGGCGCCGGCAACAATAAAGGTGAGGGCTGATACGGTGTAGGTAACACCTGAAATCCAGTTCTTTAGGGCATTGAGTTCCTGGATATTTTCTACGCCCTGGATGGAGAGGGCGGCTAGGGTAAGAATGCCCTGGCCGGCGCCAAAAAAACCGCCATAGATTGTGACCAGAAACTGGAAAAGCAGGCCGCCGGGGCTGTGTGGTTTGTCATCGGTATGGGCAATGCCCATTCGTGCTTTAAAGCGTACGACCAGCCCGCTGATCTGTTTGCTGAAGGCAAAGAGTGCAGTGGCCAGAAGCAGCAGCCAGGGTACCATTTGCATAAATGCCGCATTGGAAACAGCCAATAGCAATAGCCCACCGACAACGCCACCGATGGCGGCAATGATGGTCAGCGCAATTACCCAGGATTTATGTTTCTCAAGTTCTTTGCGATAGACCCAGGCGCTGGATAGGCTGGCTGGCCAGAGCGCAACGGTGTTGCTCGCATTGGCCATAACGGGTGGAATGCCAGCAGCTAGGAGTGCTGGAAACGAGAAGAAAGTCCCGCCGCCTGCAAGCGCGTTCATACCGCCAGCCATAAAGGCACCGGCGGCAACAATCAGCAAGGATAGGGGATCAGAAAGTAGTTCTGTCATAGTATTTCGTACATAAAGAAGGGCCGCTAAAGCGGCCCTTCGATCATACGCTGAAAGCTTGTTTACTTGCCGAGCTTCTTGGCAAATGCAAACTTGGCGTAAGACTGTTCTGCAACGCCGAACCACTGGAATTCCAGGTTGCGGAATTGACGCCATGGTTCATAGATCTTCTTGAAATCTGGATTCTTAGCAGCCGTTTCTTCCAGCACTTCATTGGTTGCCTTGAATGCGGCTTCCATGATTTCGTTCGAGAAGGCATTGACCTTGGCACCTGACTTGATCAGGCGGCTCAGAGCAGCCGGGTTCTTGGCATCATACTCAGCCAACATGCGGACGTTTGTTTCGGCCGCTGCTGTTTCCAGAACCTGTTGATAGTTCTTCGGCAGTTTGTCCCATTCCTTCTTGTTGATCAGGATCGAGAACTGGGTTGAAGGCTCCCACCAGGCTGGGAAGTAGTAGTTTGGCGCAACCTTGTTCAGACCCAGCTTTTCATCATCATATGGGCCAATCCATTCGGCCGCGTCGATGGTGCCCTTTTCTAGCGACGGGTAAATGTCACCGGCAGCAATCTGCTGAGGCACAACGCCGAGTTTTTCCATACAACGGCCAGCGAAGCCGCCGACGCGCATTTTCAGACCCTTGAGGTCGGCTACCGTTTTGATCTGCTTGCGGTACCAGCCACCCATCTGGCAACCCGAGTTACCGGCGGCCAGGTTAACAATATTGTAGTTGGCGTACAGGTCACGCATGAGCTGCAGGCCGCCGCCGTAGTACATCCAGGCATTCTGGGCGCGTGCTGTCATACCGAAAGGTACCGAGCAGTCAAATGCAAACGCTTCGTTCTTACCGAAGAAGTAGTAAGGGGCAGTATGGCAGCACTCAACGGTGCCGTCTTTAACTGCATCGAGTACTTGTAGGGCAGGTACGATTTCACCACCCGCGAAGGAACGGATTTCGAAGTTGCCTTCAGTCAGTTCACCCACACGCCTACAGAAGTCTTCGCCACCACCGTAAACGGTGTCGAGCGTTTTAGGAAAACTCGACGCCAGGCGCCATTTGATCTTTGGTGTTGCTGCAATTGCGGGGGCTGCGGTAATCAGCGAAGCAGTACCTGCTGCGGCGCCAATACCGATATTCGTCAGAAATTTACGGCGATCCATGGTTGTCTCCTATGGGGTTGTTCTGCTTGATTGAGCCGATACTACTTTTTCTCACCGGGCTCGTCGGTTGAGTTCTTGAACTGGCTGATGGCGTTATCGCCAGCAGCAGCTTGTGGTGCATCCTGATCTGCATCGATGACAATTTCTGCCTGGGTGTCATCGAATGCTTCTTTCTTTTCAACAGAAACAATATCCGGGAAGGCAATAATCAGGGCCACCATGATGATCTGGATGAGCACAAAGGGAATAGCACCCCAGTAGATCTGCTTGGTCGTGATCGGATCCATCGTTTTGCCGGTGATCTTGTCGATATATTTCTTTCCGGGCGCAACTGAGCGCAGATAGAAGAGTGCAAACCCGAAGGGAGGGTGCATGAATGATGTCTGCATGTTGACACCGAGCAGCACGCCAAACCAGATGAGGTCGATCCCCATTTTGTCTGCTACCGGGCCAACCAGTGGTACCAGAATGAAAGCCAGTTCAAAGAAATCCAGGAAGAAGGCCAGGAAGAAGAACAGGATGTTGACCACAATCAGGAAGCCAAGCTGGCCGCCAGGTAGTGACGTTAGTAGATGTTCTACCCAGAGGTCGCCGTTAACCCCACGGAAGACCAGGCCGAAGACGGTAGCGCCCACCAGGATGAAGAGCACAAAGGCCGATAGTTTTGCAGTGGAATCGACGGCTTGACGGGTCAGGCTGAAGGTAAGTTTTCGCTTGGAAAGGGCCAACAGCATGGCGCCGGCCGCACCCATGGCGCCGCCTTCAGTTGGTGTGGCGATGCCAAGGAAGATGGTGCCCAGAACCAGGAAAATCAGGAACAGCGGCGGAACCAGAACGACCAGTGAACGGACAAGCAGCTTGGTACCGGTAACGGTACGTGCGCTTAGCGGTAGCGCCGGTGCAGCAGCTGGTTTGAAAAAGGCAACGCATGCCACGTAACCGACATAGAGACCTGTCAGTACCAGACCGGGAACCAGTGCGCCCGCATACATATCACCGACTGAGCGACCGAGTTGGTCGGCCATGATGATCAGAACAAGCGAGGGAGGGATGATTTGCGCTAGGGTACCTGATGCAGCAATAACGCCGGATGCGAGCTTTCGGTCATAGCCATAGCGCAGCATGATCGGCAGGGAGATTAGGCCCATTGAAATGACTGATGCAGCAACCACACCTGTAGTAGCCGCAAGAAGTGCGCCGACGAAAATAACAGCAAAGGCCAAGCCACCCCGAATTGGTCCAAACAGCTGCCCAATTGTGTCGAGTAGGTCTTCAGCCATACCGGAGCGTTCAAGAATCAGCCCCATAAATGTAAAGAACGGAATCGCCAGCAGCGTGTC
>ERZ1034361.1395-NODE-1395-length-12928-cov-3.248697_pt1 | contig 12928 bp, 9 predicted proteins | sample MGYA00520617_ERZ1034361 | MGnify/ENA primary metagenome ERZ1034361 (study PRJEB33736, sample SAMEA104284507) | Azolla filiculoides | biome: Urban; feature: Water surface; material: Ditch water | place: Netherlands | collected 2015-10-28 | depth 0-0.1 m ... | reverse complement strand
CCTGCGCCGAGCTGGCTCTTCACGAAAGCTTCGCCGAAGGTCTTGCCCACGCCCATGACTTCACCGGTGGACTTCATCTCGGGGCCGAGGATGGTGTCCACGCCCGGGAACTTCACGAACGGGAACACCGCTTCCTTGACGCTGAAGTATGGCGGCGTGACTTCCGCCGTAATGCCCTGCGACGCCAGCGACTGCCCCACCATGCAACGTGCAGCCACCTTGGCCAGCTGGATGCCTGTGGCCTTGGAAACGAAGGGCACCGTGCGGGAAGCACGCGGGTTCACTTCCAGCACGTAGATCACGTCCTTGCCGTCAATGTTCTGGATCGCGAACTGCACGTTCATCAGACCCACCACATTCAACGAAGCCGCCATCGCCGCTGTCTGGCGCTTGATTTCGGTGACGGTGGCTGCGCTCAGGCTGTACGGCGGCAGCGAGCACGCGGAGTCACCACTGTGCACCCCCGCCTGTTCGATGTGTTCCATCACACCGCCAATGAAGGTCTTGCCTTCCGGGTCGCGCAGGCAGTCCACATCGCATTCGATGGCGTCGTTGAGGAAACGGTCCAGCAGCACCGGGGAGTCATGACTGACCTTGACCGCCTCGCGCATGTAGCGCTCGAGATCCCGCTGCTCGTGCACGATCTCCATGGCGCGACCACCCAGCACGTAGCTGGGACGCACGACCAGCGGGTAGCCCAGTGCCGCAGCCTTCTCCAGTGCCTCGGGTTCGGTCCGTGCCGTGGCGTTCGGTGGCTGGCGCAGGTCCAGCGCGTGCAGCAGCTTCTGGAAACGCTCACGGTCTTCGGCCGCGTCAATCATGTCCGGGCTGGTGCCAATGATCGGGACGCCGTTGGCTTCCAGATCCAGCGCCAGCTTCAGGGGCGTCTGGCCACCGTATTGCACGATCACACCCAGCGGCTTTTCCTTGTCCACGATTTCCAGCACGTCTTCCAGCGTCAGCGGCTCGAAATACAGGCGATCCGACGTGTCGTAGTCGGTGGAAACCGTCTCGGGGTTGCAGTTGACCATGATGGTCTCGTAGCCGTCTTCGCGCATGGCGAGCGCGGCGTGGACGCAGCAGTAGTCGAACTCGATGCCCTGACCGATCCGGTTCGGGCCGCCGCCCAGCACCATGATCTTCTTCTTGTCCGTCGGCGCGGCCTCGCACTCTTCCTCGTAGGTCGAGTACATGTAGGCGGTGTTGGTCGCGAACTCGGCGGCACAGGTGTCGACGCGCTTGTAGACCGGACGCACGTTGAGGCTGCGGCGCTGGTCGCGCACGGCCTTCTCGGTCGTCTTGAGCAGCTTGGCCAGGCGGCGGTCGCTGAACCCCTTCTTCTTCAGGGTGCGCAGCGTACCGGCGTCGATCGAGGCCAGGGCGGCATCGCCCTGATCGGCGGCGATCTGGTCGAGCTGGAGCTCGATCTTGATGATCTCCTCGATCTGGACCAGGAACCACTTGTCGATCTTGGTCAGGTTGAACACCTCATCGAGCGACCAGCCGGCGGCGAAGGCATCGCCCACGTACCAGATGCGGTCCGGACCCGGCGTGCCGAGCTCGCGCTCGAGGACCTCGCGGTCCTGGGTCTTCTCGTTCATGCCGTCGACGCCGACCTCGAGGCCGCGCAGCGCCTTCTGGAACGACTCCTGGAAGGTGCGGCCCATGGCCATGACCTCGCCGACCGACTTCATCTGGGTGGTCAGGCGGTTGTCGGCGGTCGGGAACTTCTCGAACGCGAAGCGCGGGATCTTGGTCACGACATAGTCGATCGAGGGCTCGAACGAGGCCGGGGTCGCGCCGCCGGTGATGTCGTTCTTGAGCTCGTCGAGCGTGTAGCCGACCGCCAGCTTGGCCGCGACCTTGGCGATCGGGAAGCCGGTGGCCTTCGATGCCAGTGCCGAGCTGCGCGAGACGCGCGGGTTCATCTCGATCACGATCATGCGGCCGTCGGCCGGGTTGACCGAGAACTGCACGTTGGAGCCGCCGGTGTCGACACCGATCTCGCGCAGCACCGCCAGCGAGGCGTTGCGCATGATCTGGTATTCCTTGTCGGTCAGCGTCTGGGCCGGCGCCACGGTGATCGAGTCGCCGGTATGCACGCCCATCGGGTCCAGGTTCTCGATCGAGCAGACGATGATGCAGTTGTCCGCCTTGTCGCGCACCACTTCCATCTCGTACTCTTTCCAGCCCACCAGCGACTCCTCGATCAGCAGCTCGGTGGTCGGCGACGCCTCCAGACCGCGCTTGCAGATGATCTCGAACTCTTCCGGGTTGTAGGCGATGCCGCCACCGGTGCCGCCGAGCGTGAAGCTCGGGCGGATCACGGTCGGGAAGCCGACGCTGCGCTGGACTTCCCAGGCCTCTTCCATCGAGTGAGCGATGCCCGAGCGCGCCGAGCCCAGGCCGATCTTGGTCATCGCGTCCTTGAACTTCAGGCGGTCCTCGGCCTTGTCGATCGCCTCGGGCGTGGCGCCGATCAGCTCGACGTCGTACTTGTCGAGCACGCCGTGGTGCCAGAGGTCGAGCGCGCAGTTGAGCGCGGTCTGGCCACCCATGGTCGGCAGGATCGCGTCCGGACGCTCCTTGGCGATGATCTTCTCGACCGTCTGCCAGGTGATCGGCTCGATGTAGGTGACATCGGCCGTGGCCGGGTCGGTCATGATCGTCGCCGGGTTGCTGTTGATCAGGATGACCTTGTAGCCCTCCTCGCGCAGCGCCTTGCAGGCCTGCACGCCCGAATAGTCGAACTCGCAGGCCTGGCCGATCACGATGGGACCGGCGCCGATGATGAGGATGCTCTGGATGTCTGTGCGCTTAGGCATTTTTGTGTTGCTCCATCAGTGCCGTGAAGCGGTCGAACAGGTAGGCGATGTCGTGCGGACCGGGCGAGGCTTCGGGGTGACCCTGGAAGCAGAAGGCCGGCTTGTCGGTGCGCTCGAGGCCCTGCAGCGTGCCGTCGAACAGGCTGATGTGGGTCGGGCGCAGGTTGGCCGGCAGCGAGTCCATTGCCACGGCGAAACCGTGGTTCTGGCTCGTGATGCTGACGCGGCCGCTGTCGAGGTCCTTGACCGGATGGTTGGCGCCATGGTGGCTGTTGACCATCTTGAAGGTCTGGGCGCCGGAGGCCAGCGCCATGATCTGGTGTCCCAGGCAGATGCCGAACAGCGGGATGCCGGTCTCGATCAGTTCCTGGGTGGCGCTGATCGCGTAGTCGCAGGGCTGCGGGTCGCCCGGGCCGTTGGACAGGAAGATGCCGTCCGGCTGGTACTTGAGCACCTCGGCCGCCGGCGTCTGGGCCGGCACCACGGTCACCTTGCAGCCGCGCGAGGCCAGCATGCGCAGGATGTTGAGCTTGACGCCGAAGTCATAGGCCACCACGTGGAAACGCGGCGCGGTCTGCTCGCCGTAGCCCGGGGTGCCGTCCTCGCGCGCGAGCTTCCACTCGGTCTGGGTCCAGACATAGGGCTGCTGCGTGGTCACGACCTGGGCCAGGTCCTGGCCCTTCATGCTCGGCGCAGCCTGGGCCGCAGCGACGGCCTGGGCCTTGAGCGCGGCGGTCACCTCGACACCGGCTTCGAGGCCGATGATGGCGCCGTTCTGCGCGCCCTTCTCGCGCAGGATGCGGGTCAGCTTGCGGGTATCGATGTCGGCAATCGCCACCGTACCTTCACGCTTGAGGTAGTCGCCCAGGGTCAGCGTCTGGCGGAAATTGGACGAGAGCAGGGGCAGGTCTTTGATGATCAGGCCGGCGGCGTGGACGGCGTTGGCCTCCACGTCTTCCTCGTTGACACCGTAGTTGCCGATATGCGGATACGTGAGGGTCACGATCTGCTGGCAGTAGCTGGGGTCGGTGAGGATTTCCTGATAGCCGGTGATCGAGGTGTTGAACACCACTTCACCGACGGTCTGGCCGGTGGCGCCGATGGAGGCGCCTATAAAGACCGTGCCGTCTGCGAGCGCGAGGATGGCTTTTGCTGGGACGGTAAACACGGGATTCTCCAGTTTGGACGCACCTATGCCCGGGGAGTGCAACGACGTCTTTTCCAGGGAGGCCGGCAAGGACTTGCCGATAGGTGCGCGAGGTTAGGGTAAACCTGACGATTATACCCCGGGGCCATGGATTGAACCAGGCCAGGAAAAGTCTTAGCAGATCATCATGACAGCTGGCTGTCTGCCGCCAGCCGCCGCCCTCAGGCGATGCGGGCCGCGCTGGCGTGCAGGCAGACCGCGGCCGCCGCCGCCGCGTTGAGCGACTCCTCGCCGCCGGGCTGGACGATGCGCAGCGTCATGGCGGCGCGCGCCAGCAGCGCATCACTGACGCCCTGCCCTTCATGCCCGAGCAGCCAGGCGCAGGGCCAGGGCAGCTCGGCGCGGTGCAGGAATTCGCCCCGGTGCGGACTGGTCGCCAGCAGCGGCACCCGCAGCGCCTCGAGATCAGCCTCGGACAGGCCCTCGCGCAGCTGCAGCGCGAAATGCGCCCCCATGCCGGCGCGCAGCACCTTGGGCGACCACAGCGCCGCCGTGCCCTTGAGCGCCAGCACCTGCTTGAATCCCATCGCCGCGGCGCTGCGCAGGATCGAGCCGACATTGCCCGGGTCCTGCAGCCGGTCGAGCACGACGCTGGGCAGCTCCGGCTCGAGCGGCGTGGCCGCGGGCAGCGCATGGACGAAGCCCATCGCGGCCGGCGACTCGAGCGAGCTGATCTGCGCCATCAGGCCGTCGGCCAGCACCACGCGCCGCACCGAGGGGGCCAGTCCCCATTGCGCCACCTGAACCTGGGCCGACTGCGCCAGCACCACCGCCTGCGGCTGCAGGCCGCGCGCCAGCAGGGCCCGGCACAGATGGTCGCCCTCGAGCCAGACCTGGCCCAGCTTGCGGTAGGCCGCGCCATCCTGCGCCAGCGCGCGCAACTTCTTGACCCACGCGTTGTCGCGCGAGCTGATGATCTCGGGATTCATGGGGTCTGCATGGCGATGGCCACGTCGTGGAAGGGATTGACGAGCAGGCGCTCACGCATGGTCTGCGCCGCCTGGGCCACCGGGGCAAAGCTGCTGCGGTGTTCGGGACAGGGGCCGTGCAGGCGCAGGGCCTGCAGGTGCTCGGCGGTGCCGTAGCCCTTGTGGCGGGCGAAGCCGTACTGCGGATAGCACTGGTCGAGCAGTTCCAGGCCGCGGTCACGCGTGACCTTGGCCAGGATCGAGGCGGCCGAGATCGCCGCCACCTTGGCATCCCCCTTGACGATGGCCTCAGCCCGCATCTCGAGCAGCGGCAGCCGGTTGCCGTCGACCAGCACCAGGCCGGGCTTGAGGCGCAGGCCGGCGACCGCACGCCGCATCGCCAGCAGGGTCGCCTGCAGGATGTTGAGGCGGTCGATCTCCTCGACGCTGGCCTGCGCGACGCAGCAGCACAGCGCCTTGGCCCGGATCTCGTCATAGAGCCGGTCGCGCCGCGCCGCGCTGAGCTTCTTGGAATCGGCCAGGCCGGCGATCGGCTGGCGCTCATCCAGGATCACAGCCGCCGCGACCACCGGACCCGCCAACGGGCCGCGGCCGGCCTCGTCCACGCCGGCGACCAGCGCGGGCTGCTCCCAGTCGAAGGCGACCTGCTCAAGCGGCAAGGACTTGCTCGATCGCATCGCTGGCCAGTTGGACGGTATCGCGGCTGAGCTCGCGGTGCAGGCTGACAAAGCGCTGGCACAGCGTCGAGCGACGCGCCTGGGTCGCGGCGTCATCGGCGAGCCAGGCCAGCGTCTCGCGCGCCAGCGCGGCAGGCGTCGCAGCTTCTTGCAGCAGCTCGGGCACCAGGAACTCGCCGGCCAGGATATTGGGCAGGCCGACCCAGGGCTGCAGCATCTTGCGCTGATGCAGCTTCCAGGACAGCCAGTTCATGTGGTAGGCGATCACCATCGGACGCTTGAACAGCGCCGCCTCCAGCGTCGCGGTGCCGCTGGCGATCAGCGTGACGTCGCAGGCGGCAAGGGCCGCGTGCGAGCCGCCGCGCGTGAGCCGCAACGCCGCACCGAGACCGGCACGCGCAACCAGCTGCTCGATGCGTGCGAACTGCGCCGGCACCGCCGGCAGCACGAAGCTCAGCCCGGGCTGCTCGCGCAGCATCAGGCGCGCCGCCTGCAGGAAGCGCGGCAGCAGATGCTCGATCTCGGCGCTGCGGCTGCCCGGCAGCAGCGCGACCACGCGCGCATCCGGCGCCAGGCCCAGCTCGATGCGCGCCTTGGCCTGGTCGGGCTCGAGCGGAATCAGCGGCGCCAGCGGATGGCCGACATAGGTCGACGCGATGCCGTGGCGCGCCAGCAGTTCGGGCTCGAACGGGAAGATGCACAGCACATGGTCGACGCAGCGGCGGATCTGCTCGACCCGCTCGGCGCGCCAGGCCCAGACCGCGGGTGCCACGAAATGCACCGTCTTGACGCCCGCGGCGCGCAGATCACCTTCCAGGTCGAGGTTGAAGTCAGGCGCATCGACCCCGATGAACAGGCCGGGCTGATCGGCCAGCAGGCGACTCTTCAGCTGACGGCGGATGCCGACGATCTCGCGGTAGTGGCGCAGCACCTCGACATAGCCGCGCACGGCCAGCTTCTCGCTCGGCCACCAGGAGGTGAAACCGGCCGCCTCCAGCTGCGGCCCGCCGATGCCGACAGCCTGCAGGCCCGGCCAGCGCGCCTGCAGCCCGCGCAGCAGCTGGGCCGCGAGCAGGTCACCGGACGCCTCGCCAGCCACCAGGGCGACGGTGGCATTGCTCAGGTCAGCCGCCATCAGCGCACGATTCCGCGGTGCGCGGACAGACCGTCGAGGAAGGCCTGCATCATCTGCACATCGGCCTCGCAGCCCTCGAAGCGCTGCGGCAGCTCGGCCATGCGCTCCCTGGCCTGCTCGAGCGTCAGGTTGTCGCGATAAAGCGCCTTGTGCATGGCCTTGACGGCGGCGATGCGCGCGGCGCTGAAACCGCGGCGGCGCAGGCCCTCGAAATTCATCGAGCGCGCGGCTGCCGGATGGCCCTCGCTCATCACGAACGGCGGCTGGTCGGCCAGCAGCACCGTGCCCATGCCGGTCATGCCGTGCGAGCCGATGCGCACGAACTGGTGGACACAGGTGTAGGCACCGAGGATCACCCAGTCACCGACCACGACATGACCCGCGATCTGCGCGTTGTTGGCGAAGATGTTGTGGTCGCCGACCAGGCAGTCATGCGCCAGGTGGGTGTAGGCCATCATCCAGTTGTCATGCCCCAACCGCGTCACGCCACCGCCCTGCACCGTGCCGATATGGTAGGTGCTGAACTCGCGGATGGTGTTGCGGTCACCGATGACCAGCTCGCAGGGCTCGCCCGCGTACTTCTTGTCCTGATTGATCGCGCCGAGCGAGGTGAACTGGAAGATCCGGTTGTCGCGACCTATCGTCGTGTGGCCCTCGATCACGCAGTGCGGACCGATGGTCGTACCGGCATCCACCTTCACATGCGGGCCGATCACCGTGTAGGGGCCGACCGTGACCGAGCTGTCGAGCTCGGCCTGGGGGTCGACCACAGCGCTGGGGTGGATGTTGCTCACGCCCGCGCGCCTCAGGCGATCTTGCGCATGGCGCACATCAGCTCGGCCTCGCAGGCGATCACGCCATCGACGCGGCTGACAGCCTTGAACTTGAACATGCCAGCCTTCATGCGCTCGAGCGAGACCTCGAGGATCAGCTGATCGCCCGGCTCGACCGGACGCTTGAAGCGCGCGCCATCGATGCCGGCGAAGTAGTAGACCGTGTTGTCGTCGGGCGAGGTGCCCAGGGTGTCGAAGGCCAGCAGCGCGGCCGCCTGGGCCAGGGCTTCGAGCTGCAGCACGCCCGGGAACACCGGACGGTGCGGGAAATGGCCGGTGAACTGCGGCTCGTTGACGCTGACGTTCTTCAGCGCCTTGATGGACTTGCCCTTTTCCACTTCGAGCACGCGGTCGACGAGCAGGAAGGGATAGCGGTGCGGGAGTTGCTTGAGGATCTGGTGGATGTCCATCATGATGTCTTTTCCAATGCTTTGATGCGGTCGCGCAGGCTATGGAGTTGCCTGAGCGTGGCCGCGTTCATTTACCAGGAGCGGTTGTCGTCGATCGGGAAGACGCCGCTGTACTGGCCGGGCTGATTGATCGAGCGCATCACGACCGAAGCGGCCGAGATATGCACGCCGTCCGCCAGCGTCAGATGACCGAGCACGACGGCGCCACCGCCGACCGTGCAGTTGGCGCCGATCCTGGCGCTGCCGGCGACGCCAGCGCAACCGGCCATCGCGGTGTTGCGGCCCACCTGCACGTTGTGGCCGATCTGGATCAGGTTGTCGAGCTTGACGCCGTCCTCGAGCACGGTGTCCTCGAGCGCGCCGCGATCGATGCAGCTGTTGGCGCCGATCTCGACCCGGTCGCCGATGCGCACCGCGCCGAGCTGCTCGATCTTGATCCACTCGCCCTGATGCAGCGCGAAGCCGAAACCGTCGGCGCCGATCACGGTGCCCGAGTGCACGATGCCGTCGGCACCGATGCGGCAGTCATGGCCCAGCGTCACCTGCGGACCCATACTGGTACGCGCACCGACATGTGCCCGGCGCTCGAGCACGCAATGCGCGCCGATGCGCGCGCCCTGCTCCACCACCACGCCGGCCTCGATCACGGCAAAAGCGCCGACCGTCACGCCCTCGCCCAGCCGCGCCGTGGGATCAATCACGGCGCTCGGATGGATGGCCGGACCCGCGTCGGCCTGCTCGGCCGCCTCGCGCCTGGCCTTCCACCACTGCGTCAGACGCGCGAAATAGAGGTAGGCATCAGGCGTTTCGATGCAGGCGCCGCGCGCGCGCGCGGGCTCGAGCAGCGCGGGCGGCACGATCAGCGCGCCAGCCCCGGTGCTCGCGATCTGCGACGCATAGCGCGCCTGCGCGACGAAGGACAGCGAGTCCGCCTCGGCGGTCTCGAGCGAGGCCAGGCGAGCGATCGACAAGCTCGGCTCACCATGTAAAACGCCGCCCAGGGCGGCGCAGATTTCGGCCAGCGTGGCGCTCACGGCCTGGCCATCACTTGGCGTTGTTGAGCCCGCTCAACACCTTGTCGGTGATGTCGAGCTTGGGATTGACGTAGACCGCTTCCTGCATGATCAGGTCGTACTTCTCGCTTTCGGCGACCTGCTTGATGACACGGTTGGCACGCTCGAGCACGAGTTGCAGCTCCTCGTTCTTGCGCTGCGCCAGGTCTTCCTGGAATTCACGGCGCCGGCGCTGGAACTCGCGGTCGAGCTCGACCAGCTGGCGCTGACGCGCCGCACGCTGGCTGTCGGACAGGGTCGGAGCGTCCTTCTCGAGCTTCTCGGAGGCGCTCTTGAGCTGGGAGCCGAGGCCCTCGACCTCGCGCTCGCGGCGCGCGAATTCCTGCTCGAGCTTGGACTGGGCCGCCTTGGCGGTTGCCGCTTCCTTGAAGATGCGATCGGTGTTGACGAAGCCTATGCGCAGCTCGGCCGCCGAGGCCAGAGTGGTACAGCCGAGCGCCAGCGCCGCAATGGCGTGACGCGAAAAAACGCGCTTGAACGAAGTCATCAGAAAGAAGTCCCGATCTGGAATTGGATGCTCTGGGTCTTGTCGTCGTCCTGCTTGCGCACGGGACGGGCATAGGCGATTCTAAGCGGGCCGATCGGCGAAATCCAGCTGATGCCGACGCCCGTCGAAGCACGCAGGTTGGCGACATCGACTTTTTCATCTTCACCGTAGATGTTGCCGATGTCGAAGAAGCCGTACATGCGCAGCGTGCGGTCGTTGCCAGCACCCGGGAACGGGGCAACCAGCTCGGTATTGAGCACCAGCTTCTTGGTGCCACCGATGTTGGCCATGGTCGTGCCACCGACGATCTGGGACTTGCCGCCCAGCGTACCCTGCTCGAAGCCACGCACCGAACCCAGGCCGCCGCCATAGAAGTTCTTGAACAGCGGGAACGGCTTGCCGCTCAGGCCCTCGCCCCAGCCGGCTTCGGCGTTGAACGCCAGCGTGAACTTCTTGTTCAAGGGAACATACTGCTGGAACTGGTAGTTGGCCTTGGCGTAACGGGTATCGCCCGCGACGCCGAGCTCGCCGTTGACGCGCTGCAGACGACCGGTACTCGGCACCAGCGCACTGTCGCGCGTGTCGCGACCCCAGCCGATGGTCAGCGGCACCGAGGTCGGAGAATCGCCGAAGTTGGCGATGTAGTCGTTGTAGACCAGCGGCATGCCGTTGCCCGGATCGATCTTCGTCTGCTCGATGCCGGCGCCGAAGTAGACCGTGTCGGTTTCCGAGAACGGCACGCCAAAGCGCAGCGCCATGCCGGGCGTGGTCAGCTTGTAGTTGCCTTCCTGCGTGGTCAGCGGCTGACTGGTCCGGTAGTAGAGGTCGACGGTGCGCGAAATGCCCTCGGGCGTGAAATAGGGGTCGGTCGTGGTCAGCGACAGCTGGCGGTTGTACTTGCTGGTGTTGACGTTCAGGCCCAGGTAGTTGCCGGAACCGAACAGGTTCTCCTGCTGGATGCCAGCGATCAAGGACAGCTTCTCGGCCTGCGAGAAGCCCGCGCCCAGCGTCAGGTTGCCGGTCGGCTTCTCCATCACGCTGACCACCAGATCGACCTGGTCGGGCGCGTCCGGCACCTCGACCGTATCGACCGCGACCTGGGTGAAGAAGCCCAGGCGGTCGACGCGGTCGCGCGAAAGCTTGATGCGGTCGCTGTCGTACCAGGCCGACTCGAGCTGGCGGAACTCGCGCCGGATCACCTGGTCGCGAGTGCGGTTGTTGCCCTCGACGCTGATGCGGCGCACATAGGCGCGGCGCGAAGGCTGGGCGCTGAGCACCAGCGCGACCCGGTTGCTGACGCGATCGATCTGCGGCTTGGCCTCGACGCGGGCAAAGGCATAGCCGAAGCCACCGAAATATTCAGTGAAGGCCTTGGTGGTCTGCGCCACCTCCTCGGCGTTGTAGGGCTGGCCGGCCTTGATCGCGACCAGGGACTTGAACTCCTCTTCCTTGCCGAGGTAGTCGCCCTCGAGCTGGATGCTCGAGACCACATAGCGCTGGCCCTCGGTCACGTTGACCGTGATCGACATCGCGTCCTTGTCGGGCGCGATCGCGACCTGAGTCGAATCGATGCGAAACTCGAGATAGCCACGCGACAGGTAGTAGCTGCGCAGGGTCTCGAGGTCGGCGTTGAGCTTGGTGCGCGAGTAGCGGTCGCTCTTGGTGTACCAGCTCAGCCAGCCGCCGGTATCGAGGTCGAACAGGCCGCGCAGCTGGCTGTCGCTGAAAGCCTGGTTGCCGACGATGCGGATTTCCTTGATCTTGGCGATATCGCCCTCGACCACGTTGAAGTTGACGTTGACGCGGTTACGATCGATCGGCGTAGCGGTCGCCGTGACCTGCGCGCCGTAGAGGCTGCGGGTCAGGTACTGGCGCTTGAGCTCCTGCTCGGCGCGGTCGGCCAGCGCGCGGTCGAACGGACGGCCATCGGCCAGGCCGATGTCGCGCAGCGCCTTCTTCAGCACCTCGGCGTCGAACTCCTTGATGCCGGTGAAGCCGACCTCGGCCACGGTCGGACGCTCCTCGACGATCACGACCAGCTCGTCGCCGTTGACCTGCAGCCGCACATCGGAGAACAGGCCCAGACCGAACAGGGCGCGGATCGCAGCCGTGCCCTTGTCGTCGCTGTACTGGTCACCGACGCGAAACGGCAGCGAGGCGAACACGGTGCCGGGCTCGACCCGCTGCAGGCCCTCGAGGCGGATGTCGCGCAGCTGGAAGGGAGCAACGGCCCAGGCCGGCAAGGCAGCGACCAGAGTGGAGACGAGCGCGCCCATGGCAACCGAGCGCATGCGGAAAAGGGAGTTCTTCATGAAAACAGGATTTCAGCCCAACAGTCGGGCGATGTCGTTGAAAACAGCCACGCTCATGAGCGCCAGCAGTATGGCCATTCCGGCGCGCTGCAGCCGTTCCAGCCAGTGTCCGGGAATGGGGCGGCCGGTCACGCCCTCGATCAGATAATACAACAGGTGGCCGCCGTCAAGGACCGGCAGCGGCAGCAGGTTGAGCACGCCCAGGCTGACGCTGATCAGGGCCAGGAAGGACAGATAGGCCACCCCCCCCAGGCTGGCCGACTTGCCGGCATATTCCGCGATCGAGATCGGACCGCTCAGGTTGTCGAGCGAGGCCAGGCCCACCAGCATGCGCCCCATCATGCCCAGGGTCAGACCGACGACCTCTGCGGTCTGGCGCATGCCCTGCATCAGGCCGCCGAGGAAATCCTCCTGCAGCGTCACGGTCTCGGGCGGCGTGCCGACGAAGGCGCCGATGCGCCCGACCCGCTGAGTCCCTTCACCTTGCGGCTCGGGCCGCACCGTCAGCTCCAGGCGGTTGCCCCGGCGCTCGAGCACCCAGGTCTGTGCCAGGCCATTGCCTTGGCGGTCCAACCCGGCCCTGATGAGCTGACGCAGCTGTTGCGCATCGCGCACGATCAGGCCATCGACGCTCAGCACCCGGTCGCCGGCCTGCAAGCCGGCACGCGCGGCCGCGCCCTGCCCGAGCAGCTCGCCCAGCACCGGCGCCGACCAGGGGGCGACGATGCCGATGCGGTCGAACAGCTCGGCATCAGCCTCGACCGGCCCCAGTTTCGACAATGGCAGACGGTAGTCATCGACTTCCGACTGCGGCGTCGAACCGGCCCAGAGCGTCAGGTCCTGCCCCGACAGCGCGGCCTCGGTCAGCGCCCAGCGCAACTGCTCGAAAGACTCGATGGCCTGTTCCGGCTCGCCATCGGCGCTCAGGCGCTGCACCCACTGGCCGCTGCGCAGGCCAGCCTGCGCCGCCAACGTGCCGGCCGCCGGCTCGGACAGCACGGCGCGCGACTGGGGCAGGCCGATCCAGGACACTGCCGCAT
>ERZ1034361.1394-NODE-1394-length-12930-cov-2.178869_pt1 | contig 12930 bp, 11 predicted proteins | sample MGYA00520617_ERZ1034361 | MGnify/ENA primary metagenome ERZ1034361 (study PRJEB33736, sample SAMEA104284507) | Azolla filiculoides | biome: Urban; feature: Water surface; material: Ditch water | place: Netherlands | collected 2015-10-28 | depth 0-0.1 m ... | reverse complement strand
TTCTGACCAATCACAGGGTAAGCAGATGCGTGGAACGCCCAGACCTACTCACACCGCACTCTTTCGCCTACGCGCTGCCAATCGCTCAATGTGGGGGCGGGGCTTCTTTCCAGCTTGGTACAGGTCGTATTGCAACTGCATACCCGCCCACAACTCCGGACTTGTCCCAAACGCAGCCGCCAGTCGATACGCCATGTCGGCAGAAATGCCGGAGGAACCGGATGCCACGCGCGACAAGGTGACCCGGTTTACACCCAGCTGTATCGCGGCCTCTGTGACCGTGATGTCACCCAAATATTCCCGAAGTACTTCTCCAGGATGCGGGGGATTGTGCATGCGAGTCATATAGCGCCTCAGTGATAGTCCCGGTAATCCACAAGCACGGCATCCTCGCCCTCAAAGGCGAAAACCATGCGCCAGTTTCCATTGACGGTCAACGCCCAGTGACCCTTCAAATCACCTTTGAGCGAATGCAGAGCCCAAGCCGGGGCAGATAGGTCTTCGGGCCTTTTCGCATTGTCCAAAGCGGCCAATTGCAGGCGCAGTCTGGAAGCGTGCGCAGCCTGTATTCCTGCCTTGCTACCGGTTTCAAAAAACCGCTGCAGGCCCTTATGACGAAAGCTTTTGATCATCAAGGATTGATTCTAGTGCGTAGTGCTTCACGCTACAAGAAATTTGCTGCACATGTGTCGGGAGTAAATAGGTTGTCTGGTTCTTAGCAAGTAATCTGTCCGGTTTGTAGAGGAGCGATGCAACACGCCCCCATAAGCCGGTCACGCGACTGGAGCGTCTAAACCGTCAATGCACGCGAGTTCTTCGGGTCTCTAAACACCAGCGGCTTGACGGTCACGCGCTCGGCATCCGGCACCTGGGCGTAGGCCACGGCCTCCAGCACGCGCTGGTGATGCGGAGACTTGTCGCACACCGGGTCGGCGTTGGCGGCGTCGCCGGTCAGCATCAGCGCCTGGCAGCGGCAGCCGCCCAGGTCTTTTTCCTTGTCGGGGCAAGTGCGGCAGGGGTCTTTCATCCAGCTGTCGCCACGGTAAAAATTGAAGGCGCGGGACTGGTACCAGATGTCGTTGATGCTGCTGTCGCGCACGTTCGGGAAGGCGATGCCCTTGATCATCTTGGCGGTGTGGCAAGGCAGGGCCGTGCCGTCCGGGGTGACAGTGAGGAACACATTGCCCCAGCCGTTCATGCATTTCTTGGGCCGGGTTTCGTAGTAGTCGGGCACCACAAAAATGATGCGGATTTTGTCGCCGTACTTTGCGCGGCAGGCTTGGGTGATGCGCTCGGCGCGCTCCAGCTGCGCCCGCGAGGGCAGCAGGTTATCGCGGTTGAGTTCGGCCCAGGAGTAGTACTGGCTGTTGGCCAGCTCCAGGTATTCCGCACCCAGCTCCACGGCCAGATCGATGATCTGTTCGATGTAGTCGATATTCAGGCGATGCATCACACAGTTGAGCACCATGGGCCAGTCGTGGGCCTTGATCAGGTCGGCGGTGCGGCGTTTCAGGTCGAAGGTTTTGCTGTGCGACAGAAAGTCGTTGAGCTCCTTGGTGGAGTCCTGGAACGACAGCTGCACATGGTCCAAGCCTGCCGCTTTGAGTGCGGCGGCGCGGGCGGCAGTCAGGCCCACGCCGGAGGTCAGCAGGTTGGTATAGAAGCCCAGGCGGTGGGCCTCGGCCACGAGAATTTCCAGGTCGTCGCGCACCAGCGGCTCACCCCCCGAGAAGCCGCATTGCACGCTGCCTGCCGCGCGGGCCTCGCGCAGCACGCGCAGCCAGTCTCCGGTGGACAGCTCGGATTCGGTTTGCGCAAAGTCCACCGGGTTGTAGCAAAACACGCAGTGCAGCGGGCACTTGTAGGTGACCTCGGCCAGCAGCCACAGCGGCGGGCCGGGCGGGTTGCCGGCACCGGGGTTGGCAACAATGGGCGTGCTCACAGCTTGACCCACCCATGGCGCTGCGCCAGGGCCAAGAAGTTCAGCACATCGGTCTGCAATCCGGTGGTTTGAAACTGCTGCTCCAACTTGGCAACCAATGCCGCGATGCTGGTGGCACCGTCCAGACGCGACATGATTTCGCCGGCGCTGCCATTGAGCTTGACCATGCCTTCGGGGTAGAGCAGCACCCAGGACTTTTGCACCTCTTCCCATTGCAGCTTGAACAGCTTGGCCACGCGCGGGCAGGCCTGCAAGTCCATGGCCACGGGAACGTCAGCCATTGCATCCCCAGGCGCGGCGCTCATGCCTTGGGCCCTGTGACGGTGATCTCGCACTGGCTGAGCATGATGGCATCGGCCAGCGCCCACAGCACATCGAGCTTGAATTGCAAAATCTCCAGCGCCCGCTCCTGCAGGGCGCGGGTCTGGCTGAAGTGTTCCAGGGTGAAGTGCAGGCCATGTTCCACATCGCGCCGCGCCTGGGTCAGGCGCTGCTTGAAGTAGCGCAGGCCGCTGGCATCCACCCAGGGGTATTGCGTGGGCCAGGTGTCGATGCGCTGCTGGTGGATGTGCGGCGCAAACAGCTCGGTCAGGCTGGAGGCCACCGCTTCCTGCCAGGGCTGGCGCCGCGCGAAGTTGACATAGGCATCCACCGCAAAGCGGGCCGCCGGCACCACATGGCGCAGCGAGGTGACATCGTCGCGTGTCAGGCCCACGGCCTGACCCAGGTGGATCCAGGCCTCGATGCCGCCCTCGTCATCCACACCGCCGATGTGGCAGCCGTCATGGTCCAGGATGCGCTGAATCCACTCGCGCCGGATCTCGCGGTCGTCGCAATTCGACAGAATGGCTGCGTCCTTGATGGGGATGGAGATCTGGTAATAAAAGCGATTCGCCACCCAGCCGCGCAACTGCGCGGCGTTCAGCGTGCCGGCCGCCATCATCAAATGAAACGGGTGGTTGATGTGGTAACTGCTGCTGCGGCCACGCAAGCGGTCTTCAAACTCCTGCTTGCTCCAGGGTGCCAGGGTGTTTGTCATAGTTCTATGTCCATGCCGTCAAAAGAGACCTCGATGCCGTGCTGGCTCAGCAGCGCGCGCGGCGGGCTAGCCTCGTCCAGAATCGGATTGGTGTTGTTGATGTGGATGAGGATCTTGCGGGTGCTGGCGGGCAATTTATCCAGCCACTCGACCATGCCATCCGGGCCGCTTTGCGGCATGTGGCCCATGTCGCGCGAGGTCTTGGTGGATGCGCCCAGGGTGATCATTTCGTCATTGGTCCACAGCGTGCCGTCTACCAGCACGCAGTCAGCGGCCTGCATGGCGGCCCACACAGGCGGCTCCATCTGGCCCAGGCCGGGCGCATAGAACAGACGCTTGCCACTGGCCGTGTCGATCAGGGTCACGCCCACGTTGTCACCCGGCTGCGGGCGATCGCGGTGCGGCGAATAGGGTGGTGCGTTGCTGATCAGCGGCAGCGCCTCCAAGCGCAGGCCCGGCACACCGTCCATGCTGAAGCCCGCGCCGCCCAGCGGCACATCGTGCCAGTTGACGCCGCAATAGTGCTCCAGCACCTTGAGCAGCGGATTGCCGCTTCCCAGGTCGTCGCGCACCAGTGCATGGCACCACAGCTCCAGCGGCTGCCGGTGTTCGCGCAGCATGTACAGGCCGGTGGTGTGGTCGATCTGCGCGTCGATCAAAAACACGGCCTTGATGGCGGTGTCGCGCAGTGCGCGCGCCGGTTGCAGGGCGGGGAAGGCCTTGATCTGCTCCAGGATGTCGGGTGAGGCGTTGAACAGCACCCAGGCGTCCTGATCGACGCTTGCGGCAATCGACGACTGCGTGCGCGCGCGCAGCGTGATGCTGCCCTTGCGATAAGCATCGCAGTTGGGGCAATTGCAATTCCATTGGGGGAAGCCGCCACCGGCGGAAGAACCTAAGACACGAACTCTCACAGGGAAACCCTTGTTGTGCAGACCGCAAAGGCCTTGGCCGCAAGCCCACCGGAGCCAGTCCGGCGGGCCTGGGGATGGTTTGTCGCCTGCCGATTAACGGTTGGCGATGTACATCGTGATTTCAAAGCCAAAACGCATATCGCTTGCTGCGGGTGTTTCCCATGTCATGTCGTATCTCCTGTGGTGTGGTTCCGCACGTTGCGGCTGAATGTGCCGGCAGCCTGCCTGCCGAAACAGCTTTGATTCTGAACAAGGGAACACAAAGGCACATCGCGAATTCATGGATTGCGCACTCATGATTTTCATGAATTTGCAGCACCGCCTGGCGCTGCGATGCAGTGCCCGGGCGCCTGCCACGCTGAATGGGGCTAGCATCGCCCCACATGCCTTCCACCGCCTTCGTCCAGCCACTGCACCCCGCCATAGAGCCCTATGCCAGCGCGCAGCTGGACGTGGGTGATGGGCACCGCCTGTATGTGGAGCAGTGCGGCAACCCGGACGGCCTGCCCATGGTCTATCTGCATGGCGGACCGGGCAGCGGTGGCTCGCCCCGCCATAGACAGCTTTTCGATCCCCGCAATTGCCGCGCCGTGCTGTTCGACCAGCGTGGCTGTGGCCGCAGCCTGCCGCGCGGTGCACTGCTGCACAACCACACGGATGCGCTGGTGCAGGACATGGAGGCCCTGCGCCAGCACCTGGGTATTGCGCGCTGGCTGGTGGTGGGCGGCTCCTGGGGCGCCGGGCTGGCCCTGGCCTATGCCGAGGCGCATCCACAGGCCTGCCTGGGCCTGGTGCTGCGCGGCGTGTTCCTGGGGCGGGCCAGCGACGTGGACTGGTTTTTCCAGGGTGCAGCCCAGCTGCTGCCCGATGCCTGGCAGCAATTGGCCGAGCAGGTGCCCGGCCATGCGCAAGACGCCTTGCTGCCCAGACTGCACGCGGGCCTGCAGGGCGCTGACGCGCAGGCGGCCCTGGCCTGTGCCCTCGCCTGGGAGGCCTGGGAGCAATCGCTGTCGCAACAGCGCAGGGTCGCGCCGCGCGCTGTGGCGCGGCAGGATGCCGAGGCCGCCTTGTTGATCGACAAGTACCGGATTCAAAGCCACTACCTCAACCACCAATGCTTCCGCAACGGCGCGGGCTTGTTGCAGCACGCGAGCGCGCTGACGGGCCTGCCCACTGCCATCCTGCATGGACGACTCGACTGGATCTGCCGCCCCCAGGCCGCCTGGGATGTGCACCGCGCCTTGCCCGGAAGTCGTCTGCAATGGGTGGAAGGCTGCGGCCACAATCCGTTTGAGCCAGCCAACGCCAGCGCACTGGTGGCGGTCATCCAGCACTTCGCAAGCCACCGCAACTTCGCCGCCTGGGGCACTGCATTTCCCTCTGCACCCGCACTATGAGCCTACGTCTTCAGGTCAATCTGATCATCACCACCCTGCTGGCGCTGTTTGCCTCGGTGCTCCTAGGTCTGCAGATCGAAAACACGCGGCGCAGCGTGCACGAGGAAGTCATGGGCGCCAATGTGGTGGCCACGCAGTTGCTCTCGCGCATGCAATGGATTTACGGCACCAGCGGTCTGGAAGGCATGGCCGGGTTTTTGAACCAGGTGGGGCGCATACGTGCCAACGACGTGGAGCTGCGGGACGACGAGGACACCGTGGTCTACAAGTCCCCGCTGCCCATCTACAAGGCCGGGCGCTCGGCCCCCGCCTGGTACAGCGCGCTGGTGTCGCCGCCACTGGAGCCCAAGGTGATCAAGCTGCCCAACGGCCGCATCGTGTTGCAGGCCGATGCCTCGCGCGCCGTGCTGGACGGCTGGGACGACCTGCAGGCCATGCTGTGGATCGTGCTGGCCGGTTTTGTGCTGGGCAACGCCCTGATTTATGCCTTGATGGGCCGCGCCCTGCGCCCGCTGCATGAGTTGGTGCAGGGACTGCGCCACATGGCCGATGGCCGGTACGACACGCGGCTGACCGGCCTGGCCGGACACGAGGGGCGCCAGATCGGCCAGGCCTTCAACCACATGGCGCAATCGGTGCAGGACAGCATCGAAGCCAAGCGTCTGGCGCGGGAGGCTGCGCTGGCGCTGGCGGAAAACCGCGAGTTCACGCAGACCATACAGGCGCGCATCGAACTGGAGCGCGCTGCCATCTCGCGCGAGTTGCACGACGAGCTGGGCCAGCAGGTCACCGCCATCAAGAGCGTGGGTCTGGCGATTGCGCGGCGCGCGGCCGACACCGACCCCTCCATCGAACAATCGGCCCGTTTGGTGATGCAATGCGCCGACCAGATCTATGACGGCATGCACCGCATGATTGGCAAGCTGCGGCCCTTGGCGCTGGACCAGTTTGGTCTGTATGACGCGCTGCGCGATCTGCTGGCAGAGTGCCAGTTGCAGCACCCGGAGCTGCTGATCAGCGTCACCCTGCCCGAAGGGCTGGAGGCGCCAGACGACGCGCTGGCCACCGCCGTGTACCGCATCGTGCAGGAGGCGCTGACCAATGCCTTGCGCCATGCACAGGCCAGCCGCGTGGACGTCAGCGTGGTGCTGGCGGCGGACAGTTTGCAGCTGGAGGTGCGCGACAATGGTTGCGGCCGTGTCAGCGCGTTTCAGAGCAACGGGCACTATGGCTTGTCCGGCATGCGCGAACGGGTGCAGGCGCTGGGCGGCAGCTTTGCCTTGCTGCAGGGAGAGCCCAGCGGCGTGGCGATCCAGGTGTGTCTTCCCTTTTCAACACAACAACCCAATGCATAAGATCAAAGTCATGTTGGTGGATGACCACGCGGTGGTGCGCATGGGCTTCAAGCTCCTGCTGCAGGCCTGCGACGACATCGCCGTGGTGGCCGAGGCCGACAGCGGTGAAGCCGCCTGCCAGGCGTGTGAGATGGCGCTGCCGGATGTGGTGGTGATGGACCTGGCCATGACCGGCATAGGCGGCATCGAGGCCATCAAGCGCCTGACCGCCAAGCACAGCGCGCTGCGCATACTGGCCCTGTCTGCGCACGAAGACATCAGCCACCCCATGCGCGCGCTACAGGCCGGGGCCCTGGGCTACCTGTCCAAGCGCAGCGCGCCCGAGGTGCTGATCGATGCGATACGCGCCACCGCCCGGGGCCAGCGCTATGTGGACAGCCAGATCGCCCAGCGCATTGCCATGCAGGCCATCAACGGCGACAGCAACCCGGTGGGCAAACTCTCGGCGCGCGAGTTTGAAGTGTTCGAGCAACTCGCACGCGGGCAGTCGGTAGCGCAGATTTCCGAAACCCTGAATCTGTCCGGCTCCACCGTGGGCACCCACCTCTACAACATCAAGCAAAAGCTGGGGCTCAACAACCAGGCCGAGATGACTCTGCTGGCCGTGCGCCACGGCCTGATCAGCATCACCGAATAGCGCAGCGCTTCTGCCGGATTACAGCCCGTTGTCGCGCATGAACACCAGCAGCGCATTGCTGTTGGCCACTTCCAGCTTGGTGAAAATCTTGGCCCGGTGGTTTTCCACGGTGCGGTAATCGATGGGGTTGTCGGGGTCCTGTTTGGTGAGCAACTGCGCGGCCTCTTTGCTCGACAGACCTTGCGCCACCAGCGGCGCCACCTGCTTCTCGCGCGGCGTGACCTTGGCCCAGAGTTGCAGGGCGTGTTGGCGTTCACGCCGCGTGCGTGCGATGTCGGCCGCCAGCGTCTTGGCGCGGCCCACGGCCTCCAACAATTTTTCGTCGCTGCAGGGTTTTTCCAGCCAACTCACGGCCCCCTGCTGCATGGCGCGCACCGCCACCGGGATGTCGCCATGGCCGGACAGAAACACCACCACCAACGGGCTGCCGCGCGCCTGTAACTGTTGGAACACATCCAGGCCGCTGATGCCCTGCATGCGCAGGTCCAGCACCAGCACGCCGCTGGCATCGAGCTGGGCGCTGTGCAAAAACGCCTCGCCGCTGTCATAGGTCTGAACGGCGCAGTCCGTCAGGCGCGACAGCAGCAGGCTGGCCAGCGAGCGGCGCACGGCTTCGTCGTCATCGACGATGTAGAGGTTGAGGTGGTTCGGGTTCATACAGAGGAAGCAGGAAGATACACGGTAAACACGGCCCCACCGTGCGCGCCGTTCTCGGCCACCAGGCGACCCCGGTGCGCCTCCACCGTGGTGCGGCAGATGTTCAGACCCAGGCCCAGACCTTCGGGCTTGGTGGTGAAGAAGGGCTCAAACAATTGCGCCTGCGCCGCCGCAGCAATGCCGGGGCCGTTGTCGCTGACGCGGATGAACACCAGGCCGTCCTGCAGGCCGGTGTCCACCTGCACCTGCTTGGTCGCCGGGGCCTGGCCGTGCATGGCCTGCAAGGCATTGAGCAGCAGGTTCAACACCACCTGCTCCAGCAACAGGCGGTCGGCCTGGATAGTGGGCAGCTGTTCGTCGAGCTGCGTCAAGACGCGGGCCTGCTGCTGGCGAATCTCGGGGCGCAGCAAGGCCAGCACATTGGCCACCACGGCGTTGACGGTGCAGTCCTCAAAGCCACTGGTCTGCAGGCGCACAAAGCCGCGAATGCGGCCGACGATATCGGCGGCGCGTTGCGCCTGGGTGCGGATGTCGCCCAGTGCTTCCAGCAGCGGTGCGCGTTGCTCGCGCTCGGCAAAGGCCTGGGCCGCACCGGCAAAGCTGACCAGTGCCATCAGCGGCTGACCCAGCTCGTGTGCCAGGGTGGAGGCCAACTCGCCCAGCGTGGCCAGGCGGCTGGTGCGCTGCATGCTGGCGGCCTGCAGGCGCTGCTGTTCCTCGGCGCGCTTTTGCTCGCTGATGTCCAGCACCGAGCTCATCCAGCCGCTGTGCTGGCCGCTGCCGTCGATCAGCGGTGCGGAGTAAATCATGGTGGTCACGTCATGGCCATCCTTGTGCCGTATGCGCGACTCAAAGCCCCGCAGCGCGCTCTTGCCGCTGAGCACGGCTGCGTTGTCCTGCCAGTGCTTCTCCATATCGTCCGGGTGCCAGTAGGGATAGGGCGGCAACTGGCCCACCAGCTCGTCCGCGCGGTAGCCGGTGATGTCGCACAAGGCCGGGTTGGCGTAGATGATGCGGCCCTGCAGATCGCGTGCGCGCATGCCCACCACCAGCGAGTCGCCCATGGCCTTGCGAAAGGCGTGCGCCTCCTGCAGCTCGGCGGTGCGCTCCAGCACGCGCTGCTCCAGCTCCACGCGGTGGCGGCGCAACTCGCTGTAGCGGCGCTCGCGCTGCTGCGCCACCTTGATGGCCAGCAGCAGCACCAGCGCCAGCAGCACAGCCAGCGCCTGGCCAATCCAGCGCGCCCACTGCACCGGCGACAGATCGGTCATCACCACCAGCTTCCACTGAAATTCCGGCAGCTCCTCTTCCAGCGACAGGAACTGCTGCTGGCGCTGATCGAGCAGGGCGCGGGTCTCGTAACTGGCCTCGCCGGCCACGCCCACCTTCTGCCAGGCCGGGGCCTCAAAATCCAGCCGGTCGCCGTACTGGCGGTTCTCGCGTATCCAGGCCAGGGCCTGCGCCGACAGCGGCTGCGTGGCCTTGTACTGCCAGGCGTCTATCGAGCCCAGAAAAATCACGCCATAGGCATCGGCCAGGTACACCGGGTCTTTGGTGCGGCGCCAGGCGTCTTCGATGTCGCGCAGGCTGACCTTGATAGCCAGCACGCCCGCTGGCGCGGCGTACACGCGCACCGGCGCGGAGATGAACATGCCGGGCACGCGCGTATTGCTGCCAATGGCGTAGAAGAAGCCGTCGCGCCCGGCCAGTGCGTCCTTGAAGTAGGGCCGAAAACCATAGTTCTCGCCGACAAAACTGTCGGTCTGCTGCCAATTGCTGGCGGCCAGCGTCAGGCCCTTGGCGTCCATCAGGTACAGCGCGTTGGAGCCGACGCGCTGGCTGGTTTCCTGCAGGTAGCGGTTCACCTTGGCGACCAGCACCTTGTCCTGTGGCGCTTGCAGCAGGGCCTGGATGTCGGGGTGCTGCGCGGTGACGAAAGGGATGTGGTTGTAGCGCGCCACCGTGCCACGCAGGCCCAGCGCCTGGACCTCGATCGTGCGGTGAATCGCCTCCACCTGCACGCGCCGCTCGCGCTGCGCCGCCCACTCTCCCGCCCACCAGGCCAGCAGCAGGGCCAACAGCGCATACGCAGTCCACAGCAGCGTGCTGCGCCAGGCGCCGCTGCGGGGCTGGCCTTCAGATTCGATCAAGGGGGCTGTCATGTGGAGGGCTGCGCTGCGGGTGGTTCAAGGAGTTCAGGCATTGTGGCCGCAGCCACCGCATCGGCCACGCTCCAGAACAGTTGCGTGCCATGGCCCAGGCCCTGCGGATCGACCCGCAGCAGCAGCGCGCGCACAGTGGTCTTGGCGCGCGCCAGCAGCAGCGTCTTGCCAGCAGCCTGCAGGCTGTGGCGCAACTCCATCAGGCAGTCCACGGCGGTGCTGTCAAGGTCGGCGCTTTCTTCCAGGCTCAGGATCACGGTGTGCAGAGCGGCACGGCCACGCGCCTGGCGCAGCACCTCGCCCATGACGCGCTCGGCACTGCCGAAAAACAGCGGCTCCTCCGGGCGCAATATCAGCAGACCCGCCAAGGCCTGCGCGCCCTGCTGCACCTGCACGTCCACATAGTTGCGGCTGTCGCCCAACTCACCCAGCTCATGCACCACGGGCTGGCTGAAGCGGTGCAAGGCGCCCAGAACCGAGAGGGCAATCGCCACCAGCATGCCGTCCAGCACGCCCAGCAGCAGCACCGCCAGCACGGCCGCCAGCAACAAGCCGCGATCGCGCTGCATGTGCCAGACTTCCAGCAAAGGGCGCACCGACAGCGCATGCCAGAGTGCGCTGATCACCGCCACGGCCAGCACCGGGCGCGGCAGCAGCTGCAGCGCAGGCAGCGCCAACCACAAGGCCAACAGCACCGCCAGCAAGGCCACCGCACCGGCCTTGCGCGACACGGCACCGGCGGTGGCATTGGCACTGGTGGCCGAGAAGCCCGCCCCCACCACCATGCCCTGCAGCAGGCCTGCGCCCACATTGCAGGCACCCAGCACCAGCAACTCGCGGTTGGCGTCCAGTGTGTCGCCATGAATCAAGGCCTGGGTGCGCATGCTGCCCCAGGACTCGGCAAACACCAGCATCACCAGGCCAAAGGCCAGTTCGCCGGCGCGCAGCCAGTCGCTCAAGGCGAGCTGCGGTAGGCCCATGGCAAAGGTGGGTGATGCCACCGCGCCCACCTGTTGCACGGCCAGCGCCGGCCAGACCGGCAACTGCGTGGCGGCAATGGCCAGCAGCATGACCAGCAGCGAAGCCGGCACACGCGCCCAGCGGCGCAACCACAGCATGAGCGCGCCAGCCGCCAGCGCCAGTAACACACTGGGCAGATGCCAGGCTTGCAGCTGCGTCGCGGCAAAAAACAGCAGGTGTGCGGGATCGGCGCGTATCGCTGCAGGCAGCTCCAAGCCCAGCGCATCGGGCAACTGCTTGACCACAATCGTCAGCGCCAGCGCAAAGGCAAAACCTTTGAGCACCGGGCGCGAGATGTAGGACGACAGCTGCCCCTGGCGCGCGGCCGCCAGCAGCATCAGCAACACGCCACTGAGCAGCACCAGGGCCATCACCGCCTGCGTGTAGGCCACAGCATTTGCCAGGCTGTAGGCCCCGGTCATGGAAACGGCTGCTGCAGCCGCTAGCGTGGCGGTGCTTGAGGTGGGCGCCACGATGGCAAAGCGGCTGCCGCCAAACAGCGCATACAGCACCAAGCCGATCACTACCGCGGTGAGCGCATGGCCCACGGGCAGATGCGCCAGCCCGGCATAGGCCACGGCTTCGGGCAGCAGCAGCCCGGCCACGCACAGGCCGGCCACCACGTCGGGCCACAAGGCTTTTTCGTCTGACACACCGGCATTGCGCATGCGCCAAGTATGCGGCGCAAACGGGGAGCTGATCTACGGGCTTGCCACCTGCTGGGCGCGCAGATCACTCGGCGTGACACCAAACTCCAGCCGGAAGCTGCGCGCAAAGTGGGAGCGGTTCACAAAGCCGCTTTGCAGCGCGATGTCGGCCACCGGCTCCTGGCTGTGCAAGAGCCGTTGGCGGGCATGGGCCAGACGTATGCGCAGGGCAAAGTTACTGGGGCTGGTGCCCGTCTCGGTCTTGAACAGCCGCTCCAGCTGGCGCACGCTGACCCCCACATGGCGCGCCACAAATTCGGCGCTGAGGGGCGACTCCAGATTGCGCTCCATCAACAGCATGGCCTTGCGCACACGCAGGTCGCGTGTCTTGGGCGTTTGAAACGGTTGCGGCTGCGGAAATTTGGCCGGCAGCGTGGACTGCTCGATCATGATGCGCAGCGCCTTCTCGGCCGCCGCCTCGCCACAAAACTGCTTGACCAGATGCGCCGCCAGGTGGACCACACTCGTGCCGCCAGCGCAGGTCAGGCGGTCGCCATCGACGATAAACAGTTCGTCGGAGCTGGCTTTCAGATCCGGATACAGCGCGCGAAATTCTTCATGGTGGAACCAGCTGATGCAGCTGTGCCGGCCCTGCATCAGCCCCAGGCGCGCCAGCACAAAGCTGCCGGTGCAAATGCCCACCAGCGGCACCCCGGCGCGTGCGGCCTCTTGCACGTACACCGACATACCCTTGGACAGCAGATCGGTGCTGAGCGTGCCGCCCACCACCACCAGGTAATCAAACTGTTTGGGGTCCTGCAGCTCGGCGTCCGGGTTCACGCTGATGCCGCTGCTGCTGCGCACCGGGCGCATGGTGTCGCTCAGCACCGTCCAGGCGCACAGGATGGGGCGGCTGCGGTCGCCCTCGTCGGCGGCCAGGCGCAGCGTGTCGACAAAGGCGGAAAGTGCCAGCAAGGTGAAGTTGGGCGCCAGCACAAAGCCGACGGAGAGTTTGCGGCGCGCACCGGCAGCCACGCGGGCAGCCACAGTCGCCTGCATCGCTTGAAGCTCGGCCTGCATCGCGGCAATCCGCTGAAGCCCCTGCTCCGCCTCGCCCACCATCGCCGCCCCCGGATACAGCCTGGAAAAACTCTCGGCCC
>ERZ1034361.1393-NODE-1393-length-12937-cov-1.849767_pt1 | contig 12937 bp, 19 predicted proteins | sample MGYA00520617_ERZ1034361 | MGnify/ENA primary metagenome ERZ1034361 (study PRJEB33736, sample SAMEA104284507) | Azolla filiculoides | biome: Urban; feature: Water surface; material: Ditch water | place: Netherlands | collected 2015-10-28 | depth 0-0.1 m ... | reverse complement strand
TAAGAATCATGCTGTTATCTCCGAAAAATGTGTTGTCAGCCAGACACCGGCGATGACCAGCAGGCCACCACCAAGTACGGCAAGGCCGAGTCGTTCATCAAGCAACACGGCGGCCTGCAGCACCGCGAAAACCGGCACCAGATTGACGAAAACCGAGGCCTTCGAGGCACCAAGGCGTTTCACGCCATCGGCAAACCAGGTAAAGGCGAGGGCGGTGCCGCCGATGGCCAGAAAGATCACGCTGGTCCATACCCGCCACGTCCATTCAGTCAGCTCGGTGCCGCCCTGCAATAACGCCGTGACGCCAAGCAGCACTGAACCAATCAGGCTGGCCCACAGCGTCGCCGCCAGGGGTGACAGGGAAAGCGTCGCCTGCCGGCCGATGAAGGTATAGGCCGTCCAGCACAGCGCGCAGCCGAGGATCAGCCATTCGCCCATGCCCACGGCGCCGTGCAGCAGGGCCAGCGGGTTGCCGTTGCCGACGACAGTCAGGCAGCCGACCATCGCGATGACGATGCCGGCCAGCTTGACCGGCGTCATCCGCTCCTGACCCATGAACCAGGCGCCGAGGGCGACCAGCACCGGGGTCAGGGCGACGACCAGCGCGCCGCGCCCGGCCGTGATCTGCTTCAGGCCATAAAAGAAACACAGGGCATAGATGAAAATGCCCGTCATCGCCAGGCCGGTGACCACGCCCCATTCGCTGCCCGTGGTCGGGCGCGGGATGCGCCCTTCCGTGGCCAGCGCAAAGCCGGCCAGCACCAGTCCGGCGAGCAGGAAGCGGATGGCGGGCACAGCCAGTGGCGCAGTCAGTTCCTGCGCCACGATGCGTCCCGCAATCCAGGTTCCACCCCACATGAACATGGCACCAATCAGCTTGAGGTAGGTAATCGAACCAGCCTGTTGCGGCAATTACAGCATTTCCACCGCGAGGGCCGTGGCTTCGCCGCCACCGATGCACAGGCTGGCAACGCCGCGCTTCTTGCCGTACTTCTTGATCTTGCCGTTTCGATTGAGCCGATAGTCGTAGCCCGCGTAAGCCTTGCCTGAATCGACCGGCACGACCCACTGATCCCACCCCGGCGGAATGTAGGTCAGCGATGGGGCGCCATCGGGATACTCGTTCAGGTATTTGCCGAAGTAGCCGGTGTAGATGCCTGAATCATGGAGCCAGGTCGGCAGGCAGTCGTTCTCCTCGCCTAGCGCGTAGAACTTCCGGAAGCCGCCGCCGCTGGCGTAGACATTCGACACAACCTTGTGGCTGTGCACGTACTGGCTGCGCAGAATCGAGGAGCGTGAGGGGCAGCACAGTGAGTCTGTAACTGAATTATTGACGAATGTGGTGCCGGAGTTCCGAAGGGCCGCAAGGCGTGGCACCTGACTGAAGGTGTTCCAATCGAGGTCATCGGCCAGGATCATCACGACATTCTTGATAGCGCTCGGCGAAGTCGTGGGCTGGGAGGAGATTGCCCCGGAACTTGGCGTGACACCGGGAATGGGGTCGGTCGACGCCGCGGGCGTCGCCTCCGAACCGACGGGTGCGGCCTGAGACGAGCGTGCACCGGAGATCGTCGTGGTGAGCGCAATAGCGACGACGATCACGACAGTTATTGCCGCGGCAATGGCAGCACGCCATTGCCGATTGGTGGAAATCACGCTGGTGTCGCCTTCTTCAGAGTCTCGGGCATTGCGACCACCAGGAGAAGGCTCACCAGGCACAGGGCCGTCGCCGCGATGAATGCCCAGTCGAAGTCGAGGAGATCGACAAGCAGTCCCGCGACGAGCGGGCCGATGACAATGCCGAGATCAGACGTCATCTGGAAGGTCGACACCACAATACCGCCTCGTTTGCCACCCACGATGTCGCCGACAACCGCCGCCGGGGCAGAGCTAAGGAAGGCGGATCCGGCGCCCTGAGTGCCCAAGGCCACCAGGAACAGCACCAGACCCATGATGCTTGCGGTGCCAAGTGTGTTCGCGGCGAAGTCGGAGATACTGATGATGAGCATGCCTGCGGCGAGCGCGATCGAGCCGATGATGAGCGCCTTGCGCCTGCCCTGCGTGTCGGCCATTCTGCCCGCCGGCAAGAGGAGCACCGCCTGAACAGCTGCGGCGATCAGGAATCCGACTCCTGACCATGTCGCACCGCGCTTGAGGCCTTCGGTGACGAACAGCGGAACGATTGCCATGCGAAGGCCGAGAGACACGAAGCCGGTAATGAAGTTGACGCTGATGGCGGCTCGATAGGCGGGATGTCGGAGTGCGTCGCCGAGTGTCTCGAGAGCGTCGGATTCACCACTTGCGACGACATCTTCCTTCTCCCGAAGTTTCGAGGGAGAGAGAAACACCAGGGTGACGATTGCGGCTATGCCAAGCGTGATGGAGTACACGAAGAAGGGCGCGCGAATCGAGAAGGCGACGACGAGTCCGCCGACTAGTGGGCCCGCGATACCGCCGAACAGGAATCCGCTCTGATATGCGCTCGTGGCACGACCACGTTGATCTGCGCTCACGGTGCGCAGAAGCAACGAGAGCGCGGAGACCGTGAACATGGTCGACCCCAGGCCGCCAATGCCGCGCAGCACCAGGAGTTGAACAAAGTTCTGCGAGAAGCCGGCAGCAAGGCTCGACACCGACACGATGATCAGGCCGGTCGCGAGTACCGAGCGCTCACTGAATCGGTTGACCATGGCGCCTGCTGCGGGCGAACTGATGCAGCGCACGAGCGCGAAGACGGAAATCACGGAACTCGCAGCCATCGCAGAGACACCGAAGGTGCGAGCGAAGACAGGAATGGAGGGAGCGAGGATTCCGAAGCCGAGGGCAACGAAGAAGGCCACCGCCGTAACCACGCCGACCTCGAGGGGTAGGCCCTTGAGGAAGGGGGTGCGACCGAGTGCGTGACCGATCCTGCGCACGCACTCACCTCCGAATAAGCCCCCTGACAGTCCCTCAGCCTATCCTTCGAGGCGTGACCGACCGCCTGCGCTCAGCTGTCTACTCAGCCGAGGATCAGTGGTCAGAGGCGATGAATCGCGGTGGCAAGGTCGACTTCCATGGCTCCTCGATCGAGGTGCCGGTACAACGACGATTCGGTGATCGTGACGCCATCGAGACGTACCTTCAATGGGTGATCCAGCTTCCGTGCCTGCTCGAAACTTTCGGTCAGATCGCGCCCGTGGCTGTGCGTGTCCGTAAGGGCCAGACGAAGGCTCATTACGAGCCGACCGAGCGCGTGATTGCCATCCCGTTCAATTCGTCGTGGGCCGCTCGCGAGTCAGTGGTGTTGCATGAGCTCGCTCACCACATCGTGATGACCCGCGATGGCACCCAAGGGCCGGCTCACGGAGCTGCCTTCACCGGAACGATGTGTGCGATCGTCGACTGCGTTCTTGGGCCGGAGGCTGCGCTCATGCTTCGCACGTCGTACGCGAGTCTCGATCTGCCTACGGTGATGCCGTGAATCTCGATCGCATCGCAGCGCTGCTGGCCAAGGCCGAGCGCACGGATAACGAAGCTGAGGCCGAGGCGTACCTCATGAAGGCGCAGGCACTCGCGACCGCGGCCAGTGTTGATCTGGCTTTCGCCCGCGCTCGAACCTTGCGCAAGGAGGCACGGCAGAGTCCTGAGTCGCGCACGCGCACTATCGGCGAGAAGGGCAAGCGCGCGAACGTGCATCTGGTGTCGCTGTTCGTCACCATCGCTCACGTCAATGATGCGCACGTCGATGTCGCGTCGAACAGCACTTTCGTCATCGTCTATGGCATGCCCGGTGATCTCGATGCCATCGAGGCCCTCTATGCCTCGGTTGCCGTGCAGATGACCTCGAGTGCGCAGACCTGGCTCTCTGCGGGCACCTGGTAGGGCGAGACCTACGTGTCCTCCACTCGCACCATGGGCGGGCTGCGTCGACTGCGCAAGCCGCACACCTCTCAGACTGCGCGTGCTTCCTTTTATCGTGCCTACGTCGAACGCATCGGTGAGCGAATGGAGCAGGCCAAGGCGCAGGTGGTGGCCGAGGTATCGAGCACGGTGGTCGAAGGTGCGGGCACAGGAGCCCTTGTCCTGCGCGAGAAGTCGGCTGAGGTGAAGGCCTTCCATCGCAGTGAGTCCTCGGCAAGTGGCACCTGGGGCGGCTACTCCGGTGGCGTGCGCGCCGATACGGGTGCTGCTTCGCAGGCCGGTCGAGCGGCGGCATCTAGGGCTCGGCTGGGATCCCAGCGCGAGATCGGCGGCAAGGGCGAGATTCAGGCCTGACGCCGGCACTAGGTGGGCCCTGCGGCGGCGTGCTTGGATGGACTCATGACACGAGACCTTGCTGTCCATGCCGAGGGGTTGGTGCGCACCTTCGGTGACGTACGCGCCCTCGACGGCATTGACCTAACAGTCGAGCGCGGGCAGGTTGTCGGCCTACTCGGCCCCAACGGCGCAGGCAAGACCACCACGGTGCGCATCCTGTCCACCCTGCTAGCCCCCACGGCGGGGCGCGCGACAGTGGCCGGATTCGACGTCGTCAAGCAGGCAGACGAAGTGCGCCGCTCGATCGGGCTCACCGGGCAGTACGCCGCGATCGACGAGTACCTCACCGGTCGCGAGAACCTGCGCATGTTCGGCGGGCTCTATCACCTGAGCCCGAAGTACGTGAAGGAGCGATCCGAGGAACTCCTCGACTGGTTCGATCTTGCCGACGCTGCCGATCGCCCCGCGAAGACATATTCGGGTGGCATGCGTCGCCGTCTTGATCTCGCCGCCAGCCTCGTGGCCCAGCCATCGATCCTGTTCCTCGACGAGCCGACCACCGGTCTTGATCCTCGGTCGCGCCTCGGACTGTGGGATGTCATCAATAATCTCGTCGCACAGGGCACCACAGTGCTGCTCACCACTCAGTACCTCGAAGAAGCCGACCAGCTCGCGCAGGACATCGTGGTGATCGACCACGGCCGCGTCATTGCGCACGGCACGTCCGAGCAGCTCAAGGATCAAATCGGCGGTGACCGCATTGAGATCACCGTGACCGATTCGTCGCGCATCGACGACGCCGTGCGTGCTGTTCACTCGGTGAGTGCCGGTGAACCGCTCGTAGAGGAATCGCGAGTGTCGGCACCGGTCTCAGGCGGCTCGACGGTTCTGGTCAATGCCATTCGCGCACTTGACGCCGATGGCATCGAGGTCTCCGATCTCGTTCTGCGCCGGCCGACCCTCGATGACGTCTTCATGTCGCTCACCGGCCATGCGGCCGAGGATGAGACACCCGCAGCAAAGCCCGCCAAGGGCCGTCGAGGTCGAGGGAGCAAGTAATGGCAACGCTGACCATGGGCAAGCCGCAGATGATGCGTCGACCGCTGCTGGGCTGGACAGTTCATGACGGTCTCGTCGTCGCCCGACGCAACTTGATCCAGACCGTGCGCATCCCCGAGATGCTCTTCTTCTCGCTGGTGCAGCCGGTCATCTTCGTACTGCTCTTCGCCTACGTATTCGGTGGCGCGATCCCGATCCCGGGCGATGCCGGCGCCGATGCCTACCGCAATTACCTGATGCCGGGCATCTTCGGCCAGACGGTTGCCTTCGCGGCGGCAGCAAGCACGGTCGGCCTGGCCGAGGACATGCACAAGGGCATCATCGATCGCTTCCGAGCGCTGCCGATGTCACCGCCTGCAGTTCTCGTCGGCCGCACCCTTGCTGATGCGGTTCGGCAGATTCTCGTGCTGTTCGTACTGAGCATCACCGGCTTCATTGTCGGCTGGCGCATCAGCAACGGACTCCTCCCCGCGATCGGTGCATACGCACTGCTGCTGCTCTTCGCGTACACGGTCTCCTGGATCGGCGCTTGGATCGGCTTGCACATGCCTAACCCCGAGACAGCCAACACCGCGGGCTTGGCGTGGCTGTTCCCGCTGACTTTCTTGTCGAATGCGTTCGTGCCGATCTCGTCGATGCCGAGCTGGTTACAGGCTTTTGCCGCCTATAACCCTGTGTCGACAGTCGTGCTCGCTACGCGCGAGCTCTTCGGTAATCCCACCGGCATTCAGCCTGATTACTGGCCGTTGCAGCATGCGTCGCTCTACACGTTGATTTCGTGTGCGGTACTGATCGCGATCTTCGCGACCCTCGCCGTGCGCAAGTACACGCGCACAACGAGTCGCTAGTCGGTGCGCACGTTCGTGCGCCCCAGAAGCAGCTAGTGGGCGTACGCCTCGACCTTGAGTACTTCGACCTCCATGGTCTTGCCATTGGCAAGCTCATAGGAACTCGATTCGCCGACGCGCCTGCCGAGAACGGCCTGGCCGAGCGGTGAGGTAGGGGAGTAGACGTCAATGGAGGCAGTGGCCGCCTCCTCGCGTGATGCGAGCAGGAAGGTCATCTCCTCGTCGAGCGCGACGATGCGCACGGTCACAACCTTGCCCTGGGCAACCTCATCGTCAGCGGCATCGGGCACGCCTACTTTGGAGTTCTCGAGCAGGTGCTTGAGCACGCGGATGCGCGCCTCGTTCTTGCCCTGCTCCTCGCGAGCCGCGTGGTAGCCGCCGTTCTCCTTGAGGTCGCCTTCGTCGCGCGCCAGGGAGATGCGGGTAGTGATCTCCACGCGCAGCGGGCCCTCGCGATCGGCAAGTTCTGCCTGCAGACCGTCGAATGCCTCCTGGGTCAGCCAGGTCACGTCAGTGCTCATAGTCGTCAAGGGTAATGCAGGCCGCGGAAAGCCTCACTTCTGCTGCGGAGGAGCGACACCGGGCGGGAAATTGGGAGGCGTCACACTTGGCTCGGCGCCGATCTCGCATCCGAGGAGTTCGACTGCGAAAGCCGGGGCGAGGGTGACGAGTTCATAGGGGACGCGCGTGTAGTCGCTGACCGGCTCGACACTCACCACGCTGTAGCCGAGGTCAATGTGGTTCTCGTCCTGCGCTCGGATGACGCAGTACGCAGGCTCACTCGTGGGATTGCGTACCTCGAACTCGACATCGACTGTCGTGGGACTCGTGACGTCCCAGGTCAGCAATCGGTACTGCGCGGCCTCGCGGCCCATATTGGTGGTGACCCAGGCGATGGCACCGAGGAAGAGCGCCACGACGAGGATGACCAGTGCTGTGGTGCGCCAAGTGCTGCGGTCCATGCCATAGCGCGCCCGCATCTCGGGGCTGAGCTGGTTCGCACGGAATGGGCTGGGCATGGATCCTCGTTTCGGGCGTCCCGGCTGGGGTCGCGTGGCGTCGTTCGGCTGCACTTGGGAGACTAGCGCGGTGACCTCCGCCCTGCGCCTGATGGCCGTGCATGCGCACCCTGACGACGAATCCAGCAAGGGCGCAGCCACCACGGCGAAGTACGTCGAGCAGGGTGTCGAGGTCATGGTGGTCACCTGCACCGGTGGTGAGCGCGGTGACGTCCTCAATGCTCGCGCCCAAGCCGCGGTCGATGAGCTCGGCCTGGAAGAAGTCCGTCGGCGTGAGATGGCCGAGGCGGCAGCGATCCTGCAGGTCAGCCACGCGTGGCTTGGATTCCCCGACTCTGGCTACCCCGAGGGTGATCCACTTCCTCCACTGCCGACCGGGTGCTTCGCTGATCTCCCCCTCGCCGAGGTCACGCCCGCGCTGGTGCGTCATATCCGCGAATTCCGTCCGCAGGTGATCACGACGTATGACGAGAACGGCGGCTATCCGCATCCTGATCATGTGCGCACGCACGAGATCACCATGAGTGCGGTCGATGCCGCAGCGGATGCGGAATACCTGCCCGAGCTCGGCGCGCCATGGCAGGTGCAGAAGATCTACTACAACCAGCAGTTCACCAAGGCGCGGGTCACTGCACTGCATCTCGCGATGATCGACGAGAACCTTGATTCACCATACGGCGAGTGGCTCAGCAATTGGGATGAGCGGCCCGATGCAGCCTCGCGTATCACCACTCGTATTGATGCATCCGAGTGGTTCGAGGTACGTGATCGCGCGTTGATGGCACATGCCACCCAGATCGACCCTGATGGCCAGTGGTTTGCCGTGCCAATGGAACTCCAGAAGTCAGTGTGGCCGACTGAGGATTTCGAACTGGCCCGCTCCCTGGTGGAGACTGACATTCCCGAGACCGATCTGTTCGCAGGACTGAGGTAACAATGATCTACGCAGATGCCACTGATGACCTCAATTCCGTCATCGACGGCGCAGGCCCCATTGCCGGTGTGTTCTTCCTCTTCCTGGGAATCGCGGTGTTCATCATCTGGAAGTCGATGAACAAGCAGCTGAAGAAGATCGACAAGAATCTCCCACCCGGCCGCGCTGATCTGCGCCGTCAGGCCGATGAGCGTTACACGGAAGAAGCCGAGGAGCGCGGCGCCGAGGAAGCAGAACACGCCGCTGAGTCCGGCACCAACGAAGCGGATCAGGCCGAGGAGCCGAAACCTGCCGATGGCTAGTCGCATGCTGCGTCTTGCTCTTACCCCGCGCTGGATTGCGCTGGGCGTTCTCGCCATCGTTCTCATCGCAGGCTGCACGCTCCTCGGACGCTGGCAGTGGGAGCGCACCCATGACATCCTCGCCGCTGAACGTGCGGCTCAGGGAGCACCTATCTCTGTCACCGAGGTGGCGCCACCGGGCGCGGAAATCGTCGCTGCCGACATAGGTCGACAGATCTTCCCGACGGGCACCTAACTCGCCGATCAGCAGGTGTCCGCGACGAACCGCGTCTTTCAGGGTGCCACCGGGATCTGGGTGGTGACCCCGCTTCAGCTTGCCGACGGCTCAGCGATCGCCATCAATCGCGGTTGGTTGCCCGATGAGAACGCGCCGGGGTTCATCCCACCGAAGGGCCAGGTCACAGTGCAGGGCACCTACACGCCGGATGAGACCTTCTATGCCGATGCGCAGCCGGCCGCCGGAAGCATCGCCGCGATTTCTGGAACTGCGCTGGGCACCCAATGGAACCTGCCCACTCGTGCGGGCTACCTGAATCTCGTCAGCCAGAGCCCTGCCTCTGCGCCCGCCCCGACTCCGGTGCCCGCGACAGTGCAGACCTCCGACGTTCCCTTCCCGCTACAGAACTTCGGATACGCCTTCCAGTGGTGGATCTTCGCCTTGTTCGTCGTGTTCGCCTACTTCCGGGGGCTTCGGCTCGATGCGCGACCCACGGTGGGCCGGGATGAGGCGGATTCGACTACGGTTTCCTCATCATGATTACCGTCATTGGGGAAGCCCTGGTCGACATCATCGTCGACCCCACGGGCAATGTGACCTCGGTCGTGGGCGGCGCTCCGCTCAACACCGCTCGCACCTGTGCGCGTCTGGGCATCGACACCACGTTTCTCGGAGGCGTCTCCACTGACGCTTTCGGCGGACGCATCATGCGCCTGCTCTCCGATGACGGCGTCAACTATGCACTCGGTGCCCAGGTGCACGAGCCGACAACACTCGCCATCGCCCAGATCGACGAGCATGGCGCTGCCACGTACCGCTTCATGATGGAAGGCACGTCGGCTGCCGCAGTGACTCCCGATCAGGCTCTTGCCGCTGTTGGCGAGAACTGCTCGGTCGTGCATGCCGGCACCCTGGGCCTGGTACTTCAGCCACTCGCCGACGCCACCCGCGCTGTAGTGGCGGCATCGCCGGACGACCGCATCGTGATGATCGACCCGAACTGCCGACCGAGTGTGATGACGACATCAGACGTATTCCGCTCGACCCTCGATTCCGTGCTCGGTCGCGCCGACATCCTCAAGGTCAGTGGCGATGACCTCGAGTTCATGTTCCCCGGGCTCGATCTCATTGAGGCGGCCCGAGCACTGCAGACGCAGAGCGGTGCGGTGGTGCTGTTCACGGACGGCGCCAAGGCCGTGCGCGTAATGAATGGCGCCGACGAGATCGTCCTGAACGTGCCCAAGGTGCCCGTGGTCGACACCGTCGGCGCAGGCGACTCCTTCAGCGGCGGATTCCTTGCCGAGTGGATGCACCGTGGGCTCACGCGTCACGACATCCGCGACACCGACAAGGTCGTGAGCGCTGCCCGCTACGGAATTGCCGTTGCGGGTATTACCTGCCAGCGTCCGGGCGCGGATCCGCCGCACACGGGCGAGGTTCCGGGCTACTAGGCTCGTGAGCATGCAGAAGCTTCGTAATGCAGCCCTTCGGTACCGGGTGATGGCTTGGGTGACCGGTGTCGTCCTGGCATTCGCCTTCCTGTGGATTGCCGACGGGCAAGGCGTCTGGGATTTCTTCTCCAATAACGAGACCAAGCCGGCCGCATACAGCGTGCTGTGGATCGCTCACGGTTGGCTCTACTTCATCTACTTGGTGGTGGGCGTAGATCTCGCGTTCCGCATGCGCTACGGAATTCTGAAGACTCTCGGCATCCTGCTTGCCGGAACGATCCCGTTCATGTCATTCGTGGCAGAGCGAATTACTCATCGCGATGTAGATGCGCGGATCCGCGCGTCGGAGTAGCTCTACCTGCCTGACGGACCCTCGTACTCTGCAGGATCGATCACGGATAGCCCCGGAAAACGTCGGAAGCCCCGGTCACTGGTGACCATGGCAGAACCGAGATCAAGAGCAAGCGCGGCGAGGGCGGAATCGGGTACATCCTGCCCCGCTAGCCCCAGGTCGAGGATGAGTCGACGCGTACTCGAGTACCGCTGCATGGCATTGGCAGGAATGAGCACTCGAGGATGAGCGACGAGACTATCGATGAAGGCTGTTGCCGCGAGGGGCTGGGCTGGGATCGGGAAAATTCGTCGATCAGTGGTGACTCGTATGAATCCCGTAATCACCTCGAAAGGGAGTGCGATGACTTCGGTTCCGGCGAGCGTGTCTCGCAGCCATGCTGACACAGGTGCATGCGTCGGGCTTTGTGTCAGATAAGAGTTGACGAGGACGTTGACATCAACGCAGAGCATTGATGTCCGTGCCCGCATCGAGGAGTTCGCGCAGCGCTCGATTGTCGTTGATGTCTATGCCGGGGTGAACCCAACTCGTTTCGGAATTCACCGGGAGTGCCCATTCACATACGTCGGCGCTGTTCACATCGCGGGCGAGGAGCAACCTGAGGGCGTCCTCGATCAAGGAGGAGACCGTGGCGCCGCGTTGGGCGGCGACGGCCTTCGCCTCGCGATAGACCGTGTCATCAAGAACGAGGGTTGTGCGCATGACTCCACGTTAAGTCAGATATCTGTTTGATGCAACAGATATCTGCCCTACGAGGTGGCCTTGGTTCACTATCCCAGCGACCAGTCGACAGGCTCGCCGCCTAAGTCTTCGAGGTACTCATTCGCTCTGCTGAATGGCTTCGAGCCGAAGAATCCACGATCAGCCGACAGTGGGCTGGGGTGCGCGCTGATGATCAACGGCACATCAGGCAGCGCAGGCTCAAGGGATTGCGCATCCTTGCCCCACAAAATCGCTACGAGTGGCTCGTCATCTCGAGCGACGAGACCAGCGATGGCCGCGTCAGTAATGCGCTCCCAACCGATACCGCGATGACTGCCGGGCTCACCTGAGCGAACAGTGAGCACCCTGTTGAGCAGCAGTACTCCTTGCTCGGTCCATGCAGAGAGATCGCCGTGGGCAGGCCGGGCAATACCGAGATCAGCCTCGAGTTCCTTGTATATGTTCTGCAGGCTGCGCGGGATCGGACGAACGTCAGGTGCGACCGAGAACGAGAGCCCGACAGCATGCCCGGGTGTCGGATACGGATCCTGGCCGACGATCAGCACGCGCACGTCAGGCAGCGGCTGCGTGAACGCGCGAAGGATGTTGGCGCCGGAAGGGAACCAGGCCTGACCGGCTGCGGATTCCTCTCGAAGGAACTCCCCGATGACGGTGAGAGTCTCGCGCTCGTGCTCGAGCACGGGGACCCAGGTGGGATGCACGAGCTCCTCGAGGGACTTTGCCACGTCCGAAGATTACTGGCTCAACGCGAGTAGCCTGAAAGCATGCCGTATCCCGCGGATCACCAGGACAAATGGCGTCAGCGCATTCGACCGATCGAGCCGACAACGCGATTGCCGCTCAAACGACTAATCCCGCTCGTACTCGTCGAGACTGCCGGCATGGCCTTGCTGTTCGCCATTTACACGTTTCTCGACATGGGGCGCACCCCCCTCGCCCCCCTGATCGTCCCGCCGATTGTCTCCTTCGCACTTGTATTCGCCACTGCGCATTCCCCGGCCTCTCGGCCTCTTCGGGTGATTGCGGGCTATGTCATCGCGGGATTCTTCGGCCTAGGCATGGCGTGCCTGCCCGGTTCGCGATTGATGAATGCAGTTATCGCAGCGCTGCTGACCCTGCTGGTTATGCATGCGACCGGGGCTTTTCATGCGCCTGCTGTTGCCGTCTCCATGGCAGCGGTGCTCACCGAGGGTGACTGGCATTTGGCGCTTCCGGCTTATCCGCTACTCTTCGCCACGGCATTGGCTTCCGTCCTCCTCGCCTGGGGTGCTCACAAGATTTTGGGCGACGAGACGTATCCGTCGAAGTGGTGGTAGATCTCAGCCGAGGTCCGAGAACAGCAGCCTAATGGCGATGAGCAACATCACGATGCCAATGGTGATGTCAAGAATGCGCCAGGTGATCGCGCGTGACATGAGCCGAGCTGCAGCGCGAGCGCCGAAACCGAGTGCGCAGAACCACAGGACGCTGGCGCATGCGGCGCCCAGGGCGAACCACCACTGATCAGGGCGGTACTGATTTCCAATCGATCCGAGAAGTAGCACGGTGTCGAGATACACGTGCGGATTAAGGAACGTGAAGGCGAGAGTCATCGCGACCACGGTGCGCAGGCTGCGCGAATCCTGATCACCGGGAAGTAGTACCTCGGGGTGCGCGGCGCTGCGGAAACTCTTGATCGCGTACCAGGTCAGGTAAGCGATGCCAATCCACTTGAGCACGACCAGTGCCACGGGAACTCCGCGAACAATCGCGCCGAGGCCACCGATACCAGCCGCAATGAGTAACGCATCGGC
>ERZ1034361.1392-NODE-1392-length-12946-cov-2.435077_pt1 | contig 12946 bp, 11 predicted proteins | sample MGYA00520617_ERZ1034361 | MGnify/ENA primary metagenome ERZ1034361 (study PRJEB33736, sample SAMEA104284507) | Azolla filiculoides | biome: Urban; feature: Water surface; material: Ditch water | place: Netherlands | collected 2015-10-28 | depth 0-0.1 m ... | reverse complement strand
GAGCGACCTTTATCAACTGGTGCTCGACCGCCGTAAGGCTGGCAACAACCTAGGTTAAGATTGAACCCATGCCTGCAAACAAGGGAAAGTCGTTCTACGTAACGACCCCAATCTTCTACGTCAACGACGCTCCTCACATTGGGCACGCCTATACAGAGGTTGCGGCAGACGTCTTGGCTCGCTGGCACCGCCAGCGCGGAGAGCAGTCGTTCCTACTTACCGGCACCGATGAGCACGGTGAAAAAATTCTTCGCACAGCAGCTGCCAACAAGACCTCGCCTCAAGAGTGGGCTGACAAATTAGTTTCAGAAGCCTGGCTACCTCTGCTTGAAACCATTGACATCAAGAACCAAGATTTTATTCGCACCACTGAACCGCGCCACGAGAAAAATGTTCAAGTTTTTCTGCAGCACCTGTATGACACCGGTTTTATCTATCGCGGCTCCTACGAGGGAAATTACTGTGTTGGTTGCGAAGAGTACAAAACTGAGGGTGACCTAATTGATGGTCAGGCAGATTTTGCCGGCCAGCAGGTTTGTGCGATTCACTCAAAGCCGGTCGAAAAACTTCAGGAGACCAACTACTTCTTCAAGCTGAGCGAATTTACTCAGCCGCTCTTGGATTTCTACGAGGCGAACCCAACTTTCATTCAGCCGGACTCTGCACGAAACGAGGTTGTTGCATTCGTGCGCCGTGGTCTTGATGATCTTTCTATTTCACGTTCAAAAGAAAAGTTTGACTGGGGAATCGACATCCCTTGGGACAACGGTCACATCACTTACGTTTGGTTCGATGCGCTTTTGAACTACATCACCGCAATTGGTTACGGCGAAGACTCTGCCGAGGCCAAGGCACAGTTTGAATCGCTGTGGCCGGCAAGCGTGCAGGTTGTTGGAAAAGACATTCTGCGTTTTCACGCCGTAATTTGGCCGGCCATGTTGATGGCCGCAGGTCTAGCACCGGCTAATCAAGTGTTTGGTCACGGCTGGTTGCTGGTTGGTGGCGAAAAGATGTCAAAGTCAAAACTTACCGGTATTGCTCCTTCGCAAATCACTGACACTTTTGGCTCAGACGCATTTCGTTATTACTTCATGAAGGCAATTGCATTTGGCAGTGATGGTTCTTTCTCTTGGGAAGACCTTTCGGCCAGATACCAGTCTGAGTTGGCAAATGGTTTCGGAAACCTTGCATCAAGAGTCATCGCCATGGTGCACCGCTACTTTGAGGGAGTGCTTCCTGCAGCAGGCGAATACACCGATGCCGATAAGCAAGTTCAGGCAATCGCGGCTGCAGCTGTGGCAGATGCCGACTCGGCCATTGAAAAGGTGGCCATCCATGATGCCATCGGTGCCATTTGGACCCTGGTTGACGAGTTGAATAACTACATCACTGTTCAAGAGCCATGGGTTCTAGCTAAAGAAGAAGCTACGCGTGAGCGTTTGGCAACAGTTTTGAACACCACCGTAGAGGGACTTCGCATATTGGCTGTGCTTTTGAATCCGGTTACTCCAAAAGCAACCGCAAAACTTTGGGCTGCGATTGGCACCTCACTTGGAGAGCTTGATGACCAATCGTTAGCCGCTGCGGGCGCCTGGGGTCAGTTCAGTGCTGGCGCTGCAATTGCAGAACTAGAGCCGCTGTTCCCTCGCATTGAAACTACTGAAGAGAAGTAATTGAAAGATCGCATCGCCCCCGCGTTTGCATCTGCCTTTGCGCCGGCGCCAGAGCCACTAAACGTTGCAATTTACGACAATCACTGTCATCTTGAATTTGTTTTCGATGAAGCTGTTGGAGCTATGCCTTGGAAAGACAATTTAGATATTTCCCAAAGCGTTGGCATTAAGGGCGTAGTTCAGGTTGGCGTTACTTTAGAGAGCTCAAAGTGGTGTGCCGAGCTAGCCACCCAAGATAACCGTGTTCTTGCAGCGGTTGCTCTACACCCAAATGAAGCTCCTCTTTACGAAAACATTTCTGCGCTTGATGAGGCCATTTCGCAAATTGCTGAATTGGCAACGCAACCTAGGGTTCGTGCAATTGGTGAAACTGGGTTGGATTATTTCAGAACCGAAGGCGAAGACAGCATTAGATTGCAGCAGCATTCTTTTGAAGAACACATTCGCATCGCCAAAGAAAACAATATTGCGCTGATGATTCACGATCGTGATGCACACGATGATGTGGTTGCAACCTTGAAGCGTGTGGGGTCACCAGAAAAAGTAGTGTTCCACTGCTACTCGGGCGATACCAATTTGGCCGAGATCTGTATTCAAAATGGTTGGTACATGTCTTTTGCCGGCAACATAACTATCAAGCGCAACCAACATTTGCGTGATTCATTGAAGATGGCACCAAAGGAGCTAATCCTCATTGAGACAGACGCACCATTCTTAGCCCCAGAACCATTTAGAGGAAGACCAAACGCCCCATACCTGGTTCCGATAACCGCAAGATTTATGGCCGAAACTCGCGGCGATGACCTAGATGAACTCTGCCTGCAGTTAGCCAGCAACACCCAAGACGTTTACGGTTTGTGGACCTGATGGTTGATCTTCTTGGGGCGGCAGATATTCGTGAGCTTGCTTCGCGATTAGATGTGACGCCAACTAAAAAACTTGGTCAAAACTTTGTGACAGATCCAAACACAATTCGAAGAATAGTTTCTGCCGCCAAACTAAACGGCACCGAAACCGTTGTTGAGATTGGCCCCGGGTTAGGTTCGCTGACTTTAGGTTTGCTTGAAGTTGCCAAAAAAGTTATTGCAGTAGAGATTGACCCAAAAATGGCCGCTGAGTTGGAATCAACTATTGCTAGGCGTGCCCCAGGAACTGATTTCAGTCTGGTTAGAGATGATGCGATGAAGGTTACCCAATTGCCTTCAGTACCCGATGCGCTGGTAGCAAATCTGCCTTACAACATTTCTGTTCCCGTGCTACTGCATTTCTTGGAACGGTTCAGTTCTATTCAAACCGGTTTAGTTTTGGTGCAGGCTGAGGTGGCCCATAGGCTGGCGGCAACGCCCGGTTCTAAAATTTATGGAATTCCAAGCGTGAAACTTGCTTGGTATGCCGATTCGGCACTTGCTGGAAATGTTGGTAGAAGTATTTTTTGGCCGGTACCAAATGTAGATTCCGCATTGGTTTATTTCTCTAAGCGACAAACGCCTCTTGGTGACGAAGCACTTAGATTGGCAACATTCGAAGTTGCCGACGCCGCCTTTGGTCAGCGCAGAAAAACTCTGCGTCAAGCTTTGGCAACTTGGGCGGGTTCACCTGCCCAGGCGGAAGCCACCTTGATCAAAGCGGGGGTTAGCCCTCAGGCACGCGGAGAAGAGCTTGACGTTCACCAGTTTGTTGCGATTGCTAAGGCTCGCTAATGGCTATTGCGTTCAAAGTTCAAGAAGATTTCGAATCCGCTCTTGCACAGTTGTTTTCGGTCATAAGCGACGTTGATTCATGGGTGGTTTTTGAACGTCCAAGATTGATTAGTGCTAAAAACGGTGAAGTCAGATTAGCTTTCGATGATCAAAGTCGAGCAATAATTTCATTCGAGCTTCTAGATGGAATCGTTCGGGCTCACATAGTTCATGAGCTTTTGAAAGAAGAATCGGCTGTAAAGGCTAAGCAGTTGTATTGGGCCGAGGTCTTGGGCGGTTTACATCGAAGATTGGATCGCCCCTAATGTCTAAAGTAATTGCAAGCGCCCCGGGCAAGATAAATATCTTCTTTGCAGTGGGCCCGCTTGGTGCAGATGGCTTTCACGATGTTTTCAGCATCTACCAGGCATTGAATCTTCGTGAAGAGATAACTGTGACTGCTTCCAGCGAATGGTTAGTAAAGGTTTCTGGCGCCCTTTCAGCAGAACAGTTATCTGCGGTGCCAACCGGTGAAGAAAATCTTGTAGTCCGCGCGGCAAAATCAATTGCCGAGCTTGCTGGTCTTAAAAACCCGCACCCGGTGAATTTTGAAATTACAAAAAACGTTCCGGTAGCCGGTGGCATGGGAGGTGGTTCTGCAGATGCGGCAGCGGCGCTAATGGCCGTCGATGAACTCTGGTGCACAGGCGTCGAAGGTGATGCCCTCTTGAAAGCAGCGGCCGAGCTTGGTGCAGATGTTCCATTCGCTCTCTTAGGTGGAACTGCAATTGGAACAGGAAAGGGCCACGAGCTTGTTCCTTTAGATTCTGTAAAGCGCCTGCACTGGGTGTTGGTGGCAAACCAAAAAGGGTTAAGTACTCCAAGCGTTTATAAACGACTTGATGAACTTCGTTCGGGTAGAGGCCAAGACCCAACCAAGGTGCCCAAACCAACCGCTCCAAAAGAACTTCTGGCTGCGCTGCTAAGCGGTGACCCATCGCTTGTGGCACCGCTTTTGCACAATGATCTTCAAGAGGCAGCTTTGGATCTAATGCCTGAACTTTCTGAGACCATCGCCAATGGGCTTGCCGCGGGTGCATTAGCGGCCATGGTTTCTGGCTCAGGGCCAACCATTGCACTGTTAGCCCAAGACTCGGCTGCGGCATCTGCTATCGCAAGCCAGCTGGCAGCACAGGGGCACACTGCAATCGCAACCTTTGGCCCAGCTGCCGGAACAATTTTGGAGAAAAACTAGTGGCCCACCTACTTGGCGCCGAAAACGTGTCGCTTGAATTTCCAACCAAAAAAGTTTTTGATCAAATCACTGTTGGCGTAAATGATGGCGATCGAATTGGAATTGTTGGTCGAAATGGAGACGGCAAATCAACCCTGCTCAAGTTGTTGGCCAAGCGAATGCAACCAGATGACGGCCGAATTACACACCGTAATTCGCTGACCTTTGGCTTACTTGATCAAGCCGATGTCATAGATCCTGGTCAAACCATTGGCCAGGCGGTGGTGGGCGATGTATCAGAGCACATCTGGGCTGGAAATCCGAAGATCCGTGATGTTATATCGGGCCTTCTAAATGACCTTGATTGGAACAAGCAAGTTGGTGAGCTTTCCGGTGGTCAACGCCGAAGAGTTGCACTGGCAAAACTATTAGTTCAAGATCTCGACATCGTGATGCTAGATGAGCCAACTAACCATTTAGATATCGAGGGAGTGGCCTGGCTTGCCCAACACTTGAAAACTCGATGGTCAAATAATTCCGGTGGCTTGATTGTTGTAACACACGACCGCTGGTTCCTAGATGAAGTTTGTAATCTCACTTGGGAGGTTCACGACGGGGTAATCGAACCATTCGAAGGCGGTTACGCGGCATATATTTTGCAGCGCAACGAACGAGATCGAAGTGCCGCAGCTTCAGAAGCTCGCAGGCAGAATTTGATGCGCAAGGAGTTGGCTTGGTTGCGAAGGGGAGCACCAGCCAGAACTACGAAGCCAAAATTTAGAATGGATGCCGCAGCGGATCTTATTGCTAACGAGCCTGAGCCAAGAGACAGGGTTGCCCTTTCGAAGTTGGCAACTCAAAGGCTTGGAAAAGATGTTCTAGACATCGAGAACATGAGTTATTCAATTGCCGGTAGAGAACTTCTGCACGATGTTACTTGGCGCCTTGGTCCGGGGGATCGCGTTGGGCTTGTTGGGGTAAACGGTGCCGGTAAAACTACTTTGTTGAAGTTGATTCAAGGAACTCTTGATGCATCGGCTGGATTAATTAAACGCGGTAAAACAGTTAACATCGCAACCCTGAGTCAAGAAGTTCGTGAGCTTGATGAATTTGCCGATGAAAGAATCTTTAGCTTAATTGCGCGTGAGAAATCGTTTTTTGTGGTTGACAAAAAAGAAGTTGGAATTGGTCAGCTGGTTGAACAACTTGGATTCACCCAAGCCCAACTGCAAACACCTATCTCTGATCTTTCCGGTGGCCAAAAACGTAGGCTCCAATTTTTGAGATTGTTATTTGGTGAGCCAAATGTTTTGATTCTTGATGAGCCCACCAACGACCTAGACACCGATATCCTGGCAGCCATGGAAGACCTCTTGGATGGTTGGCCTGGAACCTTAATCGTGGTCTCGCACGACCGTTATCTGCTTGAGCGAGTTACCGATCAGCAGTACGCCTTGCTAGGTGATGGCAGCCTTAGGCACTTACCTGGTGGGGTTGACCAATACCTAGAATTACGCAAGCATTCGTTGTCATCTCATGCAACCTCGGCAACGGTTAGGGCAACAGAGAAATCAAAAGACTCTGGCAAGCCCGCGCTCTCGGGCGCGGCCCTGAGAGACGCCGAAAAGAACTTGTCTCGAATTGAGCGTGCCCTCGAAAAACTAGGTGGCGACGAAGCTAACTTGCACGAGCAAATGGCAACCCATGACCAGGCTGACTACGCTGGCCTGGCTGCCCTAGCTACCAAGCAGGCTGAATACAACGCTAAGCGTGACCAGCTAGAGCTTGAATGGCTTGAAGCGTCAGAACTTCTGCACGGTAAATAACCCAAGCAAATAGCCAAAGCAGAGGTCTTGAGGCCCGCTTATCTGGCAGACTTATCCAGTGAGCTTCGGCTCACGTTCCCCTATGGTGTAATGGCAACACTCCGCTCTTTGGATGCGGCATTCTAGGTTCGAGTCCTGGTGGGGGAGCAGTCAGCGAATGAACGGGAGCCCAATGACCGAAAAGCACCTTGCGGTTGTTGTTTTGGCTGCCGGAGAAGGCACCCGCATGCGTTCGCAAAAACCTAAGGTCATGCACGAACTTGCCGGGCTTCCACTTTTGGGTCACGTTCTAGCAACTGCTACTTCTTTGGGTGCCGCGCACGTAATTCCTGTGATTCGTCACCAGAAAGAGGCGCTCACCGATTACATCAACGCCTTTTACCCAATGGTTCAAATTGCACACCAAGATGAAGTGCCTGGAACCGGTAGAGCAGTTGAATGTGCCCTTGATTCGCTGCCAGCAGACTTCAACGGCGCCATTATTGTCACAAGTGGCGATGTGCCGCTACTAGATGTGCCAACGCTTGAGTCGTTGCTTGAGGCCCACCTTGATGGAAATTATGCGGCAACGGTATTGACCGCAATAGTTGAAGACCCAGCCGGCTATGGGCGAGTAATTCGAAGCAATGATGGAAAGTTCCTGCAAATCATCGAGCATCGCGATGCCGACGCCGAGCAACTTGAGATAGACGAGATCAATGCTGGTGTTTACGTTTTTGACGCAGCTCACCTAAGAAATGCACTTTCAAAGGTTGGGTCTCATAACGCGCAGGGTGAAAAATACCTAACCGATGTCGCCGCCGAACTTTTGCACGCTGGTAGAAAAGTGCAAGCGTTGGCGGTTAGCGATAACTGGTTGGTGGCTGGAATCAATGACCGTGTTCAGCTATCTGAAGTTGCAGCCGAATTGAATTACAGAATTTGCGAAGCTTGGCAGCGAGCCGGTGTAACAATTCTTGACCCATCTTCAACCTGGATAGATGTCACTGTGCAAATCGGTGAAGACGTGAACCTTATGCCGGGAACATATCTAAAGGGCTTCACAGCTATCGGTGCTGGTTCATCTAATGGTCCTGAAGTTGTGATGACTGATCCCCAGGTGGGCGATGGCGCTTCAATCGTGAAGGCGCACGTGACCGGTTCAAAGATTGGCGATGGGGCCTCAGTTGGTCCGTTTGCTTACCTTCGTGCAGGCACTGAACTTGGCGCCGATGGCAAAATCGGTACTTTCGTTGAGACCAAGAATGCCAAGATTGGTCGCGGCTCTAAGGTTCCGCACCTTAGCTATGTAGGCGATGCCGAGATTGGCGAAGAAACCAACATTGGTGCCGGAACAATTTTCGCCAACTATGACGGAATCAATAAGCACAAGAGCAAGATTGGTTCCCATGTGAGATCTGGCTCGCACAACGTGTTCGTTGCACCGATTACTATTGAAGACGGAGCCTACACAGCAGCGGGCACCGTGGTTCGTAAAGATGTAGCATCAGGCGACTTAGCCATGAATGTTGCACCGCAGCGAAACCTAGCCGGATGGGTAGTTGCAAACCGCCCTGGCACTAAGTCTGCAGAAGCTTCAAAAAACTAAAAACAACAACAAGAGCGGGAGCCCACATTGGATATCACAGCGAGCAACAGCAAGCGCCTAGTGATCGTAAGTGGGCGTGCGCACCAGCACCTCGCCGATGAAGTGGCCGAGATTCTGGGCACCAAGGTTGTGCCAACCACCGCTTATGACTTTGCTAACGGTGAGACTTTCGTTCGCTACGAAGAGTCAGTTCGCGGCGTAGATGCTTTCGTTATTCAGTCACACGCAGCTGGAATCAATAACTGGGTAATGGAACAGCTTTTGATGGTTGATGCACTAAAGCGCGCCAGCGCCAAGCGCATCACAGTTGTTGCACCGTTCTTTCCTTACGCGCGTCAAGACAAGAAGCACAAAGGTCGCGAGCCAATTTCTGCTCGACTAATGACAGACCTATTCAAAGCAGCCGGTGCAAACCGCCTGATGTCTGTTGATTTGCACACCCCGCAGATTCAGGGCTTCTTTGATGGACCGGTAGATCACCTTTGGGCCTTGCCTATGCTTGCCGATCACGTAAAAGAACGTTTTGGTGATGAGTTACTGACTGTTGTATCTCCAGACTCTGGCCGCGTACGCGTTGCCGACATCTGGGCCGAGCGCCTGGGTGCCCCGCTAGCAATCATCCACAAGCGCCGCGACCCTGACCGCCCAAACCAGGTTGAGGCTCACGAGCTTGTTGGCGATGTCAAGGGCCGCACCTGCCTATTGGTTGATGACATGATCGATACCGCTGGCACAATTGTGGCTGCAGCACAGGCCTTGAAGAACAACGGGGCAGCCCGCGTAATTGTTGCCGCAACCCACGCGGTTTTCTCAAGCCCGGCGGTAGAGCGCCTTTCTAGCGGTGTAGTCGACGAGGTAATCGTGACTAACACATTGCCAATTACTCGCGAAAAGCAGTTTGACAACCTAACTGTGCTCTCAATTGCTCCGCTAATCGCGGCAGCAATCAGCGCGGTATTTGGTGATGACTCTGTGAACAAGTTGTTCCCAGGCCACGCATAACACTAGACTTGGTTTAGAACAACGGCGAGGGCTCCACATGGAGCCGTTATCGACGGGGTAAAAAGTCTTCCGACTTGTCCTCGCGTAAAACGCTTGAGTTGACAGATAGAGAAGAGAAATCATGAACACAGCAGCGAAGCTAGTTGGCACCCCTCGTACCAAGTTTGGTAAGGGTGCATCACGTCAGGCACGTGCAGCAGGTCAGACACCAGCCGTAATTTACGGTCACGGTTCAGAGCCTCGCCACATCACAGTTCCTGCACACGAAGTAGCACTTATCCTTCGTCACAAGAACGCAGTTATTGACCTAACCATTGATGGCAAAGAAGAGTCTGTGCTTGTAAAGAGCGCAACCAAAGACGCAGTTACCCAGATCATCGAGCACATCGACTTGGTTGAGCTTGTAAAGGGTGAGCGCGTTCACGTTGAAGTTCCTGTTCACCTTGTTGGTGAGTCAATGTCAGGAACCATCGTTGACATCGAGCACAAGACAGTGAAGCTAGAAGTTGCTGCAACCAGCATCCCTGACTTCGTTGAAATCTTCGTAACCAAGGACAACGGTGCCGGTCACCACATTCTTGCCGGAGACATCAAGCTTCCTGAGGGTGCAAAGCTAGAACTAGCAAACGACGAACTAATTGCGTCTGTTGTTATGACTCAGGCTGGTCACGCTGACGAAACTCCAGCAGCAGCAGCAGCTGAGGCTGCAAAGGCTTAATCTGTCCACTTCAGCATTCTTAGTAGTCGGGCTCGGTAACCCCGGGCCCGACTATTCTGCTAACCGGCACAATATTGGCCAAATGGCTTTGTCTATCCTTGCCGACAGACTGGGCACCACATTCAAGAGCCACAAATCAAACTCTGCCGTGGCTGAGGCCCGTCTAGGTTTCGGCGGAGCAAAAATTATTCTGGCTAAACCGGGTTCTTACATGAATGCCAGCGGCGGGCCAGTTTCAGCACTACTGAAGTTTTACGACGTGCCACTTTCGAATCTCATTGTTCTACACGATGAACTAGACATCGACGCAGAAACCATTCGCATCAAGCAGGGTGGTGGCCACGCGGGACACAACGGTTTGCGCGACATCATTTCTGCGTGTGGATCAAATGAATTCACTCGCGTGCGTATTGGCATCGGCCGACCTCCGGGCCGCATGGATACCGCAGATTTTGTACTAAAAGACTTCAACTCAACTGAACGCAAGAACCTGCCGCTAACGCTTGAGCTGGCTGCCGACGCAGTAGAAGAAATTGTGCGCTCTGGCGTGCTTGATGCTCAGAATAAAATCAACCCAAAGGGCTAATTAAACGTCGAATTGGTTTTTTCCTTCGACGCTTTCTTTGGTAAGCCAAACAATCAACATGATGATTCCAGCAATCGGAATTAGAAGATAAAAAAGGTGTGTGGCAGGGCGGCCCACGTCATGCAGTCTTCGTGCAGCAACAGCTAGACCAGGCAGTAGAACAACTAATGACCACAAGTTGCTCAAAGCGCTTTCGGTAGTGTCTGTCCAGTCTGATGCTGAGTAATCGGTGGTCACGATTGAAATGCCAGCACCAACCAAAGCCACAAACAGAAATGCCCACCAGTACTCAGGTCTGGTGGCACGGCCCTTGAAGTTTGCGTAGTTTTTCCAAAACGCAATAATCGCTTGTCCAAATGTCATTTGATTCTCTTTCCTGGGGGCCTTTTTCTATGCGCAATCCTACGCTTAGACTTACCCCTGTGAGTGCAGAAAATCTCAAGGCCCTGTCGCGCCTTGCCGCGCTCATTTCCGAAGGGTATCCCTTTGCCGCACTGCAATCCAAGATCAAAAACCCTCGCCTCGACGCAATCGCTCCTCAGGGCGCTCACGCCACTTTGCTTGAAGTTTTCAATCAAATGCGCACCGATGCAAAACTCACGCCAGTTCAACTTGTGGTTGTGGCAACTGGTCGCGAAGCAGAAGATACGGCTGCCTCACTTAGGTCACTTTCGCCAAACTCAGAAATACTTGAGTTTCCTTCTTGGGAGACTCTGCCTCATGAGCGTTTGAGCCCAAGCCCAGAGACAGTTGGCAAGCGCCTAAAGGTTTTACACCGCCTAGGTGAACTCAACAGCTTGATTGAGCAAAAAAAGTTGGCTCATCCGGTTTATGTTTTGGCCTCGGTGCGTGCAGTGCTTCAACCGGTTGTGGCCGGGCTGGCAAATCACCCGCCGCTCAAACTTGAAAAAGGTAAAGATTACCTTTTGTTTGAGCTATCACTAAAACTTGTTGAGCTGGCTTACCAAAGGGTAGACATGGTCACCAAGCGCGGTGAGTTTGCTGTGCGCGGGGGAATTCTTGATATTTTTCCAACCACCGCAGAACATGCCATGCGCTTGGAATTCTTTGGCGATGAACTAGATGACATACGCCTATTTCATGTTTCCGATCAGCGCACCATTACTGGCGAAGAAGCCGCCGATGTAATTTCGCAAATTGAAATCTATGCGGCCAGAGAAATCATCATCACGCCCAACGTTGCCGCTCGCGCCCGCGAGATGGTTCATGAGTTTCCAAACATCTCAACCATGCTGGCAAAATTGGCCGAGGGCATACCGGTTGACGGCATGGAGTCTCTTGCTCCGGTACTTGTTGACGCAATGGTGCCGTTCACCGATTACTTGCCGGCCAGTTCTCTAGTTGTTTTGCTCTCACCAGAAAAAGCGGCGGCCCGCGCTGCCAGCTTGGTGGAAACCAATGAAGAGTTTTTGCACGCAGCTTGGGATGCCGCTGTAGAAGGTGCGCAGGCGCCACTTGATTTGAGTGACGGCGGCTTTGTTGACATTTCGCAATTTCAATCTGCCCTGGCTGGTAAAGCTATGTTTACGATTTCACAATTTGGTGCGGATGACGAAACCTTGGTGAATCTAAATCTTTTTGAAATTCCAAATTTTAAAGGCTTAGATACCAGTGCACTGGAATGGCTAGAAGATCAGTCAAAGCAAGGCCAGCAAATCTTTATGGTTGCCGAGGGTCACGGCACTGTTGAGCGCCTAAACGAGCAGCTCAACGCGGTGGACATCAATGCCCAGGTGGCGCAGGGTAGTTTGCGAAAGGGATTCACCGCACCTGACAGCAAAATAATTGTCATCACAGAGTCAGAGTTTTATGGCAAGTCATCGGTGTATGTGAGTCCTCAGGTGCGAAAGCTTGCATCAAAGAGAGGCCAAGCCGTTGATCCACTAAGTCTCAAGCAAGGTGATTACGTCGTGCACGAGACCCACGGAATCGGACGGTTCGTAGAGCTTGTTGAGCGAACCAGTGGCATTGGTCGCCAACAGCATCAACGTGAGTACCTACTTATTGAATACGCGCCTTCAAAACGCGGCTACCCGGGTGACACATTATTCGTACCTACAGACCAACTTGATTTGCTAACCCGCTATGTGGGCGGCGAGGCACCGGTGCTTTCCAAGATGGGTGGCAGTGACTGGGCGAAGGCTAAAGGAAACGCCCGCAAGGCTATTCGCAAGATTGCAATTGACCTAGTCAAGCTGTATTCGGCGCGCATGAAATCTCGCGGTCACGCATTTGGCCCAGATACTCCTTGGCAGCATGAACTTGAAGAAGCTTTTGCCTTTGTTGAGACCCCAGATCAGCTCACCACGATTGACGATGTCAAGCGTGACATGGAAAAAGAAATTCCTATGGACCGCTTACTTGCTGGCGATGTTGGTTATGGCAAGACTGAGGTTGCCGTGCGTGCTGCTTTCAAAGCGATACAAGACGGCAAGCAGGTTGCCATGTTGGTGCCAACAACTTTGCTGGTTCGTCAACACACCGATACCTTCGAGGCGCGCTACGCCGGGTTCCCGGTGGTAGTTCGCTCGTTATCTAGATTCCAAACCGCTAAAGAGGTAAAGGAAACTCTCGAGGGTCTTGAGAATGGCAGCGTAGACCTTGTGATTGGCACGCATC
>ERZ1034361.1389-NODE-1389-length-12957-cov-7.350388_pt1 | contig 12957 bp, 11 predicted proteins | sample MGYA00520617_ERZ1034361 | MGnify/ENA primary metagenome ERZ1034361 (study PRJEB33736, sample SAMEA104284507) | Azolla filiculoides | biome: Urban; feature: Water surface; material: Ditch water | place: Netherlands | collected 2015-10-28 | depth 0-0.1 m ... | reverse complement strand
CAACCGTACCCATTCCAGCGGGAGACGCTAAGGCAATGGCACGGAATGCCCAATTTGCATCCTCAATTGTCGTATTAGTTAATATTTTTGAAAGGGCAATGCGTAGCGTATCATCAGGGTGAGTTTGAACGGCATGGACTAGCGGAGCGCATAACAAAATAATACCTAAATTAGTATTGCATCCCACCGCATCACGTGTCGCTTTGACAGCGTAAAATATTTTTTCGCCCAGTGAATACTTTTTTTCACACAGCGGTTGCGCACTGACTCGCGCACTGAGGCGAAAATCGTCAACAGTCATATCATGACCCTCTGCGTAGATACTCACATTACCGGGTTTAAAAGCCTGCAGTTCCACTTCACACGCTTGCAAATAAAATTGTTCGAGTTGATTTGTGCTGAGCGTATTCATTATTTTTTAAATTATTTTTTAAATAAATGTCGGTTAATTAAATCTTGCGCGAGTAACTGTGCAATATTTCCATCAAAGACACTTTCAAGCCCTTTCCACGCAGGTACACTGTTCACTTCAATAACCTGAAACTGCCCATGACAATCCTCAATAATATCGACGCCCGCATAATCCATTTTTAATAGTTGCGTAGCCTTAATTGCCAGTTCATTCATATCTACGTTGAACGCCACGCGCTCACAACTTGCGCCCTTCGCCACATTATTGAGCCATGATTTTCCACGGCGACGCATTGTGGCTATCGCTTGACCATTAATCACAAAAACACGGTAATCCGAAAACCCTTCACCCGTACAGGCAATAAAACGCTGCAGATAATAAACACCATGACTACTTGTTATCCAAGGTATGTCCGTCACTTTTTCAATGCGACGAATCCCCTCGCCTTGCGAGCCAAATAACGGCTTGCTAATCAAAAAATTCCCCGCAGCCAACTCGTCACGCGCTAAAGTAAGGGCATCAGTGCGGCTACGCAAGACCCACGTTTTTGGTGTTGGCAGCTTAGCATGATGCAATAAAAAGCTTGTCATCGCTTTATCAACGCTACGCTCAATAGCATGTGCATCGTTGTAAACAGGGATTCCTAAAATTTTCAAGCCATGCAAAAAATCTAAATAAAGAATAACTTCTTCTAATGAACCACCGGGAACACCGCGAACAAATGCCGCCAAAGGCAAAGCTTTTTCAAATTGAGGGATAGAAATTGGCAACGCATTTTGGCGCGATAATTGAAAACAGCACTCACTTAATGAGACAAAAGCACTTTGAAAACCGAGTGATGCAAATGCTTCTTTGAGTTGTTTACCATGCCAACCGGGGTCGTCAGTGAAAATTGCAATAGATGGAATTGTCATAAATTGAGAAAATTAACAGCGAAAGTCTTTCGCAGTAAGTCAATTCTGCGGTATGTTACGCATTATGATAGCAAAATTAGTTGCATCGGGGAAAGGCTAACCACTGGCAATCATTTTATTATTCACATCATTTTTTTAACTATCTACTTTTTCATTTTTAACATGACTCAAATTAAAGACAGTTCTCTACAACTTTATTTAGACGCCCTAGCAAGTAAAAATGCAACCCCAGGCGGTGGCAGTGCATCGGCGTTTATGGGAGCACAATCCGCCGCATTAACCAGCATGGTTTGCAATTTAACGATCGGTAAACCCAACTATGCTGAAGTTGAAAATGACATGAAAGCGTTGCTCAATCAATCCGAAATATTGCGCGAACAATTAACCGCTATGATTAAAGCAGACGTTGATATTTTTGATGAATTAATGGCAACATATGGGCTACCTAAAGAAACTGACGACGAAAAAACAGCACGCAGTGCAGCTATTCAGCACGTACTAAGAGAAGCAACCAATGTCCCCTTAGTTTGTGCCAAAGCTTGCGCACAGGCGATAGCATTAAGCAAAATCGCGGCGCAAAAAGGGAATACAGCGGTGATTAGTGATGCAGGAGTGGCGGTTATGTCGGGTTACGCTGGATTAAAAAGTGCAGCGCTTAATGTCTATATCAACGCAGCAAGTTTAAAAGATAGGGAGTTCGCAGAGACAAAAATAGCCGAATTAACGGCTATTTTGAGTGAAGCGGAAGTCAGCAGCCAAGAAATTTACGATTTAGTCAAAACGCGACTGTAAATTCCTATACTCCCCAACTTCTCACATTTCCTGTGTCAATATGCACAAAATTGGAATCAGGATAATATCCAACACCGCCGCGTTGCATCGCCAGTGCGGCATCTCTAATCGTTCTTGTATCGTAACCATCAAGACGAATATCAATTGCACGACCTTGCATGTGTAAACTATTTTTAGCAACCCCATCACTGTGTCGGCGCAAGTTTGCATTCGTTTCAGGTGAACGATAACCCGATACAATATTAAAGGGACGACTCACATTCAAACTTAACTTTAATTCATAAAGCTGATCAAGTAATGCGGGATCAACAGGATGAATATCGCCTGTGTGGTGATCACGAAAAATATAATCAATTTCTTCAAGCGCATCTTCAATATAAAGACCACGCTCAAAATACGTTAGCTTTAGATGATCACCCGTATGTGGATTTTGCAAAGCAATCATCTTAGATGGAATATGCTGCACAAATAACTGACGCTCTTCACGCGTATCTAAAATCAGTGCATCATTGCGATACATGACGCTTCGCTTAGAGTTAGACGCTAGTATTTTATTGTGATGATGTTTATCAACAGAATGATGGACTTGGGCCAATTTAGAGGACTTGAGTGTTTCATGGTGCGCATTTTTTACCATGCGGCGTTGATCATGCCCAGATTTATTGGCGGTATGTACAGCAATATGCTTTTTTTCATGTGCATCACCGCTTTTTTTAGCGAGTCGATTGACGATTGTTTCTTTTAACTTAGGAAGGCTTTTAGATGTTGCCACAAGTGGCTTCTTGCCTGTGGCTTTTTCCACTATTTTACGTGCAACTGCTTTACGCTCAGTCATTTGTTTTGCTTTTGCACTGGCAAGTTGCGTGCCTGTCAAAAAAAGAAGTGAGCCAAAGGTGATATTTTTTAAAAATTTACGTCTTGAAGACGAATCAATCTTATTAGTCATTTTCAGGCTTTTAAATGTCGAATTTGGCATAAGTATTTGTAAAGAGTTTCGCTAATGGTTACATTGTCGGGACGTAAACTTAAATTATCCTTAAGCTGTAACCAAATAATATTCTTAGTAAAAATGGTTTTGATGATGAAATGACAGCACTTATTTCTGAGAATTTACTTGAGGTTTAAAGACTAACGTATTTTTTTCTTTATAGTTATCCAAACCATAAACACTTATCTGATTAGTCGATAATGTGTATAAATTTTCATCCACTCGCAAAATTCTATCTATAAAATAATGAGTCATATCCGACTCCCAATAACTGTAACTATAATCATTGTAAGTTTCGGTTTTAGGTTTAGCGCCATCGGGCAGTTGTGAAAGCCTTGCTTTAAATGTAAATCCCTTTTCCGGTGTGACTTCATAAATATAAGCGCCTTGATTAGTGGGTTGTCCATAAATCCAAGGTTTTTGAGGATCAAAAGGGCCCGTTAAATGCGACTCTTGAACTGGAAAACCAAATAAACGTTTTTCTGCATCCCAATACAGCGCCTTATGATCCCAAAGTATAGGCGAATCCGTTCCACGGTCACCAATTGTGACAGGTTCGCCTACCTGCTTAGGGTTCTTCATATCCGCCACATCAAACAGAACCACTTTTAAACCTTGATAAAATGCAGCGCCCCCCGTCCACCAAGGTGTATCCGTAGTCGTACCCGCACTAGCCACATCTGATTTTTCGGGTTGATATACCGCAGCTTCTTTTCCAAAACCAATAAGATGCGTTTCATCATACGGGTGCAAATAGTTACTGTACCCTGGAATTTTGAGCTCACCCATCACCGTTGGATTCAAAGGATTAGATAAATCAATAGCAAACAACGGGTCAGTTAACTTAAAAGTCACAATATAACAACGATTTCCCATAAAACGGGTGGCGTAAATATCTTCACGCTCCCCTAATTTATCAATTTTTCCTACCGTTTTCATTTCTTTGTCTAATACAAATAATGAACTATAAGATTCATTTGTTTCACTAGACCAACTGTGCGTTGTCGTCGCGATTCGGAAATAATCACCTTGTTCATCCATAGAAAACTGATTTAAAGCCGTGCCTTTTACTTCGCCTGCTGCGGTAAAATTCATTTGTCCTGCATCAATTCCGATTTTAAAAATCTGCGTGGTCATTATATTTTGCGGCACACTGTCGCCATTTCCTCCAAAATTATATTTAGACGTAGACAAATACAAATTTTCATGTGACGCATACACTAAATCGCCAGCGCCTAAATAGGCTTTTGTCACCACTTCTTTTTGAGGTTGCTCCAAATCAATACTGGCCACCACAACATAATCCGGTTCCACAAAACCAGGGAAATATACAACATCTTTAATCGGCATCGTTTTCGTGGTTGTTTTTCCTGCCTTACTATCGCTAATACTTGGCAAAATATCTTTGGATTTCATAAACCACGGATTCGTTGAAACTGCACTTGGCATCATGTAATAACGCGGATAGGAGCGCGTGATAAAATACAGATAATTTCCAATGCGACGCGAATCTAAATAATCACCATCAACCACGACATCACGAATTTGTTTAGGCTGAGATTGATCACTCACATCATAAATTAAAGTGCGCGTTTGTGTATTGCGCATATACCCCCACCAACCACCGTAAGCCATTTTTGCGGTAAGTGATGTGGCAGTATTTTCAATTCCCACCGGCGGGGATAATTCTTGCCAAGTATTACCGACAACGACCAATTTACCCGCTTGAAGATAAAGACCCGTCGGGGAAAAATTGCCTTCCGGTAATACAATAACAGCACTCTGACTGAGTTGCTCTGCTGGGAACGCTTTAGTGATGATGACTTGATTATTGACAAGCTGATAAATGTAGCCATTATCATCTACTTTTGCGCGATCACTTTCATCAACGCCCACCACTTGGATATTGGTCTGCGTATGACTAACTGAAGTTGCTTTGGTCACTGCAGTGGATTTAGCGACAGCACCATTAGCCATAGCAACCGGCCCCGTATCCGCATAAGCAATATTCATTCGCCCAAAAAAACGATTCGTATTATGTTTTTTAAGTAATGTTGCTAAGGCAAATGTCGATGCAATTTTTTGTGGTTGGATTTTTTTTGCTTTTGATGCTGCTAAAGTTGGCTCTGAAAGACAGAGTAAAGATAAACTGCCCACCAAGAATACAGATCGTTGACAAGTAAAATGAAACATCACACACCTCAAAAAAATTGGATAAATAGCATTGGCCAAAGTCTATGCTTGAACAAGGTTTTAATCAAATATTTATATGCAAAACTGTGAACAAGTTCACACATTTACACAATGCATACCGTAATTGAGATCGCTATATTTCTAAAAAATACATTTTAAGCTGGATCATTAACCCATCAAAAGGCTATTTTTGATTTTTATTTCGAGATGAAAAATGCATAAAAATAAAAAAATAATCAATAACTTACATAAAAAATTATCTATTATTTTTACTAGGGATACTCTATTTTAAGGCTGGGGAAATAAGAGTCGAAACGTTGTACCGGAGTTAGGCGAGATTGTCTTAGATTCAACAATAATATGTCCGCTAGCTTCGTGCACCATGCCGCTAACCGTTGACAGACCAAGTCCCGTGCCTTCATGAATTGGCTTTGTGGTAAAGAATGGATCAAAAATATGCTCAATCACGTCCAACTCAATACCCGTACCGTTGTCCGCTACACACAATTCAATAAAATCACCTTTGAGTATTTGAACACAAGCATTGCACACAACGTCATGCACTGTTATTTTTTTTAACGACACCGCAATAACGCCACCCTGTTTCATAGCGTCTCTTGCATTAACAAGTAAATTCGTTAAAATTTGATGCAGGTCAGTTGAGTCGATACTAATGGTAAGTTCACTATGAATGTCTGTATGAAGTTGAAAACGACTCGTTAAGGCTGGGCGAATCATTCTTAGCACTTCATCAATGACATCTTTTGTGGGCTTAACCTCAATTTCTCTATTTGTTGGATGTTGCCTTGAATACGCCATCATTTTTTTAATCAAATTTACAGCACGTTCACTGGCTATATTGACTTGATTGGCATTAAAGGCTATTTCTTCCTTTAATTTTTCATCCATACAGTCTTCACCCGCATAAATATTCAATTGGTTGTAGCCAATAATAGCACTTAATATATTGTTAAAATCATGTGCAATGCCTGCCGTTAATCGACTGATACTTTCAATGCGCTGTAATTGATTGACTTGATTATTCAAAATAAGGTTTTTTTCATTTGCCTTTAATAGTGCAATTTTTTTCGTTTCTTTCTCTGTTATATCTTCAATTTCAGCCATAAAACCAATTCGCTGACTTGCATCATTTAAAATCGGTGTCGCCTTAACACTTAATATTAAATTTCCAACATGAAAGTGGGTTCGTAGCACCCCTCTTAAACTACCAATGATTTTTTTTTGATAAACCGGATTTTTATGAAAATCTTCAATTTTTTTGCCCAGCACACCATCTACATGAAAATTTGGAAAATCCTTGCAAATTTCACTTTCCGCATAACTCAAAAAATTGATGGCTGAATTATTTGCATACACAACAACATGCTCTTCGTTAGCCATGATAACGTTTGCGTCTAAGTTATCTAAACCAAGCTTTAAACGTAACATATCTACATTGAATTCATTGACGACAGTAACCATATTCACCTTAGCCGCTAAAATAAAAGCGCAGTTTGAAAATAAAAAACAACCATTTTAAAATTGAACTAAAAATATTAAATCCATTGATAATTTTGACGTATTTATGACATAACAGTCAAATACTAAAATAGACAGACAGACAGACAGACAGACAGACAGACAGACAGACAGACAGACAGACAGACAGACAGACAATATTATGCTTTTTTGAATTATAAAAAAACAAGCCACATAACGGCAATGAATGCAGGAAATGAATGCAGGAATTATTTTTACATGACAGCAAAACGCAGTCTTCAATATTTAAACTCACCATGTCGCGCTATAACTACCTTAAATTACTTGCTTTTAAAACTATACGGTACCACGCGCGTTAAGCACACTCGAGCGTGTTGACAGCAAGCATGGCAAAACAAAAATGGAATTTAAAAATAATCATTTAAAACGGTATGTTATCGCTTAACTTTGTCAGTGCGCCTTCGTTCAATTTGAAATAAAAAGAGATGTGTCAACTTTTTATTAAAAATACAATTACAGTTTCGTTATAATCAGACAAAGCATGATTGATTGCTACTATTTTCAGTACAGTTCACCTTTATTAAAATTTGAGTTAAACGCCTAAATGTAGTTTAGCGGACGTTCATTTACGCTATTGATTTAAACAAGCACTTTGACAACCACTCATCAACTTTTATATGCCAATAGATAAATCAATACGTTGTTTAACTATTTTAGTCATTGATGAAATATTAGTCATTGATTTATTGAAGAAAAAATTAACCTATTTTGGCCATTGCGTTATGGCTTTTCATGATGTTTTTAGCGCTTTAAATGCCTTTCATAAAAATCCCTCACATATCGATGTCATTATTGCCGATAAAAAGTTTACTGACGCCATCAAGACGGCTTCAGGTAGTCATTTAGATAACCGTAGTGATGCTGTCGAATTATTTGCAAACGCATTTAAAAGTTCGCATTGTCCACCAATTTTAATTTGGGGGGAAACGATTCAGTCACACGTACTGGAATTTAATCCCGAAAACGCCCTCTATTTTTTAAATAAAAATCTCAGCGCATTAAAAGCAATTGATGATTGGCTGGCCATCATTGCAAAAGCGTACCCCGTTTCAAACATGACTGACACTGAGGGCGAAAACAGCATTTATCAACTTGTCTATGCAAGTAAAGCCATTGATACATTTTGTGAAAATGACTTAATTGCTATTCTTTCTCAAGCACGGAAATTTAATCAGTTAGCCCATATTACAGGGACACTTATTTATCATCGTGGCTTTTTTTTACAACTACTCGAAGGCGATCATGCCGATGTGACTAATTTGTTTTATGCTCATATCGCAAACGACAAACGACATCACAATATTACCGTATTTCATGAGGGGTATGCGCTTCAACGGGAGTTTCCAAATTGGAGAATGGGATTTTATGGCATCAATGGCAATGAAAATTACCCTTTTTTAGGTCTTACTGATTTCAAAAAGCATCCTGCCGGGGAATTTTTTAAACGCCACTTAACTCAAATGCAACACCATTTCTTGCATTTCGAGCTCGATGATTTTGATTATTTACCTTGTTTAATTTTAATTACCGATAACAATGGACTTATCTTAAAAGCCAATTCTGAATTATTAGCACTTATTGGTGAGCAACGATATACAGTTGAAGGAAAATCAATGAATATCTTATTTCCACCAGCGAGTCGCATCTTTTTACAAACACATATTTGGCCTATGCTTTGTCACGAAGGTCGTGTAAATGAAATTCATTTAAAATTATATGGTCATGATAACACGCGTATTCCGGTCATTCTTAACAGCCGAAAAGGGAATTTTGACAATACCGACTCGTATTTTTGGACGTTTTTTGTCACCGTTGAACGCGACAAATTGGAAGTTGAACTACTAGAATCACAGCGACGTACTCAATCTATATTGACAGCTATTTTTAACATTAGTCCAAATGGGTATTTATTGATTGATGAAGCTGATCGTATTTTATTTGTAAACGATATGATGGCAGGATTAGTTCAAATGACAACGCAGCATTTACATGACTTATCAGGTGCGCAATTTTGGGAGCATCTGAGCACCTATAGTCAAAAAAACATCGTGATCCCTTTAGGTACTCATGACACAAGCTATATTGACTTAATTAAGCCACGAGTACATAAATTAGTATGCGGCATGCATCCCGTTGTTTTACCGAATGGAAAAACGCTAGGTAATTTATTTTACTTTAATGATATTACCAAAGAAGAAGAATCTAATCGCATTAAATCTGAATTTTTAACGCACGCATCCCATGAACTACGAACACCGCTCGCCTCAATTCATGGTTACAGTGAACTGTTAGCAAATGATTTAATACCCATTGAAAGTCAGCTCAGTGTCGCCCATATTCTATATGAACAGTCAACATGGTTAATGGCTATGCTAGATGAACTGTTAGATTTAAGTCGTATCGAAATGCGTGCTGGCATCGGTTTTGAAAAACATCACTATCCTTTAAATGATTTAATACACGATGCAATAGCTCAATTTGTTGTACCTCATGAGCGCAAAGAGATTATTTATACGCCAACGCCAGAATGGCTTGATATAAAACTGTATGTCGATAACATAAAATTTACACAAGTCATACACTATATTATAGATAACGCATATAAATATTCACCACATGACAGTAAAGTATCACTTTTCACCCGCATGAATACACAAAATAACGCGTTGGAAATAGCGATTACCGATGAAGGTATAGGCGTTTGCGAAAACAATATCCCACTCATTTTTGAACGATTTTTTCGTGTGGATAAAAGTGGCAATCTGCCCGGAATAGGTCTAGGATTAACGATTGCAAAAGAAATCATGTTTTTTTTAAATGGTGAAATTCGTTTTAACAGCGTCATTAACCAAGGCAGTCAAGTAGTAGTCTGTTTTTATTTATAACTAACCACTCATGGCGCTGCATTTTTATATTTAGAGAATTCCAATGGACATAATAAAGCGAAATAATGTTTCTATTCAAGGCAAAGGCGACACGACCTTACTGTATGCGCATGGATTTGGCTGCAATCAAGCCATGTGGCGTCGCATTACGCCTGCTTTTAACAAAACACATCGGCAAGTTTTATTTGATTATGTTGGTAGTGGGCAATCGGATTTATCTGCTTTTAACGTCGATCGTTATTCAACACTCAAAGGTTATGCACAAGATGTCATTGATATTTGCGATGCCCTACTTTTACAGGAAAATGTCACCTTTGTAGGACACTCGGTTAGTTGCAGTATTGGTCTTATCGCTTCGCTACTACGCCCTGATTTATTTAATCGTTTTATTTTAGTAGGTGCATCACCTTGTTTTATCAACTATCCTCCAAATTATATGGGCGGATTTGAACATGAAGACTTAGTGGATTTATTAGCGCTAATGGACCAAAACTATCTAGGGTGGGCAACTTATTTAGCGCCCATTGTTGCCGGTGAAAAGCCAAATGGTACGATTAGCGGTGAATTATCAGATAGCTTTTGCTCAACGGATCCCTTGGTGTCTCAAACCTTCGCAAAAGCTACTTTTTTCGCCGATAACCGGGAAGAATTTGCCCGTGTGGTGAAACCATGTCTTATTTTACAAAATGCGCAGGATTCACTTGCACCATTAAATGTAGGAAATTTTATGCACAGTCAGCTCAAAAATAGTCAATTAACCATTTTTGATATCGCTGGACACTGTGCACACATGACACATCCTGAATTGGTGGTTGAGGCAATGCAAGATTATTTGGCACTACCAACGCATTTTTAAACATTTAATTTGATGATTCATTTTCTTTTGATTGACCGTGGATTGTTTATAGTGATAACCTAGTTGCGCAGTTGGTTATTTTTTTACTTTATGAAACATAATTCTAATAATATTCAGGGGAAGATAATGTACGCAATCAATCAAAAAACAATTTTAAAATCTATTAGCATTTTAGGTTTTATCGCTACCGCTTATGCAAATCCAGTGATGGCAAATGAGCATGAATCCGAGTGCGCTAACCATATTCAAGATAAAATCTCTTGGGATGGTAACGGACACAACCAATGGGAACAAGTAAATCTCAACAAACTCTGTCAAGGTACAACCAAGCCAAAAGAACCCGGTGAATGCTTCAATAAAGTGATGAACGGTCATGTAAAATGGGGAGAAGGCGATAAATGGAAATGGGAAAATGCCATTCGTTTATGTGCTGGAACAAGCGACTCTGAGCAAACCATTTCTTGTTTCCAAAAACGTATTCATGCTGACACCTCATGGGAAGAAGCCATATTACAATGTCAATTGAAAGGCTCTACTCATAAATCAAGTAACGCCGTTAATATGGAATAAAATCTATTTTCATGCTTTACCATGTATCTTTTTTGTCACTTTGATAACATGAAGGTTTGCTATGAAGAAATTAGCTGTCGTTTTATCTGCGTTATTATTCACCACAAATATTGCCTTGGCATTGGATAATAATATTTTTAAAAATCATTCCAGTGTGGCCCTTGATCATGCTAAAAATGCAGCTGCAGCGGCAAATGCGGTCGATGTGGTGCATCATGCAGGAACCGCGTTAGAACATACCCTAACAGCTTCTTTAGCCGCAAAAGGGATTGCTAAAAATCATCTTAATGCAGGCGCTGAAGAACTTCAAAAAGCCATTGATCAAGGTAATTTAGGGAAGTTTAATTCAGCTGTGTCATATTCACAGGCTGCTGTTGGGCATATTTCTGCGGCAAACTCGGTAAGCGAAAATCATTAATCAATCGCTCACTGAAGAATAAGTTGATTAACATCTTATAGGTGCTAATGCTGATAAACAGCATTAGCACTTGTATTTTGCCTTTTTATTTTTAGACTATTTTTTTTCAAAATAGCCCCTCACCTTTTTTATTGACAAAGTTAGAATAATTTAGTTTTGTAGAAAAAAGAGATCAAAAAGATTCCCTATTGAGAACCAAATTATTGAGGATAAATGTACTTAGGTTCCTTCAATACATTTTCAATAATGCGCCACTCACCATCCACTAATCGACGATAAAAACAACTTTGCCGACCGGTATGGCAAGCAATTCCGCCTTCCTGTTCGATACTTAAAAGTAACACGTCCTCGTCACAATCGAGTTGAATATGCACAATTTTTTGCTTATGCCCAGATTCCTCGCCTTTACGCCACAATTTTTCCCGTGAACGTGACCAATAAACAGCGTAACCTTCATCGACCGTTAATTGTAATGATTCACGATTCATCCAAGCAAACATCAATACCTTACCCGTCTTGGCATCTTGCGCTATAGCTGGAATTAAACCGTCTGCCGTCCAGCGAATTTCGTCAAGCCAACTCATAAACGCACCTCAATACCACTTGCTTGCATCCGTGCTTTCGCTTGACCAATGGTATATTCGCCAAAGTGAAAAATACTCGCGGCAAGCACCGCATCCGCTTTTCCTTCTAAAATACCTTCAACCAAATGCTCTAAATTTCCTACGCCACCTGATGCAATAACCGGTACAGAAACCGCTTCACTTACTGCACGTGTCAAAGGTAAATTAAAACCTGATTTTGTGCCGTCTTTATCCATACTCGTTAATAAAATTTCACCTGCGCCAAATTCCACCATTTTTCGCGCCCATTCCACAGCGTCAAGTCCCGTGCCTTTGCGACCACCATGGGTAAAAATTTCCCAACGGAGCGGTTCATTTTCAGCACTGACTTTTTTAGCGTCAATTGCCACAACAATACATTGTGAACCAAATTTATCAGCAGCTTCTTTCACAAAATGTGGATTAAAAACCGCTGCGCTATTAATGCCTACTTTATCTGCACCCGCATTGAGCATTCGACGAATATCATCAAGTGTTCGAATTCCACCACCCACAGTGAGCGGAATAAACACTTCACTGGCTACTTGCTCGACTACATGCACCATGGTGTTGCGATTATCATGTGTTGCGGTAATATCCAAAAACGTAATTTCGTCTGCCCCTTCACGATCATAACGACGGGCAATTTCAACAGGGTCACCCGCGTCACGTATATCAACAAATTGAACGCCTTTCACAACGCGACCATTATCAACATCTAAACACGGAATAATACGTTTTGCTAAACTCATTGCTATTTCCTAAAA
>ERZ1034361.1386-NODE-1386-length-12976-cov-4.932088_pt1 | contig 12976 bp, 9 predicted proteins | sample MGYA00520617_ERZ1034361 | MGnify/ENA primary metagenome ERZ1034361 (study PRJEB33736, sample SAMEA104284507) | Azolla filiculoides | biome: Urban; feature: Water surface; material: Ditch water | place: Netherlands | collected 2015-10-28 | depth 0-0.1 m ... | reverse complement strand
GTAGAAGAGGCCGGTCTGCGGGCTGTAGGCCATCTGCTGCTGGTTCTTGCCGCCGAGGAAGGACGGGGCCGAGAAGACGACCTTGCCCTTCTTGCCATCTGCACCTTGCGTCGGGTCGCCGGGGCGGCCTTCTTCAATGTAGTTCGGGCGCCCGGTTTCCATGTTGTAGCCGCTGGCCCAGGTGATCTTCTTGACGAACGGGAAGGCGTTGAGCAGCTTGCCGTTGGTCCGGTCGTTCACAAAGAAGAAACCGTTACGGTCGGCCTTGCCGCCAGCCTTGATCAGCTTGCCCGTCTTCGGATCCTTGTAGTCGAAGGAAACGAATTCGTTCACGCCGTCAAAGTCCCAGCCGTCGTGCGGGGTGTTCTGGTAGTGCCAGGCGATCTTGCCGGTGTCGGCGTCGATGGCGACGGTCGAGGACGAGAACAGGTTGTCGCCCGGACGCAGGTGGCTGTTCCACGGGGCCGGGTTGCCGGTGCCGGCGAAGATCAGGTTGGTTTCCGGATCGTAGGTGGCGCCGTTCCAGGTTGCTGCGCCGCCGGTTTGCCAGAGGTCGCCGGTCCAGGTCGCGTTGGTCGTGCCGGAGATGCCGTTGTCGACAGCCTTGCCTTCAGCATCGTAGCGATAGCCCATGTGACCTTCGACGGTCGGACGGGTCCACACCAGCTTGCCGGTCAGCGGGTCGCGGGCGTCGATGCGGCCGACGGCGCCGAATTCGCCACCGGAAATGCCGGTGATCAGCTTGCCCTTGGCGATGATCGGGGCGGCGGTCGCGGAGTAGCCGGCGGCGTAGTCACCGAGCTTTTCCTTCCAGACGACCTTGCCGGTGTTCTGGTTCATGGCGACGAGCTGGGCGTCGAGGGTGGCGAAGATGACGAGATCGCCGTAGAGGGCGGCGCCGCGGTTGATCACGTCGCAGCAGGGCATGATGCCGTCGGGCAGGCGGTGTTCGTACTTCCACAGCTTCTTGCCGGTCTTGACGTCGATGGCGAACAGGCGGCTGTAGGAGGCGGTGACGAACATTTTGCCGTTGGCAATGACCGGTTGCGATTCCTGGCCGCGCTGCTTCTCGCCGCCGAAGGACATCGACCAGGCCGGAACCAGGTTCTTCACCGTCTTGGCGTTGATCTGGGTAGACGGGCTGAAACGCTGACCCTGGGTGCCGAGGCCGAAGCTGACGACGTCGCCGGGGGTCTTGGCATCGTTGAGGATGTCAGCGTCGGTAACACCGGCGCTGGCCTGGCTGCCGACAAAGGCGGCGGCCATCAGAAGCGCGAGGGTTACGGCTCTCCGCTTGAAAGGGGTATGACTGTGCATGGATTGTCTCCTTGATTATCCAATGGTCCCGTCTCTGCAAGCCGTGGTGGACACGGCCCGGCTGGACGGAATGACATGCTGGCGAGCCACCTCCATTCCCTGAATCGGCTCGCTGGCAGGGGACACAATCTGCAAGGGCTGTGCCAAGGCATGCCGAAATGCCCGGCGCTCCTGTTGGCGGGGCACAAGCAGGCATTCGCTGCAATTTTCGGGAGGGCGGGCAGTTGGCCGGTGGGCTGTTCCAATTGTCACCACCTGCTCCAAAGTTGCACAGCGGCGCTGTTCAGGCCGGGTGACAGCACCGGGCGCGATGGCGACTTTGCCGGTCAGATCAACGATTGGCGGAATTGGGGCAGTCTTGGCACAGGCTTTGCAGACGTTTCTCACCAAAGAGCCCACCGGGCAAAAAGGAGCGAGACACGATGAGATTCCCCCTGACCATAGCCGCCATAGCCCTGGCGGCACTCATGCCGCCAGCCGAGGCCGCCGCGCTACGCGATAACGGCGATCCGCTCAACTCGGCGATGTGGTCGGACATGCAGAAAACTTTCCTGGGTGCCTCGCCCGTCTTGTTTGATCCCCGCGTCAAGGTTACTGCGCCATCGGTCGCCGAGAGCCCGATGCAGGTGCCGGTCACCGTCGACGCGACAGCCCTGCCGGGCGTCGTCGAAGTCGTCGTCTTCGCCGATTTCAATCCCATCGCCGAGGTGCTGCGTTTCTTCCCGGAGCAGGCGCCGGCCTTTCTTGGTTTTCGCGTCAAGCTGCAGCAATCGACACCGGTGCGTGCCGCCGTACGCACGGCCGATGGTGTCTGGCATGTCGGTGGCGCCTGGGTGAATACGGTGGGCGGTGGTTGTACCGCGCCGTCGGCCGCTGCCGGGTCGAAGGAGTGGCAGCAGCGCCTCAATGAAGTCAGCGGCCGTCAGTGGAGCGAAGGCCCCAATGCCGGTCGCCTCCGTCTGCGCATCGTGCATCCGATGGATACCGGGCTGATCGCCGGGACGCCGGCTTTCTTTCTCGAAGAGATCAGCTTCACCAACGCCGCCGGCCAGCGCCTGATGCGCGTCCAGCCCCACGAGCCGGTCAGCGAGAACCCGGTGTTCACACTGAGCCGGGGAAGTGCCGAGGGCGTGATCGAGGCGTCGGGGCGTGACAACAACGGCAACGTCTTCAAGGCGAGGATCGCGCCATGAAGCGAGCCCTCTGTGCCTTGCTCATATTGGCTGCCGGGCAGCTGGGTGCGGCCGATTTCGACTACCGCCTGGCGCCTGTTGAACTGGCCCGCGATGTCTATGGCTTTATCGGCAAGACCGAGGACTTCACCACCAGCAATGGCGGCAACATCGTCAACACCGCCTTCATCGTCGCGCCGCAGGGCGTCATCGTCATCGACAGCGGCCCGTCGCTGCGTTATGGCCAGCAGATGCGCCGGGCGATTGCCGGGGTGACCGCCAAGCCTGTCGTGCTGGTCATCAACACGCACCATCATCCCGACCATTTTCTCGGCAACCAGGCCTATGCCGATGTGCCCATCGCGGCACTGGCCGAGACCCGCAACGGCATTGCCGCCGATGGCAATGCCTTCGCTGAAAACCTTTACCGGATGTCGGGTGACTGGATGAAGGGGACCGAGGTCCAGGTGCCGAACAAGCTTCTGGCCGCCGGTCCCCTCGAAGTGGCCGGGCGCCGCCTGCGCATCGTGGCGCTTGATGGCCATACCGGTGCCGATCTGGTGCTGGTTGATGAAGCCAGTGGCGTTTTGTTTGCCGGTGATCTGGTCTTCAACGGCCGTGCTCCGACGACGCCACATGCGGACGTGGCGCACTGGCTGGCCGCGCTAGACCAGCTCGAGGCAATGACCCGTGCCCCCGGTTTCACGGCGCTGCTGCCCGGCCACGGCGCGCCCAGCGCCGACGCCGCGCCGATCCGCCAGACACGTGCCTGGCTGACCTGGCTGAACGCGAGCCTGCGCGACGGGGCAAAAGCAGGGCTGGACATGAATGATGTTCTGGCCCGTCCGCTACCGCCTGAATTCGCCAACATGCCTGTGGCTGCCAGCGAATATCGCCGCTCGGTGGGGCATCTCTTTCCGGCGCTGGAGCTCGATGCGCTGGGGGCCAGACACTGATGTCGGCGATGATGGTCGAGCCGCCCAGGCTGCCAGCGATCCACCGGAAACTCTGGGTGATCCTGGGCCTGTCCGTGTTGCTGCACGCCACGCTGTTTGTCCTGACCTCGTGGCAGCGCAAGAATGGCCCAATCAGCCTGCCGCCCATCCTTGCCTCGATCCGCCTGATCGCGGCATCCGAATCCGGACCAGTCGTCGCGCCCGCCCCGGCGCTGGCGAGCGTCCCCCAGAAGGCCCGGCAGGAAGCCAGTCGCACGGAGCGGCCGGCTCCGCCCATGACGCAGACTGCCGGGCCGGCCCCTGTGCCGGCTCCTGAAGCATCGCCATCCCTCGCGGCGGCGAGCGACAGCGTCGTCCCGGCAGCTTCGGCGCCTGTCGTTGAAGCAGTTCGCCCGGCTCCTGCCATTGCCCCGCAACGTCCGCAAAGTGAAGTGCTGGATGGCTATCGGCAGCGTCTTGGCGAACTCTTCGCCCGCCACCAGGAATACCCCCGCGTCGCGGCCATGCGCGGCTGGGAAGGCGAGGTTCGCCTGCGCCTGAAGGTGGCGCGCAAGGGCAACCTGATTGGCGTGACGCTGGACCGTTCGAGTGGTTTCGATGTCCTCGATCGCCACGCGCTGGCCATGCTTGAAGCCCTGGCCGGGCTGCCACCCCTGCCCGACGCGCTCGAGAGCAACGAAATTCAAGTCGTCGTACCCATCAACTACAAGCTCAAAAAATCAACATGAAGAGACAAATTCCCCAGCGTTCGCTGCTCGCTATCGCCATTTCCGCCGCCTTCGCGCCGGCCTTTGCCGCCGAGCCGGTCGTCACCACGGCGACCATCGAAGTTGTCGGCACTACGCCGCTGGCCGGTATCGGTGTGCCGCGCCTGCATCTGCCGGCCAATGTGCAATCGCTCGATGACCGCCGGCTCGATGAAATCGAGAGCCAGAACATCGCCGAGCAGCTGGTTCGCCAGGTGCCGGCCGTGACCGTCAATGAAGTCCAGGGCAACCCCTACCAGGTCGACCTCAACTACCGCGGCTTCACCGCCTCGCCACTGCTCGGCACGGCGCAGGGTTTGTCGGTGTATGTCGATGGCGTGCGCGTCAATGAGCCGTTCGGCGACACGGTCAACTGGGATTTGATCCCCAATTCGGCGATTGCCGGCATTGACCTGGTTCCCGGTTCCAACCCGGCTTTCGGCCTCAATACCTTGGGTGGTGCGCTGGCCATCCGCACCAAGAGCGGCTTTTCGCATCCCGGTGGCAAGATCGAGCTTTCCGGCGGCAGCTTCGGGCGTACCAACACCGAGCTGGAATACGGCGGCAACAATGGCCGCTTTGGCTGGTACGGCGCCGGAGACTGGTTCCGCGAAGATGGCTGGCGCGATCACTCGCCGTCCGACATCAAGCAGTTCTTCGGCAAGCTGTCCTTCCGCAACGCCGCTGGCGAGGCCGATCTGACACTGACCAAGGCGCGCAGCCGCTTGATCGGCAACGGCCTGCTGCCACTATCAATGCTCGCTCAACGACGCGAAGCAATCTTCACCCATCCCGATGAAACGCGAAACGACCTGACCCAGCTCGCGCTCAACGGCAAGCTCTGGCTCAGCGACACGCAAAGCCTGAGTGGTAGCGTCTATCACCGGCGAAGCAAGACGCGCACGCTCAATGGCGACATGAATGACGACTACGAGACCGAGTACGACCTCGACCCAACTTTCGACGAAACGGGTGCCAACAATCGGACGCGGACGACCCAGCGCAGCACGGGAATCGCCGCTCAGTGGAATTTCAGCGGCAAGCAGCACCAGCTCGCCGTCGGCGCCTCCTACGACCAGGCCCGCATCAATTTCCAGCAGACCCAGGAACTGGGTGAACTCGACGCAACGCGTGGCGTGACCAATCTGCAGCCGCTCGAAATCGAAAACCAGATTAACGGCAAGACCAGCACGGCCAGCCTGTTCGTCACCGACACCTTCTCGCTGCTGCCCAACCTGCACCTGACCGCCTCGGCGCGCTACAACATGAGCCACGTCACGACCTTCGACGAACTCAACCGCACGGCGCCCAACCTCGATGGCGATCACAAATACCGCAAGCTCAACCCGGCCATTGGTCTGAGCTGGCAGATCGTCCCGGCGCTCAACGCCTACGCCGGCTTCAGCCAGGGCAACCGGGTGCCGACGCCGATCGAGCTTGGCTGCGCCGACCCGCTTCATCCATGTACGCTGCCCAATTCGATGGCCGCCGACCCGTATCTGAAACAGGTCGTCGCCCGGACGCTGGAAGCCGGGCTGCGCGGCAAGCTGGCCGGTGAAACCCAATGGAATGCCGGCGTCTTCCGCACCATGAGCAGCGACGACATCCTGTTTGTCGGTACCTCGACCAGCGCCGGCTATTTCACCAACTACGGCAAGACGCTGCGCCAGGGCCTCGAACTCGGCCTCAACGGCAGCCATCGCCGTGTCGACTGGTATGCCAACTACAGCTGGCTGCAGGCCACCTTCCGTTCCGACGCCTGCATCCTGGCCGAAAACAACAGCACGCGCGGCACGGCGGCGGAATGTACCGGCGCCGGGCAGGACGACGAGATTCTCGTCAAGAAAGGCAATCGCATCCCCGGCCTGCCGCAGCACAGCCTCAAGCTCGGGCTGGCCTGGCGCGCCACCGACTGGCTGCGCATCGGCGGCGATGTGCAGGCCTTCTCCAGTCAGACCGTGCGCGGTAACGAGAACAATCAGCACCAGGCCGGCAGTGCCACCGACATCGTCAATGGTGAAACCCGCACTTTCGACGGTCCGGGCAGGATTCCCGGTTACGCCATCCTCAACCTGAATGCCGAGGCGAAACTCGGGGGCGGCTGGCAGATGTTCGCCAAGGTCAACAACGTGTTTGACAAGCATTACGCCACGGCCGGGGCGCTGGCTGAAAACCCCTTCATCGGCGGCAGTTTCCAGGCCGATCCGGATAGCTGGCGGCGCGAAACCTTCGTCGCACCGGGCGCGCCGCGTTCAGCCTGGGTCGGGTTGCGTTACATGTTCGGACATAAATGAACACGCGATTCCTGCGCGCGGGCTGGGCTGAGCGGGGACTGGCGAAAGTCAGCCTGCATACCCGCGTCGGCCTGGTCCACACGGCGCTCGCTGCCAGCCTGCTGATTCTGCTGGCGGGGCTGTGGCTGCACGGCACGCGCAGCGCAATTCACGAAGAAGTCGAAGCGGCGAGCCGCGTTTCCGAGCAGTGGCTGCATGCGGTGCTGGGCGAAATGCATGATGTGCCGGTGGCGCTGCGTGGCGAACGGCTGCTCGGTGTCGCCCGTGCCATTGGCCGGGTGCGGGCCAATGAACTTGAAATCCGCACGGCCGCGGGCGAGGTCATCTACCGCTCGCCGGGGCCGACCTACAAGGCTGGGCGCAGCGTGCCGGGCTGGTTCGCCGCATTGATGGCAAGTGATCTGCCAGCCCGCGCCGTCGCCATCGAGGGCTATACGCTGACCCTGAAACCGGACGAATCACGCGCCGTGATCGATGCCTGGGATGATCTGGCGGCCATGGCCGGTTGGGCGATTGCCCTGCTCGCGTTGCTCTTTGTTGCCACGCGAACGGCCTTGGGGCGCGCCTTGCATCCGCTCAGGCAGATCATGCGCGCCCTCGACAGTACCGGCCGTGGCCGTTTCGATACGCGACTGCCGGTGTTTTCGACGCCGGAACTGGGGCGTATCTCGCGGGCCTTCAACGGCATGGCCGATCGCCTGGGCGAGGCCGTTGACGAAAATGTCCGCCTTGAGAGCGCTCGCGAAGTCGATCGCTGCCTCCATGACCGGCTGGAAGAAGAGCGCCGGGTCATCGCCCGCGAGCTGCACGATGAACTGGCCCAGGGCATTACCGCTGTCCGTGCGCTGGCCGGCGCCATCGTTCAGCGCACAGCGGATTCACCATCCTTGCATGTTCCGGCTCAGGGCATCGTCGCCGTGACGGGTGAAATGCAGGATGGCGTGCGCAATATCCTGCATCGCCTGCGCCCGCTGGCCGGCAACGGCCTGGGTATGACGCTGGAGCGGCAGCTCGCCAACTGGCAGGTGCAGCATCCGGAGATTGCGCTGAGCAGCCGGCTCGGTATCGGGTTGCAGCCTATGGCCGATGAACTGGCCGCAGCCGTCGTCCGCATCGTTCAGGAAGGCCTGACCAATGTCGTGCGCCACGCCCGGGCCAGCACGGTCGACGTGGTCCTCAGTCGCGAGGCCGGCTGGCTACACCTGTCCCTGGCCGACAACGGCCGCGGCCGCGATGGTCAGCCTTCGGCACAGGCCGGCTGCGGTCTCGGTCTGGCCGGCATGGGCGAGCGTATCGCCGCGCTGGGCGGCCATCTTCAATTCGGACAACCGGCCGGCGGCGGCTTCCGCATCTTCGCCAGCCTGCCGGATGCAGTAGTGCAACACTCCCCGGAGGAATTCGCATGAACCACACCCTGCAAGGAAAACGCATCCTGCTCGCCGACGATCACGCCATGGTTCGCCTCGGGTTCCGCTATCTGCTTGAAGGCGCGGGGGCCATCGTGGTGGGCGAAGCCGATAGTGGTGAGAATGCCGTCCGCAGCTACGCCGAAACGATACCGGATGTGGTCGTCATGGATGTTTCCATGCCCGGCATCGGTGGCCTGGCGGCGCTCGAGCGCTTGCTTGTCTGGGACGCCAAGGCGAAGGTGCTGATGCTGTCCGCCCATCACGACGACATCGTCCCGGTCCGCGCCCTGCGCCTTGGCGCGCGCGGCTACCTGTGCAAGCGGGCGACGCCGGATGAGTTTTTGCGGGCAGTCGGCCAGGTCGCCGGCGACCGTCGCTATCTCGACCCGGAACTGGCGCAGTCCGTCGCGCTGGCCCAGCTTTCCGGCTCGGCCAGCCCGGTCGAGGCGCTGACCGAGAAGGAGCTGGCTGTTTTCATGAAGCTGGCCGAGGGCCGCTCGGTCAATGACGTGGCTGATGATTTTTGCCTGAGCCCGAGCACGGTCGGTACGCATCTCTATCACATCAAGCAGAAGCTCAATGTCCAGAACGCCGCCGAACTGACCCTTGTTGCCGTGCGTAACGGCCTGATCGAGGCATGATCCTTGAAACCTCAGTTGACCGCTTTCCCATCTCTGGACAGCTGCATGAACACAAGCTCTTGTGCCTTCGCGGCGACTCATCCGTGGGGTAACAGCGCTACACGGCCGCTGGCACGTCTGGTCGGGCGTCCAGCTTTGTCGCTCCTCGTTGCAGGCATGAGCCTGCCGCCTCGTCGCTTCGCGCCGGTCATCCCGCCCATACGCACCAGCGGCCGCGTCCAACGGAGGTTTCAAGGATGATGTCAGGCGATCCGATGTTCCCCGAATGCCGGCCGCGCTGCGTCCGGCAGATGGCGGTCGGTGACGGGCATATCCTGCATGTCGAGGAATGCGGCCCGGCCGACGGTGTGCCTGTCCTCTTCCTGCACGGCGGGCCGGGGGGCGGTTGCCTGCCCGAGCATAGACGCCTGTTCGATCCAAAGGTCTATCGCGTCGTCATGATCGACCAGCGCGGCGCCGGGCGCAGTTTGCCGAGCGGCGAGCTGGAGGCGAACACGACGCCGGATCTGGTGGCCGATCTTGATTACGTTCGCGAGGCGCTGGGGATTAGTCGATGGATCGTCTTCGGTGGATCGTGGGGCAGCCTGCTGGCCCTGATTTATGCCCAGATTTATCCGGAGAGCGTGCAAGGCTTGGTCATGCACGGCATCTTTCTCGGTTCGCACGAGGAGATTGTCGCCTATGCGAGCGGGCTGGGCGAATTGCTGCCACGGCTGGAGCAGGGCGATCCGCTGGCCGCCTTTGCCCGGCGCATTCTGGGTGAGCAACCCGAAACGGCCGAGTTGGCGGCGCGCATCTGGCTCAGTTACCAGCGCAAGTTGATCGGCAAGCCGCCGCTGGAGGCAGCCCCGGACGCCATGCAAATGGCCAGGGCGCGCATCCAGATGCATTACCTGACGCGCGACTGCTTCCTGATGCCGGGTCAGTTGCTGGCCGGGATCGATCGCATCCGCCACCTGCCGGCCGTCATCGTCCAGGGGCTGGCCGATCCGGTTTGCCCGCCGGTGGCTGCCGAGGCGCTGCATCGGGCCTGGCCTGAAACGACCTGGGTGCCGGTGGCGAGTGCCGGCCACGATGCCTTGTCGCCGGCCATGGCCCGCGCCTGCATCAAGGCCCTGGGCTGGGTGGCGGAGTGCGCTGAAAGTTTCGACTGAGCGGACTGGCCGATAGAGCCCGAGGGTGAACGGTATGATTGCGCCATGACTACTCTTGAAATCGTTTCTGATCTCGTTTGTCCATGGTGTTTCATTGGACTGCGCCGGCTCGACGCGGCCATTGCCGAAATACGCCGCGATGACCCGGACTTTGCCTGCGAGAAACGCTGGCGCCCGTTTTTCCTGAATCCCGATACGCCGCCCGAAGGCGAGCCTTACCGGCCATTTCTGGAAAAGAAATTTGGCGGGGCAGCACCGGTCGAGGCACTTTTCGAACGCGTTCGCGCTGCCGGCCGGCCCTGGGGTATCGACTATGCCTTCGAGAAAATCGAAGTTCGGGCCAATACCCTGCAGGCGCATCGGCTGATCCACTGGGCGCAGCAACGCGGCGATGCAGCGCAGCTCGTCGAACGCCTGTTCGTCGCCCAGTTCCAGCGCGGCGAACGGATCGGCGATCCGGCGCTACTCGTGCAGGTCGCGGTCGAATGCGGCTATCCCGGTGCTGAAGTCGCGCTCTATCTGGCCTCAGGCCAGGACGTGGACGAAGTCCGCGCCATGGAGCGCCAGTTCCGGGCGATGGGTATCTCCATGGTGCCGACCTTCATCGTCAATGGCCGGCATGTCGTCGTCGGCGCCGAAGATCCGGCCATCCTGGCCGCAGCGATTCGCCAATCCCTGGCCGCCGGTCAGGCGTAAAAAAGCCGGCTGGCGCCGGCTGTTTTTTACTTGGCGATGTCGAGCAACTCGACTTCGAAAATCAGCGTCGAGTTGGGCGGAATGCCGGGCACGCCACGTGCGCCGTAAGCCAGATTGGATGGGCAGACCAGCTTGGCCTTGCCGCCGACCTTGATCTTCTGCACACCCTCGGTCCAGCACGGAATCACGCGGTTGAGCGGGAAAGCGGCCGGCTCGTTGCGCTTGTAGGAACTGTCGAATTCCTTGCCATCGGTCAGCGTGCCGCGATAGTGCACCTTGACCGTGTCGCTGGCCTTCGGGCTGGCGCCGCTGCCTTCCTTGAGCATCGTGATGCCGATGCCGGAAGCAGTCATTTCTTCCTTCGGTTCGGCGGCAGAGGCCTGAAAGGAAAGCGCGAGGAGGAGGGCGGTGCTGGCGACGGAAAGTTTATGCATGGGTGTGGCCTTCGTTGCGGTGGTTGAAAGGAGTGCAGGCTGCACGTTAGCGGGAAGTTGCCGGCGAGGCAATCCGGGGGCGCGGAATTCCGGTGGAAACCTTTATCTCATGATTTTCATGAGGCCAATCTGGCGATTCCACGGCTGCGGCTGTTTCCTCATTTGCCGACAATCAGATTGAGGTCGCTTTTATGGGCCGACCGAAAATTTTGGCGATTTCCAAAGTCGCGCATCAATCTGAAAAAGACAAAATCATGAGACACCACCCGAAACGCCTTGCCATCATCCTGGCCGCCACCTTCCCCTGCTTTGCAGGCGCTGCCGAAACCCCGGCGCTGACACTCGATTCGGTCGTTGTCAGCGGTAGCCGGGCCGAGCACAATTCCTTCGATCTGCCGGCGGCGGTCGATGTCGTCGATGCGGCGCGGATTGGCGCCGATCAGGCGCGGGTCAATGCGTCGGAGGCGCTGGCGGCGGTGCCCGGCATCACGGTGCAGAATCGCCAGAACTATGCGCAGGATCTGCAGATTTCGTCGCGCGGCTTCGGCGCCCGTTCGGCCTTCGGTGTGCGCGGCATTCGCCTGATTGCCGACGGCATTCCGGCCTCGATGCCGGATGGCCAGGGTCAGGCGGCGACCTTCAATCTCGATCGGGCCGAGCGCATTGAAGTCCTGCGCGGGCCGATGGCCGTGGTCTATGGTAACCATGCCGGCGGTGTCATCCAGATGTTTACGCCGGATGGCAAGGGGGCGCCCAGTGTTGAGGGCAGCTTTGTTGCTGGCAGCAACAATACCTGGAAGAGCGATGTCAGCGCCCAGGGCGAAGTCGGCGGCCTGGGTTATGTCATCGATGCCTCGCATTTCGCCACCGACGGCTATCGCGATCACAGCAAGGCCGAGCGCGACCAGACCATGGTCAAGCTGACCTACCGGCCGAGCCAGGACGGCAAGCTGACCTTCATCGCCAACACCTTCAAGCAGGATGCGGAAGATCCACAGGGTCAGACCTGGGCTGGCTACCTGGCGAATCCTCGCAGCGTCGCCCAGCCGGCGCTCGATTTCAATACGCGCAAAAGCATTGAGCACATGCAGGGCGGGCTGACCTACGAACATCGCTTTGGCGATCATTCGGTACTCGCCTCGGCCTATGCCGGGCAACGGTCGACCATTCAGTATCAGTCGATTCCCATCGCGACACAGGCCAATGCACGCCATTCGGGCGGCGTCATCGATTTCGACCGGGATTTTGCCGGTGGGTCCTTGCGCTGGATCGGTCGTTTCCAGCTGGCCGGCGGCAAGCTGACGACCACCGTTGGCGCCGAATACGAGCAATCAACGGATGACCGCCGCGGCTACAACAACTATGTCGGCGGCGCGGCCTGTGGCACTACCGCGACCTGTGGTGTGAAAGGAACGCTGCGGCGCCAGGAAGAGGACCGCGTCAGCAGTTTCGACCAGTACGTTCAGGCGGAGTGGCAGGGTGAGCGCTGGACCTTCAGTGGCGGCGTTCGGCACAGCCATGTGGCGTTTGAGGTCACTGACAACTTCACGCCCTATACCGTTCTCAATCCCAACGATAGCGGCAGCGTCGCCTACGACAAGACGACGCCGACCGTGGCGGCGATGTTTAGGCTGACCGACAGCGTCAACGTCTATGCCAGTGCAGCGCGCGGGTTCGAGGCGCCGACCTTCAACGAAATGTTCTATTCCAGTGCCGGCGGGGCATTCAATCTCTCGCTCAAGCCGTCGAACAGCACGCATTACGAAACCGGTCTGAAGGCCTTCCTGGGCAAGGGCAGTCGTCTGGATGTCGCGCTCTTCCAGATCAAGACGGATGACGAGATTGTCGTCTTGTCGAGCACGGGCGGCCGTACGGCCTACCAGAATGCCGGCCCGACGACGCGCCGCGGCCTGGAAGTGGCGCTGGACAGCGTCTGGGACTACAACCTGAGCAGCCGCATAGCCTACACCCTGCTCGATGCGAAATATGACCAGTCGTTCTCCTTCACGACACCTTTCCCGGTGGTGACGAAGACCGTCAATGCCGGCAATCAGTTGCCCGGTACAGCCACCCAGTCGCTCTTTGCCGATCTGGCCTGGAAGCATCCGGCCAGCGGCTTCCATGCCGCCGTGGAAGGTGTTGCCCGCAGCCGGGTGT
>ERZ1034361.1385-NODE-1385-length-12983-cov-4.575159_pt1 | contig 12983 bp, 6 predicted proteins | sample MGYA00520617_ERZ1034361 | MGnify/ENA primary metagenome ERZ1034361 (study PRJEB33736, sample SAMEA104284507) | Azolla filiculoides | biome: Urban; feature: Water surface; material: Ditch water | place: Netherlands | collected 2015-10-28 | depth 0-0.1 m ... | reverse complement strand
GACAAATTGCACATCACACTCACAATGTAGGGATGGATAAAGTTATTTCAACCCTTGAAACGGTAAAAAATTTAAATCCAGAGATAAATGTTCGCGCTGTAAAAGCGAAACTCGAAAGTGAACTACTTGAAAATGAAGTACAAGTTGCTGATATTGTATTAGATTGTAGCGATAATTTTACTACACGCTTTGCCATTAACGCGGCTTGCGTCAAATATAAAACACCACTTGTTTCAGGTGCTGCGATTCGATTTGAAGGTCAAGTCAGCGTATTTAACGCAGAAAAAAGTGACAGTCCTTGTTACAACTGTTTATATCAACAAGAGGGCGAGGAATTGCAAACTTGCTCAACCAATGGCGTGATTGCCCCCATTACAGGGATTGTTGGCAGCATTCAGGCCTTAGAGGCAATGAAATTAATCATGGATGTGGGTGACACGTTGACAGGGCGCTTGCTGGTGATTGATGGATTAACGATGGAGTTTACAACATTGAAATTACGAAAAAACCCTCATTGCTCAACGTGTGGCAAAATGTAACGTGATTTAATATCGGTTCATTTTTTGTTTCTATGAAATATGGTAATGGCGCGACACGCATCATTGAGCGAGTGCAAGTCATACATTAGAATGAACGACTTATCATTATTTACAGACGGAGTGTTGATTGAAAGCTGGGATTCATTATTTATGGGTATTTTTGATTGCGTTGGAAAGTAACACTACACAAGCGCAGTGGACATTTAACGCGGACAACGCAGGTTATTATACTGATGATGTGGCGTTATTTTCTGCGACGCGCAGATTATCACTTAAAGACGACCCTACTCAACCCAATATCGATAAAACAGGGCAGGGAAGTGATTTTATTTACGAGCCTAGTCTTGAAGCAGAATGGACTGGACATAATTCATTTGGTGAAATTAGTTTCGCAACGGATGTGGGGGGATATGTCTTTACAAATCAAACCGCTTTTTCGCATGGCTTATTTGATTTTGAATTAGCACAATCGTTTGCAACCAATACCAAACTCAGCTTACATTACAACTATGTCCCGGATTTATTTCTAGGCACAAATACATTTTTGCAACGCACGGGTAAAGAAGCTGAGTATGATGAAACGCTCAGTAGTCATTATTGGTCATTTCATATTGACCAGAATGTGACGGAAGATATTGTGATTCGTTTACTTAGTCGTTATGGTTTGCGAAATTACCATGCCCCTTTTGTTTATCGTGATACGCAATTTTGGACGATTGGACCGCATCTTGAGTGGGATATTAACAAAGACATTTCTATTTTAGTGGGTTATCACTATGAAAGAGGTGCAGCAGAGCATCATCGCGTTACCCATTTTGCCGACGATTTGTCCTATACGAACCATTACGCATCAAGTGAATTGAAAGTGAAATTGCTCGAAGCGTTAACGGTTAATTTGATTTTTGACTACGAACATAATGTGTCCATGAGTGATCGCCAAGATGATAAGCGTTTTGGTTCACATGAAAATCTTTATCAAGGCGAGCTTGAGTTGGAATATGAATTAACGCACGCTACGCAACTTAAATTGGGTTGGCAACACGGAAATCGCAGATTAAACACGGAAATGATCAATGTTAAAAATAATAATGTCTGGCTAGGTTTTGAATACAAGTTTTAATGTTGTAAGGAGATCGCCGTGTTTTTTTGCAACTTACGCACAATTTATACGCTAATCACCAATCTTAAATGATGCTGTAGAAAAAATCGACGTATGACGTATCAAGAAACGTCCGAAAAAAGACGTTTCTTTTTCTGCTTTTCTTGTTTATTTTGGATACTGCGTCAATAAATTTCGTTGATGGTCATCGTAGAAATTAAAATTCTTCCCATTCATCATTATTTATTGCTACAGCAATTGGTGGCAAAGACTTAGGTACAATATCTTTTTTCAAACGTATAATTGCCGAACCAACAGAGTTTGACGCATTCATAAAATCTGAACCATTAGACAGTAATTTTTCCGCCTGTTCGTATTGTCCATTGTTAATAATTTTTGCTACATCGCCCGCTACACGGTGAAAGGTTGTGTGTTGGTGCATACATTCTTGATAACTGGGTAAATGACCTACTGTCGCAGAAGCATCTGCATGATAGAGCCATTTGCCAAAATCACAGCAATCATCTCTTGAAATCATATCTGCATCTAATACGTCTTTACTGGAAATAGCAGAGCGCAGTTTGATTTTCCAATCAGCGTGTTTTTTGAGTGCAACATCTAAATCAGCTGTGAGGGTTTTAATTTGTTGCTCGGATAACGTAATAGCGTTCTGTTGTTTTTTTACAGGTGCTTGAAAATGGGTGCTTGTGTGTTGCTTTTTTACGGCTGAATGGACATTGTCTATTTTAAAGTTCCCCATTGTGACCGACAGTTTACGCGCTTGGTCTTCGAGTGATTCGGCTGCGGCTGCAGCTTGTTCAACCAATGCCGCATTTTGCTGCGTCACATCATCCATTTGTGAAATGGCTTGATTCACCTGTTGAATCCCTGCATTTTGTTCATAAGAGGCAGACGTAATTTGTGTAATAGTGTCTGTGACACCTTGAATGGACGTCACAATTTCCTCCATGGTATTTCCCGCACGAGCAACCAGATTTGTCCCATCTTCAACTTTATCCACTGAATTACTAATTAACGCTTTAATTTCACCTGCTGCGCTGGCTGCACGTTGCGCTAAATTTCTCACTTCACTTGCCACAACCGCAAAACCACGTCCTTGTTCACCAGCACGAGCCGCTTCAACGGCAGCGTTCAACGCTAAAATATTAGTTTGAAATGCAATGCCATCAATAACGGTAATAATATCCACAATTTTTCGTGATGATTCGTTAATCTCTTGCATCGTCAAAACGACTTGATTGACAACCGCAACACCTTTACGCGCAATATCAGAAGATGATATGGCGAGGTCATTGGCTTGTTTTGCATTTCCACTATTGGCGTCAACTGTTGATGTTAGCTCTTGCATACTCGCAGCGGTTTCTTCCAAGCTCGCGGCTTGTTGCTCGGTACGATTGGACAAGTCGTTATTCCCCGCCGCAATTTCTTGTGCTGCAATATTGATGGTGTCGGTTGATTCTTTAACCTCAATTAACAAAGCTTTTAAATTGTCAACGGTTCCATTGACCGCATCTTTGGTTTTTCCAAATGTACCGGGATATTCTTTCGTGATTTTTTGCGTTAAATCCCCTTGTGCTAAAGCGTTAGCAATTCTCAAAACGTCATTAAAGCCGATATCACAGGTTTCCATTAACTCATTTAAGTGCGTCAGCATATTTTTAAACATAAATTCAAAACGACTGATATCACTACGTTTTGAAAAATCACCTCGGGCTCCGGCTTCTGCGATGATTTCGATTTCTTTGTTCACGGCAAGCAATGAGTCTTTAACTGCATCGATCGCTACCGTAATTTTGCCTTTTTCTGCGGGGAGTCGGTCAATATCACGTGAAAAGTCACCATGCGCATATTGCGTCACGATATCCACAACGTGCATTTTGACATTGATATGCGACTGCACGAGTTTGTTAATATCCATCGCCATTTGTGAATAAGTCCCCTTGAACTTATCCGCATCCATTTTGTGACTGATAAAGCCTTGAGCGTGTTTGTCTAAAATTAAATTTTGCTCTTTTACAAATTGATTAATGGTGCCTTGTAAATTTTTTAACGCATACAGCAAGCTGCTGTTATCTCTGGGTTGCAGAGAAATGCTCCGCGTAAAATTGCCGTTAGAAACATAATGTACCTGCTCAATCGCATCGGTTAATTCACCGCCTAACTGTCGCATAATGTAGCGTGTTAGCATTAAACCAATACTAATACTAATAATAAACCCAAGGGAAACGAGCGTAATCATCAGCATTAAATTTTGTTTATAGATGTTGTTTGATTCGCTGACCGTATTAAACGCTAACTCTTCTTGGAGTTTATTGAGTTCATCAATTTTTGTATCAATACGGACGCCTAAGGCACTTTGTTTTTTGTGAATATCATTAAATTCAGCGGTGACTTGCGTGAGATTTTGTTGCACAATCATCGTCAGCATTTGCTGAGTTAATGTTTCCCATGTCGCTGTAAGCGTCTTAATTTCTGAAAAAATATTTTTTGCTTGCGTATTATTATCAAAAAGTGCTTCACCTGCTTTTACATTTTCTTTGTACTCAGCAATGTGTTTTTCAACTAATGCCGCATATTTGCGTTTATCTTCTGGCGATTGAGAAATGAAACTATCACGCCAACGACGCCCAGCCTCAAGGCGGTTGCTTTGTGCTTCTTTAATGACAGAAAGACTGACAAAATTTTGGTGATACAGAGTATTGACATAGCTATCAATACTCCCCATTGCGACCATACCAATCGTTGAAATAATTAAACCAATCAGAGAAACGATGCAAAAACCGGTAACTAATTTTGTTTTCAATTTCATATTGTTAAACATGTTCTATTCTCCAAATAGTTTTTTAATTTATTGATATAAAACAATTTAGGTGTGTACTTTAATGTGTATACAAACAAATAATTTCAATAAAATATAAATAAATCCAGTTAATTCAATATATTATTAAAGAATAGAAGTGGAGATAATATTAAAAAAGTGCTTGTATAGAAGAAAGGGTAAAACAGTCTAAATGGCCATCAATACTAAAATAGTCAATCTGCTCAGCAACTTAGGCTAATCAGTGTAAATGAATCGCTCTCACATCTCAAAACGACATAAGCGACAGCGATATTATCTCGATGAGTTGTTATCGGTTCATTGTGTGAAAGTTTAAGTGGATTTGTGGTTATGTTAAGATAGTATTTGATTTATCAGCGTTTTTTTTCTCTTTTAGGATAGAACTTACCAAAAAATAGAACCTTTTTTTAATCAAGCAAAATCCGGAGGTAAATTAACTCACACTACTGTCTCGTCAGCAATTTCAAAAAAAGGAATCCTTGGAAGGGTGTATTCCTTTTTTGCGTGATGAATTATGGATTTTGCATAGCCACCAAACGCTCTTTTTGTTTGCGCAAACGTTCTGCTTTGTCTAATGCTTCTTTTTCTTTGCGTTGTTGCCGTGCGTCGTAGCGTTGTTTTGCATGAAGATTACTTGGAGCGCGATTTGGATTCTCTAAAATTTGCATCGTAATACAATCAACAGGGCAAGGCGCGATACATAATTCACAACCTGTGCATTCTGAAACGATAACCGTGTGCATAAATTTAGCCGCACCTAAAATCGCATCAACAGGACAAGCAGCGATACATTTAACGCAACCAATACACATTTCTTCATCAATAATAGCGACGCTTTTGGGTTTATGTTCACCAAATTGCGTATTGAGTGGCTTGGATTCTACACCGAGCAATTGCGCAATTTTTGAAATACCTAAATCGCCACCTGGAGGGCATTGGTTAATGTCGGCTTCACCTTCAATAATAGCCTGCGCATAAGGTCGGCAACCTTTAAAACTACATTGTCCGCATTGTGTTTGGGGCAATATATTATTCAGTACTTCAAGCATGTTGATTTAACCTGTTCAAATAATCGGTCACGCCCGCTTTGACATCTAAAAATTCATGGTCACAGCCAATTGCGCGTAGGGTCGATAAATCCGCTTGGGTATAACTTTGATAGGCGCCTTGTAAATGCTCAGGGAAGGGGATATAGCTAATTTTTCCGCGCCCATGCCAATCTACGACCGTTTGCGCCATGGTATTAAATGTCTGCGCTTTTCCTGTACCGACGTTAAAAATACCACTGCACTCGGGATGATTCAAAAACCATAAGTTAATTGCCACAACATCATTTACATACACAAAATCACGCTCTTGCTCGCCATCAGCGTAACCATCACATCCTGCAAATAATTTCACCTCATCAGATTGATGCAGTTGCGCATTGAAATGATAAGCCGTACTGCTCATGCTGCCTTTATGCTGTTCACGCGAGCCGTAAACATTGAAATAACGCAGCCCTACAATTTGGCTTTGCGATGTAGGCAATAGGTTGCGTACATATTGGTCAAATTGAAATTTAGAATAGGCGTACATATTAATCGGTTTTTCACAGGCACGATCAACCGCAAAGCCATTTTCACCCATGCCATAAACCGATGCCGATGAGGCGTACACAAAAGGCATTTTTCTATCTTGACACCAATGCAAAAGACGTTTGGAGTAAGTGTAGTTATTTTCCATAACATAGTGACCGTTCCACTCCGTTGTTGCTGAGCAAGCACCTTGATGAAAAACGGCTTTGACGTTAGGTAAAAAATTCACCTCTTCAAGTCGGGCGATAAAATCCTGTTTATCCATATAATCCGCAATTGTCAAATCGGCAATATTGTGCATTTTATGGCCATTGGTTAAATTATCGACCAATAAAATATCATCGTATCCTTGGCAATTTAGCGTATGAATTAAATTACTACCGATAAATCCAGCGCCGCCTGTCACTATAATCATGTTTCTCTCTATTTCTTTTTGTGTTGTTTTTAGACTTAATTTTTTTCAAATTTAGTTTTTTAATTAACGGAGATTTAATATACAATCTTAGGTTGATTTAATATAGCGTTTTTTCAATAGCGCTCAACGCCTTCTGGAAATAGCCCAACGATTTATGATGATTTTAAGCGCTCTCCTTTGGACGCCCCCTCTAGGTGTACTTGTTCTCACCTTAATTCCCCGCGAATATCCTCAATTACTTAGAATGACGGCGCAGTTTTTTACCGCGCTCGCTTTTTTGATATGTTGTAAATTAGTAGTCGATTATGATGCGTCTAATGTGGCATCACAATTTAGTGAATATTTTCCGCTTAATCCCAAATTTGGCAGTAGTTATGCACTGGGCATTGATGGCTTATCACTGCCGATGGTGACGTTAGCTACGCTACTCACCTGCGTGGCATTATTAGCGTCACGATCTATTAAAGAGCGTGTCAAAAGCTATCATATTTGTATTTTATTGCTTGAATTTGGCATGCTGGGCGTTTTTTTAGCGCAAGACTGGGCAATTTTTTATATTTTCTGGGAAGTGACGCTCATCCCGTTATTTTTTCTCATCAATCGTTGGGGCGGAAAACGTCGCCATGCCGCAAGCTTGAATTTCGTCCTTTATACAATGGGTGGCTCTATTTTTATGTTGGTGAGTTTAATTGCCGCCTATGAATATGTCCCACAACACGCCTCACTTATGCAGGCGATGTCTGTCGTGTCAGAGAATATGCCAAAAACGCAGCAGATTTGGGTGTTATTGGGCTTTTTGATTGGCTTTGGCGTAAAAATGCCTATTTTTCCACTGCATGGCTGGTTGCCACTTGCGCACGTTGAAGCGCCAAGTCCTGTGAGCATTTTACTGTCGGGTATTTTGCTTAAAATGGGAGCTTACGGTCTGATTCGTGCTGTAGTGATGCTACCTCTAGCCGCACAAACGCTACAGCCATTGCTAATTATTTTGGCATTATTTGGCATGATTTACGGTGGTTTGCTTGCATGGCGACAAAGTGATCTAAAAGCGATGGTCGCTTATTCCTCGGTGAGTCATTTAGGCATTGTGCTCCTTGGCATTGCGTGTTTGAACGAAACGGGTTTGATGGGCGCGGTACTGCAAATGACCGCGCATGGATTCATTGCAGGTGCGATGTTTTTATTGGTTGGCCTGCTTTACGAGCGGACCCATACACGCAATATTCAAGATTACAGTGCGTTAATTAAAATTACCCCTCGTTTTGCATTTTTAATGACGTTTGTTCTGCTCGCCGCGATGGGACTGCCTGGAACAGTTGGATTTGTCGCAGAACTTCATGCGTTATTAGGTGGTTTTGAGCAATGGGGCGCATGGATGGTGTTTTTTAGCCTAAGCGTTTTGATTAGCGCGGCTTATTGTATGCGAACGATTGGGCTTTTATTTACGGGAACAAGTCAACCAGCGATGGAAAAAGTGGCTGATTTAAAAAATCATGAATTATTTGCCGCAGGCATTTTGGTTATAGGCATTGTATTTTTTGGTTTATTTCCTTCGTGGCTTATCAATTTGTCATCTGTCACAGTTTCGCAAATGACTCAAACCATTCACTTACAACTCACGCCGTTGACCTAAAATCGCGTAGTCTTTGACGGAGTATCCATGTCTGCACCTCTTGAACATTCAAACTCAAATTCCATGACGCCACGCGAAATTATTGCTGACACGCTTGCGCATATTGATCATATTCTTCCCGCTCAAGGACCTATTTTAAATTTCGTTCATCACAATACGATTCATGGCTTTCAACATCTGCCTTTTGAAGATGCACTGGCGGAAGTTGAACAGTTAACTGGTATTGTCGGTTATTTGCCAGAGCAAATGATGCGTCAATTCTACGAGAAAGGGCGTATTACAGATGCAGACATTTTTGCGGCATTAGCAGAGAAAAAGACACTGCGTTGCGAAGACGTTTTCTATTCGCTACCCAGTCAAAGTGTTTATCGAAAAACTGTATATCGACTCGCGTTATTATTTGATTTCTCGGCAATCACCTCATTACAATTTACATGGCAAACGCAAACACTCAATGCGTTAAATACTCCACAAAATGATGTTCCACAAACGGTACGTGAACGTGTATTTTCCAGCGCAAAAAATCAAGAATCCTCTATTTATGAATTATGGGAAGTGATTTTAGCGAAATTAAATTTAACAAAGACGTCTCTACACAGTGAAGATTTGTTGAATTTAACGTCAACGCAGATTGACGAATGGTTTGGGCAAAACCTAGTTGAAGAACATAATAATGTACGCGATGCGTGGTCAAAGAAAGCCAATAGTTTATTGAAAGAGTGTCTTTTATCACTTGGCGAAACAGTGACTTTGCGTGGATTGATTAAGCAGCTTACCGGCATAGATTGTTTAGAATTTGTACAGCCGCAACTGATTCGATTATGCGCAAGTGCGCTTGATGAAGGCGTTGCATCATGGTTGCTACCTGAGCGTAATCAATTAGGCTTGTATGGCGCGTGGCGAGCGATGCTCATTTACGATGTTAATGCCCATTTAGCGCAACTGCCTACTGCACAGCAAATCATTGAGCAACTTCCCGATAATGCGATTGATACTATTATTTTTCATTTATCTGCACATCATATTCCGCAAGAAAAGTGGGGAGTCTATTTACAGCGTTTAGCGTTAGAGTTACCGGGTTGGGCGGGAATGATCAACTGGCGCGAACATCATCGTGAATACAGTCCAGAAAATGATGTTAAACCTAAATTAGCGGATTTTTTAGCGATTCGGTTAACCCTTGATCGACTTTGGCTAGATAAAATTTGTCGAGAAACGTGGCATATAGAGGCAAAACTCGATAAGTTACAGACCTATTTTGAAAAAAATATGGCTGAATTTGACATTCGTTATCAATTTTATAACGGCCATCTTCCCGAATATTTATCGCATCATGCACAAGAATTAATGCAATTTTCGCGCTATGAAAAAACGCTAGCGCCTAAATTTCAACAGTTAGCGGATGTTATTTGGACATGGAAACAGTCACCTTTAGCAGAAAAAACGGCTTGCATGGATGCTGTTTATACAACGGCTTGGCGTGTATTTCGATTATGTCAGCATTTGGGACTGAATGCCGCGCACGTCAATTTGTTATCTGAAACACAGTTACGCGATATGCTGCACTTGCTCGATGAATTTACCCAAACTGAGCGTCAAAAAATAGGGTTGGTGGCGTATGAACGACATTATCGTGAGCAGATTTTTCAAGGCTTAACAGCGAATTATTTGCGTGGGCGTTGGTATCAACGTGAAAATCGACCTTCAGCGCAATTGATTTTCTGTATGGATGATCGAGAAGAAGGCATTCGTCGGCATTTAGAAGAGTTTGTTGCGACCATCGAAACGCTGGGGGCGGCTGGTTTTTTTGGTGTGCCGATGAATTACAAAGGCTTAGATGATGAAAGTTTAACGCCTTTGTGTCCTGTCGTTGTCGTGCCTGCGCATGATGTACATGAAATTTCAGCGCCAGAGAATGCGCCCATTTTATCGCAGCATCAAAGCGGACGGCGGTATCTTTTAAAATGGAATTATGTACTTCATCAAGGTTTACGTCGTCATTTAGGTGTATCTCATTTAGTCATCGATGCGCTGGCGCCATTGACATTGTGTAATTTACTTGCAAAATCATTTTTACCCAAACCACAGCATGGATTATTGACTCACTTGCGTGAACGAATTTCGCCAACACCACAAACTCAATTACATTTTATTGCACCCAATAACAGCGACGCTGCAACACCTGAGCATACTCGACTTGGCTTTACGGATAATGAACAAGCAGATCGCGTAGCGGCATTTTTGCGGAATACCGGTTTAACGTATGGATTTTCAGAAATCGTTGTCTTAATGGGGCACGGCTCGATTAGTCAAAATAATCCCCATATAGCCGCTTATGATTGTGGTGCTTGCAGTGGTCGGCATGGTGGGCCTAATGCACGTTTATTTGCTGCGATGGCAAATCGTCATGAGGTTCGTGATTTGCTGGCGCAGCGTGGCATTTTAATTCCTAGTGATACCTGGTTTATAGGTGCTGAGCACAATACCTGTAATGAAAATATCGAATGGTATGATTTAGACGCATTACCTCGTGAGCGTGCTAATGCGTTTAACATATTGCAAGCGCAATTACGCCATGCGCAAGAAATGTCAGCGCATGAGCGTTGCCGTCGCCTTGCTTCCGCACCCAAAAATCCAACTCCTCAAAAAGCGTTGTATCACATTCAAGAACGGGCGACAGATTTTTCTCAAGCACGACCAGAGCTTGGTCACGCAACCAATGCGTGTGCTGTTGTTGGGCGTCGCGCTCTCACACAAGGCGCATTTTTTGACAGACGCGCGTTTTTGATTTCGTATGATCCCACGCAAGACACGGAAGGAAAAGTATTAGAAGGTATTTTACTTGCTGTTGGCCCAGTGGGCGCGGGGATTAACTTGGAATATTATTTTTCAACCGTGAATAACGAGCGATTTGGTTGTGGGACAAAAATTCCTCATAACATCACTGGCTTATTTGCTGTCATGGAAGGCTCAAGCAGTGATTTACGCACGGGTTTACCAAGACAAATGATTGAAATACATGAAGCGATGCGTTTGCAAATTATTGTCGAAGCCAAAACAAGTGTACTTGAGCAAATTTATGCGCGTCAGCCGAGTTTAATTGAATTGATTGGTGGGGGATGGGTACATTTGAGCGCGAAAGATCCTGATTCGGATGCGATTTTTGTTTTTGAGCGTGGCGTTGGGTTTGTACGCTGGGAAAAGGATAATTCGACACAGGCGCTCTCTATGTATGAAAAATCTCCCGATTATTATCGACATCAAAGTGACCCGTTATCGCCCGTTTTAATTGCGCAGCCTAATTAGTTTAGTTATGGAACATTTTATTATTTTAATTCCGCTTTTCCCTTTAATCGCAGCAAGTTGTATAGGTGGTTTACACTTATTTGGTGTGATTGAAGGTGAGAAAAGTGAACGATTTACCGCGCGAGTGGCTAATTATGCGGTGGGGCTTTCTTGTCTTATTGCGTTATTGCTGCTGGGGCAAGACTGTTGGTTTGGAAATAAGGCTGTTTTGACACTAGGCAACTGGCTTCATGTCGATGATTTAGTGATTCAAATCAGTTTTTTTACACATGGGTTTAGCCTTAAATTAGCTGTATTATTTGCCCTTTTATTATGCGTTGTGATGCGGTTTTCGGTCAATTATTTGCATCGTGAAGCGGGATTTCATCGATTCTTTTTTGTATTGAGTTTATTTGCTTTTGCCATGTTGATGCTGGTGCTCTCGGCAAATGTGCTGGGAACATTTATTGGTTGGGAAATTGCCGGACTGTGTTCTTATTTGCTTATTGGCTACTTATATCATCGCCAATACGCAACGCACAATGCCACGCGTGTTTTTATTACCAATCGTATCGGTGATGCTGGGTTTATCGCGGGATGGGTGCTTTGTTATCTTTGGCTAGGCAATACAAATTGGCTGGATATCCCCGTTTTCATTCATCAACTCTCCGCCCAGAAATTAAATTTAATCGCTTTGTGCTTTGTCATTGCAGCAATGGTCAAGTCTGCGCAACTGCCTTTTACACCATGGCTTGCTCGTGCGATGGAAGGTCCAACGCCTTCAAGTGCTATTTTTTATGGCGCGATTATGATTCATTCTGGTGTGTATTTATTGTTTTTAATTCGGCCATTACTTGAAATGACACCGTTGATTGCTGCATTTGTGGCCGTGATCGGATTGTTTACTGCTTTGTATGCGTACTTCGTAGGACTCACGCAAACTGATATTAAAACGTCGTTGATTTTTGCTACTTCAGGGCAACTAGGCTTACTCTTTCTTGAATGTGGACTTGGGTTTTGGGAGTTGGCGACATGGCATTTGTTTGCACATATTATTGTGCGAGCTTATCAATTGCTTACGGCACCTTCGCTTTTACACAATATACAAAGCACCTCTATTCAAAAAGTTCCTGCTTTTTTTGCCACTAATCGCCGTCTTTACACTTATGCTACGCAGCGATTTTGGTTAGAACCGATGACCGATTGGCTTATTGTGAAACCTGTTATGAACTTGGCAAGTGATTTGAATTACGTTGATAAACAAATGATTGATCCATTGATGGGATCACCTGCGCCAACTATTCACGCGATTTCCAGTTTAGCACAAGCACAAGAGCAAAATATTGGCGCCCATTTAGATAACACGGAAGATACGTTTGCACAAGGCAGCGGTTTAGCAGGAAAGTTAACACAATGGACAGCAAATGTTTTGCATTGGTTTGAACATCATTTTATTTTACAAGGTGTCTCTGAAAATATGTTTCATTATGGACGTCGCTTAGGGCATATTGCCAATCAAACAGAATTAGCATTGCTTAAACCACGGTATTTGGTTACTTTTATTTTCATTACACT
>ERZ1034361.1382-NODE-1382-length-13002-cov-3.508317_pt1 | contig 13002 bp, 38 predicted proteins | sample MGYA00520617_ERZ1034361 | MGnify/ENA primary metagenome ERZ1034361 (study PRJEB33736, sample SAMEA104284507) | Azolla filiculoides | biome: Urban; feature: Water surface; material: Ditch water | place: Netherlands | collected 2015-10-28 | depth 0-0.1 m ... | reverse complement strand
CGGTAAAACCACAGTATTCAGATTGACACAGTCCGGGTTCAGTGCTATAATAACTACATACACTGTGCAGAAGGTGTGATGTATTGTGGTACTACAATGTCACTACTGTATATACCACACTGTCACACTACTGTAAGTGTAGACTAAACACTACTATATACATATACATATACATATACATATATAGTACACGGTAGATCAAGTTATAGAGTGGGCCGTTAGCTCATGTTGGTTAGAGCAGTGGACTCATAATCCATTGGTGCTGTGTTCGACTCACAGACGGCCCACCACTCCGCGGAATTCTGGAAAGGCGCAGATCAACTGTGCCAAAACCCTGCTCTTAACCTGGGTATTAATCCAGCGTGCAGCCTCGACGTCCACCCCAGACTTGCTTTCGAATAAGTCTGTATTATACGACACGAACCTTACAGGAACCTTACAACCCTGGTCGCAGTGTGGGTATTCATGCGGGGCTTGACAGAGTGGCAGTTTGATCGTATAATACATGCATGACACAGACAAACACTCCCCGCAAAAAACGTGTAGACCGCAATCACATCATCTATGAGCTTGTCGTAAACGGCAAGAACTACATTGGCGTCACAGCAAAGACAGAAAGCACTGTGAACAAGAGCGTGCTGTCGCGTGCCGCAAAGCACTTCTATCGTGCTAAGACAGAAGACAAAAACTGGCTTCTGTGTGCGGAGCTTCGCAAGCTGTCAGACAAGAGCGAAATTGAATGCTACATACACGAAGTCGTGCGTGGCAAAGCGGCAGCTCACAAGCGTGAAGTAGAAATTCGTCGTACTGTACGGCCTGTACTGAACACTGATACCCGTGGAGACTAAAGGGTCTTTGCTTGACAATGTTGCAGATCTCGCATATAATACATACATGTTGAACAGGAGCACACTATGCTAACGCACACTTCAGACACTAAAGACGCAGGCTCGTATGCATGGGCCGCAATGCGTGATGCTCGTATGCGCAACGAAGCACTGAAAAGCACTTACAGTGACAAAGAACGTGTGCGAGCAGAGCGTATGCGCATCGGTCTTGAATGTGTTTATCGTGCAACAGAAGTACACATAAACTACCGTAAAAAGTTCATTGCGGTAAAACTTAGTAACGCAATTGTCATTGACAGAGCGTCTGTAGCAGATTTAGAAAGTTTTTACGCATCGCAGGGCATAAGCAAGGAAATTACAGCACAGGCAATTATCTATCGCATTCCGCGCACTACCCATTGACAAAGTGACGTTTTGATCGTATAATACATACATGTTGAACAGGAGCACAAGATGAAGCAGACGTGGACAATGTACATCTACAAGACAGATCGTCGTTGCACTGTGGGGCAGAGACTGTTCTCTACTACAGTGTGGACAGACAGGGACGAAGCCACTATGGTGCGGGAAGTGCAAGGGCTGGCGCAACTGTACCCTGCGAGCCAGTTCCAAATTATGTTCTGCCCCACAACTCTGTAAAGACCCTACAGTTGACAGGGACATTGTTTCCTGTTATAATACATACTTAAACACAACGGAGCACACTATGTCAATTCAATCTATCAACACTGAGATCATTGCAGGCAACTTCACTAACGAGCAACTGTCGTCCATCATTGACGCTGTGAAGTTTGCACGGGCACGTCTGTCAGATGCGACTAAGCGGACGCTCCGACTGGGCGCTACTGTCAAGTTCACCAGCACCAAGAACGGCGTGACGTACACGGGCTCTGTGGACAAGATCGCTATTAAATTTGTCACTGTGCGAACTACAGCCGGACTGTGGAAAGTGCCTGCTAACATGCTGGAAGTTGTTTGACCCTACAGTGTGCAGGGTTATAGGTCGCCCTGCACACTGTTCCCTGTTATAATACATACATGTTGAACAGGAGCACACAATGAGACTTACCGCACCGCAGATAGCACACATGGTCCGGGGAATGACGCCTGCACAGGCCGCGACTATGTGGAAAATTTTGGTTGACAAAGGCATTGTTTGACAGTATAATACAGTCATAGCAACAAAGGAGTTCCAAATGGGTTTAGATATGTACTTGAATGCCAAGCGTTTCCTGTGGCACGGTGATGCGGACTTGGGCGAGAAGGTGGCGGAAGCCTTCCCCGAACTCAAAGGCAAGCGGGTCAAGGAAGTCGTTGTTGAAGCCATCTACTGGCGTAAGAGCAACATGATCCACGCATGGTTCGTCAAGAACTGTCAAGAGGGCGAGGATGACTGCGGCAACTACTATGTTGGCCGCGAGCAGTTGGAGGAACTGCGGCAACTGATCCTCAAGGCATTGGACAAGAAGGATGCAACCCTGTTGCCCCCACAGGCCGGCTTCTTCTTTGGTTCGGATCAAGTAGACGACTACTACTGGGAAAACCTGCGTGAGTCAGAGTCCGAGTTGGCTAAGGTCTTGGTTGACTTCCCTGCTGATTGGGAATTCGAATACCATTCCAGTTGGTAAGGTTATTGGCTTGACAACCGGCAGTGCCGGTTGTATAATACAGTCATAGCAACAAAGGAACTAAGATGAACTTCACTGAATACATGCTGGACTTTTATGGCGTTAACGGAGTGTACCCTATGGGGTTTACTGCCACCCAAGTGCGACTGGCCACTCAACTGTACAAATGCCGCTTGCCCAACGGCGCTCTTGACTTCGTGGGCGACAGCATTGACCGTGAGCGTGTGCGAGACATTATCCTGGCCGCCCGCGAAGAAATTGCTCAAGAAAGTGCTTGACAGACCTGCAGATTCTTGTTATAATACATGCTTAAACAACACAACGGAGCTTGAGATGCGCGAATACACTTCCAAACTGATTGCTATGATGGACGAGGGACTTATTTCTGCAGACGCTGTGGCAGAGATGGCGCTGGCTTACATGAGCGAAGATGACGTTAAAGGCATGTGCTTGGCTAACGACTTGCTGATTGGCGAAGACGACGAGGACTTAGACGAATATGAAACAGAAGAGCTCTTTGACGATGGACAGCCCAACGAAGCGCAAGAGTGGGCAGACTTTGACCCAGATTGCTAAGAGTTAAGGCGTTTGGCTGGCGTGTGACCCGGCCATTGTAAGTCCAATCCAATGCCCCTACAGGTTGACAGGGTATTGGAACAGTGTTATAATACATACTTAACGAAACAACAAAGGAACACAATGCGACACTATGAACAACTGGGCAGCTTTGAGCGTGATGGGTTTGAGATTGTTGTGGACAAGACGCATGAGGAAATTGATCCCTGGTCGCAGTTGAGCGAGTGCTTTCCCTCTAAGCACAAACTCTACAAAGACATTGACAGCGGCAAGTACGAGTGGTTTATGTTGCGGGTGCGAGCACTGTTCCAGGGGCACGAGATGGCTGAGACATACTTGGGCGGGTGTTTGTATGAGCGAGCTGAAGACGTGCTTACAGACGGCACAGTAGAAGATCAGCTGATTACAGTGTTGCGCGAAGCACGGGCAGAAGCACTGCGTTTGAAGCAGGAGCTAGTTGAGCTTGACTTAGAAGCAATTTGATGTTATAATACATACTTGTTTAACACACTAAGGAAGACAAATGGCAGTTACAGTAAAAAAGATTTTGCGGGCAATTGAGCGCTTGGATGCTGCAATCTTTGAAGAGTGCGGTATGGGCGAAGTTGAAGACACTGTGGTGGATATGCGCGAGCAGGGGCAGTTTGGCGCTATGAATGTAGACAGTGCAGCACTGTTGGCGATTAAAGAAGTGCGAGAAATGTATGCATAAGTTAAATGATGCGCTACAGTGGGCAGGCACAGTGTGCTTTTTGTCTATGTATACAGTTATGTCGTTCTACAAAGAACTGCATACTGTGCAATTAATTGCAGGCTGTATGGGCGGGATGTTCTTTCTTGCTTGGAGCTTACGTGTTGCAAATAAACAACAGATGATTGTAAACGTTGCAGGAATAGCCATTACGCTTGTAGGGTTATTTAAAGCAATGACTTGACAACGAGACAGAATCTTGTTATAATACATACTTGTTGAACAGGAGCACACAATGAACTGGAACTTAGAAGGCAAGCGGGTAAATGGTCTGTACATGGGCATGTTCCCCTACACGGGCTTGGTCACTGAGAGTCGTGTTAAGTACGGCGGACAGGTACAGCACACTGTGGCAGTAGACGAGCCCTTTAAAGTCCACGGGGCTGTGCGAGATGTTGTGCTGGTCAGCATTACAGAAATCAATCGCATACTTGACGAACGCGATGCTACTGTAAACGACACGTGGTACGAAGATCAATTTGAGCTTGACAGCGAGTGAGATTCTTGTTATAATACAGTCATAGCAACAAAGGAACACAGATGTTTACTACAAACGCCCAGCAAGAGTTCAAGCAGGCCCTCAAAGCATTTACTGATGCAAAGGAAAAAGAGTACTCCTACGCATACACTGCGGGCTACTGCGAGAGCATGGTAGTTGAGATGTTTGGGCAGCTGACAAAGAAGCAACAGAAAATCTTTGCAACACAGATGCAACGAGAGCTTGACAAGCTGGCAGTTTGATCGTATAATACATACATAGCAACAAAGGAGCTGATGATGAAACTGAACTATCATGTGTTTACTGCGAAGGCGTTTGAGGCAGTGTACGAGGCGCTGGAGAACACGGAAGTGGCAAAGACTGCACAGATGTACGCAGGCACACTGTTCGTTAAGTGCAATTCTTACAGTGCCGCAAAGATTAAGACTGCACTGATCGAGCATCTGGAGTGCGGGGTGCGTGTTAGCAAAGTGGGTCCTGAGTATTCGTTTGATTTTGTTTAAAAAGGAGTTAATATGCAAATTATCTTTTCAATCGTGGGCATTCTTGCAAGTCTGTTCATTGCGGTGATCGCAGGTACGCTGATTGGCGGGTGTGTTGGCTGGACGGTGAACTTGGTGTTCCCTGTGGTCAACGCTACACTGAACCAGCTGAGTGGGCTGTCACTGGACGCATTTGATATGGGTGCAGTGTTGGGCTTCGTAAGCGGCTTTGTCAAAGCCAACTGCAATAGCAAATAACCCGACAGGTTGACAGGGTATCCAAACCCTGTTATAATACACTCATGTTCAATAGTTAAACAGAAAGAGGAACCCAAAATTCCAAATTGGTGCAACAACGGTCTGGTCCTGACCCACAAGGACCCAGCAATGATTCAGCGTGTGGTGGACAGTGCCTCTAAGGGCATCCTCAACGAGTTCATTCCCTGTCCCCCGGAGCTAGTGGATACTGTGTCGGGTTCCCATAGCGACAGTGCCCTGCAGGCAGCACTAGAAGCCCGCCAACGAGCCAACTTGGAGAAGTACGGCTACACTACTTGGTATGAACACAATGTCAACGAGTGGGGCACCAAGTGGGACGTCACTGCCGACACCTGCGAGCGTGTGGATGAGAACACCGTGCATCTCAGCTTTGACAGTGCATGGAGTCCTCCTATCTTTGCTTATGCGAAGTTTGAGGCGATGGGCTTTAAGGTGCAAGCGTTCTACAACGAAGGTGGTATGTGCTACTGCGGTGTCTACGAGAACGGCGTTGATGAGAGCGTTGAGTACGGGTCTGCAAAGTCTGACACTGTGCGGGAAGTGGTCGGGGAGCGACTGGACAACTACTTTGCCATCAGTGAGAACATGGCCATGTGGGAAGAAACTGAGGAGTAAGTAATACTTCTGTTTGCTGTAAAGGTAAACAGAAGTGTGCATTTCTGCACCTTCGGACGTTTTACAGCAATACTTTTCAGTAGACTGCATCTAGATCCACAAGCAAGAAAAGTAGCATAAAGACCCTACAGTGAGTAGGGTGGTTGACAAGTGCTCTGTTTTGCGTTATAATACATACATGTTAAACGCAAACGGAGCTCAAAAAATGCAAAACGTGTACACTGCAAACGTCGCAAAAGCTAAACTTATGTATAACAAAGATAAGGAAACTTATACTATTGTTATTGCTTTTAATGTTACGGAAACTAATGCTAAAGGGCAACTTAAGTTTCCTACACGCAAAAAGTGCGACTTTGTTAGCGGAGATTTTGTTTACGAAAGTTTGCAAGCAGACAAAGAACGTATACTTGCTATTGCTAAAAAGCGACTGCGTACAGACTACATTGAGTTTGTTTGACCCTACAGCGCACAGGGTTATTAGTTGACAATGTGCGCTTTTTATTGTATAATACATACTTGAACACAAAGGAGTTAGACATGAAGACAGTTATTTTGAACACAGATGGCAAGCGTGGACTGTGGAGCAACGTGGCGCGAGCAGTTCGCATTGTTAACATGCAACTGGGCTATGTCAGTGACGAGGGCGACTTTGGCGAACTGTGCGTCTACTTTGACACTAAGACTTGGGACGTGAAAAAGGACGGACTGATCTACACTGACAGACTGTTTGAGCGTGAACTGCAGGAGTTCCTGACAGCACACGGCTTGGCTGGCACAGACGTCAGCTACAGTGAGCAGGGTATGCAGGGCAACAGCTACGTGAGCTGCGACGTGGGCGAGAAGTTTTTGAAGAGCTGGAACGCAAAGTTTAGCGTTTAATACTGTAGCACAGTGTAGGGTCTTTAGTTGACACTGTGCTCTTTTTGCGTTATAATACATACTTGTTTAACACACTAAGGAAGCAAAATGCAAGCAACTACTAAGCAGGTTAAAACTATTGTACGCACGCTGGCGGACATACAAGGAGGCAGCTTGTACAGACGTGTTTGGGCAGATAAAGCTGTAAACGAAAGTATGCGAAACATGGCGTTTAGGTTTTGGAGTAGCAAAGAAGCTGCACAGGGCTACACTAACAAAGTGAAGCGGACTAGTGTGCGAAGCGACTATGCAACGCACACGGAAGGCGGCGAATACGTGCGTGTGCAAGCACTTTTTGAGTGACAAAACTAGTACTTCTGTTTGCTGTAAAGGTAAACAGAAGTACACATTTTCACACCGTCGGACGTTTTACAGCGATTCTTTTTTGCGACACGCATCAAAGCTCACAAGCAAGCAAACTAGCGTGAAAGACCCTGCAGGTTGACAGGGTATTCAAATTGTCGTATAATACATACTTGTTGAAACACAATGGAGCTGATATGCGCAAGACAATCCCCCTGGAAACACTGATTGAGACATTTAACGGCGTATTGCGGAACAGCCCTGCTGAGTCCCATGCGCAACGACAGGGCGTTATGACAGCACTTGAGGCAGTGTTGCATGAGGCAGGCGTCTACAAGGGCTTCCGTTACTTGCTGGTCAGCGAAGTGCCCGAGGGCTCTATGCCCGGCGTACACTACAAGAACGGCGTCCCTGACCCTGACTACACTGCCCGCTTTGCTAACACAGATCGCACTCGTGTGCAATACTTTTAAAGACCCTACAGCGCACAGGGTTACTGGTTGACACTGTGCAATTTTTGTCTTATAATACATACTTAAACAACGCAACAAGGAAGCAAAATGCAAGTTAACACTGTGACAGCTGGCGAGTACAACTTTGTAGTTAAAGGCGAGAACCGTCCTTTTAGTAATAACTTTGTAGTACAACGTGCAGAAGTTGTACAGTACGCAGGGCAAGACGAAGTTGCTTGTGTAGTGCTTTGTACAGCAGACAGCAACGAGCCTGGGCGCTTGTACTTTGCACAGTACAGCACAAAGGGGCGCTTGCAAGAGTGCAACACGCTTAATTAACCCTACAGCGCACAGGGTCTTTGCTTGACAATGTGCGCTCTTTGTCGTATAATACATACTTAAACAACGCAACAAGGAAACACATGTCTAAAGCAGTTTACGCACGTATCGCAGTCGCATTTGACGCTATTTACGCACAAGGGGATAATGGGCTTGAGTTTATGGACGGTCATAATGCAATGGATATTGAGTTAATGGATCATTTTTATAATGATACTGTAGAGACTTTGTCTAGTGCAGATAAACTGCGTATGGCAGAAATGCTTGAGACTATTGTAGCAGACATGGACTTTGACTTAGAGTCCTTTTAAGTTGTAAGGGCTTTGCTTGACAGCAGGGCCCTGCTGTAGTATAATACATACTTAAACAACAAGGAGCTAGTATGCGTGATGCAATTTTGGCAAAGCTGCGTGAGATTGAGGAGTTGTTAGCGGGCGCTACATGCGATGGTATAGCTATTAAGGCTGGCGACGAAGTGACTGGCGTTGGCCTACTGCATGGCGAGCTGACAAGTGCTTTGCGGGACTTGGAAGATAAGGTTGACTACTACGTAGATTGATGTTATAATACATACTTGTTGAACAGGAGTTGAGATGCTTACAAACAAAGACAAGGCGCAGTTACTGCGGGACGCGGTGGAGATGCTTAATGAGGCAGACCGCCTGCAACAATTAGCACTAGGCGACAGTGACGTGTGCGAGGACAACCACCAGTGCATACAGGAACTGATTGAGGACTTTGAGCTGGACGTGATTGAGTTTGAGGGGCAGGCACTGGAATGATCACAGCAGACAAACTTACCCTGCTGACTAACATGCCCGCAGTCATGTTAGAGATGTCACTACCAGCTAAGAAGCGCCCACAGCTTAAGACAGCCCGCTTCCTGGGCTTGACAAACGCATACGAGTTCTGCTATGCGGTCACTCTCGCTGACGGCTCTGAGGACAAAGTGTTTGTGGGCTATGACCCTACACTGGACAAGGTCTTTGGCAAAATGAGTTGACACTTTGAGCTTTTTGCGTTATAATACATACTTGTTTAACAGGAGCACAAAATGGACATTAGCAACATTGTAAAAACTTACAGCGGCAAAAACGGGTGCATGTGCGGTTGCGGGGGCAAGTACAGTTACACGGCTGACGGCGCTGAGAACTACGGCCCTGGCTACGATGTAACAGATAGTGTTAACGAGCGAAGCGTTAAGATTATTGCTAAAAAGGTCTTGACAGACCCCCGCGCTAATCGTACAGAAAGCAACGAGTACGTGTTTGTTGAGGACAAAGTTAAAGGTACTATTAAAGTAGTATACTTTAAGACCAAGTAAAGTGTAAGGGTATTGGTTGACATCAGTACCCTTATGCGTTATAATACATACATGTTGAACAGGAGTACACAATGAGCAAAGTTGAAAAGCGTTATGTGGTTACTTGCGTTAAGGGCATGTATACTCAGCGAGTGTACAAGAGCAACCCCCTTACACTTGCAGAAGCTATTGAGTACTACCGTTATACACTGGAAGTGGGTGCAAGCTGGGCGCACGAGCGAGGCAACAAAAAGATTAATCTTGCCCCCAAAACTATTGCAGGGCTTATGACAGCGCTGAACAATGCGTCTAACAATGCGGCACGTGACGGCAACGGCAGTAGCTACAGTTATGAATTAGCGGTTGACAAAGTCGCAGTTTGATCGTATAATACATACTTAAACAACACACACTGGAGCACACAAAATGGGTACACGAAGCACTATTGCACTTGAGTTCGCAGACGGCACAGTTGAGCAGATTTACTGTCACTGGGATGGCTACTTGGATGGCGTGGGCGCCGAACTGCAAAGCGACTACACAGACCCCTTTGCACTGCGTGACTTAATTGACGCTGGCGACACTAGCACAATTGGCAGTCCCTACAGCCAGCGTGGCGAAGACTGCCCTGCTCGCAAATACAAAGACATCGCTGAATATTTTGCGGAGTGCCAGCAAGAAGAATACGACTACATTTTGCGCAATGTCGACGGCGTGGCTACGTGGTTTGTGCGATGCTATGCTACAGACGGCAATTGGGTTACAATAGGCAATGCCTATATGTTGGAACACGAAACAGAAGAAAACGAGGACTTTTAAAATGAGCAAAGTAGCAGATCTTGTATACGATATTGAGCAACTGTACATTGACGGGCACAGTGCCCGAATGATTGCAAAGATCTTAGAGTGCCCGATTGAGACGGTGCTGGGTCAACTGGAAGAAATGGGTGTTGCAGATTCGCAACAGAAAGGCGAATACGACAACTTCTACAGCGGGGTATAATCCAAAAAACGGTTGACGCCTCCGTCGAAAGGCGTTATAATTAATTTATGGACAGCGCGGTGCTGTTCTGTACACAGATACACAAAGGAAAATTTTATGTCTAAGACTTTCAAATACGCAGGCGTTTCTACTCGCAATGGCCAAACTAAAGCACGTTTCGCAAATGATCAAATGCGAGTCAAAGTACTGGCCAAAACTGGCAGTTCCGATATTGACCTGATTGAACTTACTCACCCAATGACTAAGGAGGAAGCAGTTGCATTCTTGCTGAAAATTGATTTCGATAATGGCAATAAGGCTGTACGCGAAGCACTGGAAAATGAAGTTTCTAAGCGTGCTCCAAAAGCCGAAAAGGCTGAGAAACCTAAAACTGAGAAAGTGGCCAAGCCTAAAGCGCCCAAAGCCACTAAAAGCAAGCCGTCATTGGACGCCATTGCTGCCCGTGCTAAAGTAGCCAAGCCTGCTAAAAGCACGGTGACCAAAGCCGAAGTAGTTGCGCAATTGGCCGATTTGGAAGACGCTCCTTTTTAATAATCCCTGCAGTGTGCGTAAGGGCAATGTCAATAAGTCCCTTTCGATAATAAGGAAACATATGAGTAGACTTGATTATATTGGTCGTCCTTGGGTTGCTTTTGATCCTGAAGATAATCAGCACCGAAAATGGTTTGCTGACTTTCAACGGATGGGCACTTGGGGTCGTTGTCCCGTGCGATTTATTGTTTCAGATGAACACGGCGATTTGGTCACATTGATTCAACGCAAACTGATCAAACATTATGTAGACAGGGAGTTTGGGAAGATTGCGGCTTGACCTGTAGAATCATATTCTGTATACTTGTTATTAACTGCTAAGGCAGTATAAAATAAGGAAAAGAAAATGACATACAGTATTAACCAAGGCACCAAAACCCATAAACTATTCACCGCATTGAAGTCAGGTGAAAAGGTTTCCGCAAGCCAGGCCGCAAGCCGTTTTGGTATTAAGAATATGAGTGCCGAAGTTGCACGTATTCGCCAAGCGGGTTTCGCAGTATATGCCAATCAGCGAGTTGCTGGTAATAATGTTCAGGTCACTGAATATGAAATTGGTCAGCCAAGTCGCAAACTGATCGCAGCCGGCTACAAGGCAATGTCTCTTGGTCTTGTCTAAGAGTTGCTCCTAAGCCCCGGGGGTAGTGTCCCGGGCACCCTCAAAACCCAGTCCCGCTGTGAAGCGCCACTGGGTTTTTTCATGACAAATTTGTATACTCTTGTTTGCGGCTTTGATACACTATAGTATACATTTTCCTGGTCTCGGACGTTTTACAGCAATTCTTTTCTACGTCGTGCGTCTTTGTACGCAAGCAAGCAAAATAGCCAGGTGGTTGACAATCTGCCCAAAAGGCCTTATAATTAAGACATAGACACTAAGGAACACACCATGCAATACACAGTCGTCAAACACTTCAAAATCGCCGAGTTCGAAGTCGCAGTCACCCGTTGCCTGTTGGATGGTTGGAAACTGCAGGGTGGCGTGGCAATGACTGTGAACCCCAACACTGGTGAGTTCCAATACGCTCAAGCAATGATCAAACAAGGAGAATGACTTATGGCCCGTATTGATCGCCCAGTAGGATTCCGTGTAGACCTTATTGAGTACGAGCGTGGTTGGGGTAGCAAGATTGACGATACCCTGTATTTCGACAACGAAGCCGAAGCTCGCCAGTACTGCAAGAACTTCAACGCTAAGAACACTGCCAAAGAAGTTCCAGACTGGTACATGATCGCAGAATACCGTGGCAGCATGTAAAGACCCTACAGGTTGACAGGGTATCCAAACCCTGTTATAATACATGCATAGACACTAAGGAGCACAGTATGATAACATTTGTATGGACAGTGTCCAGCTTCAGCAAGACCGTTGAGTTTGAAGCCGTCACATGGGAGCAAGCTAAAGCAGAAGCAATGCGTCTCTTGGATATCAGTGAGTTGGGATGGGCACTTGCTAATATCAGCTATCGTACCGTGAAAGGAGATTGATATGAACGAACGAATTAAACAACTTGCTGAACAGGCTAAATTTATGGCTGAGGAAGATATCAATAAACAGATATCATACAATACTGAACTCAAGGCGTTTGCTGAAAAGTTCGCCCAACTGATTGTTCAGGACTGTATGGCAATGAGCGACGAACTAAAGGCTCAATACCTTACCAGTCGCAAGAGCACAATGGACTTTGATGAGAAGAACATTTACGCAGAAGGTGAAGCCGCCTGTGACATCTTGAAATACAAAATGAAACGACATTTCGGAGTCGAGGAATGAAAGATATTAAGATCGAACAATATTGCGACGGTTGGACAGTTGAAGTAGATGGTAAACGTTTCAGTTGGGATCATAATGACGAAGACATGGGAACAGACAGCATCAAAAAACTGTTAAAATATCTTGGACATAATGTCACAGTCGAGGAGTGCTATTAATGACTATTGCTGCAAAAACACGCGAACGCAAAACAGTAGAGTTGGGCAGAAAGCGTATTCCCTTTAAAAAGCTGTTTGACGGTAAAGAAATCCGCGAAGCCGCCAAAGCACTAGAAGACTTTCGTTTGTGTTTTAACGAATTCGAAATCTTGTATGGTGCTCGACTTACTATCAATATGGGCACTTACTACGACAACGAAGCAACACTCGTAGCCGCTCGTCCGGAAACTGACAAAGAATATGAAGAGCGTGTGGCCAAAGCCGAACGTGCAGCCGAGCTTAAAGCCAAACGTGCAGCAGAAAAGAAAGAAGCCGACCGCTTGAAGGCTATTGAAAAAGAAGCCAACCGACAGAAGGATGCATTGGAAAAGATCCGAGAAGTGGCAAAAGCCAACGGACTAACAGTTGATCAATTGAAAATATTGTTGGACACAAAATGAACGAACGAATTAAAGAACTTGCTCTACAGGCTGGTGCAGAGCAAGTGGCAACAGATCCCAACGGTGAATTTGTAAAGTACATTACTCCCGAAATGCAAAAGTT
>ERZ1034361.1381-NODE-1381-length-13003-cov-2.803033_pt1 | contig 13003 bp, 13 predicted proteins | sample MGYA00520617_ERZ1034361 | MGnify/ENA primary metagenome ERZ1034361 (study PRJEB33736, sample SAMEA104284507) | Azolla filiculoides | biome: Urban; feature: Water surface; material: Ditch water | place: Netherlands | collected 2015-10-28 | depth 0-0.1 m ... | reverse complement strand
TACTGGTAAGTCGTTGCTGCACTAAAGCAGAGTGACCGCAAAGGGTCGAAAGCCGACCGCTGCGGGGCGGTTCGAATCCCCGACCCCACCAAAAAACGATGCTTCTTGACCTGAGCAAGTTATTTATACAATCCCATTTGGGCCGCCAAGCGGTACAAAGAAACCCTGCTATTTAATCGGTAGCGGGGTTTTTTCTTTGTCGGAGCCATGTAAGGGCGGATGTAAGACAATTTTTTGAATCGGCACCCGTCCAGCCATGAAAAAACCCAGTGCAGCCGCTGCACCCATAGGACGCCCCACATTTGGCAACTTGTCCGAATGCAGCGCCAGCACCAGACGAAAGAAAACCCGCACGCGGCGGGCTTCGGTCTTGCATCGTGGCGCTGTTCAGCCAGCCGGACGGATCTTCAATCCAGTTATCGGAAATCAGCAAAGCGCAGCCGCCAGCATCTTTGCGCGTTACCTCACGGGGCCCGCCCGCTCTATCAGGTCGCGCTCTGTCTCGCCCGGCTGGCGGTCCCGTCGCTGGCCGTTCTTCCAGTCGTGAAGCCCCTAAATTTCTTCCTCAACTTCTCCGGGTGCCATGCCGCGAGTGATGATGGTCAACGGCCCACCACCTGCGGAACTGGATTGCTCCAGGTCTGTAATGCGTCGTTCAAGTGTTGCCATGCTGTTTTTTCTCCAGTTCCGCCAAACTGGCGGCCAGTTCATCAATCTCAGCCACGCGGGACCGCGTACCTATGGCATCCCGCAGCGCGGCCCCTTGTTCCGGTGAAAGCTCGCCAGTGGCCACGGAGGCCGGCACGGCGCTGCCTTGGCCAGTCAGCGACCCAGCGGGCAGGCTCACGGCTTGGGGCTGTTCTGCGGCCTTCAGTGGAGCGACGGCATGCTCCAGCAGCTACCGCGCGGCGGATGCGCCGCCCTCTTGAAGCCAGTCAGCGCCGGTCAGCTTGTGATCTGCGGAAAGAAGGCGTCCCGCTGTGTTCGGCGGAGGATCTCAGTGAATCAACAGGCCGTTGGTCCTTGCATAGTGCAGTGTCTGGGTTCGGCTGTTTACACCCAGGCGCTTGAACAGGCGCCAGAGGTGAACCTTGACGGTGTGCTCGCTGATTCCGAGCTTTTCTGCAATTTCCCGGTTACTCAGGCCCTGATCAAGCATGAGGATCAACTGTTTTTGCCGTTTGGACAACTTGGTGCCCGTGCCATCGACTTCTTCCTGCTCACTGTCTGGAGTCAACAGTGTGCGCAGGGCTGCTGTGATCTCGGTGGCACCAGCCGATTTTTCAATGTAGATGTCTGCGCCGGCATCAATGCACTGTTCCTCACAGCTTGATGCTGGCTCGGACGAGATCACCGCCAGTGGCGTGTTGGGATACCTGCTTCTGACTTCCTTGACGCCCGAGACGCCGAGGGTGTCCGGCAGCTTCAGGTCCAGGCAGATCAACTCTGGTTCTCCGTGGGCTCGTACCGCTGCGGCGAACTGGCTCAGGTGGGAGAGTTCCACGACATTGGCGCCTGCGCGAAATCGGCGCAGCAACATGACCATGGCTTCGCGCATCAGCGGATGGTCGTCAATCACATACAGGCTCATTGGGCAGCCCCTTCAATTTGGTTCAACATAAGAGCATAGCCTGCTCTGCGGAAAGATAAGTTCAATTGTGCCGCTTCAAATGGTGCGGGCAAGACGGCGCAAGGTGCGCGATTCAAGGCGGACATCACGCCATCGCCGCATTTTTCAGCGCCACCAAGGCCGATGCCACGTCGGCAGCCTGGACGCCATCCACCGGGAGGAGTTGTGCCGTGAGGTCCGCCAGTGCGTTTTCACCTTCGTGCTGCAGGTGGGCGATGGCCTTGCCAGCATCGCGCGGTGAGGCAAAGCCTGTACTTTGCAGCAGCAGGCGGCCTTTGGGGTCCTGCAGCTTGAAGTAAAACTGGCCGTCTTTTTCACGGTACTGCTTGAAAGACGGCAGGGCTTGCTTTGTCGCTGCAGTCGCTAGGCCGGACTCCTGGTCGTTGGATCTTCCGGCTGCATGACCCAGCCCGCGTAGTCCTACCGCCCGACGGAGTTCTGCCATGAAGGGCGTGGCCAGTTGCCGCGCCTTCGCTGCACCGGCCAGCAGGATGGCTTCCATGCCTGCCGGGTCGGCCAGCAGGGCTTCGTAGCGTTCGCGCATTGGCGCGACTTCGCGGTCGATGCGCTCGAACAGGATCTGCTTGGCGTCGCCCCAGGCGATGCCGCCGGCATAGGCCTGGCGCAGGGCGTTGGTTTCCTCCGTGCTGGCAAAGGCCTGGTAAAGCTGGAACAGGGCGGAGCCTTCGGTGTCCTTGGGCTCGCCGGGCGCGCGCGAGTCGGTCACGATGCCGGCAATGAGCCGCCGCAACTGCTCGCGAGGTGCAAAAAGCGGAATGGTGTTGTCGTAGCTTTTGCTCATCTTGCGGCCATCCAGCCCGGGCAGGGTCGAGACCGACTCTTCAATGGCCGCTTCCGGCAGCACGAAATGCGTGCCGTACAGGTGGTTGAAGCTCGCCGCCATGTCGCGCGCCATTTCGATGTGCTGGATCTGGTCACGCCCCACGGGGATTTTGTGCGACTTGAACATCAGGATGTCGGCGGCCATCAACACCGGGTACATGAACAGGCCGGCCGTCACGTCGGTGTCGGGTTCGGTGCCGGCGGCGGTGTTCTTGTCCACTGCTGCCTTGTAGGCATGGGCGCGGTTGAGCAGGCCCTTGCCGGTCACGCAGGACAGCAGCCATGTCAGTTCAGGAATCTCCGGGATGTCGGATTGGCGGTAGAAGAACACCCGCTCGGGGTCCAGCCCGGCGGCCAGCCAGCTGGCAGCGATTTCCAGAGTGGAGCGCTGAATGCGCAGCGGGTCCTCGCACTTGATCAGCGCGTGGTAGTCGGCCAGGAAGTAGAAGCTTTCGGTGCCGGGCTTCAGGCTGGCGGCCACGGCGGGCCGGATGGCGCCGACGTAATTGCCCAGGTGGGGGGTTCCGGTGGTGGTGATGCCGGTGAGGACGCGCAGGGAAGTCATGCAGGAAGTTCGGAATTCAGCGAATCAGGAGAGACAGGGGGGTGAGGAGGAGTTCAATCAAGCCGTAGGTCAGTGCCATCAGGGGCTGCATCCACAGGGCGCTGACCACGCCGGTAATCACCAGCGCCATCACGATGTAGAAGCCCCAGGGCTCGACACGGGAAACCAGCATCGCCTGCCGCCAGGGCAGCAGACCGACCAGAATGCGCCCGCCGTCCAACGGCGGCAAGGGGAACAGGTTGAAGACGAACATGACCACGTTGACCAGGATGCCGGCTTTGCACATCTTCAGGAAGAACGGTTCGGACACACCGGCGCCGGCCAGCAGATAAAACAGCACGCCCCACAGCAGCGCCTGCACAAAGTTGGCGCCAGGTCCGGCCAGCGCGACCCAGATCATGTCGCGCTTGGGGTTGCGCAGCTTGCCAAAACTCACCGGCACCGGCTTGGCATACCCGAATAGAAAGGCGCCACTGGTGGCGAAATACAGCATCAGCGGCATCAGGATGGTGCCAACGGGATCGATGTGCTTGAGGGGATTGAGCGTGATGCGTCCGAGCCTCCAGGCCGTGTTGTCGCCGAAGTGGCGTGCTGCATAACCGTGCGCGGCCTCGTGCACCGTGATGGCGAACAGCACGGGCAAGGCGTAGATCAGGACGGTCTGGATAAGTTGGTTGAAGTCCACAGGGGGATTGTCTCAGACAGGTGTTTTCAGAGGCCCAGGATCGCGATGTCGCCACGGCCCTGGCGCACGACCACGATGTCGCCGCCGGTCATGTCCACCACGGTGGTGGGTTCGGAGGCGCAGGCGCCAGCGTCGATCACGGCGGCCAGACCATGCGCAAAGCGCTCGCGGATCTCTTCGGCGTCATTGAGCGGGTCGCTCTCGCCCGGCGGAATCAGTGTGGTGGCCAGCAGCGGGGCGCTGTGCAGCGCCAGCAACTCCTGCAGCACCTTGTGGTCGGGCACGCGCAGGCCGATGGTCTTGCGTTGCGGGTGGCTCAGGCGGCGCGGCACTTCCTTGGTGGCTTCCAGGATGAAGGTGAATGCACCGGGCGTGGCCTGTTTGAGCAGGCGAAACTGCTTGTTGTCCACGATGGCGTAGTTGGCCAGCTCGCGCAGGTCGCGGCAGAGCAGGGTGAGGTGGTGCTTGTCGTCCACGCCCCGCAGGCGGCGCAACTGGTCGGCGGCGGCCTTGTCGTCCAGATGGCAGGTCAGTGCGTAGCTGGAATCGGTGGGCACGGCCACAATGCCGCCACGCTCCAGGAAGGCGGCAGCCTGCTTGAGGAGGCGGATTTGCGGATTGTCGGGGTGAACGCTGAAGTACTGGGCCATGGGGTGAGTTTAAGACGCTGCGGGCTGCACCCGTACCCGGCTCTCCAGCACGGTGAGCCAGGCGCCGGCGGCGCCACACACGGCAATCAGTCCCATGCCCAGGATGGACCAGCCGTCCGGCACATGCGAGAACACCAGCCAGCCACCGAGCATGGCAAAGCCGATCTGGGCATACAGGTAGGGCGTGAGTGTGGCAGCGGGCGCGCGGGCGTAGGCCAGGATCAGCAGGAAATGTCCCACCGAGCCGGCCGTGCCCATCAGCACCATCCCGCCCCACAACACCCAGGAGTCGATGGGAGTCCAGAAAAAGGGCAGCAGGGTGCTGGCCAGCAGGGTGCCGACCCAGCCGGTATAGAAGTGCATGGTCATGGGTGCCTCGGTGCGGGCCAGCTTGCTGGTCAGCACCTGGAACCAGGCGTTGCTGGCCACCAGGCCCAGCGGCAGCAGCATCGTCCAGTCAAAGGCTTCGCTGCCCGGGCGGATGATGATCAGCGTGCCGGCGAAGCCGCCACTGACCAGCGCCCAGCGCATGGGCGAGACCTTTTCGCCCAGCGAGGTGATCGCCAGCAGCGTGATGAGCAGCGGTGTGATCATGATGATGGCGGTGAACTCCCCGACCGGCATGTACTTCAGGCTGAAAAAGGCAAAGACGCTGCTCAGGAACAACAGCAGTCCGCGCAGGAACTGGAACTTTGGATGCTCCGTGCGCAGCACGCGAAGGCCCATGCGCGGCAGCACCACGAGCGTCGTGACAACGGCCTGGAAGGCGTACCGGAACCACAGCGCCATCAGCACCGGCACACTGGCCGCCACAAATTTGGTGGTGGTATCCAGCGTGGCAAAACACGCCACGGCCGTGATGGCAAAGACGATGCCCGCCAGCGTCCGCGCGGAGCGGCTCACTGGATCCGGTCCGCCAGCAGCTCCCACACGGGCGTCAGCTCACCGCTCAGGTTGGGCAGGTGGCCGAGGTCGGTGTGGCTCTCGTCCGGGCTGTGGAAGTCGCTCCCCCGCGAAGCGGCCAGGCCGAACTCTTTGGCCATGCCGGCATAGGTCACGGCCTCCTGCGCGGAATGGCTGCCCGTGACCACTTCCACGCCCCGCCCGCCCAGTGCTTTGAACTCGGTGAACAGCGCATATTCCTCGTTTGGCGTGAAGTCGTAGCGCGCCGGGTGGGCAATCACGGCCATGCCGCCGGCATCGGTCAGCCAGGTCACCGCGTCGCGCAGGGTGGCCCAGCGGTGTGGCACGAAGCCGGGCTTGCCCTCGGTCAGGTACTTGCGGAAGACCTCGTAGGTGTCCTTGCACACGCCCGACTCCACCAGAAAACGGGCAAAGTGGGTGCGCGAGATCAGCTCCGGATTGCCCACAAACGTGAGCGCCCCGTCGTAGGCACCGTGGATGCCTGCCTTGGCCAGTCCGTCGGACATCTCCCTGGCACGCTCGCCGCGTCCGCCGCGCGTGCGCGCCAGGCCCTGCTTCAGCGCCGCGTTATCAGCGTCAAACCCCAAGCCCACGATGTGGACCGTCTGCCCGGCGAACGTCACGGAAATTTCGGTGCCGGTAAGGTATTTCATGCCCGCAGCGCGCGCTGCCGCCAGCGCCCGGTGCTGGCCGCCGATTTCGTCATGGTCGGTCAGCGCCCATAGATCCACGCCGTTGACGCGCGCGCGCGCGGCCAGGGCCTCAGGGGTGAGGGTGCCGTCGGAAACGACGGAATGGCAGTGCAGATCAGCGTTGAGTAAGGAGTTCACAAAGCGATTTTAGGGTTTAAGCCGGGGCGCTGCTCTGGACGCGACGGGCCGCCATGCAGACAGTGCGGGGTCAGCCGCCTGCCTGGCTCGTATTTTCCTTGAAGGCAGGGGGAAAGTCGATGATCCCAGCGTGGCGCGGTGCTATTCTGCTATTACTATGTAACTAATTTTTATCTTTGCAGCAGCTCATTTCGACGGCACTTGCCAGATAATTCGCCCATGCCGGAACTCGAACTCGTGCTGGTGCGTCATGGTGAAACCGACTGGAATCGCGAATTCCGCTTCCAGGGTCAGATTGACGTACCGCTGAACGCCACGGGCCACGCGCAGGCCGCTCGTCTGGCCGAACGGCTGGCGTCCGAGCCGGTGCAGCAGCTTTACAGCAGCGACCTGATCCGCACCCTGCAAACCGCCAGTCCCACGGCAGACCGCATGAAGCTCAACAGCCTGGCGGACGCGACGCTGCACGAGCAGGCGTTTGGCGTGATTGACGGCATGCGCGTGCCCGACATCCAGGCGCAGCACCCCGACATCTGGGCCCGCTGGCGGGCGTTTGATCCCGACTACGCGCCGCCCGGCGGCGAGAGCCAGCGCCAGTTTCAGGCCCGCGTGATGGGCGCGGTAGCCCGGCTGGTCTTGCGCCACCCGGGGCAGACGCTGGTGATGGTGACGCACGGCGGCGTGCTCGACATGATCTACCGCGCCGCGCACGGCCTGCCGCTGGGCGGTCCGAGGCAGTGCGACATTCCCAACGCCGGCATCAGCCGGGTGCGCACCGACGGGCACGCGCTGGAGATCCTCAGCTGGGCGGATACGGCGCACCTGGCCGACCTGCCGCCCCAGCCGGTGTACGACCAGACCCGGCTGGCAAAGCCGCAGGACGCAGATCCTTCCGCTTCCGCTTGACGGGGCGCCCACCAACGCGTTGGCTGGTGGGGTTGGTGATCCTGAAACAGTAGCTGAAAGTGACCATTCCACGATGGGAAAGGCCATTTTTTGATTTGAATCCGTTCTGAAAAGCCTCAGCGGGCGCCAGGCGGCTCCGGCCAGGGGCGCCGGGCTTCCCGGATCAGCTCAAACGCCCGTGCCACCTGCAGCACCCCCAGGTCGTCAAAGCGGGCGCCAGCAATCTGCAGCCCGATCGGCAGGCCGTCGCGCGTGAAGCCGCAGTGGACGGACGCGGCTGGCTGCTCCGACATGTTGAAGGGCACGGTGAAGCCGATATGCTCCAGCGGGCGCAGCGGGTCGTTGGTGGGCGAGGGCAGTTCGGCGGCGAAGGCCGGCATCGGCGCGGTAGGCGAGAGTACGTAGTCGAACGCTGCGCAGGCCTTGACGCTGGCCAGGCGCACCGCGTGGAACTGGCCGGCCGCGCGGAACACGGCTTCGCCGTCCAGACCGGCGGCGCTGTCGGCCCAGTCGCGGATGTAGGGCAGCACCTTCGCCTTGGCTTGCGGGGCAAGTGCGGCCAGGTCAAGACGCGAGCGCATGCGCCAGAAGTGGTCCATGCCGTCCAGCATGGCCTGCGTCATGAAGGGCGCCATCGGGGTGACGATGGCGCCGGCGGCCTCGAAGCGCCGCGCGGCCGCCAGGATGGCGTCGCGCACCTCGGGCTCCACGGGCAGGCCGCAGCCGGCGTCCAGCAGCAGGCCGATCTTGAGGCCGCGCAGCTTGTCCGCGCCCTGGTCGAAGTCGGCCCAGGCGATGGGCTGCGCCGGCAGGCTCATGCTGTCGCGTGCATCGGGCTGGCTCAGCACCGCCATCAGCGCGGCGGCGTCGGCCACCGTGCGGGTGATCGGGCCGGCGGCGCGGCCGGTGTAGGGCGGGTCGATGGGGATGCGGCCCAGGCTGGGCTTGAGGCTGAACACACCGCACCAGCCGGCCGGCAGCCGCAGCGAGCCGCCGATGTCGGTGCCCACGTGCAGCGGCCCGTAGCCGGCCGCTGCCGCAGCAGCGCCGCCCGCGCTGGAGCCGCCCGGGGTTTTTGTCAGGTCCCAGGGGTTGCGGCTCAGCGGGTGAAAGCTCGACAGGCCGGACGACAGCATGCCGTAGTCGGGCATGGTGGTCTTGCAGACCATGACCGCGCCGGCCTCAAAAAGACGGGCTGCCGGCGGCGCGTGGTCCGCGGCCGGCACCAGGGTCGTTGCGGCCGTGCCGGCCGGCAGCGGGTCGCCCTGGGTGGCGATGTTTTCCTTGATCGTGACGGGCACACCGTCCAGCAGGCCCAGCGGCCGGCCCTGGCGCCAGCGTGCCTCGGAGGCCTGTGCCTGGGCCAGCGCCCGTTCCGGGCGCAGCAGGTAGGTGGCCTGCAGGCGGGGTTCCCATCGGGCGATGTGGTCCAGCACCGCCTGGGTCACTTCCACCGGCGACAGGTCGCCACGCCCGTAGGCGGCCGTCATTTCGCCTGACGACAAGGCGTGCAGCGCCGTCATTCCGTGCAGCCCTCAGGCCCAGGACAGCGCGGCGACGTCGTTGACGAACACCGGCATGTCCTTCCACAGGCCGCGCAGCCCCTTGTGGGCCACGGTGATCCATTGCGGCTGGTACAGGAAGGCGTGCACCGCCTCGTTGGCCAGCATGCGCTGGGCCTCGGCCAGGTACTTGGCGCGGTCGGCGGCGCGCGGCGCGTTGTTGATCTTGTTGTAGATCTCGTTGAACTTGGGCGACTCGTAGTTCCAGTAATAACCCAGCTTGGCGAAGTTGCCCAGGTCAAACGGCTCGACGTGGGAGATGAGCGTCATGTCGTAGGCCTTGTTGCCGTAGACGCCGCTAAGCCACTGTGCCCATTCCACGTTCTGCAGCTTGGCGACGATGCCGATCTTGGCCAGTTGGGCGGCAATCACCTCGCCGCCCTGGCGGGCGTAGGGCGGTGGCGGCAGGATCAGGCTGACTTCGAGCGGCGTCTTGACGCCCGCTTCGGACAACAGCGCTTTGGCCTTGTCCAGGTTGTAGGGGTTGATCGCCGTGGTGTCCACGTAGCCGAAGGCGCCGGGCACGTAGTGGCTGCCGATGGGTACACCAAAACCGTCAGCGGCGCCGTCGATCACGGCGCGGCGGTCGATGGCGGCGGAGATGGCGCGGCGCACGCGCACGTCGTCAAACGGCTTTTTCTTGTTGTTGAGCGCCAGGATGGTCTTGGCGCGCGAGCCGCTGATGACGATCTGGAAGCGCGGATCGCGCTTGAACTGCTCCAGACTGCGGGCGGCGGCCACGCGGGGGAAGGCGTCCACGTCGCCTGACAGCAGCGCGGCCACTTGCGCAGCGGGGTCGGAGATGAAGCGGAAGGTGGCCTTCTTCATCTTCACGGTGGCGGCGTTGCGGTAGTCGGCCCATTTGGCCAGCGTGACCGAGGCGCCCTTGCTCCAGCTTTCCAGCCTGTAGGGGCCGGTGCCCACGGGTTTGGTGGCGTTGGTGTCGGCGCTCTTGGGCTCGACGATGATGGCTGTGGCCTGCCCCAGCAGGAACAGCAGGTCGGGGTTCAGCTCTTTGTTGATGATGACAACGGTGTAATCGTCCACCACCGCCACGCGCTCCATGGTGGCGAACGTGCGTTTGTCCTTGTTGGTGCTTTTCTCGGCGGCGGCGCGCTCGATAGAGTACTTCACGGCCGCGGCGTTGAACGGCTCGCCGTTGTGAAACTTCACGCCACGGCGCAGCTTGAAGGTGGAGGTCTTGAGGTCGGGCGAGATGTCCCAGCTCTCGGCCAGCAGCGGCGTGATGCTGCCATCGGCGTTGATCTTGGTCAGCGTTTCGAAGACGTTGTACTGCACGATTTCGGCAATCGCCGAGGCAGCACCCGCCGTTGGGTCCAGCCCCGGCGGCTCCAGCGTCATGGCCAGCACCACGGCGTCCTTGCGCTTTTGGGCGAGCGAAGCCAGGGGCAGGCCCGCCAGCGAGGCGGCGGTCAGGGAGGTCAAAGCGAAATCGCGGCGTTTCATGGGGGTCTCCAGTCTCAATGTGGACGCATATTAACAACGGATCGGGCGCGGCACGTCAGGTTCAGTTCCCGCCGGTTGCATGAAGGAAGTTCAATAGATATAGCAAACTATGACCATTTCATGCTGGATTCAGGCTGTTTTGATTCAAAATTTTGTTCCAGGCGCTGTCCCGGGCTTTCAACTGGCCCAAAGCGGTGTCAAAAGACCACATGCGGCACTGCGTTGACCAGCGCCTGGGTGTAGGGGTGGGCCGGCCGGGTGAACAGCGCGTCGGGCGTGCCAGCCTCGACGATCTCGCCGCGCTGCATTACGGCCACGTCGTCGCAGAGGTGCTGCACCACCGCCAGGTCGTGGCTGATCAGCAGGTAGGTCACGCCGAACTGGTCCTGCAGGTCCATCATCAGGTTCAGCACCTGGGCCTGCACCGAGACGTCGAGTGCGCTCACGGGTTCGTCCGCGACGATCAGTTTGGGTCGCGTGATGAGCGCGCGCGCGATGGCGATGCGCTGGCGCTGGCCGCCGGAGAACTCGTGTGGGTACTTGTCGAGGTCGGTGGTGCGCAGGCCAACGGCCGCCAGGGCTTCCGAGGCGCGTTCCCGCTGCTCGGCGCGCGTGGGCGTGTGGGGCGCGGCCAGCGCGTCCAGCGGCTCGGCGACGATGCGGGCGATGGTCTGGCGCGGGTCCAGCGAGCCGTAGGGGTCCTGGAACACCATCTGGAAGTCACGCCGGGCGGCGCGCAGGGCCGCACCCTGCAGCGCCTGCAGGTCCTGGCCGTCCAGGAGGATGCGGCCACTGGTTACCGTCTCCAGCGCCATCACGCAGCGCGCCAGTGTCGATTTGCCCGAGCCCGATTCGCCCACGATGCCGAAGCTGCGCCCGGCCTGCACCGTCAGACTCACGCCGCGCAGGGCTTCCAGCGCCCGCGCCGGGCCGAACAGGCGCTCGCGTGGCAGCGGGTAGTGTTTGACCAGCTGGTCGATGACGAGCAGCGGCGGGGCGGTATTCATGCAGAAACCTCCAGGCGCAGGCAACGCGCGAGATGGCCCGGCGCCAGCGCTGTGACGGCCGGCAGCGTGCCGGCACAGGCGGGCAGGGCGCCGCTGCAGCGTTCGGTGAACGGGCAGCCGGCCGGCAGCCGGTGCAGCTCCGGCACGCTGCCGGGGATGGCGGCCAGGCGGTGCCGGGTGCCGTCAGCCTGGCGGGTCGGCAGGCCCAACTGCGGGCGCGAGGCCAGAAGCCCCTGGGTATAGGGGTGCCCGGGATGGGTGAACACCGCGCGCGTCGGGCCGTTTTCAACCACCATGCCGCCGTACATCACCAGCATGCGTTGCACGTTCTGGGCGATCACGCCCAGGTCGTGCGAGATCAGGATCAGCCCCATGCCGCGCTCGCGCACCAGTTCGCGGATGAGTTCCAGGATCTGGCCGGCCACGGTCACGTCCAGCGCGGTGGTGGGCTCGTCGGCGATCAGCAGGTCGGGCCCGCAGGCCAGCGCCATCGCAATCGTGATGCGCTGGCGCTGCCCGCCCGAGAACTGGTGCGGCCAGGCGTCAAAGCGCCGGGCAGCGTCGGGAATGCCCACGCGGTCAAGCAGGGCGACGGCCTCCTGGCGGGCGGCGGCGGCCGACAGTCCACGGTGCAGGCGCAGCGGTTCGGCCACCTGCCGGCCGATGGGGTGGACCGGGTTCAGCGCGGTCATGGGCTCCTGGAACACCATGCCGATGCGGTCGCCGCGCAGCCGGCACCAGTGTGCGTCGCTCTGGCCGATCATCTCCTCGCCCTGAAAGCGCAGGCTGCCCGAGGTCGTGGCGCTCTCCGGCAGCAGGCCCATCAGCGCCATCGCGGTCAGCGACTTGCCGCAGCCGGATTCACCGACCAGGCCCAGGGTCTCGCCGCGTTGCAGGGTGAAGCTCACGCCGCGCACCGCGTCGGCCACGCCGGCATGGGTGTGCAGGCGCACGCCGAGATTCTTGACTTCCAGCAGGGTCGGGGCGGTGGTTGTCATTGGGTCAGCGTTTGCGGGTCAGGCGGGGGTCGAGCAGGTCGCGCAGGCCGTCTCCCAACAGGTTCAGGCCCAGCACCGCCAGCGCGATGGCCACACCGGGGTAGACCGCCAGCATGGGGGTCTGGAACAGCAGCGTCTGCGCCTCGCTGAGCATGCGTCCCCACGAAGGCTGCGGCGGCTGGGTGCCCAGCCCAAGGTAGGACAGCGCCGCTTCGGCCAGGATCGCCACGGCAAACTGGATGGTGGCCTGCACGATCAGCACCGGCAGGATGTTGGGCAGCACATGCTCCAGCGTGATGCGCCAAGGCCCCTTGCCGCAGGCGCGTGCGGCCAGGATGAAGTCGCGCGCGCCAATCGCGTTGGCCGAGGCCCGCGTGACCCGCGCGAAGGTCGGGATATTGAAGATGCCGATGGCGATGATCGAATTGACGATGCCCGCGCCGAAGACGGCCGTCAGCATGATGGCCGACAGGATGGCCGGGAAGGCGAAGGTGAAGTCGGCCATCCGCATGATGAATTCCTCCACCCAGCCGCGCCGTGCCGACGCCAGCAGGCCCAGCGCGGTGCCCAGCCCCAGGCCGATGCCCACGGCGATCACGCCGACCAGGATGGAGTTGCGCGCGCCCACCAGCAGCAGCGAGGCCACGTCGCGCCCGAACGGGTCGGTGCCCAGCCAGTGCGCGGCGGATGGCCCCTGCAGTTTGGCGGCCAGGTTCATCTCGTAGGGCGACCACGGCGTCCAGACCAGCGACAGCAGCGCTGCACCCGCCAGCAGCAGCGTGAGCACGGCGCCGATCACAAAGCTGGGGTGGCGTGCGGCGCGCTGGGCCAAGGTGGCCGGGCGGCTGGTGCGTGGCAAGGCCGCCGTCATATGTCGCTGGCCTTCACGCGCGGGTCGATCACCGCGTACAGCACGTCCACCACGAAGTTCACGAC
>ERZ1034361.1377-NODE-1377-length-13050-cov-5.360133_pt1 | contig 13050 bp, 20 predicted proteins | sample MGYA00520617_ERZ1034361 | MGnify/ENA primary metagenome ERZ1034361 (study PRJEB33736, sample SAMEA104284507) | Azolla filiculoides | biome: Urban; feature: Water surface; material: Ditch water | place: Netherlands | collected 2015-10-28 | depth 0-0.1 m ... | reverse complement strand
TGGATATGTAACGAGTAGTGGGTTATCAGCAGTATTTAATTTAGGAGTTAATCTTGATGATGACACTCCCCTTTACACCAACCCTGCATCATCATGGCAAGGAAACAAAGAATTTGTTGGATTAAGTGATGATGAGATAGGAGTTTTATTTGATATTGTTATGGCTAACGATACGGAAAGCACAGAGTTTTTTGGGATTGATTTTGCCCGTGCTATTGAACAAGCATTAAAGGATAAAAATTTGTGACTGAAGTTTCATGTAACGAATGGATTAAGCGTATGAAGGCTGCTGGGTTCACAGGTAAGTTTAGAGCAACAGATGGTGTAAGAGTGTTTACAGGTGAAATAAAGCAAGAAAAAATAGAAACGGTGAAAGTGGCTACATCTCAAGAGTCACGCAGAAAGATAAAGGATTTATTTAAAGATGGAAGTTAAAAACTTTAATATCAGTACAAGCAATTTGCCTTACTTGTTTGAAAAGATTAAGGCGCTAGATTTATCGCAAGGTTATGTAGCTAACGTAACGATCAAGTCACACACTCGCAACATAGAACAAAACAGTAGGCTCTGGAAGCTATACAGCGCACTAGGTGACTACATTGGTGAAGCACCGGACAAGGTGCATGAGCTGATGGGTTGGAAGTTCCTACGCAGTCAGTCTGTAGTCAATGGTGAAACGATTGAAGTCATTAAGAGTACGACCAGACTAAGTATTGCTGAGATGGCAGACTACCAGCGTCACGTAGAAATATGGGCTGGAACGATTGGCTTTGTGTTTAATGACTAAGGCTGAGAAACAGTACTTAAACCGTGTAGCAGAGCTTGGGTGCATCATTTGTCGTATGCCGGCAGAGATACATCACCTGCGTACCGGAGTTGGTCTAGGAATGCGTAACGATTATAAGAACGCAATACCATTATGTCCTACACATCATAGGACTGGCGGTCACGGTGTAGCCTATCACGCAGGTAGATTGGCATTTGAGTCCCAATTTGGGACAGAAACAGAATTATTAGAGAAGGTTAGGAGTTTATTATGATTGTTTTTCGTAAGAAAGTTGACGCTTGGGTAGTAACAGCTAGGGATTCAGAATGTCAGATTATCCACATTGGTAATTATCAGACACAAGAAGAAGCCAAGGCAGCAGAGCAGGCATTTAGAGAGAAAAGAACAGCAGAATCCTATGCAAAACAAGAAGCAAAGCTAGACAGGATGGCAAAAGAGATGGTCGCTAGATACAACGTCTACCTAGAATTTTGCGTATTGCCTAAGACGCTAACAGACATGAAGCAACATTTAGATGCCGACAAAAATACTGCTTCTAATACTATTAAGAGCTTAATGGCTAGAGGCTTTATGAAGAGCATTGTTGTTAGCGACACCGGCACACGTAGGTACTACAGCTTTGTCACTACCAAGCTAATGAGCTACGAGGATGCGCTAGAGTATGTATCGCCTAAGAAATACAAAACCAAGGTTAGCGAAAACACACCAACGATAGAAGGTGCAAGAGTAATTAATTTTGATGACAGAAAATTAAGCAGCCTATACATGACTCAACGTGCAATAGATAGGGCTAACATGAAATCACCTAAGAACTACACAAGTGGTGCAACTATGTCAGGAGTAGATTGGTAATGAGAGTTACTAGCGATGGTTCAAGCGCAAGCTACTACGAGTTGCCTAATAATGCTAGCGAGTTACAAGACTTGATTAGCGCAAAAAATATGAACGCACAGATCGGTGAGATATTCCGTGAGTGCTACCGGTATGGTCAGGCATCACATTGTGACGAGATAAGGGGAATTAAAAAGATATTGTTCTATGCTAATGCAGAGCTTAAAAGATTAGCCAGTCAAGAGCAATCCTGACCGGCTATTAAATAATAACAAATATGTTACTTGTTCATAACATACATTGTAACTTCAAAGCCAAAACGCATTTCTGTAGCTGCTGGTGATGTCCACATGATAAATCTCCTAATATGTTTAAATTATCTCGTTTTCTATACACGTCATTGCGTATATGTACAAATTATGGACTTTTTTAGACATGACACCATAGAGAAAAGCATTAAATGTGATATATTGACCGAGTTTGATTAGTATGGTAAAGTCACGTAACGATTTATAGTAGTGCGATTTTGCATTACTTTTTTATTCCAGCGACAGTACATCGCTAGAAAGCAATCATCGCCCCCCAGACGTGGTAGGGTAGACTCCGAGGCAGTCTAGTTGCGAGAGCCTCCTATTTTTTAGGGAATAACTATGGCAAAAGGTTTGTTAGACACAAAGACTACTATTGGCACAGCCAAAGAGATTGCTGACAACACCAAGAATGCCATTGATAACTATTCTCTTGGAGCTATGAACCCAAGTTTGCCTAATACCGAGTACTGGGCAAAGATGGCTAAGATGTTCCGAATCACACCAGCAGAAGTCAAGCGTCAACGATGCGGTAACTGCGAATACTACGACAATACTCCAGAGATGTTTGAAGCAATGGAGGCAATCCCCCTTAATAAATACGATCTATACGATGGTCAAGCGCAACGTGGCTGGTGTCACAAGCTAGACCTAATCTGCCATAACTCACGTCTATGCAGCGTATGGGAACGTAAAGACTTTGAACTAGAGGATTAATTATGCGATTAGATAAAGCAGCAGAAAAGATTGGCAAAGTCATGAGTGAGTGGAAGGACAAAGAGCTTCACTCTGGCAAGGGCGGTAAAGTCGTTAAGTCACGTAAGCAAGCAATTGCCATCGCACTATCTGAGGCTGCTAAAGTCAAAGGTAAATAATGAATGACCATTGGTTTATTATCCTATTAGCTGTCATCGCTAACATTACACTCGTTATAAACGCAATACATCATTGGTAAATTATGGCTGGTCTATTAGATAACAATATATTTAGCAATATGTCAGCATGGGATAAGGCTAAGACATTGGCTACTGGTTACGGTGGTGCATTGATGCAATCTGTACTACATCCTATTGAGCATTGGAATCATAGTGGCTATCCTAGCGAGTTAAGTGATTCGTTAGTAAGTAAAAACCCAGAGGTAGGATTTCAACGATATGATAGGACACCATTAGATGTGGCAATTAATTACGGTGGTGGCTATCAGTATGCAACTTCACCTACAGTATCGTATGATGAAGCTGCAAACAGAGCGAAGGCTTATCAGCTTAGTGGATATCTAGTAGATGGTATGCTTGGCAACAAAGACCGCCAAGTAGATGCAGTAAAAGATTACGAAGAGAACCTAGCCGGTATTAAGCAAGCAATAGAAGACAAGCGTGTTAAGTCTATTATGAACGAAGACAAGATACGTCAGATGTCAGCTAAGTACGGTAAACAGAAAGCAACGGCAAGACCGCAATACTAATTTTAACAACTGGGTGACCAACCGTTAGGAGTCACAACAAAATGACAGAAGAAAAAGCAGCACAATTAGCAGCAGCCAGAGAGAAGGCAGCAGAAGCAAATTTAGGCAACAATCATTCAAGTAAAATCAATAGATTAATGAATGAAACTCTGAAACGTATATTAATTCAGAATGAAGGATTAAGAGCTAGGACTATTAGTGAGGCTCTAGTTACAAAAGCAGAGGAAGGTGACGTATCAGCCATTAAAGAAGTCTTTGACAGAATAGATGGCAAGGTAGTCCAAGAGAACAAGATAAGCGGTGATGCTGATGCACCATTGTTGATACAAGTAGTTACAGGCATAGATGACAACTACTAAACAGATTGACCTAGGCTACAAGCCTCGCTTACCACAGAAAGAGATACACAAGGCAGTAAAAGAGAATCGTTTTGTTGTAGCTGTAGCTCATCGTAGGATGGGCAAGACTGTTTCTGCGATTGTACAATTGATACATTCTGCGTTACAGAACACACAAAAGAACCCTCGTTACTCTTACATTGCACCAACGTATTCACAAGCCAAGAGGGTCGCATGGGATTACCTAGTAGAATATACTCGCTCACTTGGTGGTACTGCAAACATCGCAGAGCTACGAGTGGACTTCCTAGGGAGAAGGATAAGCCTGTACGGAAGTGAGAATGGTGACAGCTTACGTGGTCAGTACTTTGATGGTGTTGTACTAGATGAGGTCGGTGACCAAGACCCAAAGATTTGGAATGAGATTATACGACCGGCACTAGCAGACCGTAAGGGATTCTGTCTATTTATCGGAACTCCGAAGGGGAACAACCACTTTAGAGAGTTTAAAGACCGTGCATTAGTAACAGAAGGCTGGAAGTTCTTAGAATTTAAGGCTAGTGATACTGGCATACTAGACCCACAAGAGTTAGCAAGCGCACGTAATGAGATGGGCGATGATAAGTACAAGCAAGAGTTTGAGTGTAGCTTTGACGCTCCAGTAGAAGGTGCTTATTACGGTACGCTACTGAATGAAGCAGATAACGAGAACAGAGTAACTAAAGTTCCTAAAGATGGTCTAGCTAAGATTGTATGTAGCTGGGACTTAGGTGTAAGTGATTCCACTTGTATCTGGGTGGCTCAGATAGTTGGTAAAGAGATACAGCTTATAGATTGTACTGAGAACCACGGAGTCGGACTAGATTATTATGTGAGCTGGTTACGTGACAATGGTTACGATAAAGGTCAGCAGATATTACCGCACGATGTAAGAGTTAGAGAGATGACCACAGGTCGTAGTAGACTAGAGGTCTTAATGGAAGCAGGACTAGACGTAACAGTAGCACCAAGCCTATCTATAGCGGATGGCATTCAAGCAGTCAGACGTATGCTGCCAAGATGCTGGTTTGATATAGAAGGGACTAAGAACGGTCTTGTGGCATTACGCAATTACAGGCGAGAGTTTAACGAGAAGCAGAACGTGTTTTACGATAAGCCAGTTCACGACTGGTCATCACACTTTGCAGACTCGTTTAGGTACTTAGCAATAGGGTTAGTAGAAGTAGATACAACATGGTCTAAACCATTACAACAAAATAAGGCATGGGTCGTATGATGAATCAAGAAGAATTAAAGGCACTTGTTGCTGACGAGATTAATAACGCTATTGGCTACTTAGAGTCTGATACGGTTCAAGCTCGTGCCGATGCGATGAGCTACTATTTCCGTGACAAGTACGGTACTGAGGTAGAAGGTCGCAGCCAAGTTGTTACCGGTGAGGTTGCTGAAGCCGTAGATGGTGCATTACCTCAACTGATTCGTGTATTCACGTCATGCGAAGACGCTGTACGCTTTGAGCCTACTAAAGACGGTGAAGAAGAACTGGCTGACCAAGCAAGTGACATGGCTAACTGGGTGTTCTATAAAGACAACGATGGCTTCTTAATCTTGCACAACTGGTTTAAGGATGCATTGCTACAGAAGGTTGGTGTAGTTAAAGCCTACTGGGAAGAAAAGAAAGACACCATTAAAGAGAAGTACAAAGGGCTGACTGACGATGAGCTAGCCATGATTATGCAGACTGGCGAGTGGGAAATCACCAAGCAAGTGACTGACATAGTTATTGGCATGGATGGTATGCCTTACAATACGCATAGCATTACAATCCAAAAGATAAACGATGAGAGTCGTATCGCCATTGAGAACGTACCGCCTGAAGAGTTCCTAATCAGCAAACGTGCTAAGACCATTGAGGACTCACCATTCACAGCTCACCGTAGAATGATTGCTCGTGGTGACTTGATTGCTATGGGCTACGAGAAGTCTATTGTTGACACTATCCCAGCAGGTGACCGATTAGAGTATGCACCAGAGCGACTAGCTCGTTTTGGTCGTGATGAACAACCAGACTACTCACAATCTACTGACCTATCAATGGAAGAGGTTGAGATATTTGAGTGCTACATCAAGGTAGACACAAACGATAACGGCTTGCTAGAACTACGCAGGGTTATCCTTGGTGGTGAAACAATCCTATCTAACGAAGAGTGCGACTACGTACCATTCCACTCTGTATGCCCGATTCCTATCCCACACAAATTCTTTGGTCAGTCACTAGCAGACCGCACAATGGACTTGCAACTAACCAAGTCTACTATATTGCGTCAAATGCTAGACAACTTGTACCTAACTAATAACGCACGAGTAACTGCCGTAGAGGGTCAAGTAAACCTTGATGACTTACTAACGTCTACTGCCGGTGGTGTTATCCGTGTTAAGAACGCTCAAGCTGTTAACCAACTAAACGTACAGAACACAGCCGGTCAATCATTCCCTATGATGGAATACTTGGATGGTGTACAGGCTAAACGTACCGGTGTTAGTGACCTACAGCAAGGTCTTGATGCTAACGTGCTTCAGAACACTACAGCAACAGCCGTGGCAGCCATGATGCAACAGTCAGCAGGTAAGCTAGAGCTAATGGCTCGTATCTTTGCTGAAACAGGTGTTAAATCATTATTCCGTGGCATCTTGCACCTACTATGCAAATACCAAAACCAAGCTAAGACAATCCGTATGCGTGGCAAATGGGTATCTTATGACCCACGTGAATGGTCTGACCTATACGATGTATCAATCAACGTAGGCTTGGGCAACGGTAACCGCCAAGAGCAGATTGCTATGTTGCAAATGATTATGGCTAAACAGGAAGAAATCATCGGTAAATACGGTGCTAACAACCCATTGGTATCTGTAACGCAATACCGTGGCACTCTTGGTCGCATGATTGAGATGGCTGGCTTTAAAGACACAACGTCATTCATTAATGAGATTACACCAGAGGTTGAGCAACAAATCTTGCAACAAGCAAGCCAACCACCTGCTGATCCAACGTCTGAGGCAGCACAATTGTATGCCAAGGTAGAAGAACAAAAATCTCAACTGACTGCACAAACTAACCAAGCTAAGTTACAACTAGACCGTGAGCAAATGCAGGTAGATAACGCTCGTAAAGAGCTAGAGATGCAACAAAAGCAAATGCAGATGGATGGTGACTACCGTATCAAGGAAGCCGAGCTTCAATTGAAACAGATGGAGCTAGAGATGAAGGCACAGGCAACCGATGGCAAACTACAGACAGAGCAGCTTAACGCTATTATGTCAGCCATTACCAGCTTGAATGAAATGATAAAAGGTGGTATAAAGGCAGAGTCACAAGATGTAGTAGATAACTTTGATTAAACCACAATATATAGGGTTAAGATGACAAGATCAGAGTGGGCAAACAATATGCTCCAAGACCAAAACTTCTTGGATGTATTTAAAGAGATGGAAGACTTACAGATGCTACGGTGGGCTAACTCACCGCTTTACGATTACGATGAGCGACAAGATGCTTACACAAAGCTAACCGCTATCCGTGAGGTAATGGCTCACATAGTGGGCATGGCAGATGACCGCAAGATTAATGCAAAACGCTGGAAGATTTTATAGTATCTATAAAACGTGGCTAGGCGCACTAGCATTATGGAGATTTAAATGACTACCGACACCAACCCATCTGGGAGTGACACACAAAGCAATGGCACTATCAATGAAGCACAAAACGCATTCTTAGGTTTAATGGATGCAGCAGAAGCACCCGAAGAAGGGCAAGCTGACGAGCAACCAGAACAAGAGAATGAGCAGGTAGAAGAGCAACAAGAAGAGCAGGAAGATGATGGCTCAGAGGAGTCTAACTCAGACCAAGACGAACAACGGTTTCAAGTTAAAGTCGCTGGCGAAGAGAAAGAACTAACCTTAACTGAACTAAAGTCGCTAGCTCAACAAGGTGCAGACTATACCAAAAAGACGCAACAAGTAGCAGAGCAACGCAAAGCATTAGAGGCAGAACAAAAAGCTATTGAAGAAGCCAAATATATGCGTGATGCTTATGCAGAACGGTTGCAGGCAATGGAGCAATTACTGAATGCTCAACAACCACAGGAAGATTTAGAGTCTTTAAAAGATTCCGATCCAATTGGTTACGCTGTACGAGTGGCAGAGATGTCGCAGAATAAAGAGAAGTTATATGCAATACAAGCTGAACGCAATCGCATTGCAGAGATGCAACAAGCGGAGCAACAGCAAGGAATGCAACAATACTTGTCCGAACAGGCTGCTAAATTGTCTGAATCACTACCGGAATACAGCGATCCAGTAAAAGGTGAGGCACTAAGGTCAGATTTGCGTACGTTTGCAAAGAACTTAGGATTCTCAGATCAAGAGCTATCAGCAGTACGAGATGCTCGGCACGTTATGGCATTGTACAAAGCAATGCAGTACGACAAATTACAACAATCTAAACCTCAACTAAACAAGAGGGTTAGTGAACCGCCTAAGACTATTAAGTCTGGTAACAGTAACACAGCAACAAATACTGACCAGCATAAGAAGGCTATGGCTCAACTACAAAAAACAGGCAAAATCCGTGATGCGGTTTCTGCTTTTGAAAACTTTATTTAAGGAATTATCATGGCAACATATCAAACCTATACCGCCATTGGTCAACGTGAAGACTTGGCTAATGTTATTTACAACATCTCACCTACAGATACTCCATTTATGACATCTGTTGGTAAAACTTCAGCTACTGCTGTATACCACGAATGGCAAAAAGACAGCTTGGCTGCTGTAAACACTTCTAACGCTGTTGTTGAGGGCGCTGCTGCATCTGATGCAACATTGTCACCTACTACTCGTATCGGTAACCGTACTCAAATCTCTGCTAAAACTGTTAAAGTTTCTGGTACTTTGGAAACAGTTAACAAAGCTGGTCGTAAATCTGAGAAAGCATACCAATTGGCTAAGGCTTCTGCCGAAATCAAACGTGACATGGAAGCTATCTTATTAAGCAACCAAGTTGCTTCTGCTGGTGACGCTACTACTGCTCGTACATTGGGTGGTCTACAAACATGGTTAGCTTCAAACACTTCTAACGGTTCAGGTGGTTCTGCTGGTGCTTCTGGTACTACTGCACGTACTACTGGTACAGACCGTGCCTTCACACAAACTATCTTGAACACAGTTATTCAAGCTGCTTATGTTGCAGGCGGTTCACCAACAATCTTGATGGTAACTCCAGCTCAAAAAGTAGTTGCATCTACATTTGCCGGTATCGCTACACGTTATAAAGACGTTCCCGGAACTGTTCAAGCAGCTATCATTGGTGCAGCAGACGTTTACGTTTCTGACTTTGGTACTATCTCTATCATCCCTAACCGTTTTATTCCTAACACGGATTCAGATGATGTAGCTTTCTTAGTAGACCCAGAAATGGCTTCAGTAGCTTACCTACGCCCATTCCAAACTAATGAGCTAGCCAAAACTGGTGACGCTGATGTAACTCAACTATTGGTAGAGTACACATTAGAAGTTAAGAACGAAGCAGCACACGGTATCATCGCTGACTTAACTTAATAGTTAGTTAGATATGTGGGGAGGGGAAACTCTCCCCCATTACGAGGTCTTATGAGCAATATAATATCCAACGGCATTACAGATACATCATTCATAGATAACGGTGATGAACTAATCATTGCTAAGAGCCAAGACATAACTGGCATACTTGAGATGAATAAGCGTGAGTACGCTGCTCAAGATGAACGTAAAAGATGGAGCGAGGATGCATTTGGCAACAAGGTAGCATCTATACCGCTTACAGTTTTCGCAGAATTAGAGAAGCAAGGCATAACAAGAGGCTTTGCAGTAATAGATAAGAAACGATTTAACGCATGGTTAAACGATCCCGATAACAGGGCATTCAGAACAAGGGCAGGGCGCATATAATGGCATTGACAAATTACTCTGATTTACAGACTACGATTGCCAGCTACCTAGCTCGTAGTGACTTAACGGCAATGATTCCGGATTTCATTCGGCTTGCTGAAACACGTTTACGCAGAGAACTCCGTATTCGTCAAATGCTCAAGGTAGTAACAACAACTGCATTAGCCGGTGACTCTACAGTAGAGCTACCATCAGACTTCTTGCAGATGCGTGACCTACACCTACAAACAAACCCAGTAACAACACTAGAGTATCAATCACCTAGCAACCTATTCCGCAACTCTCGTACTACTCAGTCTGGTCTACCGCATCAATACACAGTATTAGCGCAAGAGTTCCAGTTGTCACCAGTACCAGATAGCGATTACACGCTAAGTATGTTGTACTACGCTGCACCTACATTTTTAAGTACAGCAACACCATCTAACGCATTTATGGCTAATTGTCCTGACTTGTTACTTTATGGTGCATTAGGTGAGGCAGAGCCATACATTATGAACGATTCACGTCTACAGACATGGGCAACGCTCTATGACCGTGGTTTAACTGCTTTAACCGTATCAGATGACGAAGGCGAATATGCTGGGTCACCAATTTCAATCTCAATAGCAACACGATAAAGGAATTATTATGTCAGAAATGTCCAATTACCTAGAAAATGCTTTAATTAATGTAACGCTACGCGCTACAGCTTACACAGCACCAACAACAATCTACGTGGCTCTTTACACAAGTGATCCGACAGACGCTAACACAGGTACAGAAGTATCTGGTGGCTCTTACGCACGTACATCCGTAACATTTGCTGCACCATCTAACGGTGCTAGCCTATCTAACGCAGACTGCACATTCCCACAGGCTACAGGTTCATGGGGTACAGTAGGCTGGATTGGCTTAATGGATGCATCAACAAGCGGTAACTTGCTATATCACACTCCATTAGACGTTTCTAAAGCAATTGATACTGGCGATATATTCAAAATCGCTTCAGGTAGCCTTTCAGTAACATTATCTTAGGGGTAGATTATGGCTCTTTTAGTCAAAGACAGAGTCCAAGAGTCATCAACTACTACTGGAACTGGCACGTTTACTCTTGATGGTGCTGTTAGTGGCTTTCAAACCTTTTCTAGTGCTATTGGCAACGGAAATACTACCTACTACGCAATTGTAGGCGGTTCTGAGTGGGAAGTTGGTCTAGGAACGGTCGCTGCCGGTACGTTAGCTCGTACTACTGTCATCGCATCGTCTACTGGCTCTGCTGTTTCATTCAGCGCAGGTACTAAAAACGTATTCTGTACCTATCCTGCTGACCGTGCTGTTGCTCAAGACAGTACATTGACCGCATACGCACCACAATTAGCAGCAAGCAATGGCTTAGTTATGAACAACATGACAATCACGGCTAATACGACTATCCCTACCGGTTATTCTGCCAGCTCAATTGGCGCAGTAATTATTGCAAGCGGTGTAACGGTAACCGTGCCATCAGGCAGTCGCTGGGTAATACTTTAAGGAAACAACATGGCTAGTTCAATTAATGCAATAACGACTGGTGTAGGTGGTATTGTAACTACTGGGGATAACTCAGGCAATTTAGATTTGCAAAGCGGTGGAGTTACTAAGATAGCTGTGACATCAGCAGGTGTAGCGGTTACTGGTTTAGCTAAGGCATCGTTGCCTACAGGTAGTGTGTTGCAAGTGGTTAATGCTACTTATGCTACAGAAACAACTAATTCAACTACAACTTTTGCTGATACTGGCTTAACAGCATCAATTACTCCTATTTCTGCTACAAGCAAAATTTTAGTTTTAGTTTCTATGTGTGGTGTTGGTGTATCTGCTAACGCAAATAATGGCGGAAGATTTCAATTAGTTAGAAACTCAACAGCAATTTGTAATGTAGAAAGAATGGCAGGATATACTGGAACAGCATTAGTCAATTACATTGGTTCAGTATCTACAAATTATTTAGACTCGCCAGCCACTACTTCATCAACTACATACAAAGTTCAGTTTAGTAATAGAGCTGCTGCTGCAACTGTAATAATATGTACAAGCGATGCAACTGTAAGTGCAACATCAACAATTACCCTTTTGGAGATAGCAGCATGATAGCTTCAATATACAAACTATATCCACAAGTGGTTCGCACAGTTGGTGACGAAGCCTTTGACGCTGATGGCAACCTAGTCGCATACGACCTAGACCTAGTTAAAGCAGAGCAAGCAATTGAGGCTAAACGACAAGAGGCACTAGCCTACCTAGCCTCTACAGATTACATGATGACTGCTGACTACGATAAAGACACGACAGAAGTTAAAGTGTTACGAGCAGCAGCTAGAGCAGTTATACGAGGAGTAGCATAATGCCAGCAGTTTTAGGTGGAGCTACAAGCGGACTTACTACTATACAAGCTACCGACACGGTTACGGCTACCTTAACATTGCCTGCTGTATCAGGTGTAGTACCAACACAAAACTCAACCACAGGTGCATTGACACTACCTTCAGGCACTACAGCCCAACGACCAACAGCCTCAACAGGTATGGTTAGGTACAACTCAACACTAGGCATAGTAGAATACTACAATGGTACTGCTTGGTATAGCGTGACTGCTACAACACCTACCCCAACAGTAGAGTATTTAGTCGTAGCTGGCGGTGGCGGTGGTATGACTGGTTCAGGTGGCGGTGGTGGCGGAGCCGGTGGATTCAGGACTGCAACAGGTTTAGCAGTAGCGCAAGGTGTAGCTATTACAGTAACAGTTGGCGCTGGCGGAACAATTACAGCTATCACTATTGTTTCTGGTGGATCTGGTTACATTGACATTTATGACATTGAAGTGACCATCACTGGTGGTGGTGGTACTGGCGCTACCGCCATTGTGTCAGAAATTTCTAACGGCGCAGTTGCAGCTGTTACTTTATTGACACGTGGTCGCAACTATACATCTGAACCAACTATCAATATAACTTCAGCTTCTGGATCTGGCTGTGAGTTGTCTGCTGTTCTAGGTTTATCTGCTACAGGTAAGCAAAAACTTGAAGATGCTGATTTTTATGCAGTTACTGATGAGTATAACGTGTATAAATGCCTTGATAATAATAATGGCGCACGTTCCACAATCAAACCAACAACATCTACTTTGGAACCTATTAAACTATCAGATGGTTATATCTGGAAGTTTATGTATAATATCCCAATTAACTTACGCAATAAGTTCTATACGGACGAGCACATTCCAGTTGTTTCTGCTCTAACAAACCACTTCTATTCTAATGGTACTCTTGATAATATTTTGATTGCCAACAAAGGTAAGAATTACACATCTGC
>ERZ1034361.1374-NODE-1374-length-13062-cov-7.158183_pt1 | contig 13062 bp, 9 predicted proteins | sample MGYA00520617_ERZ1034361 | MGnify/ENA primary metagenome ERZ1034361 (study PRJEB33736, sample SAMEA104284507) | Azolla filiculoides | biome: Urban; feature: Water surface; material: Ditch water | place: Netherlands | collected 2015-10-28 | depth 0-0.1 m ... | reverse complement strand
CTTGCCGGACATGATGCGGCTATTGTGACGGATATTGCAGGTACCACACGCGACGTTCTTCGTGAGCGAATTCAGTTGGACGGGATGCCACTGCATATTATCGACACAGCAGGGTTGCATGAAGCAGATAATATCGTTGAGCAAGAAGGCATTCGTCGCGCTCGCGCGGAGATGGCGAAAGCCGACAAAATTTTATTGCTTATTGATGTGCGTGAACCAGAAAGCGAAACACAGGCCTTACTCGCCACATTGCCCACAGATGTTGACATTATCCGTGTGTATAACAAAATTGATTTGGTGCAGCGTCTTCCTGCTATTGAAACCATGCAAAATAACGCTATTTGCTATATATCAATTAAGCATCAGTTAGGATTAGACTTACTCACCACGTATTTAAAGCAAAGCATCGGTTTTAATTCGAGTGTGGAAAATGTATTTATCGCCCGTCGCCGCCATTTAGAAGCGCTGAACACGGCACATGAGTTTGTCATGCAGGCAATGTCACAATTAGCGTGTAGCTTAGCGGGTGAATTAGTGGCTGAAGATTTACGTCATGCCCAACAAGCGTTAGCTGAAATTACGGGTGAATTTACGTCAGATGATTTACTTGGTAAAATTTTTTCCAGTTTCTGTATTGGCAAATAACATTAGGTTTTTATGTCACATCTTCATTCTTCGCTACGCGGCGCTGGATTAGGTCTACGCCGTCCACTACTTGCTGACATTTGGCAGCATTCACCTGACAATATCGATTTTTACGAAATTGCACCGGAAAATTGGATCACCATTGGCGGAAAAATGGGGCGATATTTTCGAGAATTGACAGAAAAAAAACGATTCGTGTGTCACGGTTTATCGCTTTCTATAGGCAGTTCAGATCCGTTAGACGAGCATTTCGTGCATCAAATTAAGCAGTTTATGCAAACGCATGGCATTGAGCATTATAGTGAGCATTTGAGTTACTGCAGCCATAATGGCCATTTGTATGATTTACTTCCAATTCCTTTTACACCCGAGGCAGTCAAACACGTTGCTTCTCGAATTCGTCGAGTTCAAGCTATTTTAGAGCGCAAAATCGCTATTGAAAACGTGTCATATTACACCTATGTGGGGCAGGAGATGTCGGAAATTGATTTTTTTAATGCGGTGGTGAGTGAAGCAGACTGCGATATCTTGCTTGATGTGAATAATATTTACGTTAACAGCATAAATCATGGTTATGACGCAATGGATTTTCTAAGCGCGATCCCCGCACAGCGCATTATGTATGCGCATATCGCAGGGCATTACGTGCAGGCAGATGATTTTTTGATTGATACACACGGCGCAAGTATTGTAGATCCTGTCTGGGCATTATTGCAGCAAGCGTACGCGCGTTTTGGTGTTTTTCCAACCTTGCTTGAGCGAGATTTTAATTTACCGCCATTGAGTGAATTAGTCGCTGAGGTTGAAAAGATTAAAGGTTTTCAGGTGCGTGCATAATGAATTTTCAAGCTCATCAAAGCGCTTTTGCCGCTTATATTCGAAACCCAGACCACAATCCTATTCCAGAAGGTTCGCGCTACGAACGTATGGCGGTTTACCGTGAGTTATTTTTTAATAATATTACTGGATTTTTAACGGCCAATTTCCCAGTACTTCATCGATTAATGGACGATGATGCGTGGCAGCGTTTATCACAAGATTTTTTCTCTCAACACGTTTGTCATACGCCTCATTTTTCTGAAATTTCAGAAGAATTCTTAAGTTATCTTCAAAATGAACGGCACTGTGCAGACGATTTGCCCTTTATGGTGGAACTTGCGCATTATGAATGGATTGAGATGGCTTTATCGATTGCACACGGCGTGAACACGCCTTGGGTGGGTAATTTAAAGGAAAAACCGCTACAACTCTCTCCACTGGCCTGTGTGTTAGCGTACCAATTCCCTGTGCATCGTATTTCCCCTGAATTTTTACCGATGACAACGCCTGAGCAAGCGACATTTTTGGTGGTGTATCGAGATGCAGATGACAATGTACAATTTTTAGAAATTACGCCGCTCACCTATCAGCTATTGCAATTACTTCAAGAGCAACCCGAGCAATTAGCGCAGGATTATTTAACGCAACTCGCGCAGCTTTTTCCAGCGATAAATCAGGAAGTATTAAATCAAAATGGGGAGGCGATTTTGATGCATTTGGCAACGCGTGGTGTGGTAGTTTCCACTACGGGATACTGATTTGTCTAGGCGCAAAACATTGCACCTAGACAATAAGTGTGACTAGAACTATTCGTGATTTGAAGTAGCTTTAAAGCTGTTTTTAATGCCTTGAAATAATTCTTTTAAACCGCTAAATAAGTTTTTAACATTCAAATCTTCTTTGAGCATGACACGATTGCGAACTAACGCAACTGCAACAAAGCCCGCAAATTGTGGCATTAATTCAAAGAAAAGTGATTCTAAAATACCGCCAAAACCTTGGAAGTCGCCTTCATTTTTACGGTCAGCGCCATTAACTGCTTCATAGGCTGCGCCACCTTCACTGCTTCTAAAGGACTCGAGTATCGAAACGTCCGAATAGACAAATAACGCTTGTACTGCAAAAAACAGGGCCGCGCCACCTACAACCCAAAAAAACATATTTTCTAGTTTTGCTTGTTTGACAGTTTGATAAAGCCACATAGCAATAAAAATTGTAAAAACTGCACCGATCATCGTTATACCCTCTTGTGAATTATTATTTTTTTGTTAAGAAAAGAAATAGATTTGTACATCTTAAAATCATATCAGACGCTTCTTTTTGAACCACTGTGCATGATTCGTATTTTTCACGTCCTGGTGAGACTTGTTTTTTGAGTAAACCGTCTTCGACAACATATTTTACAGCCACCGTCATCTCTTTGGTACGACCAAGCGAATCGGTTGCAATAGAAATTAGCGTTCCATCATTTTTAAATTCCCATGAGCTAGTGACCGATTTTTTTCCACCATCAATTTTTAGAGATTCTGCCTCTAACGTCCATTTACCGACAATCTCACTATTATCCTTCAACAAAACATCAGCGTGTGCTGATGATAGAAAACATAAAGCAACTAATGGTAAGTATTTCATATAATTTTTCATTCTCATTTGACTACCTCTGATTATAGTTATTCTGTAAAAATGTAGCATCTGCGATTATATCACACAGCAAATATTATTCGCTTTTCTTACTAAATCTCTCCGACAATTCGGTGATTATCGCTCTCAAATTTACGCAGAGACAACATGGGCTATCGAGAATAAGAGAATGAATGGGCAAACATCGACTTAGCTAAAACGAGAAGTGTGTTTTATGATTCAAGCTAAAAGCAATATATCGCTTTAACAAGTGTCCAATGAAAAAGGAAACTCTTTTTTTCAAAAGTGTGAACTCTGTCACAATTTTGATATTTTATTTTGAATTATAAAGTATTGTTATATATAGTTTTACTATATTTTTAATTTTTGTCAAAAAGAAATGAGATGACTTAAATGACATTATCTGCTTTTATTGAATCAACAAATAATGTGAATCAAGTTATTGAGAATTCAGGTGCTTTTGCAGTCATTAAAGTCGATGGCTCTGTTGTTGCTTGGGGTAAACCCGATTACGGTGGTGATACTGGTCCTGTTAACAATATGCTGGATGGAAAAATTAATGTTATTAAAATTTTTTCTGCTCAACAATCTTTTGCTGCCTTGCGTACCGACGGTTCAGTGGTTATCTGGGGAAGTGGTCTTGATGGAAAACCGACAAACAGGATTGTTTCTGAATTGGATGGCCGCATTGATATTGCACAAATTTATTCCAATAATGCGGGATTTGCTGCATTGCGCAAAGATGGATCGGTGGTGACTTGGGGAGAGGTTAAAGAGGCGGACACGAGTCATGCGGTGAGCGCAAAAATGGATGGCACGGTTGATGTGAAAGAACTGTGTTTAACTGATCGCGCTTTTGCGGCACTGAGAATTGATGGGTCGGTGGTGACTTGGGGAGATATTGGATTTGGAGGGGATAGTAGCGCAATTGCTATGAATATTGATGGCAGTATTCCAGTTGTTAAGATTTATTCAAATGGCAAAGCATTTGCAGCCTTGCGAGCAGATGGATCGGTGGTGACTTGGGGCGACCCACTTAATGGAGGCTATGTTAAAACGGCACTTAAATCGCAACTGGATGGCAAAATTGATGTCACCGACATTTATCCTAATGAGGTAGCAGGGGTATTTTGTGCATTACTTGAGGATGGCTCAGTCGTCACGTGGGGGAATACTTATTTTGGGATAGCGCGAGAAAATTTAGATCCAATGCGCTCTAAACCACAAATAGATAAAGGTCTTCCTGTAACACGAATATATGCTAACGAATCCGCATTTGCGGCTATTCGAAGTGATGGATCAGTCACAGCGTGGGGCGGTGCTGAAAACGGTGCAGATACGCGGGCGGTACAAAATCAACTCAATGGGTCCGTTAATGTTCTTGATATAGTGTCAGGCTTTCGTTCATTTGCCGCGCTTAGAGACGATGGCTCAGTGGTGACTTGGGGGGATGAGCAGACTGGCGGTAATAGTCAACGTGTTAAAGATCAGCTTGATGGCCGCATTGATGTGATTAAGATTGTGTCAAATGGTGTCGCATTTGCCGCTTTACGCATAGATGGTTCGGTTGTGACATGGGGTCGAGCGGATAGTGGTGGGAATAGTTCGTTTGTTGCAGATGCGCTTGATGGTCGTGTTAAGGTGAAAAAAATTTATTTTAATGTGAACGCGTTTGCGGCGTTGCGCGAAGATGGTTCGGTGATTACATGGGGTATTGCCAGTGAAGGAGGTGATAGTAGTGCAGTAAAGAGTAAGTTAGACGGCACAATTGATGTCGTGAGTATATCATCATTGGATAGTCATATTTTAGATCAGAGTACATTTCTCATGGGGAGCGCTTTTTCAGCATTGAGGGCGGATGGTTCTGTTGTCACTTGGGGTTCGTCAGCATTAGGGGGAGATAGTCGTCTTGTAGCAGATAAAATCAATGAAAAAGTATTGCGATTTCCAAATGAACCGGTTATCGAAGAAGCAAAATTAGATGTTATTGACGCACCTAGTTTAGTAACAGATTCAGATAATATCAATCTATTGAATAATCCCCCAACAGGCGCCGTCACCATACAATCAAATACAAAAGTGTTTACGGTTGGCAGTATTTTAACAACTAAAAATACCATTAGGGATAAAGACGGTCTTGGCGATTTTACTTTTGAATGGCGAAGTGAGACTGGCGTGTTAGCTTCAACTAAAGCGAATAGTTATACATTAACCCAAAATGAAATGGGTAAAACTGTTTGGGTGACGCTTATTTACAAAGATAAATTGGCCACTCTGGAAACAGTGAAAAGTAAGGCAACCGCCATGATTAGTCTTAGCACGAAATCGTCTCTTGCAGATGATGTGCTAACGGGGACAAAGAAAGCGGATAAATTGACAGGTTTAGCGGGAAATGACACCTTAATTGGCGGATTAGGTAAAGATAATCTAACAGGCGGTATTGGCGCAGATATTTTCAAATTTAATGCAGTGAATGAAACTGCTTCGATTAAAAAAAATGCCGATGTTATCGTTGATTTTAAAACCAGTGAGAATGATAAAATTGATCTTTCTGGAATGGATGCAAACAGTACACTTATGGGCAATCAATCGTTTAAATTTATCAAAGGAAATCAATTTGACCCTAATGTCATAGGACAGGTTTATTTTCATAGTGTAGAACAAACCCTTTATGGCAGTACAAGTGCTGATATGAAACCCGAATTTGCTATTTATCTAGCAGGCGTAAAAAGTATGACGGCTGACGATTTTATTCTCTAAAAATCACTATGGTTTTTCGGGGGTTATGGTTGTTATAAAAAATAAACATAAGACCACTTCCCCAATTTACTTCTGATGAGCTAATGCTGAGTTTACATGAGCAAAATCAAAATACAGGTGCTTTTGCTGTTATTAAGAATGATGGCTCTGTTGTCGCGTGGGGAAATCCAAAGAATGGCGGGGATAGCAGTCTTGTCAGTAATATGCTCGATGGCACTGTCAATGTTGTTCAAATTTATTCAGCGAAAAATTCATTTGCTGCTTTGCGGGCCGATGGCTCGGTGGTGATATGGGGCGATGATTTTAAAGGCAACCGAATCACCACTCAAATTCCCGAACTCGACGGCAGTATTGATGTCATCAACATTTATTCAAACAACGTTGGATTTGTTGCGCTACGAGCAGATGGCTCTTTAGTGACGTGGGGAGAGGTCAGTGAAAATTACGGTAGTAACGCGGTTAAATTTAAAATTGATGGCTCTGTGGATGTTACAAGTGTTTCTGTTTCCGATTCCGCCTTTGCCGCGTTGCGAATTGATGGCTCTGTGGTGACATGGGGGGATCCCAATTCAGGTGGGGGGAGTAATGCGGTATCCCTTCAAATTGATGGTAGCGTTCCTGTTACAAATATTTACTCAAATGGTCATGCGTTTGCCGCGTTGCGCCAAGATGGCTCGGTGGTGACTTGGGGTGATCAACTGAATGGGGGGTATGTTAGAACGGCACTTAAATCGCAACTTGATGGCAAAATTGATGTCACAAAAATTTTTCCTAATGAAGCCGCTGGGGTATTTTGTGCGTTGCTTGAAGATGGTTCCGTGGTGACGTGGGGAAACGCCAGTTTTGGATTAACAAATGCCAAATCACAAATTCCCCCCGGTAAGGATGTAGAAAAAGTGTTTTCTAATCAAACCGCGTTTGTTGCTCGGCGCATAGATGGATCCGTGTCTGCGTGGGGAGACGTAAATAACGGCGCTGCGTTTAGCAGTGTTGAAAAGTCACTGAATGGTGATATTGATATAGTTGATATTGTTTCATCGGATTATGCTTTTGCTGCATTGCGAAAGGATGGCTCTGTTATTACATGGGGGCAGGTAAGTTCGGGCGCTGATAGTAGTACAGTTGCGTCGAAACTTGATGGGAGTATTGAGGTTATCAAAATTGTTTCGAATGGTAGTGCGTTTGCTGCGCTTCGCAACGACGGTTCTGTCGTCACATGGGGGCAAGTGGACAGCGGTGGTGACAGTTCAGCTATCTCTTTAGAGCTTGATGGGCAAATCGATGTAAAGACTATTTTTTCAAATCCTAATGCCTTCGCTGCATTGCGTGCTGATGGCTCGGTCGTCACATGGGGGCTTGCAAGTGGAGGGGGAGATAGTAGCGCGGTGAAAGATAAACTCGACGGAACCATTGATGTCATTAAAATCGTGAGTGTTGATGATGGTATTGTGAATGGAAGAACGTTAGTCACTAGTAGCGCGTTTGCTGCGCTGCGTACTGATGGTTCGGTCGTAACGTGGGGAGCGTCAAATGTAGGCGGGGACAGCAGCGCTGTTGCATCGCAAATTAATACTAATGTATTAGGTTTTGCTAATGAAGTTTTGATGGATCCATTACTCATTGATGTAACGCAAGGTGATGTTAATCCCTCCAATAATTTACCTACAGGGGCAGTCACAATCCAATCGAATACCAAATTGTTTACGGTGGGTAGCGTACTGACCGCAGCAAATACAATTAAAGACATAGACGGTCTAGGCAATTTTACATATCAATGGCAAACCAATTTGGGTGTTTTAGCTACAAGTACCAGTAAAACCTATACGTTAACTAAAAATGAAGTAGGTGAAAAGGTTTGGGTGACTGTTATTTATACCGACAAATTAGGGACGCTTGAAAAGGTAGAAAGTTCAGTCACGAAAGATGCAGTAAGTATTAGCAAGAAAGCTTCTATAGCAGATGATGAGCTTACTGGTACCTCGAAAGCCAATAAATTATCGGGTTTAGCGGGAAATGACACGTTAATTGGTGGATTGGGCAAGGACACATTAACGGGCGGCGTTGGCAGTGATATTTTCAAATTTAATGCCGTCAATGAAACAGCGGCAATTTCAAAAAATGCAGACACGATTACAGATTTTAAAAGTAGCGAAAAAGACAAAATTGATCTTTCGGCTATTGATGCAAATAGTAAGTTAATTGGCAATCAAGCGTTTAAATTTGTGTCAGGTACTCAATTTGATTCAAATTTAATTGGACAAATTTATTTTAATAGTAAGGATCAAAATGTTTACGGTACAACCAGCGCCGATAATAAACTTGAATTCATTATTCATCTAACGGGCGTGACAAACGTGACACCAGAAGATTTTATCCTTTAAATAATAGTTAATATTTTTCTGATTATGGACTTATATTTATGGCAACTTCCTCAACTCCTCCTCGCGGTACGCTTACGGTAACGGCTAAAAAATTCCCCTATGACGAATTTAAAAATGGAAAAGCGTTTGCTGCTATAAAAAGCAATGGTGCCGTTGTGTCATGGGGAAATGATTTTTATGGGAACATGAACTATGCCACTGCCTTGCAACTCGATGGTCGTATTGATGTGGTTGAAATTTTTACTACAGGCACCGCTTTTGCAGCGCTGCGCGTGGATGGTTCCGTTGTAACATGGGGTTCAACAGATGATATCGAAGATACGCAAGCGGGAATTCTTGCTGAGCAACTTGATGGCCGTATTGATGTGGTTAACATTTATTCCAATAAATTTGCCTTTGCGGCGTTACGCAAGGATGGGTCATTAATTGTTTGGGGTGATGTTGGTAGTGGTGGCCTTTATAGTGATGATGTTGCTCAAAAGCTTAATGGTGTAGTTGATGTCGTCAATGTGTATGCAAATGAGAGTGCTTTTGCTGCATTGCGGGAAGATGGCAGTGTTGTGACATGGGGGGAAAGTGAAACAGGTGGCGATAGCTATTCTGCTGCGGTTCAACTTAGTGGACAGACAAAAGTAGTCGATATTTATGCGAATTTATACGCCTTTGCCGCATTACGCGAGGATGGTTCTGTCATTACATGGGGGGATTTTGATTTTGGTGGTGACAGTTCGACTGTTAAAAATGCCATTGATAGCACCATTAACGTTAAAAAAATTTACGCTACAGAAGCTGCTTTTGCAGCGCTGCGCTCTGATGGTTCAGTGGTGTCTTGGGGCGAAATAGACGATCGAGCAGTGATTAAAGAATTGAATGGCACTATTGATGTGATCGCAATTTATACCAATTCGACTTCCTTTGCGGCATTGAGAGAAGATGGTTCATTGGTGACTTGGGGACGTTCGAGTCGTTTTGATAAAAGCGGCGAAGATAGTCATTTAGTTCAATCTGAGCTGGATGGTCATATTCGGGTTGTTGAGGTGTTTTCTACCAGTAATGCGTTTGCGGCATTGAGAGAAGATGGTTCCGTTGTCACTTGGGGAAATTTGGATAATGGGGGCGACAGTCATGCAGTCTCCTCTTCGCTTGATGGCCATGTGAAAGTAAAAACGATTTATGCTACAGATAATACGTTTGTTGCGTTGAGAGAAGATGGATCCGTAGTTAGTTGGGGGTTTGTTAAAATCAGTGCACCCGTTCAGGAAAAACTCGATGGGCGTATTGATGTCGTGCAAATTTACTCTACTCTTTATGAAGAATTTGCTGCATTGAGAGAAGATGGTTCAGTGGTAACGTGGGGAGTCGATTATTCTGGAGGAAACAGCAGTAGCGTTGCATCAAAACTTGATGGTACCGTAAATGTTACGGCTATTTATACAACAATTAATGCGTTTTCTGCCTTGAGGGAAGATGGCTCAGTTATTGTTTGGGGGGTAGATTATAGCGCAAGCAAGTTAAAGATTAGCGATTGGACAGCAAATCAACTGACTTCAGGTGTGGTCAGTTTTGCCAATCCGTCAACAGATGATAGGTATATTGCCCCGCCAAATCATTCCTATACTGGAGGCGTTAAAATAAAAGGCACAGCTACCGTTGGGACAACGTTGTCGCTGACGAATACAATTAAAGATGCGGATGGACTCGGAAAATTGAGTTATCAATGGCAAGCCGAAATACCTGTACCAGTTCAGAATACGTTCACGATTAAAAATTTATCGACCGCTGCCACTTATACGTTAACCAAAAGTGATGTTGGCTATAAAGTGTGGGTTATTGTGAGTTATACCGATAAATTGGGAAACGTGGAGTGGGTGTATAGTCCCCAGACTGCCACGGTTGAAATAAGTACTCGTCCTTCAGCGGCAGATGATCTGCTCACAGGCTCTTTATCGCGAACCCCAATGGCCGATAAATTATCAGGTTTAGGTGGAAACGATACATTAATTGGCGGACTTGGCAAAGATACATTAACGGGAGGTGCTGGGGCGGATGTATTCAAATTTAATTCAGAATATGAATCCGATAACAACATAAAATATGCTGATATCATCACTGATTTTAAGCAAAAAGAAAAAGATAAAATAGATTTATCAGGAATAGATGCCGATTCAAATTTAGATGGCAATCAAGCTTTTAAATTCGTGGGTGATAAATTTGATGCTGAAAATGCAACAGGACAAGTCATTTTCAATAGCCAAACTCGTATACTTTATGCCAGTACAGATGCGAATAGTCAACCTGAATTTGCGATTCGCCTCACAGGGGTGAAAGTTTTAGTGGCGGATGATTTTATTCTTTAAAAATGCAAATAAATACTTCTCTAAATTCGTTGTAGCACATCATACAACACCCCTTATTGGATAAATTACCATGAGAAAAATTCAGTGTTCTATTATTTTATCTCTCCTCGACATATCGGGATGTTATTTTTGACCATGTCCTTAATCTGAACAAGAACTAAAGCCTATTTTACTTGCCAACATTTACATTATTTTGATAGTAAAAAAATAGATAAAATGGATTGACATACTTAATTTGATAAAAAAAATTTCATGCGTCAACCCCTAAAATATTATTTACCGCTTTTTAACATCCCCACTAACCACGTGATGTCATCTTGACTCATCATGGATTTCCATGAAGGCATCGCTGTACCTTTGCGACCATTCAAAATAGTGGCAATTAGCAGTTCATCGGGTTTGCCTGCTAATGATTCGGGTTTGAGCGATGGCCCCATACCACCTTGTAGCGTTAAACCGTGACACGCACTGCAATCGTTTTTGACTAACGTGCGCAGTTCTGCTTGTCTTTGCTCAGACGGTTCGCTAGCAAAACAACTACCGGTAAAACATAATAACAATAGCCATTTTTTCATTTTGTGTACCTTATTTTGAAGGGTGAATGTTGTCATAATAGGCGGCGATATTATCAATATCCTCATCACTTAATGAACCGGTGACCGCGTTCATAATGTCAGATTTACGCGTTTTGTCACGATATTGTTGCAATGCGGTTTGCAAATAAGTGAAATCACGTTCAAATATGCGTGGAAAAGGCGAGTCAGCCGATGATTTTTTCAAGCCATGACATTGTGAACACATCGCTTCCGCTTTTGATTGCCCAGCAAATAAATTTGCCCCGTAGCTATTACCGGCAATTAAGAAAGTTGCTGTTAATAAAACCAGTCGTTTCATTATTTTGCTCCTTTCATTTCGTCGGGGGCAAGGCCGCGTGTCATGTATTTTACGCGACCGCGTGAGAAGATACCGGCTGGACTTTCCATGCCAATTGACGCCACTTTTTCAAATGTGCTGGAATCATAAACAACGACTTCATCACCATTGTAGCCTGCGCTGACATATAAGAATTTGCCATCTGCGCTGTATTCAGGGAAATAAGCGTGACCGCCTACGTCGAGCGTTTTGGCGACTTCAAGTGATTTTTTATCGATGAGCTGAATGGTTCTTGCGCGTTTATCTTTTGAGATAATATCCACGGCAACATAAGGCGCGTTGGCGTGAGCGGCAGGGGACTCTGTGCCACCTGAAACGGGAATGTGTTTGACGAGTTCCATTTTATCTAAATCCCAAACACTCACGACCATTTTGTCACAGTCGCCAAAGTTGGTACCAAAACCGAGTGTACGGCCATCCACTTTAACCGCCGAGCCGCCACCAACGTGTGGTACACAACCCGCGGGTAATTTTTTGATAATTTTACGTTCTTTCAAATCAATGGCCGCAACGATGCTGTCATCATAGGATGCAATCATCAATTTTTGTCCACCGTGCGTTAAAAATGCGTCATGTAAATGACGGCCTACGTCGGTAATTTTGGTGACAGGGAAACCTTCTGTTAAATCCACCACCCAAACTTGACCCGCATTTTCAAGCGCAATCGCAAAAATATCGGCAAATGGCGTGCCGATAATCATGCCCGAATCGGAAGACACCATTTTGCCATCGGGATCAATGCCTTCAAGTTCAAAGGTTTTGAGTGGTTCAAGGGTATCTGCATTTAAAATCACGGCGTTATGAGGCACAAATGAGCCTGCCATAATGTATTTGCCGTCACGTGAAATGCCAATACCGGGGCCATTCATTCCTGTTTTAATGCTGCGCACGGCTTTCATTGAATATAAATCAATTTTGAAAATTTCAGCGGTATCGGTTTTTACATACGCCCAACGTGGGTTAGCAGGATTGAATTCAATGATATGCGCCGCCGTGCCAGTGGGGACTTCACCAATTTCTTTGTGCGTTGCGCTGTTGATAAATACGGCTTTCGAGCCAGCGCCTCGTCCATATTTTCCACGTGCCGCCACACCGATGATATTGTCCATGCTATCAATATCGTAGGTCGGTTTGCTTGGTAGTGTGCTTTCGTCTTGAATGTAAACTTGCACGGATTTTTTCATATCCTCAAGCGTCCATGCGGGGTTAGGTTGCTTTGGTGTGGACTGAAGATGCTTAACAAGGCCGCGAATATCATCATCAGAGAGTTTGCCATAAAACGGAGGCATCAGCGTGTCGAAACTGCCTGTCATAATAATACTGCGCAACGCAGTGGGACTGCGGCCTTTAAGTGTATCTGCGTTGAGTGCTGGGGCAAGATAGCCACCGTGATCTGCGCCATGGCAACTCGCGCAGTTTTCTTGATAAAGTTGGTTTAAATGATGCGAATCATCGCTCGCATTGACGCCAAGAGATAAAACGGTGAATACCGCCGTGGACAAAATTTTTGTTGTTATTTTCATGAG
>ERZ1034361.1373-NODE-1373-length-13072-cov-3.056791_pt1 | contig 13072 bp, 15 predicted proteins | sample MGYA00520617_ERZ1034361 | MGnify/ENA primary metagenome ERZ1034361 (study PRJEB33736, sample SAMEA104284507) | Azolla filiculoides | biome: Urban; feature: Water surface; material: Ditch water | place: Netherlands | collected 2015-10-28 | depth 0-0.1 m ... | reverse complement strand
CGCGGCGTAGGCCACGCCCTGGGGAATGACCATGAGGCCGACGGTCAGGCCTGCGAGGGCCTCGCCACGCAGCAGCGCTGCATCGGGGCGGGGCCAGGACAAAAAGGGAAACCAGCGGCGCAGTGACTTCATGCGTCGATGCTAACGCTGCGGCATGTCCCGAACCGAATAGCCCAGGCTGATGGTGGCGTCTTCGGGAATGGGCGGCACGCTGGCGTTCCAGGTTTCCCAGGCGTTGCGCATGGCCTGCAGCCGCGCGGGTTCGCGCCCGCCCAGGTTGGCGCGTTCGCGTTCATCGGCAGGCAGGTTGAACAGGTAGTCGTTGCCGTCCACGCGCAGGTATTTCCAGTCGCCGTCGCGCAGCGCGCGCTGACCGCGGTGGTTCATGCGCCAGTGCAGGGGGCGGTGGAAGCGGTGGCCGGGGTCCCGCAGCACGGGGAGCAGCGAGATGCCGTCCAGCGGATGCGCCGGATCGGCGTGCGCCCCGGCGGCGTCGAGCATCGTGGCCGACCAGTCCATGGTCATGCATTGCTGGGGGCTCACGCCGCCGGGTGCGATGGCGGCGGGCCAGTGTGCGATCCACGGCACGCGAATACCGCCTTCGGTCAGGTCCATCTTGCCGCCGACCAGCGGCCAGTTGTCGGAGAACCGCTCGCCGCCGTTGTCGCTGGTGAAGACGACCAGGGTGTTGTCCGTCAGCCCCTGCCGTTCCAGCGCCGCCATCACCTGCCCGATACCCTCGTCCATGTGGTGAATCATGCGGCGGTAGGTGTGGATGTTGCCGCCGTGCAGGTGGAACAGGTTGTCCTTGACTTCGTGCGCCAGCGCCTCGTCGTCGCGCGTTTCCCAGGGCCAGTGCGGTGCGGTGTAATGCAGGCTCAGGAAGAAGGGCGTGCCGGCTCTGGCGCCATCGGCCATGCGGTCGATGTAGTCCACCGAGCGTTGGGAGAGCAGGTCGGTCAGGTAGCCTTGTTCGGTATGGGCTTCTTCGCCGAAGTAGAGGTCGTGCGTGCCGTTGTTGCTGCAGTGGGTGAAGTAGTCCACGCCGCCGGACATGGGCCCGAAGAACTCCTCGTAGCCGGATTTCAGCGGCCCGAAGCTCGGCGGGTAGCCCAGATGCCATTTGCCGATCAGCGCGGTGCGGTAGCCGCTGTCCCTGAGCATTGAGGGCAGGGTGGGGTGCGACGGCGGCAGGCCCAGCGTGGTGCTGCCCTTGCTGCGGCTGTTGATGGGCTCGTCGGCGCCGCCGCGCAGCCGGTACTGGTAGCGTGCGGTCATCAGCGCAAAGCGCGTGGGCGAGCACACCGGCGAGTTGGAATAGCCCTGCGTGAACTTCAGACCCCGGGCGGCCAGGCCGTCGAGCACGGGGGATACAGGGCCGAAGGCGGCTTCGCGGCCGCCGTAGCAGCCGAGGTCGGCAAAGCCGAGGTCGTCGGCCACGATGAAGATGATATTGGGGCGTTGCATGGGTTCAATCCACTTTCATGTCGGTGGCGCGCACGACGCGGCCATAGCGCTCGGACAGGTCCGAAAGCCGTCTTGACGCTGCGGCACCGGTCAGGCCTTCGTAGTGCAGGTCCAGATTGGCCAGGCGCGCCTGCACATCGGGGCGGGCCAGCGCCTCGGCAAAGCTGCGTTGCAGCAGCTGCACCACCGGCTCCGGCGTGGTCGCAGGCACCATCGCGATGTACAGGACTTCCTGTTCCAGCTCCTTGAGGCCGGCTTCCGCCACCGTGGGTACCTCGGGGGCGAGCTTCGAACGCTGGCGGCTGGTCACCGCCAACGCAGTGATCTTGCCGGCCTTGACATGCGGCAACATGCCGGGGGTGGCCAGCACGCCCCCGGTGACTTCACCTGCGAGCACCGCCATGACTGCGGGTGTATTGCCTTTGTACGGAATGTGGCCGATCTTGATGCGGGCTGCGTCTGTAAATACCTCTGCCGCCAGGTGGCCGGGGCTGCCCGCGCCGGCCGAACTGAACGTGACCCCTTTGGTCTTGCCTGCCGCGATCAGGTCGGGCAGGGTCTTGAACCCTGTGCCAGGGTGGACGCCGACCAGCAGACCGCTGGAGGCCATCACCATCACGGGTTTGAGGTCAGACGGCTTGAAGGGCATGCCCTTGTAAATGTGCGGGTTGACCGTGAAGGTGGTGTCGATGCCAAACAGCACCGTGGTGCCATCCGCCGGGCTCTTGGCCACGGCATCGGCGCCGATGTTGCCGCCTGCGCCGGCCTTGTTCTCGACAACGAACGGCTGTTTCAGCGTGCTCTGCAGCACGTCCGCCACCGAGCGCGCGAGGACGTCGGACGGCCCGCCCGGCGGGAAATTGTTGATGAACTTGACCGGTTTGGCGGGCCAGGCGGGGGCCTGGGCGTTGGCCGGCAGTGCGGCAAGGAGGCTGGTGGAGAGCGCCAGGCCTGCCAGCGCGTGCAGTGCGTAGCGACGGGGAAGGGTGCGTTGCATGGGGGGACGGATTCCGTAAAGGTAAAAAATGGGTTGGTTCAGTCGAGCTGCACACCGGTGGCCTTGATGGGTTTTTCCCAGCGGGCGAGGTCGGCACGCTGTGCGGCCGCCAATTCGGCCGAGGTCGAGCCGACCGGCTCGTAACCCAGCTTGACCAGGCGTTCCCGGACTTCGGCCTTCCTGAGCGCCGAAGTCATGGCTTTTTCAAGCCGTCCCAGGGTGTCTCTGGTCAATCCTGCCGGGCCGTACATGGCAAACCAGGCGGTGGCTTCCATGGGGATGCCGGACTCCTTGAGCGTGGGGACTTCGGGGACCTGTGTGTCGCGCCGACCGCCGGTCACCGCCAGAATGCGGGCCTTGCCCGCGCGGTGCAATTCGGCGGTTTCGGACACCACGTCGAACTTGTACTGGATGTGTCCGCCCAGCAGCGCGGTGTTGGCCGGGCCGCCCCCCTGAAAGGGGACGTGGTTGAGCTGCACGCCGGCGCTCTGTTCCAGCAGCACCCCCATGAAATGGGGCAGCGTACCCAGGCCCGGCGTGCCGTAGCTGCCCTCACCCGGTTTGGCCCTGGCCTGTGCCAGCATGTCCTGGATGGTCCTGGCCTGGCTGCCCGGGCCGGCCACCACGCCAAACTGGAAGTTGGCGATCAGCGACACCGGGGTGAAGTCCTTGACGGCGTCGTAGTCCAGTTTCTTGTAGGCGTGCGGAAAGAGCACCATCGGCCCGCTGGGCAGCACGATCACAGTCTGGCCATCGGGTTTGGCGGCCTTGGTCTGCATGAGCGCGATGCGGCCGCCCGCGCCCGGACGGTTTTCCACCGTGACCGGCGAAAAATCATTGCGCAATGCATCGGCGACGATCCGGGCCAGCGTATCGGCCGAGCCGCCGGGGGGGAATCCGACCAGAATCTTCAGCGGCGCTTTGTCCTGCGCCTGCGCCTGCGCCTGCGCGAGCGCGGCCAGGCCGATCAGCAGCCCGGTGGCGAGGGTGTTTCGAATCCTTGGTTTCATGGGGTTTTCCTGTGCAGGGTCGGGCGCATGGGCGGTTTTAAGCAAGGCGCCAATGTATTCGGGGGACAATTGATTGACCTAATCAATCATCCTCCAGACTTACCCTGATGCAGTCATCCCGTTTGATCCAGCCCAAGGTGATGGACGACCTCTTCCTGTACCGGATCGCGCGCTTGCTGGCCACTGCCGGCGCGCCGATGGTCCGTGTCTGCGAGGGCGAGTTCGGCATCACCCGGCGCGAATGGCGCATCGTGGCCTTGCTGGCCGAAACCGAAGGTATTCTGTCGTCTGATCTGGCAGTGCGTGCCCAGCTGGACCGTGCGCGCACCTCGCGTGCCCTCACGGGTCTGGTGGCCAAGAAGCTGGTGTCGCGCACGCCGCGCCCGGGTGACCGGCGTGCCGTGACGCTGGCCCTGACGGCGGCGGGGCGCGCGCTGTTCGAGGCCCTTTTTCCGCAGGCGGCGGCCATCAACGTCGCGGCACTCTCGGTGCTCGATGCTGCCGAAGTGGCCCTGCTGAACAGCACCCTGACGAAGCTGCAGAGACATGCGGACGCCTTGGCTGTGTTGCGGGGCGGACAGGATGGGCCGAGGGCAGACCGGCACCGGGGCGGGCGCTCGCGCCAACGGGCCGAGACCAGGCCGGCATGAGCCAGCCTTCGATGCGAAAGACGGGCGGACGGCCTGGTGCCGGGATGGTCCGCTGGGCTGTCGTTTCCGCCACGGCTTGCCTGTTAGGCCTGTCAATGACTGCCAGCGCTGGTGCTGCAAAGGCCTTCTCTGGCCGGATCACGCAGGTATCTGACGGGGACACCGTGTGGGTCTTGCCAGACCGGGGTGGTCCGCCGCGCAAGTTGCGCCTCGACGGCATGGATGCCCCGGAACTGTGCCAGCCGGAAGGTCCGGCGGCGCGCGAGGCCCTGGCTGCGTGGGCGCTGCGCCGGCACGTCGAGGTGACGGTCTGGCGCTACGACGACTACGGCCGGGGACTGGCGCGGATCCGGCTGGACGGCCAGGACCTCGGTGCGCGCATGGTGCGCGAGGGGCACGCCTGGTCTTACCGTTACCGGCGGGACCCTGGTCCCTACCTGGCCGAGGAAAACGAGGCGCGGGCCCGGCAGCGTGGTCTGTTCAGGCAGGCCGCACCGGAAGTTCCCCGCGCCTTCCGGCAGCGGCATGGCCCTTGTCCGATGCCGCCGTCCCGCCGAGGGGACTGAGAAACTCCTGTTTCTTTGCTCAGGGGCGTACGGTCAGTGCGTTGCGTACGTCCACCACATGCCGCACGCCGCGCGCGATCTGCTCGGCACGGGCTTTTTCGGCGGCCGATTTGGCAAAGCCCGACAGCATGACCGTGCCCTTGAGCGTTTCGACGCTGATGGCGCCGGCATCGACGATCTTGTCTTCCACAAACTTGGCCTTGACCGCCGTCGTGATGGCGGCGTCGTCCACATAGGACCCGACGGTCTGCTGGTCCCGTACCACGGCACAACCGGCCGTGAAAAGGGCGGCGCCGGTGAGAACGGCAAAGGCCATGGCGCGTACGTGTTTCATCTGTGTACTCCTTCTCTGGATGGGGCAGGGAAAATCCGGGTCCATTCTTGCAGCCTGGGCGCCTGGTTGCAAGCGCAGCCAGGTCGCCACAGGAAAAATCAGGGAATTCGGCATGAAAAAGGCCTTATTCCATCGTCAAATGGTCTTTGTTTGCTATTTAATCAGGAATTGTTGGGCCGATTCGGTACGGCCGGCTGTCCGCAGACCTCGCAGCCCGCATGGCGTTCAATCCGGACCTCGGTGAACTCCATGCCCCGGCCATCGAGCATCAACAGCCGGCCCGCCAGCGACGTGCCAATGCCGCACAGCAGCTTGAGCGCTTCGGCCGCCTGCAGGGTGCCGATGATGCCGACCAGCGGCGCAAACACGCCCATGGTGGCGCAGCGGGTTTCCTCGTGGGCGGTGGATTCCGGAAACACGCAGGCGTAACAGGGCGATGCGCCGTGGCGTGGGTCGTACACCGAAATCTGCCCGTCAAAGCGGATGGCCGCACCGGACACCAGCGGCACGCAGTGCTTCACGCAGGCGCGGTTAATGGCGTGGCGGGTGGCGAAGTTGTCGGTGCAGTCCAGCACCACATCAGCCTGCGGCACCAAGGCGTCCAGCAGCGCATCGTCGGCACGCTGCAGCACCGGCGTCACACGCACGTCAGGGTTGATTTCCGCGATGGCATCGCGCGCCGAGTGGGCTTTGGGCTCCCCCACGCGCGCCAGCGTGTGCGCCACCTGCCGTTGCAGGTTGGTGGCATCCACGTGGTCGTGATCCACGATGGTGATGTGGCCAACGCCCGCGCTGCCCAGGTACAGCGCCACGGGCGACCCCAGGCCGCCCGCGCCAATGACCAGGACATGCGAAGCCAGGAGCTTTTCCTGGCCTTCCACGCCCAACTCGTTGAGCAGAATGTGGCGCGAGTAGCGCAGGAGCTGTTCGTCTTGCATGCCTGAGTCCTGCTCCCGCGCCCACCGTGCCGGCAGACGTCAGTTTTCCTTGTCTTCTTCCTTGCGCTCGACCAGGGTCTTGCTGACCACGACCGGCTGGCCCTTGAGGCGGTTCAGTGCCTGCATCAGCGGGAAGTCCTTTTCGGAGCCGAATTCAGGCAGCCTGCGCTCCGACAGCGGCTTTTTGGCGTCTTCTTCCAGCTTCTTGCGGGCGGCCTCGCGGGCTTCCTCGCGGGCCTGTTCCTTGGCCGGGTCCACGGTTTCCTTGTCCACCCCGTTGCCAAGGTGCTTTTCCAGGTCGGCCTCGCGGGTCCGCAAGGCGGCAAACACGTTGCCTTCGGCGGTCTCGTCCACCATGACGTCCGGCACGATGCCCTTGGCCTGGATGGTCTTGCCGCTGGGGGTGTAGTAGCGCGCCGTGGTGATCTTGAGGCCGGTGTCGGGGCCCAGCGGACGCACGGTCTGCACCGATCCCTTGCCGAAGGTCTGGCTGCCCATGATGGCGCCCCGCTTGTGGTCCTGCAGTGCGCCGGCCACGATCTCGCTGGCGGAGGCAGACCCTTCGTTGACCAGCACGACCAGGGGCACCGTTTTCAGCGCGGCGCGGGTGCTGTCCGACAGCTTCTTGAGCGGATCGACGCCGCGGCGGCCGTAAAACTCGGCGGAGGCCTTGTAGGTGAATTTGCTCTCGGGAAGCTGGCCGTTGGTGGAAACCACCGTCACATTTTCAGGCAGAAAGGCCGCAGAGATGGCCACAGCCGCATCGAGCAGGCCGCCCGGGTCGTTGCGCAAGTCCAGCACAAGTCCCTTGAGCCTGGGTTCCTGCTTGTACATCTCGTCCATCTTGCGCACGAAGTCGTCCACCGTGCGTTCCTGGAACTGCGACAGGCGGATCCAGCCGTAGCCCGGCTCCAGCACCTTGGACTTGACCGACTGGGTCTTGATTTCCTCGCGGATGATGGTCACGGGAAAGCTGCGGTTTTCATCTTTGCGGAAGATCGTCAGCACCACCTTGGTGCTTGGGTCGCCGCGCATTTTCTTCACGGCATCGTTGAGCGCCAGACCTTTCACCGCCGTCGAGTCGATCCGGGTGATCAGGTCGCCGGTCTTGAGACCTGCACGGTCGGCGGGGGAGCCTTCAATCGGCGAAACGATCTTGACCAGCCCGTCCTCCTGGGTGATCTCGATGCCTACGCCGACAAACTTGCCGGACGTGCCTTCGCGAAATTCCTTGTACGACTTCTTGTCAAAGTACTGGGAATGCGGGTCAAGGCTGGAGACCATGCCGGAGATGGCCTCTGAAATCAGCTTTTTCTCGTCCACGGGCTCGACGTAGTCGCTCTTGACCATGCCAAACACCGCCGCCAGCTGCTGCAGCTCTTCCAGTGGCAGCGGAGCCATGCCCCCACGCGCCACGGTTTGCAATGAGACCGTGGTGAGCACGCCAGTGAGCGCACCCACGGAAATCCAGCCGGCAATCTTTAATTTTTGACCCATGTTTTCACACCTTTGAAGGCAATATACAGCCTTGGATGGGCAAGGACCCGGCGGGTTCCGTGAAGTCCTGCAAAGACGGTGGGGCTGTTGGTAAGCGGCCGGTTACAGATTGACCGCCGGCGTCCACCGCACGTGCCGGATTTTCAGGCTTTTCCCTGGTTGGCCACGGCGGCGGCCGCTTTGGCTGCGGCTTCCGCGTCGCCGAGGTAGTAGCTGCGGATCGGCTTGAGTTCAGCGTCGAGCTCGTACACCAGCGGAATGCCGTTGGGAATGTTCAGGCCGACGATGTCGTTGTCCGAAATGCCGTCGAGGTACTTGACCAGCGCGCGGATCGAGTTGCCGTGGGCTGCCACCATGACGCGCTTGCCGGCCTTGATCGCTGGCGCCATCGATTCATTCCAGAACGGCAGCACGCGGGCCACGGTGTCCTTCAGGCACTCGGTGAGCGGCACGTCTGCGGGGTTGAGCCGGGCGTAGCGCAGGTCGCTGCGTTCGCAGCGCGGGTCGGTGGCTTCGAGCGCGGGTGGCGGCGTGTCGTAGCTGCGGCGCCAGACCAGCACCTGGTCGTCGCCGAATTTCTTGGCGGTTTCCGCCTTGTTCAGGCCCTGCAGCGCGCCGTAGTGGCGCTCGTTCAGCCGCCAGCTGTTGACCACCGGCAGCCACTGGCGCTCCATTTCGTCGAGTGCATGCCACAGGGTGTGGATCGCGCGCTTGAGCACACTGGTGTAGCAGAGGTCGAACTCGTAGCCTTCGGCCTTCAGCAGGCGGCCGGCGTTCTTGGCCTGTTCGATGCCGGTGGGCGTCAGATCAACGTCGGTCCAGCCCGTGAAGCGGTTGTCAAGGTTCCAGGTGGATTCGCCGTGGCGAATGAGAACGAGTTTGTACATGGTGAGCGGTTAAAAACGAGGGGGAAAACCGGAAATAACCCGCCATTCTAGAATCCGGGTTGTTTTTGGGCCGCTCACGAAAGGTGCGAAGTGAAGTTTTTGATCGATAACTGGATGTTGATTTCGGTGGCGCTGGTGTCTGCCGGCATGCTGCTGTGGCCCGTGGTGTCGCGCAGCGCAGGTGCGGGCGCGCTGTCGGCCAGCGGGGCGGTGCAGCTGATCAACCGCGAAAAAGCCGTGGTGGTGGACGTGTGCGAGGCCCCTGAATTTGCTGCCGGTCATGTCGGCGGCGCCAAGCACGCGCCGCTGGGCGAGCTGGAACAGAAGCTGCCCGGCCTGGTCAAGAACAAGGCCACGCCGGTGATTCTGGTGTGCGCCTCGGGCGTGCGCTCCAAGCGTGCCGTGGCGATTGCCCAGAAGCTCGGCTACACCCAGGCCCAGTCGCTGTGCGGCGGCATGCGCGCCTGGAGGGACGCCAACCTGCCCGTCGAAAAAGCCTGAACCCCGGAGCACGCCATGCAAGCCGTCAAGATGTACACCACCGCCGTTTGCCCCTATTGCATTCGCGCCAAACAGATTTTGAAGTCCAAGGGGGTTGATCAGATCGAGGAGATCCGCATCGACACGCAGCCCGACGAACGCATGAAAATGATGGAGATCACCGGCCGGCGCACCGTGCCGCAGATTTTCATCGGCAACACCCATGTGGGCGGGCACGATGATCTGGTGGCGCTGGACGGCCGGGGCGGGCTGATGCCCTTGCTCAACGGCACCTGAGATAATCCGCTGCTCCGGACAACAGCCCGCTTCGGTTCCTCCGTGGCGGGTTTCTTTTTGCCTCATCCTTCAAACAGAGAATTTTCATGGCCGACTTTGACCCCGTGTTCCAGATTCAGCGCGTTTACCTGAAAGAAGCTTCGCTGGAGCAACCCAATTCCCCCGCCATCCTGCTGGAGCAGGAGCAGCCCGGCGTAGACATCCAGCTTGGTGTGGAAGCCACGCCGGTGGCCGACGGCGTGTTCGAAGTCTGTGTGAGCGCGACCGTGCAGACCAGGATCAATGACCGCACGGTGTTTCTGGTCGAGTGCAAGCAGGCCGGCATTTTCGAGATCCGCAACCTGCCGGACGACCAGATGGGTCCGATCATGGGCATCGCCTGCCCGCAAATCGTGTACCCGTACCTGCGTGGCAACGTGGCCGATCTGGTCACGCGCGCCGGTTTTCCTCCCGTGCACCTGGCCGAGATCAACTTCCAGGCGATGTACGAGCAGCAACTGGCCGAGGCTGCCGAGGATGCTGCGTCAGCCCAGATTCAATAATTCAAGGTGAAATTGGTCCTTTCCCAGCGTAAATAGGTCTTTTATTGCTATGAAAATAGTAGTATTTGGTGCTGGCGCCTGGGGCACGGCCCTGGCTATCAGCGCCAGTCGTCATCCGGCTGGCCACGCGGTTCAGCTCTGGGCGCGCGATGCCACCCAGGCGCAGGCCATGCAGGCGGTGCGTGAAAACACCCGCTACCTGCCCGGCGTGGCTTTCCCTGTGTCCCTTGCGGTGCAGTGCGGGGCGGCCGATGCGCTGGCGGCTGCGGTGGAGGCGCCGGATCTGGTCATCATCGCCACGCCCATGGCGGGCCTGCGTGCGACGCTGGCGGCGCTGCGGGGCTGTACCGTGCCGGTCGCCTGGCTGTGCAAGGGCTTCGAGGCGCCGCAGGCCGGGGCCGCAACCCGGTCTTTCGGCCTGATGGGCCATGAACTCCGTGCGGAAGTGGCGCCCCAGCTAAGGGCGGGCATCCTCAGCGGCCCGAGTTTTGCGCTGGAAGTCGCACGCGGCCAGCCCACGGCGCTGGTCGCGGCCAGCGCACATGCCGCCGTGCGCGATGCGCTGGTCGCGGCTTTTCATGGCGCCACGCTGCGCGTGTATGCCAGCGATGACATCGTCGGCGTGGAAGTCGGCGGTGCGGTCAAGAACGTACTGGCCATTGCCACCGGGCTGTGCGATGGCCTGAACCTGGGCCTGAATGCCCGGGCCGCCCTCATCACGCGCGGCCTGGCGGAGATGACGCGGCTGGGTGTGGCGCTCGGCGCCCGTGCCGAGACCTTCATGGGGCTGTCGGGGCTGGGCGATCTGGTGCTGACGGCCACGGGCGACCTGAGCCGCAACCGCAAGGTGGGCCAGTTGCTGGCGCAGGGCCTGTCTTTGCAACAGGCCGTGGATTCGCTGGGGCATGTGGCCGAAGGGGTCTACAGCGCCCGCACCGTGGTGCAGCGCGCGCGCGGGATGGGCATCGAGATGCCCATCAGCGAAGGCGTGGTGGCGCTGCTGGACGGCAGCCTGCGTCCGGCCGATGCCGTGGCTGCGCTGATGGAGCGCGAACCCCGGATCGAAGGGGCCTGATGCCCCGTGCCCGCGCCGCCAGCGGGTCAGAATTCCAGGTTGTCGATCAGCCGGGTGGTGCCCAGCCGGGCGGCGCCCAGTACCACCAGCGCCTCGCCGGCTTGCGGCGGCTGCAGGTCGCTGCGACGGCGCACCGTCAGATAGTCTGGCGCCCAGCCACGGGCACGCAAGGCGTCCATGGCCCGGCTTTCCAGCGCCTCCCGGCGCTCAGGCAAGGCGCCCAGGACGGCGGCGGCGTCGCGCGCCAGGGCACGAAGTGCCAGCGAGAGCTGCACGGCTTCGACCCGTTCGGCGTCGCTGAGGTAACCGTTGCGTGAACTCAGGGCCAGGCCGCTTTCGGCGCGGTGCGTCTCGCCGCCCACGATCTCGATCGGCAGCACGAACTGCCGCACCATCTGGCGGATCACCAGGAGCTGCTGGTAGTCCTTCTTGCCAAACACCGCCACGCCGGTGGCGTGCCCGCTGAAAACGGCCGAAAACAGTTTCATCACGACCGTGCTGACGCCCGTGAAAAAGCCGGGGCGGAAGTGGCCTTCCAGAATGTCGGCGATGGCCGGGTCGGCGTGCACCTTGAAGGTCTGCGGTTCAGGGTACAGATCGGTCTCGCGTGGGGCGAACAGCACGTTGCAGCCCGCCGCCTCCAGCTTGGCGCAATCGGCCTCCCAGGTGCGCGGGTAGCTGTCGAAATCTTCGTGCGGCAGAAACTGCAGGCGGTTCACGAAGATGCTGGCCACGGTGACGTCCCCCAGCGGACGGGCTTGGCGGATCAGCGCCAGGTGCCCGTCGTGCAGGTTGCCCATGGTCGGCACGAAGGCCGGCTTGGCGTGGACGGCCAGAAGCTGGCGCAGTTCGGGGAGGGTGTGGACGATTTGCATGGGGTGATCTGGAAAAAAGGGAGAAGATGGCCTGCTTTACCAGGCGTGCAGGGCGTCATCCGGGAAGCGGCCGCTCTTGACGGCCTGCACATAGGCTTGCATCGCGCCCAGCACACTGCCGGTGTCCTGCATGAAGTTCTGGACGAATCTGGGCATTTTTCCGAGGTTCACGCCCAGCATGTCGTGCAACACCAGCACCTGCCCGGCCGTGCCGCGGCCGGCGCCGATGCCGATGGTGTGGCAGTGCGGCAGTTCCGTGGTCAGTGCGGCGGCCAGCGTCGCGGGCACCATCTCCAGCACCAGCATGGCGGCACCGGCATCCTGCAGCTCCCGTGCGTGACGGCGCAACATGGCGGCTGCTTCATCGGTTTTTCCCTGCACCCGGTAGCCGCCCAGCGCGTGCACGGTCTGCGGCGTCAGCCCCAGGTGGGCGCAGACCGGCACGCCGCGCTGCACCAGGAACTCCACCGTGGGCGCGGTCCAGCCGCCGCCTTCGAGCTTGACCATGTGGGCGCCGGCCTGCATCAGCACGCAGGCGCTGCGCAGCGCCTGTTCGCGGCTTTCGGCGTAGCTGCCGTAGGGCAAGTCGGCAATCAGCCAGGCCGTGCCCTGCACGCGGTGCAGGCCGCGCGCCACGCTTTCGGTGTGGTAACGCATGGTGTCCAGCGTCACGCCCACGGTGCTGGGCAGGCCCTGGCAGACCATGCCGAGCGAATCGCCCACCAGCAGGCATTCCACCCCGGCCGCATCCGCCACGGCGGCGAAGGTGGCGTCGTAGGCGGTGAGCATGGTGATTTTTTCGCCGGCCTCGCGCAGTTGCTGCAGGCGCGGCAGGCTGACGGGGCGGCGCTGCGGCAGGGGCGAGGCGGGCGGCAGCGTGCCGTAGGGGCTGGCAGAGGCCGTGGTGGGGGTGTTCATGGCGGGCGGTGGGAGTCCAATCGTTCGGTGCCGGGAGTCTATTCGAAGCCGCTATGCTTCACGCCCATGACACATTTCACTGTTGACGACCGCGTTTCTGCGGCTGAACTGGCCCGGCAGGATGTGACCCGCGCGCTGGCCGAAGACCTGGGCGGCGGCGACCTGACCGCCGGACTGATTGATCCGGCCCGCCGCACCCGTGCGCGCATCCTCGCGCGCGAAGCCGCCGTGTTGTGCGGCGCACCCTGGGTGGAGGCGGCCGTGCGCCAACTCGATCCGCAGGCCCGCATCACCTGGCATGTTGCCGAAGGTGCGCGCTGCGCCGCCGACCAGGTGGTGATGGAGATGGAGGGCCAGGCCCGTGCGCTGCTCAGTGCCGAGCGCACCGCGCTGAACTTTCTGCAGCTGCTCAGCGGCGTGGCCACGCTGACCGTGGTGGCGGCGCTGTTGCCGATGCTGTTCGTTTCCGGGCTGATGGGGCCCTACATGTCACCCATCCCGGCCAATGCCAGCGCAGCGATGGTCTTTTCGTTCTTCGT
>ERZ1034361.1372-NODE-1372-length-13075-cov-2.639714_pt1 | contig 13075 bp, 9 predicted proteins | sample MGYA00520617_ERZ1034361 | MGnify/ENA primary metagenome ERZ1034361 (study PRJEB33736, sample SAMEA104284507) | Azolla filiculoides | biome: Urban; feature: Water surface; material: Ditch water | place: Netherlands | collected 2015-10-28 | depth 0-0.1 m ... | reverse complement strand
AACGGCACAGGCTTTAATTCCTTTAAATAAAGTTCGAAATAGAGCGGGTTTGCCAAATGTTGCATTGGGATTAAGTAAAGAAGCATTTAGAGATGTTGTTTTAAAAGAACGAAGAGTTGAACTTGCTTTTGAAGGGCAAAGATGGTTTGATCTTATCAGAGTAGATAATGGTCAATACGCACTTGATTTTCTTCATTCGATTGGTAAAACAAATGCATCATCAAAACATTTATTATTCCCGATTCCTCAAATAGAAAGAGATAGAAATCCAAAATTAACTCAAAATCCAGGGTATTAAAAAATTAATTATGAAAAACTATTTTATAAAAACAATTACTATTCTTTGTGTTTCATTTATGGCACTAATGAATACATCCTGTGAAGATTTATTAAGTGATCCAATCCTTAATAACAATGATGAATTGAAACTTACAGTTTCTAGTTCAGAAGTCATTCTGGACGAGCGTAAACCAAATGAAAATCTGACTTTTAATTGGACAACAGGTACCAATAAAGGCACAAGTGCCTCAATTACTTATGTGCTTCAAATTGATAAGGAAGGAAACAATTTTGCGAATCCTTTGGAATATGAAATGGGAACAAATAAATTCTTGTTTTCACTCAATTGGGGTTCGCTAAATTATATTTTGTTAAACACTTTTGGGGTTCAACCAGGGATTGCACAAAAATTCGAAGCAAGAATAACCGCTACGGTAGCCAGTGCAAGTATAGAAGCTCAGGTTTCAACAGTTTCTTTCACGATTACTCCTTATTTGCCAGTTTCAAAAGAGTTGTATATTATAGGTAGCGCGACTTCGGTAGGATGGGATATTTCTAAGGCCTTGCCTTTAACACTATCAACTACAACACCAGGAGTATTTGTTTATCAAGGGCAATTAAATACCGGTACTTTCAAATTACCTATTAATAGAGATGGTTGTTTTTGTCAAGATTTTTACACTAAAGACCCAACAGATGCTGCCAAAATGGTTCATAATATTGGAGGAAGCGGTCAGGATTTGCAATGGCAAATTACTCAGGCTGGACAGTACAAAATAACAGCAGATTTATTGAATTTGACCATTAAAATAGAATCAATTTTAGGGCCTCCATTTTCTGAAATTTATATAGTGGGTGATGCGTCGCCAAGTGGTTGGGATATCAATAATCCAAAAGCATTTACTCAGAGTAAAACAAATCCATTTATTTTCACTTATGAAGCCAACTTAACCCAAGGAAGTTTTAAAATTCTTGCAGGTTCAAAAGGAAATTGGTGTGGAGAATGGTATAGACCATTAGTAGACGGTCAGGCTTTATCATCAACAAATGTAGCTCAAAATTCGGGATGCACAGTAGACAACAAATGGTCAATTGGATCGGGAGATGTGGGTAGGTATTTAATAACATTGAATACCCAAAATAATACAATTAGTATAAAAAAAGTCAGCTTATATATCATAGGCGATGGAGGGCCAAACGGATGGAATATAGTGAGTCCAACCGCAATGACTTACACTAATGGTGCTTTTGTATTTAATGGTGCATTAGGTAGCAGCAATGCAACTGGAGAATTTAAAATTTCAAAATTTAAAGGAGATTGGTGTGATGGAGATTGGGTAAATCCCGCGACAGCAAATCAATCTTTATCTAATGTAAATTATATAACAACGAATGGTTGCAATGGTCCAGACAATAAATGGAAACTTAAAACTGGAGAAGCAGGTAACTACCAAATTTCTATTAATTTGGATACTAACACAATGACCATTGTTCGCCAATAAAATAACTATAGACCGAGTAATTGTAAACACAATGGTCTATTTAAACTTCATATTATGAAAAATAAAATTTTAATTATGCTTAATTATATAATACTAGCACTCCTTTTTATCAATTGTGATGCTAAAAATGATGATTTTAACTATGTACCCGAAGAAGGTACTACAACCACACAAGTACTAATTAAAACCGATAAGTCAAAATACTTGCCTAATGAAGTTGTTGTTTTTTCAGTTGACAAAGTAGTTGCCAATAGTAAAATTAGATATAAATATCTAAATACTATATTGTTAGAGCAACCCTTAACAAATACAAGTTGGACTTGGACTCCTCCCTCTACAGATTATAGAGGATATATGGTAGAAGTGTATACTACCACAAATGAATTGGAAACCATCATTGGTACTACTGCCTTGGATGTTTCCTCTGATTGGATTAAATTTCCTAGATATGGTTTTTTATCCCAATTTGGCACAATGACCGATTCACAGATTGCGACAACATTGGATAACTTAAAAGACCATCATATCAATTCGTTGCAATTTTATGATTGGGGAAATAAACACCACTCACCTTTAAAAATGAATGGGAGTTCTCCAGCTGATACCTGGCTTGATATTTCTGGAAGAACAATGACTTTTAATACCGTAAAAAAATACATAGACAAAGCACATAGTATCAATATAGCTTCAATGAGTTATAATTTACTTTACGGAGTTTGGAGTGATTATAGTTCAGACGGTGTTTCGAATCAGTGGTTTTTATATAATGACCAAAATCATAATACTATCAATAAACACGACTTGCCGGATTCTTGGCAAAGTGATATTTTGATAACCAATCCCAGAAATACAGCTTGGCAAACCTACCTATTTGATAAAACCAATTTGATATACAATAATTTGAATTTCGATGGTTGGCATCTGGATCAGTTGGGAGATAGAGGTAAAGTATATGATTACAATGGTAATTTGGTTCCTTTGAATGAAAGTTTCACCCCGTTTCTTCAAAACCTTAAATTGAAATTTCCTAACAAAAAAAATATGTTGAATGCGGTAGCTCAATACGGACAGTCCAATATTCTTAGCGCACCAGTTGATGTAGCTTATACAGAAATTTGGGATCCACGTGATGGATATAAAGATTTGGCTGAAATCATACAAGAAAATAATACTCTTTCTGGCAATAAATTAAACACTGTTTTGGCGGCTTATATGAATTACGATAAAGCCAATAGTCCTGGGTTTTTTAATACACCAGGAGTCTTGTTGACTGATGCCGTTATTTTTGCTTTCGGAGGTTCTCATTTAGAATTAGGAGAACATATGTTGGCCAAAGAATATTTTCCAAATAATAATTTACAAATTGATGGAGAATTGAAAAAATCACTTTTTGAATATTATGATTTTTTAGTGGGATATCAAAATTTATTACGTGATGGAGGGAATTTCAATACACCAAATCTATTTTCTGGAGATGGCAAAGTAAATTTAAAAAGCTGGCCTCCTGCATATTCAAATATCGCTGTTGTCGGAAAAAAAGTTCAGAACAAGCAAATTATTCATCTTATTAATTTTTCAAATGCCAATAGTTTAAATTGGAGAGACACTAATGGTGAGCAAGCAAAGCCCTCAATAAAAACAAATTTTATTTTGAATCTTCAAAATAGCCAAACGGTTACGAAAGTTTGGTATGCATCACCCGATTTAAATGGTGGTGCTTCCAAAGAATTGTCTTTCAGTCAAGTTGGAGGGAATCTAGTATTCAAAATTCCATCCCTTCACTATTGGGGAATGGTTGTAGTAGAATACTAATACTAATGTCAATGAATGATTTGCGATAGAAAGTTCTATTGTTTTTCAAATTTTTAACTAGAATATTTAACACATTAATACAAATGAAACAGTACTTATTTATATTTATTGGATGCCTGTTATTTTTAAATCTTGCAAGCGCTCAGGAGCTAAAATCACCGAATGAAAAACTAACTATGGTTTTTTCATTGCAACCCGACGGTACACCATTTTATAGTTTAAATTACAAGGATAAAGTTGTCATCAAACCTAGTAAACTGGGGCATGAATTAAGAAATGATGCTAAATCATTATTGAATGATTTTACAGTTGTAGATACAAAGACCAGTACATTTGACGAAACATGGAAACCTGTTTGGGGAGAAGTTGCTTCAATTCGTAATCACTATAATGAATTAGCAGTCACTTTAAATCAAAAAGGAACCGATAGACAAATGATAATTCGTTTCCGTTTGTTTGATGACGGGCTAGGTTTTCGTTACGAATTTCCTCAACAAAAAAATCTGGTTTATTTTACCATTAAAGAAGAACGCACTCAATTTGCAATGGCAGGTGACCATACTGCTTATTGGATTCCTGGTGATTATGATACTCAAGAATACAATTATACCACTTCAAAACTTTCTGAAATCAGAGGTTTAATGGATAAAGCCTATCAAAAAGGTAATGCATCTCAAACTTCGTTCTCTCCAACTGGCGTACAAACTTCTTTAATGATGAAAAGTGCTGATGGGTTGTATATCAATCTGCATGAAGCAGCCTTAATTAATTATTCTTGTATGCACCTCAATCTAAATGACAAAAATTTTGTTTTCGAATCCTGGTTAACTCCTGATTCACATGGAGATAAAGGCAAAATGCAAGCGCCTTGTAATACGCCATGGCGAACTATTATTGTAAGTGATGACGCACGTACTATTTTAGCTTCGAAAATGACTTATAATCTGAACGAACCAAGTAAAATTGAAGATACTTCATGGATTAAACCGACAAAATATGTGGGTGTTTGGTGGGAAATGATTTCAGGAAAAAGCAGCTGGTCTTACACTGATGAATTCCCTGCGGTACAATTGGGTGTTACCGATTTTTCTAAAGCGAAACCTAATGGTAAACATGGTGCAACTACTGCTAATGTAAAAAGGTATATCGATTTTGCAGCTAAAAACGGTTTTGATGCCGTGTTGGTAGAAGGCTGGAACACAGGTTGGGAAGATTGGATTGGTCATGAAAAAGATTATGTTTTTGATTTCGTTACACCATATCCTGATTTTGACCTAAAAGGATTAAATGAATATGCGCATTCTAAAGGGGTAAAACTCATTATGCACCACGAAACTTCGGGAGCTATCCGTAATTATGAACGCCACATGGATGCTGCTTACAAATTAATGAAACAATACGGATATGATGCCGTGAAAAGCGGATATGTAGGCAATATTCTTCCAATTGGTGAAACACATTACAGTCAATGGACTAATAATCATTATCAATATGCTATAGAAAAAGCAGCAGATTATCAAATTATGGTAAATGCCCACGAAGCAGTGCGTCCAACAGGAATTGCACGTACTTATCCGAATCTTATCGGAAATGAAGCTGCCCGTGGCACCGAATATCAGGCTTTTGGAGGTGAACGAAATCATCCAAACCATGTTACCATATTGCCTTTTACCAGATTAATAGGTGGTCCGATGGATTACACTCCAGGAATTTTTCAAATGGACGTTACAAATGGTTCACACGTAAACGCTACCATTGCAAACCAGTTGGCACTTTATGTTACAATGTACAGTCCGTTGCAGATGGCGGCAGATTTTCCTGAAAATTATGAACGTTTTGCAGATGCTTTCCAATTTATCAAAGATGTAGCGATTGATTGGGATGATAGTAAATATCTGGAAGCTGAACCGGGACAATATGTTACAGTTGCAAGAAAAGCCAAAGGAACTAATAATTGGTTTTTAGGAAATGTAAATGGAGAAACACCACGTACTTCAAACATTGATTTCAGCTTCCTTGAAAAAGGTAAAAAATACACAGCCACTATTTATGCTGATGCCAAAGATGCACATTATAAAACGAACCCACAGGCCTATAACATTCGTAAGATAACGGTAAGCCATAAATCAAAATTATCACAATTTTCTGTGCCTGGTGGAGGATATGCAATCAGTATTATTGAAATTAAATAATTTGACTATTTATAAACTTAATCCAAGAAACAATTATGAGATAAAAGAAAGCCGAAAATCAAAGTAAAAAAGATTCCCAAGCCGCAAAACCGAGAATCTTTAAGTAGTACCAAACCGAAAGAAACCATACAAAAAGATTTGTATGAATCTCTCTATTTTCAATCCAAAAATACTAAAATTATGTTTAAAAAATTATGTTTTTTTTTATTATTGGCTAATTCATTATTTAGTTTTGCCCAGCCTTCTGATCTATATATGGTTGGAGATGCTACTCCTATCGGATGGCATATAGAAAATGCACTAATAATGGATCACGGCACTAACCCTGGAGTATTTGAATATACAGGTCCATTATTTCCTGGTGAATTTAAATTGGCAGTAAGCCAAAATTCTTGTTGGTGTCAAGATTTTTATGTCAGAGACGCCAGTGATGCTACAAAGATGGTGCTTAATGGTGCCGATAACAAGTGGGCAATCACAACCTTGGCGCAATATCATATAATTGTTAATACTGTTGCTTTAACAATTGATATCCAACAAGTAAGCGCAACTCCAATTTATACAAAATTTTGGATGATTGGCAGTGCCACTGCAGCAGGATGGTCAATGGATGGTGCCATATCCCAACCATTTATTCAAAACTCCTCAAATCCAGCAGAATTTGTTTATGAAGGAAGCCTGGTAGCGGGAGATTTTAAAGTTTTTGCAGGAGCGTTTAATAATTTTTGTGGTACTTTTTATAATCCAATGCAGAATGGACAGCCTTTTACAGATAGTTCAGCTCAGCTAGTCACTAATTGTTCAGCTGATTTGAAATGGACTGTTACAACGCCAGGTACTCATAGAATCACGGTAAATACGACCAACTCGACGGTTACAATTTTAGATGCTGCCGGAATTCTATCTGTTTCTAAAAATTACATTTCAAATTTTAGTGTTTATCCTAATCCTGCTAAAGTTGGATGGAATTTTAGTTCTTCGAATGAAATAATTGACAGTATTGAGATTCTGGATATTTCAGGAAAAAGAATCCGCTCCGCATCACCTAAAAGTAACAATGCAACTATAGATGCTTCTGGTTTATCCAATGGAATTTATTTTGCTAAAGTTGACACCGGAAAAGAGACAAATACAATAAAATTAATTAAAGAATAGATTCAATAAAATGCTTAAATCCCTTAGTTTTTAACGCTAAGGGATTTTTTTTGAGAATTAAAAATTGCGGAGTAGTCTGCCTGGTGATTGATTTGACGATTAATTTAATTTTCTAGAACATTTTTTTTTACAGTTAATTTTATTTATTAAAAAATAATTACAATAAACCTATTTAATAATGAATTCAGAAAATTCACAAACCAAATGGGGGCAATTAATTCCCCTAGTTACCGTGTTCTTCTTTTGGGGTTTTGTTTCTGCAAGCAATGACATTTTAATACCCGTATTCAAAAAAGCATTTGATTTAACCCAAGGTCAAAGCCAGTTTGTATCTATTGCTTTCTACATTTCATATACTGTAGGTTCCTTATTATATATAGGAATTTCATTATTGATAAAACAAGATTTAGTCAATAAAATTGGGTATAAGAACGGATTAGCTTTAGGATTAGTAATTTCAGCTTTGGGAACTTTATTGTTTTATCCTGCAGCAAATACTGGTTCTTATCCATTAATGCTTGCTGGTTTATTTACTGTTGGTTTGGGGTTTTCTTTACAGCAAACAGTTGCTAATCCATTAGCTATTGCTTTGGGGCCAATTAAAACAGGCTCACAACGATTAACTTTAGCCGGTGGAATAAACAATTTCGGAACTACTATTGGACCTTTAATTGTGAGTTTTGCCATCTTTGGAGCAACTGCTTCTGGTAGCACTGATATGAGTATTGAGAGTGTAAAAATTCCTTATTTGATCTTGGGTTTAGCGTTTCTACTTGTCGCTGTTTTGTTGAAATTTTCATCTTTACCAGAACACCCTGAAACGATAGAAGAGTCTTTAGAAGAGGCAACTTCTTCAAAAAAATCTGCTTTGCAATACCCACAATTGGTTATGGGAATGATTGCCATTTTTCTCTATGTAGGTGTTGAAGTATCTACAGCTAGTAATTTACCAGCTTATATGGAAAGTAAATTAGGTTTTGCCATTGGAGAAATTGCCCCATATATTTCATTGTATTGGGCCAGTTTAATGATTGGCCGTTGGACAGGAGCAGTTGAAGCTTTTACCGATAATATGACTATTCAAAAAGTACTTCGGTTCTTGGCACCCTACTTGGCGTTTGGAGTATTCCTGCTCGTTAATGCAATTGCGAAACACGATTTGACACCGTTCTACATTTACGGATTAATTATTTTGGTATTAATTGCTGCCGATATGGCTAGTAAAGGAAATCCTGCCAGAATGTTGCTCCTATTTTCTGCTTGTGGTATTGTATCATTATTTACAGGAATGGCAACTGCTGGAATGGTAAGCGTTTATGCTTTTACAAGTGTCGGTTTATTTTGCAGCACACTTTGGCCGTGTATTTTTACTTTGGCCGTTAGTGGATTAGGAAAGCACACCAGTCAAGGGAGTAGTTTCTTGATTATGATGATTTGTGGTGGTGGAATTATCAGTTGGGTACAAGGATTTGTTTCGGATAGTATTGGTATTCAAAATAGTTATTTTGTTGGCGTTATTTGTTTGACTTATTTAGCATTTTTTGCTTGGAAAGTAAGCAGAATTTTAAAATCCCAGGGGATTAGTTTTGAAGAAAAAATCAGTGGAGGACATTGATTTTCTTAATAAGAGAACTTTAAAAAATAAATTAACTAATTGCTAAAAACGGCAACTTGTTAAACAAATTTTTTTAGATGTTTTTCGGAAGTATTCTTCTTCAAATTGGATTATAATCTAGTTTAAATTTATTTTTTTCTAATTATTTTTTTATTTGAAGTGGATTAGGATCAGATTTATTTTAATGTAATTAAAAATTTAATTTTGATAAATTTCGGACACTATATGTTGTAAATGTAATCAGAAGTTGCAATCGAATAAGAAATCTTTCTTACATCGCGAATAGAAAAAAATGTTTTCGTTAAGATAAAAGGAGAGTAGTGAAATGAAGCAAACAAAAATTGATGCTAGGAATACTTGGACTAAACGAAAGTTTTTGTGCAGCTGAATGAGATAATGGTTTATTAATGATGTCCCAATTAATTCTTAATTACATTACCAATCGTTGCAAGATAAACCTCAAATTATGGGGTTTATCTTGCGTCAAAAAGTAATGTTTTTTTATCATTTAGAATATGAGATATGCTTTAATCACATTTTTGTTATATTGGATATAGTACATTTTGCAATTTATTATACGCTTCTTTGTGTTTATGAGGAGGCATTTTTTCAAGATTTATCATTTTCCAAAGTACCGAAGGAAGATTAGCAATTACTATACTATTTTCCATTTCTAGTAAACCCCAATTAGGAGTTTTGTTTTTGAAAGACAAAAGAAATTTCTTTTCATTGTCTGTCATTTGTGAATTGATTTGATGAATTAGATTTTCTCTAGCTTCTTCCAATTGTTCTAAAGGTACATCAACTTCAGCCATTTGTTTGAACTCGGTTTCGTAGATTTCGCTAATATCTTTTCGATTGGGAGCCAACAGTTCTGATATTGGTCGTTGATGACTTATTAGAAATATTAAGAATGTTTTTCGTAAATTATCCGTTATACCTTCGTTTTCGAGGAGAAATTTTACATCAAATAAATCTCTTGGATGTTGTCTGTCTAAAGCAGCACATAATTTACCAGCATATAAATCTGGAAGCGATGCTACTTGCATTTCTACATATCCAAATTCTCTTTCCACTTCTTCAACAACTTCCATTCTAACTTCTGAAAAAACTGTTCCTCTGATTACTGGCGATAATTCTACTTTGATGCGAATTTCATCTTGACTTACAATTAAGCGTAGTGCATCGCTTTGGTCGTGTATATTTTGTACTTTGGTTCCAGGTATTTTTTGCTGTATCAATTTGCTTATTCTAGACAAAGCTTCTCTAATATTTAGTAATGCTGTATCTCGATCATCCATCGGAATGTATAGTAAATCAATATCAACAGAAAGTCGAGGCAATGCTCTATAAAACAAATTGATTGCAGTACCTCCTTTTAATGCAAAACATTTTTCGGTGTCTATTAAAGGTAAAACCCTAACTAAAAGTTGTACTTGTCTACGATATATATTGTTTGCGTCTAAAGCCATTCTGGAACCGTTATTTTATATTTAGTATCTAATTTTCCGCCTTTTATGAGCATTCTGTTTCCAGAACCCAATGTTATACTTTCTCGATTTATTTTACCCAACCAAACATAATTTTGGCGATCTGCAAACCAAAAGAAAAGTCGTTTTACTTTTATATTTTGACAGCATTCCAGCACTTTTTGGAGATTTCTAGGCGACAATGTTGTTAGCCCTTGCATTAATTGATCTGCGTGTTCAAAAGTTGTTTTTTGTGGTACGTCCAACAATACTTCGAGATAGGCTCTTTCTGGTGTGGATAGTATTAATTTTCTATTGTCATTATCCCAATCCCTTTCTGATGTAAAAGGAGGTAATTGTTTGTTTTCTTTATTTTCGACAAATAAACTATTGGTAGTATGTCTAACAAATTTTATATTTAAATCTAAATTAGTAACCCATTCTGGTAATAGATCATTTCCGAATAAATGCACTATTTTATTTTCCGAAAGAGATAAGTAATGTGATAATCCCTGCATTTCAAGTGCTGTTAAACCACCTACAACCAAATCTAATTTCAATATTGACTGCAACGAAAAAACCACCGATTGCCAAGTGATTTTACTGACATTTCTAACATAAACCCCTTTATTTATAGATTCTAGTTGATTGCTTTTTACCAAATTATCTATTGCGTGACGGGTTAAATTATTTCCCATAAGCCACTTATGAGTGGTTACTAAACCCTCGGGCATTATTTCGTATAACTCTTTTCGTCTTATTACATTTACAGCCATAATTTAAAAGTTTAGCTTATTGCGGTGTTAATCGCCGTTATACAAAGATAATGTAAATTATTTTATTTATGTAAATAAATTTTAACGGCGATTATCGCCGTTGTTTTTAATAAATTTAAATTTTATGATTGTGGTGTGTTTATTACAGATATATAGTACTACTAATGCGTTATTTTATGATTTTCAATTGTATAGCTATATCCTTTTTGAACTTTATCATTGGTAAATCAGATTCGGGCGGGAGCGGGGGGATAGATTACTACTTATTTTGGTTTTCTAAATATTGGACTTGTTGTACTAGATTATTGGAATGGGCACGGATTAGAAATCCGCGCGATCGGGTGTTTTGTAGATTTTAAATTAAAATCGAGGGTAATTTCCCTTTAAAATTGTAATTGTAAATAAATTTTGTATATTTGCGAGGGTAAATCCTTTTGAAATGAAAAATACTAATATTGATTCTATATTGAAATCTATCTTTAATGAGGAGCTAAATTTTGATGTTAGAGGGGTTTTTGAGGAAAAACTTCTAGAATATAACATTAGTAAAACAAAAGCTCTGAAGCTATTAAATATCGACAAAGATGTTTTCGAGGAAATTATTAATGGAACTGCCAAACAACCAAATTTGATTCATGTTGTAAAAATTGCAGAATTTTTGAATGTAAATGTAGATGAATTTATCAAGATAGTACTGAAAAATCAGAGTTCAGAAAATATTGTATCTATTGAAAGCGCAAGAAAGACAACATTTTTATTAAAAAATTTCGACGTTAAGACTTTAACCAAATTGGGGTTTTTTGATAAAGATGATAGTACAGATTTGTTGGTGCAAAAAGTTCTTTTGTTTTTTGGATACTCATCAATCAAAGAATATGAAGAGCAATTGGATGCACCATTATATAGTCGAGTAAAAAGGAATTTTTCAGATAAAATGAAAGACTTCTGGATTAAATCTGCATTTCAAACTTTTAAGGTTATTAATAACCCAAATTCTTATAGCCGTGAAAAACTTAAGGATTTAATAGTGAAAATTAAACCTTATTCACAAGATGTAAATAATGGTTTAGTGACTGTGTGTAAAGCACTTTATAATAATGGTGTTACTGTAATTTTGCAGAATTATTTATCCACTACCCAAGTGCGTGGAGCAACATTTGTCATTAATGGAAAGCCTTGTATTGTAATTACAGATTTTAATAAAATGTATTCCACGTTATGGTTTACATTACTTCACGAATTACATCATGTATTATTTGACTTTGATTTAATTGAAACAAATAGTTTTCATTTGACAGGTGATGATGATTTATTTCTAATTGAAGAAAAAGCAGATTCCTTTGGTCGCGATTTCTTTTTTTCTGAGGAGAAATTTCATTTTATAAAAACATATATAAATTCGCCTTTTATGGTAAATAAATTTGCTAAAGAAAATGAAATTCACCCGTCGATTATATATTCATTTTTTACGTGGTACCAGAAAAAATTATATGGAAAAAATTATCATGCAGCATTTAAAGAATTCTATCCAGATTACAATGAAGCAATTAAAGGTTTAAATCCTGTAGTTTGGAATGAAACAAGTATTATAGAAGCAAGTCAAAAAATTAAATTAATCCTAGAAATTAAATAATAATGGCAAATAATAAAAATACGAAAAAAGAACAGGAGCTATCTGCTTCAGATTTGGAAAGATTAGAATTGTTGCAAAGAGCTAACGAAAAAGTAGGACAGCAATTATCGTTTAATTCGGAAACCTGTAATCTTGAAGAAATTGATGAAATACGAGAAATAATTGGAAAACAATTTGATAATCCTGAAGAGAAGTATAATTTATATTATAATGGTATTCGAAGATTATTAATGAACTTCCTGCCTAAAGGAAAAGATTACAAAGAAATTAGATATATAATTTATGACGAAAAAAATATATTTTTAAATTTAGGTAAACGTAAATCTGACCATAATGGAATCAGAAAATCTGATGGCAGAATGACTTATCAACCCATTATGAATGAAATATTGGATTTAATTGTTGAATGGGTTGGAAATTCACAAAATCCATTTGTTTTGTATAAGTCGTTTTACGAACTAAATGAAAAGCATGGATATAGACACGAAGAGTATGACAAGTCTGTAAAATCCGTAGCTCAAGCGATGTTGAAATTAAGCGATAAGTAATTTTCGGTTTTTTTGGTGGAATTTATATGATGGTTTACTTACCATTATTACTTATTAAATAGTGGTCTTGATTTTCGTTGAATATTGGAAAATG
>ERZ1034361.1371-NODE-1371-length-13083-cov-2.836614_pt1 | contig 13083 bp, 8 predicted proteins | sample MGYA00520617_ERZ1034361 | MGnify/ENA primary metagenome ERZ1034361 (study PRJEB33736, sample SAMEA104284507) | Azolla filiculoides | biome: Urban; feature: Water surface; material: Ditch water | place: Netherlands | collected 2015-10-28 | depth 0-0.1 m ... | reverse complement strand
CTCTTATATTCTTTATCTCCAGGATGACTTGCCATAAGCCAAATGTCTCCTGTTCGTTTTTCATTATGGAGTCCCATTCGATAGAATCGTACCGTGAAAGTGGTGTCATTTATTTTTTCGACCGGGCCACAAATACGACTTATTGTTAGTTCTGATTTGGTATGATCGTCAATCGATTTGGTTCTCAAAGTATCCGTGAAAATGGTTTTTAGATGAAAGGTAAGTCCATCCGCTTCGGGAGAGAACTTGCCTATAATGCGTGCATGTAGTTTTGGATTAAAAGGAAGTAAAGTCCCATTTTGGATAAAGCCAAGGTATTGTTCTTTTTTGCCGCGAACTTTGGCGTAAAAGTTTTCGGTTGCGTTAGCCATTTCTTTGTCAAAATACCAGAAAGCATCTTTCCTGTCTCCTTTGTACTGATTATGGGAAGCGGCAGGATAGTCGGGTTTTGTGTCTTTTTTCCATCTTTCTTTGAGCCAACCTTTTCTTGGATTTATGGGTTTTAATAAAACAGGTTTGTCAAGGGCTGTTACTGATGGCAAACGATATTGCACCGCTTTTTTGATGAATAAATTGAGATAATCTATTAGTTCATCCGAAATATCAAAATGACCGTGTCCGGCATCGCATAAAAAAGAGACTGGTGTATCTGGAAAACGTTGCTGAAAATCGAGAGCAGGTTGTACTCGTGTTTCCAGCCATTCGTATTCGCCTTCGACCATTAATCCGGGTACTCCGTCAATGTTTCGTTTACCCCAATCCATATTTGGACGTCCAAAACCAGTGAGGTTTGTTAAGGGAGCATCTCCATGGATGGATAGAACAGCCAATGTTCTTGATGGATTCCAGGCTGCAAAATTCCAAGGATACGTGGCATAGGCTGAATGTCCTATTGGAATAGCGGGTGTAAATTTAAGCTCGGAATATCCTGATTCTTCTGCCAAAGCATTCATTATAGTTTCAAATTGCTCGCCGGCACCTTTGTTGAAGTCAAACAACATGTCGAATCCTGGAGAAACCCAAACTATGGCGATGTCCAGTTTAGCCATTTCTTTGCGAAATTTAGGATTCTCAAAAATGGTTTCTTCCGTCATATTGTGCTGGCCAATTACTACCGCACGAACTTGTTTGCAATTTTCAGGAATCCACAAAAAGGCACGTGGATGTTCGCCAGTTTCGTTCGAAACAACGCTTGAAACGGGAACCGACCACTGCCATTGGGCAGTTTGCGCAAGAAGACTTGAAACAGAGAATAAGGTGATGAAAATGGAAAAGACTAAGCGTTTCATTGTTTCTATTTAATTTTTTTAATTTGAATTAAATTTAGACAAATCCCAGTTTTCGTACCAATGCAATACCATTTTGTCGCCTTCAAATTCAATTGGCAACCAAACATATCGACCGTCAATGGCGTTGTCGGGTCTCCATCGATCCCCCATAAAAATAAAGGCGTCTTTTTTTCCGGCAACAGGCAAAATATAAGTGCTTTGCGAATGATAGCTAGTTTCCAAATCGGCATCTACAAAGGGGTTTCCTGTTTCTGTCCACGGTCCCCAAATCGATGGAGCAACCGCAGCTCTACCTGGATTAGGTAGCCATCCTGTTGTTCCGCTCATAATTATGTAATACAATCCGTTATGCTTAAAAATGGCAGGGGCTTCCATAAATAGCCCAGCAAAAGCGCGAACATACCGTCCGTTGTGGGTAGTGTAATCATCGGATAATTGTGCAATTTGTAGTGTGGCATTATATTCGGATGCATAAATATGATACGCTTTTCCGTCATCGTCAACGAACAGGGTCATGTCTCTTTCCATCTGGCCTTCATCGAAAAATTTTCCCAAAATATTCAATGTGTCGATATTGCCGGGGAAACCGCCTCCAGGAAAATAAGTTTTCTTTACATAATCGGAAACAGGTTGTTTATGAATGGGCAATACATTTATGGGCCAATGTCCCGGATTGCTTCTCACGCTCCCAATAAATTTAAAAGGTCCCGTTGGTTTTGCGGACACGGCAACACCGCTATGCGCATATTTATACCCTTTGCCTTTTTTTTCGATATGAAACCACATCACGTATTTTTTGGTTTTGGCGTTGTAAATCACTTTTGGACGTTCAAGAGTACATCCTTTTTGAATGTCACTGGCTGTGTCGTTCACTACGGATAAAGAAATTCCTTCGTCTTTCCAATTGTACAAATCTTTTGACGAATAACAATGAACACCCACATGGGCTGCATTTCCTGCTTTGCCTTCAATTTTATGTTCACCGTACCAATAATAGGTTCCTTTTTGATAAAGAATTCCACCCCCATGGGCATTGATATGAATTCCGTTATTGTCTTTCCAAATTTCGCCGGGTTGAAATGAGCTGTATTTTATTGATTGGGCAAAAATAGAATTTACTCCAAAAAGAAGAATGGTCAAGATGTTGAAAACTAGATTTTTATTTGTTGTATTCATTTTAATTAGGACTGTATCCAGCATTAGAAACGAAACGGTTTGATTAATTAATTGTAGCTGTCTGATTGTTCAGTTTTAATTTATTTTATTTCCGAAAGATAGTAGTCTGTTTTGACCTTAATTAGGACTAATGATTGGTCTGAATTAAAATCACAATCTTTTGGAATTAACTTAATATTAAATAATTCCGTTAAATTTCAAAATTAGATATAAATAAAAAGAATAGCATTCTGAACTGTTTGTTAAATATCAATGATTTTTTTAAAATATGGTTTTCCAATATATTAAGATGCAATTTACTCAGATATTTTTTTTGAAGAATTACGTTTTATAAGAACAGGTTTCAATATTATCGTTTCGGCCACAATGGTGCCGGGTTTGTTATTTATTTGTGCCAGCAATAAATTTGCGGCTATTTTTCCCATTTCAAAACCAGGTTGGTCTATGGTCGTTAATGAAGGTTCAATTACGGAAGAAATAGGTTCGTTACTAAACCCAACAATGGCGATATCTTCAGGAATTTTGATGCCTTTTCCTTTTAAATATTGAAGGGCACTAATGGCTGCAGTATCATTGGAAGAAAAAATCCCGTCAATAGGTATTGTTTGTGAAAGTAATTTTTTGGCACTTTCAATACCGTCTATTTCCATTAGTTTTGAAGGTATAACCAAGTTGGAGTCCAATTTGATATTATGTTTTTCTAAAGCAGATTTGTAACCCTTAAATCTATTTTTATAAATTTCTAATTCTTGTGGACCGGAAAAATGAGCTATTTTTTTGCATCCCTGCAATATAAGATGCTCCGTTGCATCAAATCCTCCTTGAAAATCATCAATAACCACATTGCTATTGCCCGGAATATCACAATGCCTATCGAAAAATACCAAGGGTGTTCCGTTTTTCTTGAAAATTTGTAAATAATCACTATCAGTAGTTTCCATTGAAACAGAGATTAGAACGCCATCGACCCTGTTTGCTAAAAGTGTATTGGCTATCTTTTGTTCTCTGTTTAATTGTTCTAATGATTGACAAATGATAACATTATAACCCGCTTCATAGGCTGTTTCTTCAATACCTGCAATGGCAGATGAAAAGAAATGACGCGATATTCGGGGAACAATCACGCCGATTGTGTTGGTCTTGTTATTGCGTAAACTGGATGCCAATAGATTTCTTTGATAACCCATCTCGTTGGCTTTTTCAAGTATCCTGTCTTTTGTTTTTTGTTTAACTCTTGGGTTGTTACTCAAGGCTCTCGAGACTGTAGAACTGTCTATGTTTAATTCTTTGGCAATATCGTGAATCGTAACTTTACCATTTTCCATTAAATAGTTGTATTTGGATTAGTTCTATTTTTATTATAAACCTTAGTTGTTTTTTGAACCAAATTATTAACTAACCAGTTTTTTTAATTGTGCATTTTTTCTTGATTGACAAATTTAAATATTTAATTCGTTATAAGTTATAAATTCATTTTCTCATTCGATAATGTTAACTGTTTTAGTTTTCCTTCAAAAGTACACAATAATTAAAAATAAAAATACAATCGATTGGATTTTTAAAAAATAATAGTACTTTTGTCAAAAATAATCAGTTTTGTATTGAAGCTGAAACAATTAATACCTAGATAAATATATAGTTATGTCTAATAATTTTAAAGTTCGATATGCTTCTAGCCCGCAAGCAGTAAAGCAATATGATACCAAACAATTAAGATCCGAATTCTTGATTGACAATCTTATGCAAGAGGGGGTAATTACCTTTACTTATTCGCATTATGATAGATATATAACTGGTTCGGCTGTGCCAATAACTGTACCGCTTCAACTAGAAACCATTGATGTTCTTAAAATGCCTAATTTTTTAGACAGAAGAGAAATGGGTATCATTAATGTGGGCGGAAATGGCTCTGTTGTTGTCGAAGGAACTTCTTATGATTTAGGATTCAAAGATGCTCTTTATATTGGAAGTGGAAATGCTGAAGTTATCTTTAAAAGTGACGACGCCAAAAATCCAGCCAAGTTTTATATCAATTCAGCTCCGGCACACAAAAACTACCCTACCAAAAAAGTAAGTTTGGCAGAAGCCAACAAACTACAATTGGGTACAATGGAAACGGCCAATCACCGTACCGTAAATCAAATGATAATTGGTGGAATCGTCACTACTTGCCAATTGCAGATGGGAATGACGGAATTGAAACCGGGAAGCGTTTGGAATACTATGCCGGCTCACGTTCACGATCGTAGAATGGAAGTGTATTTTTATATGGATATTCCAGAAAATCAAGCCGTTTGCCACTTTATGGGAGAGCCTCAAGAAACAAGACACATTTGGATGAATAACCACCAAGCGGTGATTTCACCACCTTGGTCCATTCATTCAGGTGCAGGAACCAGCAATTACACCTTTATTTGGGGAATGGCCGGCGAGAACTTGGACTACGGAGACATGGATATTTGTAAAATAAATGAATTAAAATAAACTTAAAAATAATAATTATGTCAATAAACTTATTTGATTTAACAGGTAAAACTGCTTTGATTACGGGAGGTGTTCACGGATTGGGAATGGCAATGGCCAAAGGACTTGGACAGGCAGGTGCCAAAATTGTTGTAAACGATATTTCACAAGAAGCTTTAGATAAAGCTGTTGCTGAATACAAATCTGTTGGACTTGATGCCTACGGATATGTATTTAATGTTTGCGACGAGAAAGCTGTTATTGCCAGCATTGCAAAAATTGAAGCAGAAGTTGGTCCTATCGATATTTTGATCAACAATGCGGGAATCATCAAAAGAACTCCTATTGTTGATATGGAAGTGGAAGATTTTACGGCGGTAATCACTGTAGATTTAATTAGTCCATTTATAGTCTCAAAAAATGTTGCCAAAGGAATGATTCAACGTGGCGGTGGGAAAATTATCAACATTTGTTCGATGATGAGCGAATTGGGAAGAGATTCTGTAAGCGCTTATGCTTCTGCAAAAGGAGGATTGAAAATGTTGACACGTAGTATGGCTACTGAATGGGCTAAATTCAATATTCAAACCAACGGGATTGGTCCGGGTTATTTTGCAACAACTCAAACAGCTCCAATCAGGGTTGACGGGCATCCATTTAATGAATTCATAATCAGCAGAACACCGGCCGCTCGTTGGGGAGAACCAGAAGATTTGCAAGGTGCTGCCATATTCTTGTCTTCAAAAGCGAGTGATTTCGTAAACGGTCACATTCTTTACGTAGATGGAGGAATTCTTGCCACTATTGGTAAACCGTCTAATGAGTAGTACTCGAACCTAAAATACGATTCAGCTATATTAGTAAAATATGTTTTTAAAAACCATCAAATTAGATTTTGGTGGTTTTTTTATTTTATAATAACCCTTTTCAATAAAATTGAGAAGGGTTATCTTAAGTGTTTTAAAGTTAAATTTTGATGGTTTTCTTGGTAATAAAATAACCATAAACGAATGCTATTCCTATAGCTCCCACGATGTAATCATTTATTGGAGCAGCTGGTGTATCCAATGGATTAGGGTCTGAAGGATCGGTAACATCAGACGGATTTTGTGCAAAAGACAATACATTAGAAAATAGGGTAACTAGAATTACTAATAGCATCTTTTTATTTTTGGTATTCAAAGTGAAATGGAATTTCATTAGTTAATTACTTTTATGGTTTCAGTTTTATTTTCTTGAGAAACTATTTTGAATAGTAGTACCCCATTTATCTGTGATGGAATTTTTAGAACAGCTATTGTCGCATTAATCCCCGATTGTTTTAAAACTAAACGACCTTGAATATTAAAAACCGAGATTTCTTTCATCATCATTCCGTTCGAGTCTACCTCAAAAGTTCCCTCTTTTTTAAGTACTCTAACATTCTTTTTTTCTAAAATATTATCCGAAATACCTAATGTTTTTGCATAAACCAATTCAAAACGAGTATCGTCCATTCCGGCTGTTGCAGTAAAAGTATAGGGTGCTATTTTTAAATCTTGGACATTACCGTTAGATTTGTCTTTAATGAACACTGGTTGACTGCCCGAAAACAAGCCGTCCGTATTTGATACCGAAATGGTATAATTTCCGTCAATGGCTGCTTTAAATCCTAACGGAACTAGATCGTCAGGACTAAATGGCAAGGCACGACCTTGAATGGTATAATCTACACCCGCTATTTTTGATGACAAAGCAGTTGTAGCATCACCAAAAGACATACCATCATAATCGCGATCAACACCGAGGGTAGCACCAGTAATATATCCAACCAATATTTGATTGAAAGCTGTTCCATTATCGTTTGTAAGGTCTAGCCATACTCGATTTCTTGCTACGGGTGGTTTGTTCCTGGTGGTAGAACTGGTCTTGAAAAATTGATTCGTGGTATTAAATGAACGCATTTCATTAGAGAAATTCACATTTCCTGCCCCAGTTGCTTTTACAATAAATCCTTGTCCTGTTTGAATAATTCCGTTTGGTATTGCAGCTCCTGCTATTGCGGCAGTTCCTCCGGTGCCAGAAACCCAGGTTGCATAATTGTTTCCAGAGTAATTTCCATTAGAGTCCATTGCAGAAGTATGTGCATAAAAATATAAAGTCCCTCCCAATGCTGGATTGTTGGCCAAAAAGGAGACTCCATCGATAGGCGAGGGATAGGGGTTTCCTACCAAGTTATATCCCAATCCATCAGTTGCCAAAGCATTTGAAATAACACCGTTGTTGGGGACTCCAGTAAATACCCCATTATATTTTAGCGTTGCGGGTAAAACCGAAGACCAATCATTTGGAGCACGAATTGCATAGCCTTTTCCAGGGGTAAAATTAGTATTGGATGACAACCCTGTAGTTGCATATTTATTTGCAGTTGTGTCATATATATAAAATCGATTAGTCAACGTATTTGTCGAAAAATTAAATAAGTTTTGCCCAGTAACTGGAGAGGACCATAAGGTATGGTCCAAACGTACTTGGGGGGCTGAATCTCTTTTTACGGTAATGGCACCTGTATTGCTAATCCCATTTATTTGAATAAGATTAGCACCATTTTCTATAATTACTGCTGTTGCATTCGAGTTATTGATTAATTCATTCAGAATAGTTATACTAGTTCCAGGACTTATGGTTAAAATCCCTGAATTGACGGTTATTTTTTTAGCGGTAAAAGGTCCAGAAGTTGCGGTGTTATAATTACCTGCTATAACCGCTTCAACAGTACTATTGGGAGTGCCATTAGACCAACTATTCCCATTCCATATTGTTTGAGAAGTACTAATATGTTCTACTTTAAAGTGATAAAAGTAAGCATCTTTTGAAGATGAAGAGTTTGCGCCTATAGTTGCGTAATCTGTAGAATTTGCAGCACTAAATGGAGTATAGCCAGACCAATCATAAGTCTTTCCGTCCAACGTAAAATTGTAAACACCACCAGTTAGGGTATTTATAGTATAAGAAAGTTGATGAATTACTGCTGAACCTCCAGTTGCATTCATGTCTGTCCAAGTTTCGCCTTGGGTTGTTGCTGTTGGAAGATAATTTCCCTGATAGGCTTGAACAACGGCACTTGGATTATCTGTACTACCAGTTTGGGCAGATGTCCACATTGCAATTCTGCCACTATCGGGATTAACCACAAATCCAATAAACTTGTTTAAACATCCAAAAGTAGTGGTGACAGTAGCGTATTTCACCGAATCTAAATTGGTTGCATATTTACCGGATAATGTTCCATAGAATCCTACTGAAATTCCGTTGCCTTTTCGAGGGAGTCCATTAACTAAATTAGTACTGGCAAGATTTCCACTAAAAGTTGTCGAAATTTTTATATCGGCTGATGACTTCACATAACCGGTATTTGTACCAGCGTGTTTAATATCCATAACCAAGGCTAAACTAGTGGCACTGCCTAATCTAACGGCAGCATCATTAAGTGTTGTTCCTGTAGTTTTGATTATTTTCACGCCATTTGTTGATGGTGATGCAGGTGGTGTAACAGAACTGTCAAGTAAGCTAGTCATATAGAGATTGCCGGGTAAGTTGCTGACAAGTGTTCGAACTAGATTACAGACATTGGCTGTTGAAGGACCTACAGTGGTGGGCTGGGTGTATGGTGCAAAAAAAACATCATTGTTGGTGCCTTCAAAATCATCTTCGATTAATACCACATTATCGGTTACTTCTTTAGAAATCGTTATGGAATTTAAATTAAAAGCCGTTGCAGTTCCAGATACAAAAATGCGCATACTTTGCACTCCACTTTGTAATGGAACACCGCTGGAAACGATAAAGTCTTTCCAATCTTGACTTCCGGTCGAGTTTGTTCCACCATAAGGAATGGTAATTTCCCCTGTTTTGTCTATTCCATCAAAGTCAAAACGAATTTTTCCGCTCGAATTGAGTGCAGCATAACGTATCTTGATATTATAGAAACCCGTTGTAGGCACTGATACAGTATAATTGAGCCATTCGCCAGGTTCCATATTGGTTACATTATATCCCAAACCGATATCTGTACAGGATTCGATATCAACACCTTCGGTTGTTCTGTATTGATTTCCTGTATTAGTTGTTCCTAAGTCGTTATAGGTTTTGCCTTGACCACCACCATTAAAATAGTCATAGTTTTCGGCTTGTATTGTCCCGGGTAATACATTCATTTGATAAGTAGGACTTCCACTAGCAAAAGTAATAGGGTCACCCGGACATAAGAAGACGCGTCGGAAAGTCAAGCCGCCAAAACCAGGATGGTCAACCTGAAAGCCTTGTTGTTCATATCCTGATTCTTGAACGGAAATTTCCTGTACCCGTTGTGTCCATTTATATTTATCTGCCGGCAGGGAAATTCTATCTTTGTAATAGGCCAATGCCAATTCGTAAAATGGTGATTCATTTCCTTTAAAGGAAACACCTCTTGTTAATCTTGTTAAATCTCCAGCGTTCCAAGGATTTATTTGCAATGATTCCCATCTGCCGGAACGACTTTTGGATTGTATAAATTCTCCGCTTGCAATTGTAGGTTCCCATGGAGACAATTGGTCGGGAAAGGTATAATTTAGTGATGTATTATAACGTAAACCATATTCCAAGGCTAGTAACGGTCGGTTGTCAAGATAGCTGTAAATATTGTCTCCTTGATTCCATGCCATCTCGCTTATTGAAAGAACCAAAGAGGCACCCAAAATGGCATGTCCCTGATCGCGGTCACTTTCTTGTGACTGGCCATTTGCGTGAAAATAATGTTGTATTTGATCGTCAAAACCATAATCAGGAGTGGTCGTTTCATAAGCAGGAGTTTTTTGGGTATATACATTATAATATATATTAGAGGTAGCATCTGGTGTTGCATTGACTCTAGCTGGTCCTGATTGATAAGGCAAATCATCTGAACGATGTCCTAATCCGGTTAAATAGCGTAGTGCCCTGTCATACATTACTCTATTGTCCATAAAAATACCCATAGCCATAATCCCTTTCCATGCAAATAATCCCTGGTTGCCATAGCGTCCAGGATCACCATTATACATATACCAATAAAAAGTAGCGTCCTCACTGGCGATTGCTGCCGTAGGCACTGTTGTTTGTGAATAACCCGGATAGACCAACATGGCTTTGAATTTGTCTATGTCGGTTTGTGCCCAGCCCGAATAAGTGTTTTTGATGATTTCTGCGCCTTCCAACATTTTCCAGATGACACGGCCGGCATCTAAGGCTTTAGTTCCTCCAGAATTAATCCGCTTGATGTTGACCCAAGCATTAAAGATTTCCACCGCTTTATCGGCATGTCGAGTGTCTCCCGTAATCGACCACATCAAGGCATTGTAGTAAGCCGCTAAACCATCGTATTTGAAACGCTCATAATCGGCAGTTGTGGCATCAATAACGGTTGTGGAGGTATTTCCTTGAACGACATAATTGTAGCTGGCATATTGGTTTTGTGACAAACTGGTAAAGGAGCTTTTCCAAGGTTCTTTGCCAGCTAATACCATATACCTCATCCTTTCCAAATCAGAACTTTTGTGTGATAATCCTGGATGTACGAAGGTTTGTCCTCCTGAAAAAAATGGCAACAAGAAGAGTAGGAATAGAATGATTTTTGTTTTCATGGGGAAGGGGAATCAATTTGATTTTGTTTTCAATCAAATAGTATTGTTATGAATATTCAATTTAAAACGATGTTTTTATATTAAGCGATACTTAATGAAGGAAACGCATAATCTTCACTTATTTTCTTTGCAGTTGAAGGTGTTTCTTTTTGAATGTTGGATATGATTTGATTGTCGAAAATTTCTTTTCTAACTAGATCGACCATTTTTATATGCTCCTGCTTGGTGTCCTGATTAAAATTTTTTACAAAAAAAGTTCCGTCTTTAAGCAGTATATTTAATTGATATCTTTTGTAGGTGTTTATCTTTGCAAACAACGGAATTAAGAGAATTGATGTAAGTAACACGATCTCTATTGGCAAGTAACTAGAAAAAATGGCAATTAGAATTAAAAACAAGGATAACAAACCTGTTTTTTTTAGGAAGCTAAATTTGAATTTTTCAATATAAATTTTGTTTAATTCAGAAAATAAAATAACATTTTCTTCTTTATTTTTTTTGATCAAAAGTAGTCCTTTATCGATTACATTAAGCGTGCCGAATTTTGTAGTACTGTAAGTAGTACTATTGGTTGCAATACTTTTCATACTGTTATGTGTTAGTTTGAATAATTATTTTATAAGGATAGATTGATCTATACAAGGTTATTGGATTTGCTTGAAAAGATGGAAAAACCCTGCCTGATTGGCAGGGTTTTAGTTTTATCACTTTTTTATAACCCGTTATTGCATTGTTTGGCAAAGGCTCTTAACCTCAAGAAAACATAGATTAGGCCTATTACAGCCAGAACCCAAACATAGCTGTCAATTGGAGCTGCTGGAGTGTCTAATGGATTTGTGTCAGCAGGGTCTCCAATATCTCCAGGAGTTTGTGCAAAAGATATTACATTTGTAAACAAGGAAGCTATGATTACTAATAGTATTTTTTTATATTTTTTCATAGTATTTAAATTGGAATTTGATATCATTAGTTAATTGCTTTTACGGTTACTATTTTATTGTCTTGAGAAATTATTTTGAATAGTAACACTCCATTTACTTGTGATGAAATTTTTAGAACAGATGTAGTTGCATTAATGTCTGATTGTTTGAAAATTAATCGACCTTGAATATCAAAAACTGAAATTTCTTTCATCATAACTCCATTAGTATTTACTTGGAAAATGCCTTGTTTTTTATGAACAGTGATTGTCGATTTATCTAAAGTGATATCAGAAACTCCAAGTGTTTTAGCATAGACCAAGCTAAAGCGAGCATCATCTGTTCCTGCAGTAGCAGTAAAGGAATAAGGTGCCGTTTTTAAACTCTGTTCTTTTCCAGTGTTTTTGTCTTTAATCAATATATCTTGACTACCACTTGAGAACAAACCATCAATTGCAGACAATGAAATGGTATAATTTCCATTAGTGGCTGCTTTAAATCCTAATGGAACCACATCGTCGGGGCTAAAAGGCAAAGCTCGCCCCTGAATAGTATAATCAACATTTGTTGTACCTTCTATTTTTGATGACAAAGCTGTAGTGGCATCACCAAAAGATTCCCCATCATAATTGCTGTCAACACCTGCAGTAGCTCCCGTAATATATCCCACTAATATTTGGTTGAATTCTGTTCCGGTTTCATCAGTTAAATTTAACCAAAGACGGTTTTTTTCCTCTATTGCCGCTTTTGTAGCTGCCGCTGTTTTGAAAAACTGCGTGTCAGCGGTATTGTTTAAACGCATTGTATTGTTAAAGACCAAATTTTGAGCTGTGTTAGCTAAAGCTTTAACGAAAAATCCTTGCCCAGGTTTAATTATTCCACTTGGAACAACTCCTCCTGTAGCAGCTGTCGATCCAGTACTATTCCAAAGTGCATAATTCGTTCCAGCTGGAAAAGTTCCATCCGGATTCATTGTTAAAGTGTGTGCATAAAAATATAAAGTACCTGCTATTTTATTCGCACCAGGAGCAACACCATTAGCAGCGACAAATAAATTTGCATCTATAGCAGAAGGATACGGATTTCCTGTTAAATGAAAACTCGCTGTTGTTGTAGCTGGCATACCGAATACATAATACCCATTATTTGGTACACCTATAAACTTACCTTCAAATGTAGTTGGCGTGGTTGTATAATTATCGGGAGCACGAACAGCATAACCTTTTGCTTTTTGAAATTGATTTGTAGAAGCATCAGCAACATACGTATTAGTTGATGCATTATAAATATAAAATCGATTCGTTAAAGTTTGTGGAGAAAAAGTTCCCAAACTAAAACTTGCATTAGTAATTGGAGATGACCATAATGTGTAATCCAAACGTTTTATTGGTGCCGAATTTCTTTTCACAGAAATCGTTCCTGTATTTGCAATTTGATTCGTTTGAATAAGATTGGCACCACTTTCTATTACTACAGCATCAACAGCTGAATTTGCATTCTGGATATTATTAGCAATCGCCAATACGCCGCCTGTCTGTACAGTTAATGTTCCAGAAGAACCAACTTCAATACTATTGGCATTAATTGTGCTTC
>ERZ1034361.1370-NODE-1370-length-13084-cov-2.892366_pt1 | contig 13084 bp, 13 predicted proteins | sample MGYA00520617_ERZ1034361 | MGnify/ENA primary metagenome ERZ1034361 (study PRJEB33736, sample SAMEA104284507) | Azolla filiculoides | biome: Urban; feature: Water surface; material: Ditch water | place: Netherlands | collected 2015-10-28 | depth 0-0.1 m ... | reverse complement strand
CACGACCGACGCCTTCCCCCGCACGCTGCGCCTGGGTGGCGTGGACTGCGTGGCCAGCTACCTGCACGAGCCCGGCGACCCGAAGGACGGCCTGACCGTGACCGTGCCGCTGTTCGTGCTGAACCAGGTCAATGAAGACCGCTGCGAATGGCTGGTGCCCGGCATGCTCAAGGACAAGATCCAGGCCCTGCTCAAGAGCCTGCCGCAGCGCCCGCGCGGGCGCTTCGTGCCGCTGCCCGACAGCGCCCGGCGCTTGGCCGAAGAGCTGGGCACGCCGGAAGGCTTTGGCACCGGCAGCCTGACGGATGCGTTGCTCAAGGTGGTGCGCGCCGCCACCAGCCTGGACGTGAAGCGTGCCGATTTCAAGCTGGACATGGTGCCGCCCCACCTGTTCATGAACTTCCGCATCGTGGACGAACACGGCCGCCAGCTGGGCCACGGGCGCAACTTGGGCGCGCTGAAGGCCGAGCTGGGCGCGCAGGCGCGCGGGGCCTTCCAGGCGCTGGCGGGGCTCAAGCTGGGTGCCGCAGCGCCCTCTGCGACGCCCAAACAGGAGAATTTGGAGTCAAAACAGGCACAGCCCAGCGTCAAACGGTCTGAGTCTGCTATCAAGTCTGACAGCAAGCCGGCGCCCGCCGCCGGCCAGCGCCACACGGCCTGGACCTTTGGCGAGCTGCCCGAGTTGATGGAAATCCGCAAGGGCGGGCAGACGCTGATCGGCTTTCCGGCGCTGATCGACGGCGGCGATGCCGTCACCATCGAGGTCTTTGACGAACCCGAAGTCGCCGCCGCCCGGCACCGCGCCGGCCTGCGCCGCCTGTTCGCGCTGCAGATCAAGGACGCGCTGAAGTACCTGGAAAAGAACATCCCCGACCTGCAAAAAATGGCCGTGGCCTACATGCAGGTCGGGCGCACGCCCGACGGTGCGGGCGGTGGCACGCTGGAGGAGCTGCGCGAGCAGATCATCGACGTGGCGCTGGACCGCGCCTTCCTGCTGGAGCCGCTGCCCGCCAGCGAGATGGACTTCAAGCGCCGCCTCGACGAAGGCCGGGGCCGTCTGACGCTGATTGCCAACGAGGTGGCGCGCCTGGCCAGCACCATCCTGATCGAATACGCTGCGGCCGTGCGCAAGATCAAGGACACCAAGAACGCACCGGACGCCACTGCCGACTGCGCCCAGCAGCTCCTGCGCCTGGTGCCCAAACGCTTTATCGCGGCGACCCCCTGGACGCAGTTGCAGCACTTTGCGCGCTACCTCAAGGCCATCATTCTGCGCCTGGACAAGCTGCGGGCCGACCCCGCCCGCGATGCCGCCAAGCTGGCCGAACTGCGCCCGCAGGAGCAGCGTTACTGGCGCCTGGTGGCCGAGCGCAAGGGCGTGGTGGATGAGCGCATGAGCGAGTTCCGCTGGCTGCTGGAGGAGTTGCGCGTGAGCTTCTTCGCACAGGAATTGCGCACCCCGCAGCCGGTCAGCGTGAAGCGGCTGGACAAGGTGTGGACGCAGCTGACGCACTGAGCGCCGGAAATTGAGAAAAAATGGCACCATCCCAGCGTGGGATGGTCATTGTTTGCTACAAAAATAGATGGGCCCGCCGGGTTGTTCTGGCCAGTGCCGTGCCGACCTACAGCCGCGCCAGGCGCTCCAGCGCCGCCTTCAACGTCTCGTCCTTCTTGGCGAAGCAGAAGCGGATGACCTTCTGGTCGAACCCGTTGCCGTAAAAGGCGGACAGGGGAATGGCTGCCACGCCAATCTCCGAGGTCAGCCACTGGCAGAACTCCGCCTCGGGCAGTTCGCGCTCGGGCACGGCCAGGCCGGAGATGTCCACGCATTGGAAATAGGTGCCTTCGCCGGGCAGCAACTTGAAGCGGGTGCTGGCCAGGCCGGCGCGGAACAGGTCCCGCTTGGCGGCGTAGAACGCGGGCAGCTCCAGGTACGGCGCCGGGTCGGCCATGTAGGCGGCCAGGCCGTATTGCATGGGGGTGTTCACGGTGAACACGTTGAACTGGTGCACCTTGCGGAACTCGGCGGTCAGCGACGCGGGCGCGCAGACGGTGCCCACCTTCCAGCCCGTGACGTGGTAGGTCTTGCCGAAGCTGGAGACGATGAAGGCGCGCGCCGCCAGGCCCGGATAACGCGCGGCGCTCAGGTGGGTGTTGGGCGCATAGACCATGTGCTCGTACACCTCGTCGCTGATCAGCAGCACGTCGGTGGGCGCCAGCAGTTCCTGCAGTTTCAGCATGTCCGCATCGCGCCAGATCGTGCCGCTGGGGTTGTGCGGGCTGTTGATCAGGATGGCGCGGGTGCGCGGGGTGATGGCTGCGGCGATCTTGTCGAAATCGGGGCGGAACGTGCCCGGCGTGAGCGGCACGGCCACCACGGTGCCGCCGGCCAGTTCGATGTTGGGCACGTAGCTGTCATAGCAGGGCTCCAGCACGATGACTTCGTCGCCTGCGCGCACCACGGCCAGGATGGCCGTGAGGATGGCCTGTGTGGCCCCGGCGGTGACGGTGATTTCGGTGGCGGGGTCGTAGTGGCGGCCGTGCAGCGCGTGCACCTTGGCCGCTACCGCTTCGCGCAGCACCGGAATGCCCGGCATCGGGGGATACTGGTTCAAGCCGCGTGTCATGGCGTCGGTGACGGCCTGCACCAGTCGGGGGTCACAGTCAAAGTCAGGAAAACCCTGGCCCAGATTGACGGCTCCTTTTTCTGCGGCCAGTGCCGACATAACGGTAAAGATGGTGGTGCCGACCTTGGGCAGTTTGGTCTGCAGCGGCGGGGTGCGTGGGGACGTGGTGTTCATGGGGGACGGTTTCAGAGTTCGTAGTCGTTCACGTGGCCGGTCATGGCCTTGGCGATCAGGTTGCGGTCCAGGCGGTCGCTGAGCAATTCGGCAAATTTGTAGACAAAGTTGCGCAGGTAAGCACCGCGTTTGAAGGCGACGCGCGTGACGTTCTGGCCAAACAGGTGACCCAGGGGGCGGATCACCAGATCACCACCCTGTTCAACCGACTTGAAGTCCCGCACGGCCATCTCGGCCACGATGCCCACGCCCAGACCCAGGCGCACGTAGGTGGTGATCACGTCGGAGTCGATGGCTTCCAGCGCAATCCGCGGCGTCAGCTTGCGCTGTGCAAAGGCGTGGTCGATCTTGGTGCGGCCCGTGAAGGACGGGTGGTAGGTGATCAGGGGTTCGTGGGCGATGTCTTCCAGCGTCAGGCGCTCCTTGCGGGCCAGTGCGTGGTCGGCAGGCAGGACCAGCATGTGCTGCCATTCGTAGCAGGGCAGGGTGACGAGTTCGGTGTAATCGGACAGGGACTCGGTGGCAATGCCGATTTCCGCCACTTCGTCGATCAGCATTTTCGCGACCTGGTCCGGCGAGCCCTGGTGCAGACTGATGTTGACCTTTGGATAGGCCACACGCAGTTTGGCGACCGGCACCGGCAGCACGTAGCGTGCCTGGGTGTGGGTGGTGGCAATGCTCAGCGTGCCGCTGTCCTGGGCGCTGAACTGCTCACCGATCCGTTTCAGGTTGCCCACCTCGCGCATGATGATTTCGATGCTCTGCAGCACATGCTGGCCAGGTTCGGTGATGCGCTTGAGGCGCTTTCCGTGGCGCGCGAAGATGTCCACGCCCAGTTCATCTTCCAGTTCAATGATGGCCTTGGAGACCCCGGGTTGCGATGTGTGCAGGGCCTTGGCGGCCTCGGTCAGGTTCAGGTTGCGGCGAGCGGCTTCCTGTACAAAGCGGAACTGGTGAAGGTTCATAACGAATGGCTAATAAAGATTCAATTCATTATGCCTTCGACAGGTCTTCCGCAGGCGTGCCAGCCTTCAATCCAGTGCCATCAGCGCCAGCAATTCGGTCAGCCGGGGGTCTTCGCCCACGGCCGGCTGGAGCCGGAATTCCTGGGCAGGATACTGCGTCTGCAATTGGGCCATGAGCACGGGCAAGTCCTGCCGCGCATGCCGGCCAACGCCCAGAAACAGGGGCACAACCGTCACCCGGCCCACGCCCTGGTCCACCAGACTCTGCACCGCAGTGGGCAGGTCCGGCGTGGTCAGCTCCAGAAAGGCGCAGACCACGGGAGTTGCGGGCGCCAGGGCGGTGATGCGGGCTGCGACGGCATCCATCGGCTGACGCCAGAGCGGGTCGCGTGAACCGTGTGCAAACAGCACAATGCCGGCAGGGCGGGAGGAGTTCGTCATCGTCGAATGACCAGCCACCCGAAGGCCGCCAGTGAAAATACGGAGTAAATCAGGCTGGGTGCAGCGGCTGTGAGCCAGGGTTGCCAGTTCTGCAGATTGCCTGCAAAGCTGAAGATGTTGTTGAGCAAAAAGAAGCTGATGCCCGCCATGACGCCGCCGAATACATAGCCCGTGAGACTGCCCGAGCGAAAGTGCAGGTAGGCGAAGGGCAAGGCCAGCACCACCATGACCAGGCAGCTCAATGGATAGAACACCTTGCGCCAGAACTCGATTTCGTAGCGCTGCGCCGACTGCCGGTTGGCTTCAAGGTGCCGCTGGTAGACAAACAGGTCGATCGTTTTCATGCGCTCGGGATTCAGCACGGCAGCGGACACCATTTCAGCGCTCAGGCCGGTGTTCCAGCGGTACTCGGCAACAGATGTGCGCCTGACGGACGGCGCCTCGCCGGACATCGCATTGAATTCAGTGCGTACCACCTTGCGCAACAGCCAGGCGTCATCTGCTTGGAAGGCGGCCTTTTCCGCCTGCGTGAGCGCTTTCACCGCGCCGGTGTCATCAAACTCAAAGATCCTCACGTCGCTCATGCTGCCGTCGGATTCCATCGCGCGGACGTTGACCGATGCAGTCGAGCCAGGCTGCTTCTCTTTCAGCCACGCGCCTGTCTGTCCGACAACGATGCGTCCCTGGAAGCGGGCCTTGAGCAGTTGGGCCATCCGGTCGGCAGGCGGCGCTACGTAGTCTCCGATCAGGAAGGTCAGCGCAACAAAGACCAGGCCCAGCTTGAACAGGGTTTTCAGGGCCAGCCAGGGGCCAAGGCCGCTGGTGCGCAAAATTGTGAACTCCGAGCTTTTGGCCAGACGGGCCATGACGAAGACACAACCGATCAGGACGGTGATGGGCAGCAGTTCATACAGATGGCTGGGAACCAGCAGCGCTACGTACAGCAGGGCGTGTGGCAACTGGTAGCCTTGCGCACCGCTGCGTCCGATCGCCGGCAATTCATCGACCAGATCGAAAAAGAAAAACAGGGACAAAAAGCCCAGCGCGACAAAGATCACCGCATAAATGACTTCGACATAGATCAGCCTGCGCAGGGTTTTCATGGCGCAGTCCCTGGGGCGGGTCCAACCTGCCATGGCATCAGCGCGCGCAGCGACCAGTTGTAGTGCCGGCTTGCCAGCCAGAGTAGCGCCAGCAGAAGCGCTCCGCCATGAAGCCCGACCAGAAACAAAGGCAGGCTTACACGTCCAGCGCCAATCCAGCTTTGACCCAGGTTGATCAGGTTGTAGTAAACGACAAATGAAAGCAAGGCAAAAATCAGGTTGCCGCTGCGGCCTACCCGGGGATTCACGCTGGAGACCGCCAGTGCAATCAGAACGAGGTTGATGGCTGCCAGTGCCAGGCCCAGACGCCAGGCGAGTTCTCCGAGAAAGATACGGCTCGGCTCCCGGATCAAGTCGCGCGTCGAGACCGATTTGGCCGGTACAACGTCCCGCGCAGCCAGGACATCTTCATCAATCCGGATGCCGTACGTTTCAAAGGCATTGAGCTTGAAATCCATACTCCCATCCTTAGGACTCTCCAGCCTTTGCCCGTCGTTGAGCAGCAGGAACCGGTCACTCCCGACCATCTCGATCCGGCCACTGCGGGCCGTTGTGACCGACGAGCGCCCATTTTCGATGGAAGAAATGAAGACGTTATTGCCTGATTTTTTGTCAGGCGAATCCTTGTCAATAAAAAAGACGCGGCTGCCATCGGCAGATTCCTGGAATTGTCCAGGCGCGATGCGCTCGATATCACCCCGTTTTTCGTAGCGGAACTTCAATTCCAGTGTCTGCTGGTTGGACCAGGGCCAGACCAGCAGCGCCAGAACGGCGACGGCGAGCAAAATTGGCCAGGCGAAACGAAATAGAGGCGGCAGAAAGCCGGCAAGCCCCCGGCCACTGGAGAACCAGATCACCATTTCGCTGTCGGTGTACATGCGAGACAAGGTCGCCACGATGGAAATGAACAGGCTGAGCGTCAGGAGGGTGGGCAGGTGGCCGAGCACCGTGAACCCCATGACCAGCAGGATTTCCGATGGGTTGACGCTGCCGCGTGACGCCTGCCCCAGCGTACGGATCAGCAAGATGGTCATGACGATGGTCGCGAGAACCACCAGCGTGGCACCAAAGCTGCGCGCCAGTTCCTTGCGAATGGAAGAATGGAATAACATCAGTTTCAAGGAAAAAACGAATTATGAACTTTGAAATAGCCTCTCTTGATCTGAATGCTGCAGCACGGGATAAAGCCGATGCGTTGATGGTCCTGGTGCCTGACGTTTTCGCTGCCGGCCCGGGCGGGCTGTCGCAACTGATTGCCGCCGCCATCAAATCCGGGGACCTGGAAACCAAGGCGGGCAAGCTGCTGCAAGCCTGGCGTGTATCCGGCGTCACTGCGCCGCGTCTGGTGCTGGTTGGTGTGGGCGATGGGTCGGCGCGTCAGATTCGCACGGCGATTGTGGCTGCGATGGCCGGGCTCAAGGTTGCGCCGGTAAAACGTCTGACGCTCTGCTTCAATGGGGCATGCGATGCCGGTGCCGTGCGTGCCGCCATGCTGGCGGTGGCAGAGGCGTCCTATGTGTACACGACCACCAAATCCAAACCCGAGGGACGCAAGCTCCATCGGGTTCTTTTGGGGGTTCCTGACAGTGCAGTCCTCCAGCCGGCTTTTGCACAGGCCGCTGCGATGGTGGCAGGCATTGAAGTGGCCAAGGAGTGGGCGAACCGTCCTGCCAACCATGCCACGCCGGCCCTGCTGGCCGATGCGGCGTGCGGATTGGCCAATGGTTCCAGATTGCAGTGCGAGGTACTGGGTCATAAGCAGGTCAGCAAGCTGGGTATGGGGGCGTTCCTGGCTGTGGCCCAAGGGGCTGAAGAGCCCCTGCGCTTCATCGTGTTGCGCTACAACGGGGCAGCCAAAGCCAGTGCGCCCGTGGTGTTGGTGGGCAAGGGCATCACTTTCGATACTGGCGGTATCTCCATCAAGCCGGCTGCTGAAATGGACGAGATGAAGTACGACATGAGTGGTGCTGCCAGCGTGCTGGGTGTCTTCCGTGCACTGTCAGACCTCAAGCCTGCAATCAATGTGGTCGGATTGATTCCCGCTTGCGAGAACATGCCTGATGGGCGGGCGGTCAAGCCAGGCGATGTGGTCACCAGCATGAGCGGCCAGACCATCGAGATCCTCAATACGGATGCCGAGGGGCGATTGGTGCTTTGCGATGCCTTGACCTACGCTGAGCGCTTCAAGCCGCGTGCCGTGATTGACATTGCGACGTTGACGGGTGCCTGCATGGTCGCCCTGGGCGGTGTTCGCAGCGGACTGTTCGCCTCGACTGATGCTCTGGCGCAAGCCCTGCTGCGTGCTGGCGACGCTGCGTTCGACCTTTGCTGGCGGATGCCTCTGGACGATGACTATGCCGAGGGCCTCAAGACCAATTTCGCCGACGTGGCCAACGTGGCGGGGCGGGCCGGCGGTGCGGTTAGCGCCGCCAAATTTCTGCAGCGTTTTGCTGGTAAATTTGACTGGGCTCACCTGGATATTGCCGGAACGGCCTGGAAGGGGGGCGCTTCCAAGGGCGCGACCGGACGTCCCGTAGGCCTGCTTCTGGACTATTTGTTGACGCTTGACACCGGGGTCACCCCTGCAATTTCCAAAGTGGCCTCCAAGGCGCGTCCAGCGCGCCGGACCGGCGCATGAATGAAACCCGATTCCCAGCAATGACCCAGGTCACTTTTCATGTCAATGCACCAGATAAGACGGCTTATGCCTGCCGTCTCTTGCGCAAGGCTGCAGGGATGGGGGCGAAAGTGATGGTGACCGGGCGATCGGAAGAGCTGGGTCGACTGGACGTTGCCTTGTGGACTTTTTCTGCCCTCGAATTCCTTTCGCATTGCCGCAGCGACGCGCCTGCGCCAATGGTGGCGGTATCGTCCGTGGTCCTGGCCGATGCCGGACAACCTGTTCGTGGCGCCCGCGTATTGCTTCATCTTGGCGGTCCTTCGACGGAAGACGTGCAGACCTTCGACAAAGTCATTGAAATCGTGGGACAAGACCCCGCAGACCGTCAGGAAGCGCGCCAACGGTGGCGGCTTTATGCCGGGCAGGGGCATGAAATGGTGCATCACGAGGTGACGCAATGAATCCGGATGAATCCTTTCGTCCAGTGCCGCGAAGCCCCCATCGCTTTGTTCCGACACTGACTGAAGTGGTGCCTCAGTGCGCCTTCAGTTCCCCGTCCAATGCGCCCGAGATGACGCAGGAGCGTTTGGAGGAGATTGTGGATCACGCCTTCCGGCGCGCCGAAGACGCGCTGCTGCAAAGGGTGCCCGAAGTGCTGGCTGTCATGCTGCATGAGCAGGCGCTGGCGGTCAGTGAGCGTCTTCGTGGTGAGATCAAGTCGGCGGTGCGGCAGTCTGTGGCGTCGACCCTCTCCGAAATGCTGCCCGGCCTGCGTGTTCAGCCAGACGGCAGTACAGCCTCCCGAGCCAGCAGTCGAGAGAGCCCTCTCGGATAAGTGATGCTGCCCATTCAGTAGGCCACCTTATCTGAAGCAACCTAGCGTGTTCCCTATGGTTTGGGTCCGAAAATTGCGATATGTTCGCGACCGTTGAGTCATAAATTCAAATCTCAACTTTTACTACCTGGAGATCTTTATGCAATTGAAGTTGAAACTGACCGTCGCTGCCGCCTTGGCTGCCCTGGCTGGCATGGCGTCCGCACAGGACGTGCAAGTGGTCAAGATTGGTCACGTCGCCCCTGTGTCTGGGGGCCAGGCCCACTATGGCAAAGACAACGAAAACGGCGCACGGATGGCGATTGAAGATCTGAATGCCCAGGGTGTCACCATTGGCGGCAAGAAGATCAGATTTGAGATTCAGGCAGAAGACGACGCCGCTGATCCAAAGCAGGGCACGGCCGCCGCACAAAAACTGTGCGACTCCAAGGTGGCGGGTGTGGTTGGTCATCTGAACTCGGGCACCACCATTCCTGCTTCCAAGGTCTACAACGATTGCGGCATTCCCCATGTGACGGGTGCGGCCACCAACCCCAATCTGACCAAACCAGGGTACAAAACGACGTACCGCATTATCGCAAACGACAATGCGCTGGGTGCCGGATTGGCTTTCTACGCTGTTGACGCGCTCAAGCTCAAGAAGGTTGCCATCATTGACGATCGTACGGCCTACGGTCAGGGTGTCGCTGAAGTGTTCAAGCGCACTGCGCTGGCCAAGGGCATGCAAGTGGTGGATGAGCAGTTCACCACGGACAAGGCCACTGATTTCATGGCCATTCTGACGGCGATCAAGGCCAAAGGCCCGGATGCAATCTTCTTTGGAGGCATGGATCCTCAAGCCGGTCCGATGTTGCGCCAGATGGAGCAACTCGGTCTGGCCAACGTGAAGTACTTCGGTGGCGATGGTGTCTGCACCTCCGAGATCGCCAAGCTGGCTGCCGGTGCCAAGACACTGGGCAACGTGGTTTGTGCTGAAGGCGGTGCTTCATTGCAGAAGATGCCTGGTGGTACCGCATGGAAAGCCAAGTACGACGCAAAGTATCCAGGTCAGTTCCAGGTCTACAGCCCGTACACCTACGACGCCACGTTCGTGCTCGTGGACGCCATGAAGCGCGCAAACTCCGTGGATCCGAAGGTCTACACAGCCAAATTGGCCGAGACCAACTTCAAAGGGATTACCTCTACGATCGCCTTCGAGTCCAACGGCGAGCTGAAGAATCCTGCGATCACGCTTTATGTTTACAAGGAAGGCAAGAAGACCCCCTTGAACTAACGCACGGCAGTCGGTTCATTTGACGAAAAGCCACCGAAAGGTGTAATGCCAGTCAGTCAAGAGCTGACTGGCATTTTTGTTGAATACTTCTCAGTTCTTCGCTTGACAGCTCTGGGATATGAGCGGGCCACGCGCCGCTTGGGAATCACGAGCAAATGGGCTTGCTCAAAGAGCAGCGCCAGGTGCTTGGGCAGTGTCGTTTCGGACTCCAGTCTGGCATCGGTCCGCGAGGTGATGAAGCGGCGCGTGCACCCGCCCAGTTGAACTTCAATGCGCCGGGCCTGCCAATGGCTGGGTAGGTGGGGTGCAGTTACTGCGCGCGCGGTGGCCCCGGCATGCGGATGGTGCAGTCGCCCTTGGCGTGGGTGGCCACCACCTCGTGACGCAAATTGTCTTTGGCGCGCATCAGCCAGTGCCGCAGCACGCCTCCTGCTTCGATATGAGGGTGTTGCACTTGGAATTTGAGAGGGCCCAGCAAGAATGAAGCAGAGAAGTAAGCGCGATCAAGGACCGTGAGTGACTGGTCGCAGCCGTTGAGTTCAGCTGCCAAACTCAGCTCTCCCTGGGGCATTGGTATTGCAGTGGATACCAGCCAGGCTCTTCGATGGAGCCTGTTCTTGTCACATGGATGCTTGTTGCTGAATGCCGCCCATAAAAAAGGCCGGTAAAAACCGGCCTTCTGGAATTTTCAACCCTGAATTACTTCAGATGTTGGTTGATCATCTTGGTCATCTCAAACATGTCGGCCTTGGCCTTACCGAAGATTTCCTTCATCTTTGCATCGGCAACAATGATTCGCTTCTGGACGGCATCCTGGAGCTTGTTCTTCTTGATGTATTCCCACACCTTTTTGGTGACTTCAGTGCGTGGGTAGGGGCCTTTCCCAATGATTGCAGCCAGCGCGTCACTGGGCGTCATGGCTTTCATGAAAGCAGCGTTGGGGGTACGCTTCGCAGCAACCGGTTTGGCGGCCGCCTTTTTCGCGGGCACGGCTTTCTTGGCGGGAGCCGCAGCCTTTGCCGGTACCGCAGCCTTTTTGGCCGGGGCTTTGGCCGCTACTTTTTTGGCTGCTGCAGGGGCTGGTGCTGCAACTGCAGCCTTTTTAGCGGGAGCTGCTTTTTTGGCGGCTGGGGCTGCTTTCTTTGCAGGTGCAGCTTTTGTCGCCGGAGCTTTCTTTGCAGTTGCCATGGTCGATAGTCCTCTTCTGGAAGTTGATTAATCACCAGCGAAAACTGCTTCTCAACTGGCATCCGGGATGCTACTGGAGAAAGAATGTGTTTCCAAGCGGTGAGCGGCATATTTCGCCCAGTAACGTTGCAGATTTACCCCTTGATGCCCGGCTTCGCCCATGCATGGCCCGTTTTGAGACGCTTCAGCACCCGTTCCTCGTGCCCGCGGACTTCCGGCGCGTCGGACGGTGCTTGTCAAAATGGGTCGGAAATCTGGGTATTCCTTGCTGTTTGCCGCCTGCAATTTTTCGGAGTCCAGGTGGGCGACTGTCAAATCTCATTTGCCTACTATTACAACCTGTGACCTCTTTGACGCTAACGAAACCGATGCGTGTGGCCATTACCGCGCGCTGCCTCCGATGTTTCACTACGACGGTGCGACGCGCAAGTCCCGCGGCCAGCTGGTGACACTGCGCTGACCGAGCGACAACACACGGGTGCGTCATTTGATCAAACTGAGCGCGTGGTGCCGGTGGGAATTCGTGTCTTGGCGTTGCTGCTAACTGCGTCCAGCGCAATGACGCGCAGCGCGCTGTGTAGTTGGAGATTCAATGCATTTGGGTGCGCTTGGGCGACCGGCTCGATACCAGTGAACACGGCCAAGCGGTCAGCGCATGGGCTTTGCAAGCCTGAACCGACCTCACTCCACGTCAACGGCCTTGCCTTGCGGGCAGGGTTGCAAGCACCACACCCGCAAGCGCGATCCCCAAGGCCAGCAGTTGCATGCTGCCGAGCGACTCGCCCAGCACCACGATGCCGGCCACCGCAGCGCTGACGGGCAGCAGCACGGTGAAGACGCCGCCTTGTGCAGCGGGGACGACTTTCAGGCCGGTCATCCAGAGCCAGACGGTCCACATGCAGGCAGCCAGTGCATAAAACACCAGCAGCAGCCACATGTTCCATGCCACGGCGCTGAAGTCAAAGCTCCAGGCGACGTACACCCCCATCGGGGTCGAGAGTGCAAATCCCCAGAGGTTGATCAACGAGGTGATCCGCTTTGGCCCGAGCGTCTGGGTCAGCATTTTTCCAACCACCGAATAGGCGGCCTCGCAGAGGACGGCCCCCATCAGGAGCAGATGACCCAGCCAGGCCTTGCTGGACGCTGCGGCGCTTGCCAGGTCGCCGGATGCAGGCGCCGGATGCCCTGGATTCGCCAGGGCGAGCAGCCCGATGCCGGCTGCTGCACAGGCGATGGCGAACCAGATGCGCAGTCCGATGCGTTCGCGCAGAATGGCCCAACTCATCAGCGCGACCACCGCTGGAATCGACGCCATGATCACGCCTGCCGAAACTGCGCTGGTCATGCTGACACCGTAGATCATGCACAGGGTGAACAGGAAATTGCCCAGAAACGATTCGATGAACAGCAGGCGCCGTGTTTGCCCTGTCATGGACGGTTCGCTGGCAGGCTTTTTCAGCCAGTGCGCCATGGCCAGGCCGCCAATGCCAAAGCGCAGCCAGGCCAGCAGAAATACGGGCAGCACGGTGGCCAGGGGTTTGGTCAGGGCCACATAACTGCCGACCAGCGACATGCTGAGAGCGAGGCAGCCATAGGCCAGAAGGCGGTTGGGGGCGGGGTTCACTAGACTCAAGGCCATGCAATCAGAACAACACCGAATCATGCACGAAGACCCGGCGACGCTGGCGGGCGAAAATGACGCGCCAAGCCATGTGTTTGTCTATGGAACCCTGCGGCGGGGCGATGACAATGACATCACCCGTCTGGAACCGGCCCCGCGATTCATTGGACCGGCGGTGGTATGCGGCACGCTGTACCACCTGGGCGCCTACCCGGGCATGGTGCTTGGAGGCGAGGC
>ERZ1034361.1369-NODE-1369-length-13089-cov-2.526745_pt1 | contig 13089 bp, 14 predicted proteins | sample MGYA00520617_ERZ1034361 | MGnify/ENA primary metagenome ERZ1034361 (study PRJEB33736, sample SAMEA104284507) | Azolla filiculoides | biome: Urban; feature: Water surface; material: Ditch water | place: Netherlands | collected 2015-10-28 | depth 0-0.1 m ... | reverse complement strand
GCCGAGGCCGTTGCCCAGGCCGCCGACAACGGCCGCAACGAAGCCCTTGAGGCCGAGCATGATGCCGACGTCATAGGAGGTCATCGTGATCGGCGTGACCAGGATGCCGCCGAGGGCACCGAGCGCCGCCGACATGGCGAAGCTCATGAACAGCACCCAGCTGGTGTTGATCCCGACCAGCTCGGCTGCCGTGCGGTTGAACGAGGTCGCCAGCATGGCCTTGCCAGTCAGCGTGCGGCTGAAGAAGTACCACAGCGCGACCACCACCAGCGCCGTGACGCCCAGCACCCACAGGCTTTGCGGCAGCAGCGTGGCCCCCAGGATCTCGATTGGCGCGTCACCCGAAAAAGGCGCCAGACTGTGCGTGCCCTTGCCGAGCCAGATCTGGACCAGGCCGCGAATCACCAGCGAGGCACCGATCGTGATGATGATCAGCGACACCGTCTCGGCGCCCTTGACCGGCTCGATCGCCACCTTCTCCATCACGATGCCGACCAGGGCCGGCAGCGCGATCGCCAGCAGCAAGGCCAGCGGCAGCGGCAAGCCCATGTGGGCAAAGAACACGGCCAGCATGCCCCCGAGCATGATGAATTCGCCCTGGGCAAAGTTGATGACGTTGCTGGCGTTGTAGATGAGGGTGAATCCCAGGGCAGCCAGCGCATAGGTGGCTCCCACTGTGATGCCCGAGAACAGGAATTGCAGGAATTCGGCCAGCATCAGGCGTTCACCCGATGAGCGTGGCGGTATTCAATCTTCTTTCGATCATGGGGCACAGAAGTCTCCTCTTGTTGTACCCGGCATGCGCAGTGCCCAGGTTTTGTCTCACTCAATTGACGTGAATTCTGACATTCATAATCGATTACGTCAAATAAATAGATACGCAAAATTCTATTTTTCTCTGTTTGCTGTATCGCATAAGGGTTTTCACCTAGGGCCAACTAGGGTTTCCACCAAGGCCACGACCCACAATTTTGTGTTCTTCACCCTTGACCTCAGCAAAGAAGACGGATCAGTACCCGGAAATGAAAAAAGCCGGGAACGCCGGCTTTAAAGAGACACCAATTAATTCAAATTTTCACAATGTTTGAATCATTTAGCGCGAGGAACCCAGGCGTTTGGACAAGGCGGCTGTTGTGCGCTTGAGTTCGCTCAAGGCCAGACTCTCGGGGCCCAGGTCGGAGATGCCTTCCACGCCGACGATGGATACCGCCATGGAAATGTTGTTCTTGAAGTTGAACACCGGCGCCGCCAGCCCCAGCACCCGGCTGGAATAGTCGCTGTCGCGCACAAAGGAATAGCCCTGGGCGCGCACCTCCTGCAACACCGCCTCCACCTGCGCCAGCGTCTGGAATTCCGTGGAGCGCCCTTGGGCCAACTCACGTTCCAGATGCGGGCGGATGATTTCCGCCGGCATCCAGGCCGCAAACAGGCGCCCGGTGGAAGTCGCCAGCAGGCTCACGGTGTTGCCGGTGATGACGTTGACGGTGATAGGCCGGTGCGGCCGCTCCCAGCGCACCATCACCGGACCGAACTCGCCCCACACCGACAGGGCGGTGGTTTCATTGGTCAGGTCGCGCAGTTCGGAAATGCTGTTGAGCCCGAGCTTGACGCGGTCCAGCCGGTCCACTGCGGCCAGGCCCAGGGGAATCGCCAGGGGCCCGAGGTCATATTTGAGGTTGTCGCCGTCCTGCTGCACCAGCCCGGAGCGCACCAGACTCACCAGATAGCGATGCGCCTTGGGGGCCGGCATGTCGGCGGCGGCGGCAATTTCCTTGAGCATCATGGCCGAGCCGGACTCCAGCAGCACTTTCAACACGCCAACGCCTATCTCCAGCGATTGCACGCCGTGGCTGCTCTTCAGTTCGTCATCCATAGACTCCCCCTTCAGGCGGTGCTCAGGGCGCCCGCGTCCAGATCCATTCCATACTCAAACCGGCTGACCAGCACGCGCGAGGCGTTGGGCGCTGTGCCGCTGGAGAGCCGCACATTGGTATCCAGGTGGCGCTCGGACTGCGCCAACAGCTTGCGATACAAATCCCGGCACAGGTGGCGGGCACGGCTACCGGGCCAGGTGGCGGGCAGCAGGCTTTCCGGCAACTGCGGATCGCGCAGCAGCAAGCGGCGCACATCATGGATCAGCAGGGTGCGCACCAGGAAGGCGCTTTCTTCCGACACCTCTTCCGGGCCACCAGCCACCAGCGCATCGCGAATGGGTTCGTACTTTTGCAGAAAACCTTCGTAAGACGACGCCAGGTCATCCAGGTTCCAGGCTTTTTGCACCATGGCTATGTCGGTGGCGCACTGGGCCGCCCGGGAGTTGACCGCGACCATGGGCATCAAATGCGCCAGCACGGCGTCCAGCCCTTCGGACACCAGGCTCTCCATGACCTTTTCCAGGTCCGCCGTGGGGTGCACAAAGCTGCCGGTGGCAGTCTCGCCAAAGCCATGCCAGAACAGGGCCCGGCGCAATTGCTCGCGCAGGCGCACATCCAGCTCGCCCACAATCAGAATCAGGCGCCAGCGCCGGTCCCAACCGGGAATGTCAGCGGCGTAAATCTGTCGGGAGGCCTCGTCAAAGCGCAGGCGCCCCGAGGGAGTGAGCATGTAATCGGTCTTGCGCCCCAGGGCCTCGGACTGCAGCCACTCTTCCTTGACCAGGCGGTACACAGCGGTGCGCACCAGGCGCTCGTTCACACCCAAAGGCTGCAACAACTGGATCATGCTGCCCAGCGAAACCCGGCCGCCGCGCGGCAGGATGGCATCCCCAAACACGGTGGTGATCAAGGACCCGGCCTGGATGCGGCTCTTCTGCCGGAAGCGCTCCAGCCGGACTTCAATTGCTTTTGAGACAGTGTCTTTCACCATCCGGCGAGTGTAGTCGCGGATGTTTGGGGTGCAGGCTAATCCAGACCCGGCGCGGCAATCGACCGGTCTGTGCGGCTTGCGCCCAGCACCAGGCCGCTCTGCACCGCCAGCGGCAGCCAGTGCGAAAAATCCAGCCCTTCGGCAGCTTCCACCGCATGCTCCAAGGCAAGCCCTGCCTGCAGCGCACGCAGCAGCAGCGCCTCGCCTGCCATCGCCAGCCGCAACCGGGGCTGAAAGCCGGCGCGCCAGACCACTACCTCCTGCGGCACAGGCCTCTGCAACTGCCGGCCCACTTGTTCCAAAGACGGGTTGCCTTCCCGATGCGCCAGCATCAAGCTTGCAAGTGGCCAGGCGCTGGAGAGGGTGACCAGGCCCGGCGCCAACGTCAGGCCCAAGGTTGAAGGATCTTCGGTGGTTAACAAGGACAGCGTTGCGAGATCGCCTTCGCGATCAGGCTCCGAGGCGCAGCGATGCAGCGCCCATTCCGCCTCGGCCACATCCGGCAAGTAGGCCTCGCCCTGCAATTGCGCGCTCTGGCCCAGGAATTCGGCAAGTTGATCGCCCCACACCGTGATGTCGCCACGCACCGGCGGGTAGGCGTGCCAGAAAGCACGCGCCAATTCCGCAAAACTATCTGCGCCCAGCATCTGCTCCAGCACCGGATAGGCGGCGCGCAGGGCACGCTCGGCCAGCATATGGCCGTTGGCCTGGTAGGCCTTGAGCCCGCGCGCCGGATCAGTGCCCACGCCCCGTGCGAAGTGCTTCAATCGCTCAATGGCGGGCTGCGCCGGCCATTCCAACAACGCAGCCAGCAAGGCCTGCTGTTGGCGCTCCAGCGTGTTCAAAGGCGCACCGCCAATTCAGGCACGGTAATCACGCAGGCACCACCAGCACTTGTTCGGCGATGGCGCGTGCACGGGCGGCTTCGTCAATCAGGGTGTCGAGCGCCGGAACGTCGGTGTCCCACTCGATCAGGGTCGGCACCGCGCCGAAGCGGTTGATGGCATAGCGGTACAACTCCCACACCGGCGGGCAGACTCGGCTGCCGTGGTCGTCAATCACAATTTCGCCGTGCGCATCGTTCACCCGGCTGTGCCCGGCCAGATGCAACTCGCCCACATGCTCGGGCGTGGTCTGGTCCAGCCAATCCTTGCAGGCGGCCAATGGGTCGCCGCAGTGCCCGCCGAGCTGCGCATTGAGTGCATTCACATAGATATTGTTGACATCGACCAGCAGCGCGCAGCCGCTGCGTTGCGCCAAGGTATTCAAGAAGGCCGGCTCGCCCAGGGTATGTTCCGGCGCTGATTTCCACTGCAGATAGGCCGACAGGTTTTCCACCATGAAGCGCCGCTGCAACCGGTCTTGCACGCGCTGCACATTGGCGCACAGCACGCCCAGCGACTCGTCCGTAAAGGGGAGGGGCAGCAAGTCGGCCGCATGCACCAGCGCGCTTCCGAGTGCGCCCCGCGCAAAGCTGGCATGGTCGCTCACGCGCACCGGGTCTATGCGCTGCACCAGACTGGCGAGTTGCTCCAGGTGCCACGTGTCCAGCCCGGCGGCAGAGCCCAAGGACAAGCCCACGCCGTGCAGACTGATGGGATAGCGGCTGCGTCCACGCTCCAGGACCGCCATCACCGCGCCACCCTGCGCGAAGAAATTTTCGGAATGGACTTCCAGAAAATCCAGCTTGGGCCGCTCCTCCAGCAACTGCGCGTAGTGGGGGTGGCGCCAGCCTATACCGACTTGCACAGCCCGGCCCGGGTTGCTTTCGATTGGCTGCATCGGGTCTGTCCGCATGGCGGGCGCGTCCGGGCCGGTGTTTGTTTAGCTCTTGAGCTTCTTGGCCTCATCCGCAGTCAGACCATTCATGGTCTTGCAAGTTCCGGCAGCGACGTATTTCCACTCGGTTTTGTCCATATCGACTTTGGACTGACCGGCACAGGAGTGCCCGCCCGTGGTGCTGGCGCAATCATTCTGACCGGCCTTGGCGATGCCATAACATTTCTCCTTATCCGCGGCGGCAGCGGGCGCAGAGGCCAGTGTCATCAGCATGACGGCGGCAGCGGTGGTGGCGATCAAGTTGGATTTTTTCATAGTGAAGTCCTTGGTTGGTTGCGGTTAAAGATACCTGTTTACCAGCTTGGCAGACCATGCTGCGCTCAATGCACTGGCTAAATCTTAGTCAGTCCGGTCGGCCTGTTCTTACAGGCAGGTGCAAATTATCTCAAGCTACAAGGTTTTGCACGGGGTATAAACCAAGGCCTCAACAAAAACAAGGAAACGAACTGCCGTTCCACCACACGCCATGCCAAGCTTTGAACAACAAGTTGCTGATCTGCGTGACTACCTGCTGAAATTCGCCCGCCTGCAACTGCGTAATGAGGCTTGGGCGGAAGACGCCGTGTCTGAAGTGACGCTGGCTGCGCTGGCCAAGCCGCAGTCCTTTGAAAACCGTTCGCAGTTGAAAACATGGCTGGTGGGCATTCTCAAACACAAAGTCGTTGATGCCTTGCGCCTGCACGGGCGCGAGGTAAGCCAGACGGATTCCAGCGAAGACAACAACGAAGATCCGCTGGATTACCTGGGCTTCAAGGCCGATGGCCACTTTGTAGACCCCCCCGCCGATTGGGGCAACCCGGAACAGCAGACTTGCAGCCGGCAGTTCTTTGAAGTGCTGGAGGTCTGCGCCAACCAGCTCCCGGCAGTTCAAGGGCGGCTGTTCCTGATGCGTGAGTGGTTGGAACTCAGCAGCGAGGAAATTTGTAAGGAACTGGGGCTGACTTCGACTAATCTGTATGTACAACTTCACCGTGCTCGTTTGCGCTTGCGTGCGTGCCTGGAGTTGAATTGGTATGGAAAGACCTCAAAACCGTGATCCCGCTTAGAAGAACCTGTAAAGAGGCCTCCGCCCTGATGGTGGCGCGGGAAGACCGCGCCCTGTCTTGGCCGGACCGCATGGCCTTGCGCCTGCACCTGTTGGCCTGCAAGGCCTGCCCGCGTTTCGAGCGGCAGATGCTCAGCATGCAAAACAGCATGAAACAATGGCGCAACTACACCGCGCCGGATTGACGCCGTACTTCCGTGCAAGCCTTTTTAAAAAAAATTAGGCGTGTTTTGAAAATTGACGCATAATGAAATTGCCTTGTCAGAAATCTGATGGGGGAGTTTGCGGTGTTTAGTCAGTTTCGCGTCTGCTTTAAGTCTTTAATGGTTTGTTGATTGCGGTTTTGGACTCCATCGCGTTTTGAGTTATTTTGAGGAGTCCTTAATGGGCAACAAACTTTACGTTGGCAACCTGCCATATTCTTTCCGTGACGAAGACCTGCAGCAAGCTTTTGCTCCCCACGGTACAGTCACCAGCGCCAAAGTCATGATGGAACGTGACACTGGCCGTTCCAAAGGCTTCGGCTTTGTGGAAATGGGCAGCGATGCTGAAGCGCAAGCCGCTATCAGTGGCGTGAATGGCCAACAGTACGGCGGCCGCGGTCTCGTGGTGAACGAAGCCCGTCCGATGGAACCCCGTCCTCCCCGCTCCGGTGGCGGCGGCTTCGGTGGTGGTGCTGGCGGCGGTGGCGGCGGCTACGGTGGTGGCGGTAGCCGCTCCGGTGGCGGCGGCGGCGGTGGATACGGCGGCGGTGGCGGCGGACGCTCCGGCGGCGGCGGTTACGGCGGTGGCCGTGGCTCCAGCTACTAAGCACTAAGCACTTCGGTGCATAGAAAAAAGGACCTTCGGGTCCTTTTTGCATTGTGGCGCTTGATTGAGGCTTGCCGTCTTACTTGACCTGCGCCCAATCGGCAAACCTGCCGCCGGCACAGAACTGCACCCAGCGCGGCAGTTCGTTCAGGCCGCGTCGGCGCGGCGCTTGCGGGGTCGGCCCGACAAAGCCTTGTCAAACACCCCGTTGGGCAACAGGCGTAGCAGTTTGGCCACCATGCCCATTTGCCAGGGGATGACGCGGTAGCTGCTGCCCGCCAGAATGGCCTTGAAGGCCTGCCGGGCAAAGGCGTCCACCGGCATCAGAAACGGCATGGAGTAGCGGTTTTGGCGCGTGAGCGGGGTGTCTATGTAACCCGGACAAAGGGTGACCACCGCCACACCGCTGGAGCGCAGCTCGCCGCGAAGACTCTCGCAGTACGCAATCACCGCCGCCTTGCTGGCGCAATAGGCGCCATGGCCTGGCAGCCCGCGTATGCCGGCCACGCTGCCAATGCCCACCAGCGCGCCAGAGCCTCTGGCGCACATCGCCTCAACGAACGGATGGAAGGTGGCGGCCAGGCCTATGTTGTTGGTGGCAAAGGTGCTCGCCATCACCTCCAGATCGGAGCGCACGGCGGTGTCCATGCCCACGCTGATGCCGGCATTGGCAATCACCACGTCCGGCAGGCCCTGGTTTTGCAGGCATTGCCGGCCGGCGGTCACGATGCTGTCCACATCCGCCACGTCCGCGCTGTAGAGGCACACACGCGCCGGATCTATGCCTTGCGCCTGGACCCAGTCCTGCATGACCTCGCTGCGCCGGGCAACCAGCGCCAGACTGAAACCTGCCTCATAGAAGCACAGGGCCAGCGCCTGGCCGATGCCACTGGAGGCGCCCGTAATAAAGACCAGTTGCGTCATGGCTTTTCTCGCGGGTTGGCGGTTGTGAAAAATGCTTCAGCGCTGCGGCGCCGGCACCAGGGTACCGCGCACGCGGCCATCGAGTTGCAGCACCTGCGCCACGTTGTCAAAGTCCAAACTGTCGGCCGTGAAGCGGTCCTGGCCACGCTGTAGCTCCACCGGCTTGTTCGATTGGATGCGCTCGGTGTTCATGAAGGCATGCAGAAACTCGCTGCGGTATTGCATGCGAGGACTGGTCGTTTTATCCGCCTGCGGCACCGCTTCGCGCACCACCAGCGCGTGACCCATGAGCTGCACTTCGGAGCCGTCTTCATTGGTCAGGCCGCGGTCGGCGGTGGCCGTGGTGAGCGTGCCCTTGGCATCAAAAGAACGGATGCGGATGCTGTCAATTTCCAGCCACTGGGTGTCGGGGTAGTGGCGCACCTTGTCACCCAGGACCTCGCTGCGCATGCGTCCGCTGGCATCGAAGGTTTTGACAGCAAAACCTTCCATGAAATAGTCCGGATCATGGCGCTGCACCCGTGGCGCAACGGGCTCAGTCAGCGGTGGCGCGCTGCGCACCATCCAATAGCTGCCCAGCGCCAACACCGCCATGCAGACCAGCGGCAGGTACAGCAAAAAGCGGTCCCAGGCTTCGCGGGCAATGGATTGCGCAGACCACATCAGCGCTGGTACTCGTCAAGCAGGTCGACATAGCGCCCGCTGGCTACCAACAGCAGGTCGCACAGTTCGCGCACGGCACCATATCCCCCTTGTCGGGTAGTGATGTGGTGGGCTGCAGCCAGCACTTCGGTGTGTGCATTGGCCGGTGCACAGGCAAAGGCTGCGCGGCGCATCATGGGCAAATCAGGCCAGTCGTCGCCCATGGCTGCGGTCTGACTCCAGTCGAGGCCCAGGGACGCCAGCGTCTGCTCTGCTGCAGGGCGTTTGTCTTCGGTGCCGAAATGTGCATGCGTGATGCCCAGTGCGTCCAGGCGCTTGCGCAGCGGCTTGGAGTCGCGCCCGGTAATCACCGCCGGGGTGATGCCGGCCTTTTGCAGCAGCTTCAGGCCGTGGCCGTCCAGGGTGTTGAAGCGCTTGAGCGTCTCGCCGCTCTCCGAAAACAGCAAGCCGCCGTCTGTGAGCACGCCGTCGACGTCGAAAAATACAACTTTTATGCTCTGTGCCTTGAGCAGCAAGGCGGGGTCGAAATGGATGGCGGGCTGCATCAGATCACCTTGGCCCGCATCAGGTCATTGCTGGTCACGGCCCCACACAAATGGCCCTGCGCGTCCAGCACCAGCACGCTGGTGATGCGGTGGGCTTCCATCATGTCCGCCGCATCCACCGCCAGGGCGTTCAGGCCAATGGTTTTAGGATGGGGGCGCATCACGTCCAACGCCGTGTTGGCGCGCAAGTCGGTGCCCAACTCAATCAGGCGGCGCAAATCGCCGTCAGTGAAAATGCCCAGCACCTGGCCTTCAGCATCAGCGACGGCAGCAGCTCCCAGGCCCTTGGCGCTCATCTCGCGCATCAAGTCGCTGAAAGTGGCTTCGGGTGCGACGCGCGGCACCGCATCACCACTGCGCATCACATCGCTGACATGGGTGAGCAACTTGCGGCCCAGGGCGCCGCCGGGATGCGAGCGGGCAAAGTCTTCGGCTCTAAAGCCGCGCGCATCCAGTAAAGCGACAGCCAACGCATCACCCAAAGCCATTTGCGCGATGGTGCTGGCCGTGGGTGCCAGGTTCAGCGGGCAGGCTTCCTTGGTCACGGTGCTATCGAGCCAAAGATCAGCATGCTGCGCCATGGTGGATTGGGCATTGCCGGTCATGGCTATCAGGGGTGCACCCAGGCGTTTGAGCACCGGCAGCAGCACCGCCATTTCCTGCGACTCGCCGCTGTTGGAAATAGCCAGCACCAGGTCCTGCGCGGTGATCATGCCCAGGTCGCCATGGCTGGCTTCAGCCGGGTGCACAAACTTGGCGGGGGTTCCGGTGGAGGCCAGGGTGGCGGCGATCTTGCGTCCGACATGGCCGCTCTTGCCCATGCCCATCACCACTACGCGGCCCTTGATGGCCAACACCATCTCCACCGCTTTGGCAAAGTTTTCGCCGACCCGGTTTTTGAGCCCGCTCACCGCGGCGGCCTCGATATCCAGGGTTTCGTGCGCCAAGGAAATGGCGCGCTGGGCGGATACAGAGGTCGGGTGTGCAATGGCTGTCATACGGGCATTTTATAGAGCAGCTCAGCCTGCGAACGCGCTTGCTAGTTTCGAGCCATGACCGGATTGGAAATTACCCTCTTGTATTTGCTCGCCGCCGTGCTCGGTGTGGTGGCCTGCCGTCTGCTGAAGCTACCGCCCATGCTGGGCTATCTGTGCGTGGGCGTGGTGATCGGCCCCAATGCACTGGCCTTGTCCAAGAACGTGGAGGCGGTGCAACACCTGGGTGAATTCGGCGTGGTGTTCCTGATGTTTGTGATCGGGCTGGAATTCAACCTGCCCAAGCTGCGCACCATGCGCCAGCATGTGTTGGGCCTGGGTTCACTGCAAGTGGTGCTGACCATGCTGCTGGGCACCGGGCTGATGCTGCTGCTCAACGACCGGTTGCCCGAGTTATGGGATATGGACTGGAAGGCCGCGCTGACGCTGTCGGGCGCGCTGGCCATGAGCAGCACGGCGATTGTGGTCAAGCTGATGGTGGAGCGTCTGGAGATGGAGTCCGAACACGGCAAACGCATCATGGGGGTGCTGCTGTTCCAGGACTTGGCTCTGGTGCCCCTGCTGGTGCTGGTGCCGGCCTTGGGCGCGTCGGCTCAGAACCTGATGGCGGAGTTGGGCCTGGCGGCCTTGAAGGCCACCGTGCTGGTCGGTGTGCTGCTGGTGGGCGGCCAACACGTGATGCGGCGCTGGCTGACGCTGGTGGCGCAGCGCAAGAGCGAAGAGCTATTTGTGCTGAACCTGTTGTTCATCACGCTCGGACTATCGTGGCTTACGGAAATGGCAGGTCTGAGTCTGGCACTGGGTGCATTTATTGCAGGCATGCTGATTTCCGAGACCGAATTCAAGCACCAGGTGGAAACTGACATCCGCCCCTACCACGATGTTCTGCTAGGCCTGTTCTTCATCAGCATCGGCATGCTGCTGGACTGGCGTCTGGTGCTGCAGAACTGGGGCCTGGTATTGCTGCTGGTGCTGATCCCGCCCGTGCTCAAGGTGGCACTAATCACCGCCCTGTCGCGCAGCCTGGGTGCTACTGCCGGTGTGGCACTGCGCACCGGTCTGTATCTGGGGCAGGCCGGTGAATTCGGCTTTGTGCTGCTGGCGCTGGCTGGAGAAAATTCCCTGGTGCCACCGGCACTGCTTAATCCGATTCTGGCGGCCATGGTGCTGTCCATGGTGGTAACCCCGTTTGTCGTGATGTACAGCAACCACATCGTGATGCGCCTGGTCTCCACCGAATGGCTGTTGCAGTCGCTGCAGCTGACCAACATTGCCAGCAAATCCATCAGCGTGAACCACCATGTGCTGATCTGCGGCTTTGGCCGTTGCGGCCAGAATCTGGCGCGTGTGCTGGAGAGCCAGAACATTCCCTATATGGCGCTGGACCTCGACCCGGACCGGGTGCGCCAGGCCGCTGCCGCCGGACACAACGTGGCCTTTGGCGATTCTGCACGGCTGCAGGCCTTAACCGCGGCCGGCCTGGCGCGTGCCAGCGCCGTGGTGGTTACGTATCTGGATGAGCCCGCCGTTTTCAAGGTGCTGGCCAACACCCAGACCTATGCGCCCCAGGTGCCAGTGATTGTGCGCACCCAGGACGACCACAACCTCGAGAAACTCCAGGCGGCCGGTGCCACCGAGGTAGTGCCCGAAGCCATAGAAGGCTCGCTGATGCTGGCCAGTCATGCACTGGCGCTGGTGGGCGTGCCCATGCGCCGCGTGATCCGCATCGTGCAAGACCAGCGCGACGCGCGCTACAACCTGCTGCGCGGCTTCTTCCATGGTGCCGATGACAACTCGGTGGACGAACTCCAGCATGAACGCCTGACCACACTGGCCTTGCCGCCAAACGCCCGGGCGGTGGGTCGTGCTTTGGCCAGCTTTGCACTGGACGAGATGGAGGTGCGCGTGCTCAGCCTGCGCCGCAGCGATGGCAAGCTAGCCGCTATCGATGCCAACACCGTGCTGGAGGAAAGCGACACCCTGGTTCTGTCCGGCAAGGCCGAAGCGCTGGCACTGGCGGAACAGCGCCTACTCAAGGGAACACCGTCTCTGCGGGCACAATCGTCCCCATCACTCTAGCTTCTTGCAACAAGGCTCCCATGCAACACCTCAGCGTCAACCAGTACCTGCGTGACCACATCCGTACCGTGCCGGACTGGCCCGCACCCGGCGTGCAGTTCCGGGACATCACGCCACTGCTGCAGGACGCCAAGGTGTTCCGCGTGCTGATCGATGCCTTTGTGCACCGCTATATGGACCCCGCCCTGCGCCCCGATGTGGTGGCCGGCCTGGACGCGCGCGGCTTCATCATGGGCGCGGTGGTGGCTTACGAGCTCAACGTGGGCTTTGTGCCTATCCGCAAAAAAGGCAAGCTGCCCTTCACCACGGTGGAAGAGACCTATGAGTTGGAGTACGGCAGTGCCACCGTGGAATTGCACACCGACGCCGTCAAGCCGGGCCAGCGCGTGCTGTTGATAGACGACCTGATCGCTACCGGCGGCACCATGATGGCCGGGCGACGTCTGCTGGAACGACAGGGGGCCATCGTGATGGAGGGCGCTGCGATTGTGGACCTGCCCGAACTGGGTGGCTCGGACAAGCTTCGCGAGTCAGGTTTGCCGCTGTTTACGCTGGTGGATTTCGCTGGGCATTAAGTAGGACCCCCACGCTTGCCACTACCCAGGACGGCGCTTTGGCGACTGACACTTGTGCTGCGCTGCCCCCAGGCTTCTCAGCGCAGGACTTAAAGACCGCCGAACTGCGAAGTGCCCAACGGCGAATTGGGGTCGAAGGGCTCGGTATCAGAAAAATCGGGCATGGGCTGAGGGTTGCGGCGTCCGGAATGGACTACCTCGCCACGCGGTGCCGCAGGGGCGCGATTGGCGGCAGCGGCCACGGCCCGTTTAAAGGCCAATACTTCCTCATCTTGTATAGGCGCATAAGGACTGGGAACTGCCACGGCGGGTCGGGCTGTCGCTGGCTCAGGAACGGATTCAACCGGTTGGGCATGGTGCGCCACGTGCACAGCATGTACAGGGCCTGCCCCGGCAGTGACCAAATCATTGATGCGCCAATAGACGGCAGTCACCAGAATGTCGTAACGCTCCTTGGCGCTGCGCGCTATGGCGCCTTCGATTTCCGCAAAGTGCTCTCTTTCAAGGGTGGTATAGAGTTGATGGCGGCGTTCGCTATCGACCCACAAATTGAGGTCGAGCCCATTTTTGCCGATGAGTTCGTTGCGTGTATAGCCCAGCAACTCGACCAGTGCCTCGTTGAGTTTGATGAAGGTGTAGTTCTGTGCTGGCTCCACAACACCAATGCCAATCGGCGATGCATCAAAAATGGCTTCAAGCACATGCTCTAACTCGTGAATTTCATACACCATACCTTCAACGTTGCTAGA
>ERZ1034361.1368-NODE-1368-length-13102-cov-4.418964_pt1 | contig 13102 bp, 14 predicted proteins | sample MGYA00520617_ERZ1034361 | MGnify/ENA primary metagenome ERZ1034361 (study PRJEB33736, sample SAMEA104284507) | Azolla filiculoides | biome: Urban; feature: Water surface; material: Ditch water | place: Netherlands | collected 2015-10-28 | depth 0-0.1 m ... | reverse complement strand
ACTGAATGTAACTCTCTAGCAACAGAACCTACGGCTTTTACCACATCTTTGTCGAAGTTAGTTTGTTCAAATGCTCGAACAATTTCATCTAATCCGGTTATTGTTGCAGTAAAAGCCATAGAATACCTACCTTACATCACGCGCCAAGCAACAGTTGAGTTGATTTTTGTGTGGAGGAATAAGGGGCAGCTTTGTCCCTGCAACCATGGTGTTCCAAACTCGTCTTCTACCCATGAATTCCAGAACATTTCAGTAGCTACAAAGTCAGCTGCACCATGTTGAATAGCACCATAAGCTTGTACACCGTAAGTAGCAGCTGGAACCATAACTACCCAACCATTAGGAATGAACTTAGTTAAGCTTGTAGATGCACTTGCAGTACCTTGGTAAGCTGCATTGTATGTCCAAATAGGAATACCAGCAATAGTACCACGAAGTTTCAAACCTTCTTTAGATTGCTGACGGGGTAACAAGTCAACTAAGAAAGAAGAAGTAGTTGTGATTAAAGTTGAAATCACAGTTGCAAAACTTGCGTCTTTAGTTACTTCTTGCCAAGCATCATCAGACATATAGATTTTGCTGATTGGTTCCCAAGCTGCATCTAACATTTGTTGTAAGTCAGCAATAGGAGATACAGCTTTAGTACCACCTGTAGAACCCCAAGCACGTTTACCTGCGCCACCGTTATCAGTAATAACTGGTAAAGTAGAACCTGTAGGCAAAGTAACTGCTGTACCTGTTAAGTTTGCACGGTTAGCACGACCACCATTTAAGGTAGCAGCATCAGTAGCAATGTTTGGTTCTAAGTCCACAAGAACAGAAGGATGTCTTTCTGAAGTAGCAACATAAGAACCGTAAAGTAAGATTTGTGATGCAATCCATTCAAGTAAACGGTCACGTTTAGCTTGCATTAACATCATGTTATCTTGTAATGCAGAAGCAATACGTCCAGCATTAGAGGTAGGAACAGAAATTTGCTCACCAACTCTTCTTGCACGAATGTTTCTAAAGTCAACTGTAGTTTTATCTTTCCAGTAAGCTGGATAGAATACTTTAGTTTGATAACCACGAGCAACAGTTGGTTTAGCTTGTGCATCTGGGGCTACAAAGATACCAATACGCAAATCTGGAGAAACTTTATCTAAGTTAATAGTTTCAGTTTCAAAAGGTTGCATAACACCGAAGTTAGATTGTAACTCGGTAGGAGTTGGGTATTCACGGTCAGTAAGTGTACCGTAAATCTCATTTAATTCATAAGGAGTAGCAAAACGAGCCATTATTATACCTCACCAGTATCTAAGAATGTTAAGGCAATCATACTACCTTCAACAAGTTTTTGTTTTAACAAGTTAGTGTTGATTGCTGAAGGGAATACAATCTGGTCAGCAAAGAAGTCACCTGCGATATAAGCTTGAGCAGGTTGGTCAGCTGAAGTAGCATCTGTAGCATATAAAAGAATACCAGCTACTTTATTAACACCAGCGTGTACTTTCCATTTACCAGCTGTATCACTTTCAAGAAGTGTAAATTGAGCTAGGTTTTGTCCAGTAACTAAAGTACCAGTTTTAACTACTACGTCTGGGTCAGAACCAGCAATAAGTCTTTTAGGGGTATATGTAAAAGTTTCAGCAGCCATTATTTAGCTCCTTTAGAAAGAGAGTGAGCAGCAGCAACAATTTCACTAATAGAGTAAGAAGAACCTTCAATCTCTACTTTAGCTTCAGTTGCATCAGTTGTTAAGTTTTTAGAAACACTAGCTTCTACTGGAGCAGCTGTGTCAATAGCAGTTGAGGTACCGATAGCATCGGCAATAGCAGTAAAGATGTCAACTGCATCTTCTTTAGCTGTACCAGCTGAGATACGTTTAGTAACTTGTTCAGCTGTAATTTTCAAAGACTGACCTGCGCCTAAGATGTCAATACATCTTGCACGTTCATCAGCAATAGCTTTTGCTACAGTGTTAGTAACACTAGCTTGCAGTGTAGCTAACTCCGTATCTTTAGCACTAAGTTGAGCTTTCAACTCTTCTAGTGTCATAACATCACCTCGTTTAGTTGTTGAATTTACATTTAAATTAATTACTTCATCCATAGAGGAAACAATTCCATCTATAAGACCTAACTCTAGTGCCTTATTACCTAAGAAAGCATCAGCTTTCATATTAACAATAGACTCTAAGGTTAATTGTGGGCGGTTCTTCGCCACTTCTACATTAAAGAGATTGTCTAATTCAGCTAACATAGCTGAATACTTATCAATAACAGCAGAAGATATTTGTTCGTGAGGATTGTATAAAGCTTTATCCTCTTTGCTACGCAAGATTGTATAGTTATAGCCGTCTTGTTTATCTGCTTCAGTAACATCTACTAGGGACATGATAACCCCGATAGAACCTACTGTTGAGCTTTCAGTTGCATATACTGTTTGAGCCGCTGAACCGATTGCGTAAGCAGCTGAAGTCATAGAACCGTCAGTAAATGCTACAGTTTCTATTCCGTAAACGGATGGTAAAGAAGCTATATAGCTAGAGAGTCCAAAAAGACCAGATACTTCACCACCGGGCGAGTCGATATAGAATAAAACCTTATCTGCGCCTTTAGCTACTGCTTCTTCTACTCTACTTTTAATACCTGCATAAGAAGTATAGCCAGATTCACCAGCTCCTCCTTTAGAAACTAAACTATCAAATACATTAATAACTGCAGTTGAGTTTGAATTAGTTACTTGTTTCTCTGAAGGACTAGCTACTCCAGTATCTAAAGCTTGACCAGCTAAAAGCTTTAAGCTGACATTGCTAGAGATAATTTCTAACTTATCTTGACTGATAGCTAGAGGAGTATTAATTAATCTTGTTAAAAGTCTATGATGTTTGTTCATATACCCACCTTGAAAATGATAGTCCTTTATACTCTTTCTAAGCGGAAAAGTCAAGGACTATCTTAATTTATTTACAATTACATACCAGCAGAATTAGGATTTGCTTTTATGTTCTTAGATTGAGTTGTATCTTTTACAACAGGTTCAAAGCTAACTCCACTTTGTTGTTGAAGCTTCTTGTCTTCTACAATTTCCTCAACAGTTAGGTTTCTTTCCTCAAGTTTACTCTCCCAAGTTGCAAACCCACTCTGCACTTCGAGTAAATCAGCTTGAGCATCTTTCAAGTCATTAACTCCATATTTTCTTGGATACTGGAATGTAGGAGTTAAGTTAGCAAAGCTTTTATTACTATAAATTGTAGCAAGTTCTCTAAACCGATTGCATAAAGGTCTAAGTCCTAGGTTTATAATGTAAAACTTGTACATGAACTCTGCTTGAGTCTTCATATCAATAGCTACTTGTTGAAGAGCTGAGAAACTAATACCTGTAAGGTCTCCTGTAAGAACTTCGTAAGTAAGTCCAGCTGTTTGAGCAATCTTATGTAATTCAGCTTTGATTAGCTCGGGTAAGTTAGCTCCAATATCTGTACCTTGGTAAAAAGCTATATCCTCGCCTTTATTTAAGTACTGGACACCTCCTCCAGAAGCTTGAGTAACCACTCTTCGCTGACCTGTAGACTTGTCAATATCATTTGGGTCAACACTATTAAGAGCAGAACCGACAGAAACAGCGGAACTAGGGTTAGTATTGCGAATAACCCAACTAATAGCTTGGGCAGCTTTTTGTTTAGCAACTGTAGCATCTGTAAGGTCGTCCAATTCATAAAGTGGAAGGAGAATAGGTGCTAGTGTAGGAATACCTCTCCACTGCCCAGGTCTATCACGAACAAATAAATGCAAGACTTCATCTGCAGGTACTTCAACTTTCTCAATAGAGTAAAGATTAAACAAGTTAAAGTTAGGAGTTCTTTTACTAAAGTAGTAAACACTTGGTTTGCTGTTCTCAAACTTAATACCATTACGGGTAGTTTGAGGAACTCCATTAGTAAAGTTAGGGTCAAGATACTCCGCTTCAATGTTTTGTAGAACTAAGGGAATAGGATGCCCAGCTCTTTTCTTAATCAACATTCGACAAATAGCTTCTCCAGACTCAAACATAGCCCCATTCCAAGCTTCTTGAGTGTTGTCTAAAGTTCCATAACCATCTAAGTTAGGGTCAGCTGCAAAAGTATCCCAAAGAGCTTGCATCTTTTTATTAACTTTACCTTTATCGTCTTTCCACTTTACAGAGATAGCATTAAGGTTAATAAGGTTCTTTGTCTTAGCTGTCTTTGCCCAACCATTATTTCTAACAGCATGATGACTTCTTTGCCAGAGGAGGTTAAGTTCTCTAGCCGCAAGAAGGTCAGATTCTCCAGTAACTAAACCTTTCTGCTCAAGTCTATAGTTAGTAACAGCACCATCAAAAGCTTGCTGTCTAGCTTTTGAGTAGTAGAATTCTTCTGAATCATAAGGTAAGGTCATGTTTACACTCTAAATTTAGTTACGTTAAGAGGAATGTTAGTCATAGTTCTAAACTGCATCTGAGGTTGAGCTTGAAGACTAGCTAACTCTTGAATCAAGTCAGCTTGTTCAGCTTTTAGAACATCATAGCTAATTTCTTGATACTGGAAAAGACGAGTAAAGTCTCCAGAACCTAACCGAAGTTGGGTTAAGCGTTTCCCAGCTATTAAATCTTGCAGAGCAGCATTAACTACTGATAAATCTGCTTGTACTTCTGTTAATGTTCTAGCCATTAAAATCTCCAGTTTCGGAATTAACGTGTAAATGGACTTCCAACGCTTGCCAGTGGAAGTTAGTGTAGTTTCTAATTTGTATAGCATAAGCAGCATGAAGAGCCATCTTTTCACAGTCAATAGCTTCTTTATGTTTACCAGAGATTAACTTATAACCAGCTTTAGTTGTATCTGTTTCAAATGTTTTTCTACAAGAGAGGATACCTTCTTCATAACCTCCATACATAGTTTCACAGTGATAGTTTCTATCTCGATTGCCTTTAAGGTTAAACCTTCTAAGAACTTCCTCATGCGCACGATAAGCTCCCATAGGGAAGACATTTACACCCATAGTTTGAGCTAAAGTCTTTCTTTCTTGAGTAGCTGAACCTACTTCCATAGTGTTAGGTTCATTAAAGATTTCATAGTTATTGAACTTCAGTTCCCCAATACCTTTACAAGCAAAGATATGTTGATGTTTTAAGCTCATCTCTGAGACCCATCTATACACTAGTTCAGCTGTTGCACCGTCTCCAGAGTCAATAGAAGCAGCTGAGATGGTTAGGAACTTACCTTTACCAGCTCCATGAGTCCATTTCTGAAGAATATAATCAGATAATCTTTCCCAAACTGAATCCCCATAATCAAGTACATCTCCAAAGATTTCAGTCCAATTAACCAGCCAAGAGTTGCCGTTTCTTCCCCAAGCTCGGACTACAATAGCAAAACGATTATGCTGAACGTCAATACCTGCGGTTAGGATAAGACCTTCATAAGGAACTACCATCTCTGAATAGTTTAGCCTTCTAGCTTTAAGTTCATCTATACTGATACCAGCATTTAGCGGAACATAGGCTTCACCTTTAGAGTTATTAGTAAAACTCTTCATCAAACCTTCATGCCCATTGTCATATGCTTTCTGAGCTTTAAGTTTCTGTTTAGCTAGATTGACAAGACTGGAAGCTTCAAAAGAACTTAACAATTCATTGAAGGCGAATCCGTAAGTATCAGATACGCTAGGATTAGAGCTAACCCAACCCAGATTGTGAAAGTTAAGTGCAGTAATAACATTTCGGTTCTTATCTTCATTATTCCAGATTCCTCTACAGAATGGACATTCATAATAAGCTGTTTCTGGGTTATATATCCCATAGAACTCATCTATTCTTCTTTCTTGCCACTCGTCACACTTTAAGTTGTCAAAACTTAGAGAATGAAACTCATTGCAAAGGTGACAAGGAACTAGGTAAACCATCTTATTACTTTGTTCATAAGCTGAATCTACTTGACTAAAGTCTTTGTCTGTAGGAGTTCCAGCATATATAAGTTTACTATCGCTGAAGGACTTCATTCTTTGTTTAAGAATAGCCATCCCATCTCCTTGATTATTAACGTCTTTCTTAACACCATCTGGCTCTTCAACTACTACATAGGGTATTACAGAAGACTTTCCGTCTTCAGCTGTACCTGCGTTTGCAAGCACTAAGAAACCTCCATCATAAGGAATATGCTTGTGAGATACTTTAGCTAAACTTCCAATCTTTTCTCTAAGTACTGGGGTATGTTTGATGTAAGGGACTAACTTTTCTTTGTAGAACTTCTGTGCTGAAGCTGCTCTAGGGAAAGCTATCATTATGTTTCTAGGGTCTAGGTCAATAGTTCGCCCTATCCAGTTATTAATAGTTTCTGTCCAAGCAATCTGAGCTGACTTCTTACCTACAATTACCCCTATCTCTGGGTCATCTAAACACTCCATTACATAAAGCATCCAAGGAGTTTCCATACAGTTCATCTTTCCTGGACGTGAGGATACGTCTGAGGTTAAGAACCTATTAGCTTCTGCCCACTCTCTTGTAGACATCCTGTTAGGTTTTTTAAATAACTGTAGAGCTTTACCTATAAAGAGACGTTCTCCCCAACTAGTTTCTAAGTTAAGTTCAGCCATAGTAAGCAAACTCCTTATGGTGTTCAGTTCTCATGTCTGCTAGCCATTTAACCGCAGTTTGTAAAGCTTCTTCCTTAGATGAAAATTTACTAATGGTAAAACTTTTCTGAAATCTTTGTTTATCTACAGCTAATCTAGCAATGTAAGAGTTGTATCTCCAAGACCAAAGAATACCTTTATGTCCAGATTCTCCAATAGCTGTAGTACTTCTATTAGCATTATTTTCAGCTGAAGTACATTCTCTTAGATTCTCTAATCTGTTGTCAGTTTTTACACCATTTTTATGGTCTAGTTGTTTAGGTAGATAGCCATACTCATATAACCATGCCATTCTATGACCTTGATATTTCTGCCTATCTATTACAATAGCTATATACCCAGTAGGAGTTGTATGTTTGATAATATCTCCAGCTTTAGCTCTTTTGCCTACATCTATTCTTCTAGTAAATATACCAGTAGTTTTATCGTAATAAAATAGCTCTTTTAAATCTGCTTGAGTAATCATAGTTCTTCCTTGTTAAAAGTTTCTTCCATCTCTTCTTCAGCTTGTTCTAAAGATAAGTCTTTATCTAGCATAGTTTGTACATAATATCTGGAATCCTCATTGGCTCTAACTGCAATCTTTTCTCCTAAAGAATACAAACTTTCTAAAGTATTATCAATAGTATCTCTTGTTTCTGGATGTTGACGCGCAATATTAACTAAAGAACTTCTTATAATTTGAAATACTGGTTCAAATAATTCTTTCATCACAAGAACATCAATAACTTCTTCTTTTAGAGTCTTAATTTCCATCCATTGTAAATATTCTTTGGCAATCCCATTTCTAATGTCTTGAGCTAGTTTAGCTTCACCCATAGAAGTTGACCGAGTACTTACTTTCTTCTTATAATGATAGATGTATTGTTGGATGGATTCTCTATAACTAGCTGTAGTCCTTGAAGGTAACTTCCCATCCTGCCGTCCTTGATGAACCATAGATACAGGAATATCTAAAATACCTGCTAGAATTGCAGGACTAGCTTGAGCATCTAAATCTATAATTGCTTTATTTGTTGGGTCTAGGCTTGTCATGTCGTCCTCTTTACTTTAAAATTCACTTGAAATATACAATATTTTAAAGAAAAAAGCAAAATTTTACCTAAAATAGTTAAAATTCTTTAAAATTAACCAAAATTGATTGACTTTTAGACGGTACTTATGGTATCATCAAGGAAAATAAAGTACTTATATGAAGTATCAAGCTTATACACTAACTGTAGAACTTAAAGACCTTTGGGAAAGAGCTTTTAATAGAGAAGTTATTATTGTTGACTTCACGGATAAGCCCGAAGCAATTCTCCAGTGTCAGGTTTTCTGGACTGCCCTCTGTAACTATAGAAGGAAAGTTAGGAACTATAAGCTTAATCCTTTATATAAAGATGAATGGTCTAGGATTGAAAGAGCTACTCTTCGGAGAATAAACTTAACTTCATTCTGTTTGTATCGAAAAGGTAAATATAGTTTAGATAAAAAGAGAGCAAACTACACGAGCAGACTTCCTTGGAATGACTTAGAATTCCCTAACTCAGTTGTTACTTATTTACAGGTTTAGATATGCCAGATTTACCTTGCAGAGTTACTAGACTTGAAGTCAAGTTAGATAACGAATCTGAAGACAGTAAAGAGTTTAGAGCTGAAATTAGACACGCGCTTTTAGAAATATCTGACTCTGTACAAGCTATGAAAATGCAAAGAGAAAAGCAAGTAGGGTTTGTAGCTGGAGTTTCTGCTGTAATTGGTATCTTAGTAACTGCTGCTGGATACTTGTTTAATAAATTTTATCAATAGAAGGTTTTATGACAGCTGTTAAACTTAATCTTCCTCCCATAGAAAAAGGTGCTACTTACAGTCATACTGTGTACTGGAGAGCAGCTGATAAAACTACGCCTATTGATATTACAAACTGCACAGCTAAAATGCAAATCAGACCTACAGTTGGTAGTGATGCTCTTCTTGGAGAACTAAGTACTGCAAATGGAAGGTTAATTCTTACTGGAAATACAGGGAAAATTGAACTAGCTATTGCATCAACAGATACAGGCGGACTTGTAGCTACTAAAGATGCAGTTTATGACTTAGAGATTTACTTTCCTGCGAAAACAATTAGACTTATAGAAGGTAAAGTAACTATTAAAGAGGAGGTTACTCGTGGCTGATACTATAGTAGTTAATGAAATTGTCGATACCATAGTTATAGCTGTTGGTGGTGAACAAGGACCTCCAGGAATTACTAACTTTAATCCTTCTCTTAGTTTTGTAGGAGATGTAACTGGTTCTGGAACTACAGGACAAGCTGTTACTACTTCGTTAGCAAATACTCAAGTTGTTTCTGGGGACTATGGCTCTCCTAGTAAAACTACTACATTTACAGTAGACTCTAAAGGTAGACTACAAGCTGCAGGTGAAAGTACTATCTTAATAGATGCTATTTCAGTTATCTCTGGAATCTTTAACTCTGCCCGGATGCCCTCTTTCTCTGGAGATGTATCTAGTTCGGCAGGTAGTACTGTAACTACACTTGCAAGCACAGGTGTTAATGCTGGTGACTATACTAAAGTAACTGTTGATGAAAAAGGTCGAGTTACAGGCGGAACTAACCCAGCTACTATCGCAACTTACGGCATTATTGATGCTTATACGAAGATGGAAGTTGACTCTGCTGTTGCAAGTGCTACTCCAAGTTTTAGTACCTTAACTGGTAAGCCAAATACTATTGCAGGTTATGGGATTATTGATGCGTTAAGTGGAACTCAGCTTGGTGTCTCGATTGCAACATTAGGAAATAACTCTAAGGTACCTCCAAGTCAACTTCCTTCTTACGTTGATTCTATAATTGAATACCCAACTCCTTCTAACTTTCCAGTTACAGGAACTACTGGAACCATTTATATAGATGCAAGTACTCATGCCAGTTATAGATGGTCTGGCTCTGCTTATATCAATGTTGGGCAAGCTGGCGGCTCAGTTACTGTAGACTTCACTAACATCCTTGGTAAACCAACTACTCTTTCTGGGTATGGAATCCTTGATGGGGTTAATTCAGCTCTTGTAGGTGCAGATTCTGGTCTAGCTACTTTAGGACCGAATGGAAAGCTAACAACTTCTCAAATGCCAGCTGCAGTTGACCAGATTGTAGAGATTGGAACTTTTGTCGACCTTCCTGTAAACGGATTTACTTCTGTAATCTACCTTGTCCTAGATACTAATCAGATTTATAGATTCTCTGGCTCAGCTTATGTAGAGATTAGTTCTGCAGGTACAGCGGACACTGCCCTAAAGCTCTATACAGCTAGAACTATCTCAATGACAGGAGATGTTGAATGGTCTTCTGGGGTTTTTGATGGTTCAGCTAATGCTACTGGGGTTGCTAGTTTAAAAACTTCTGGAGTTACTGCAGGAACTTACACTAAAGTTACAGTTAATGATAAAGGTATCGTCACTTCTGCCACAACTCCTACAACTTTAAATGCTTTAGGTATTACTAATGGGGTTATAACTGCAGACATAGGCGTAAGTGTAGCTCCTTTAGTTTCTGGTAAAGTTCCTTCTGTAAACTTACCTTCTTATGTAGATGATGTTCTTGAGTTTGCAAGTTTAGCTGACTTTCCTAATCTCGGAGAAGCTGGAAAGATTTATATTGCAATAGATACAAATTTAAGTTATCGTTGGGCAACTTCTGTTTATGTTCAAATAAGTTCAGCTGGCGGTGTTGTATCTGTAGCTGCTTTAAACATAACAACTAATGGCAATGATGTAAGTTCTACAGTTCTTAATGGAACCACAGCTCCAGTAATTACATTAAACTTACCTACAGCTAATGCTACTTCTCGCGGTGCTTTAAGCGCAACTGACTGGACTATCTTTAATAATAAACAAGCTGCTTTAGTTAGTGGAACTACAATCAAGACAATCAACGGAGCTTCTGTACTTGGCTCTGGGGATATTGTAGTAGCTAGTTCTTATGAACTTCCAGTAGCTACCTTAGACACTCTTGGTGGTGTTAGAGTTGATGGTACTTCAATTACCATTGACGGAGCAGGTAAAATATCAGCTATAGGTGGTGGTAGTGGTGGGACTGGAGCATTTGCTTCTTTCTCAATGGTCGATGGAGAACTTGTTGTAGAACATTCATCCTCTTTCACTCTATCTATAGTAGATGGTGAATTCATTTCGGAGTATAATTAATGACGACTACAAACTTAGGTAGAGTTGCTATAGTACCTAAAGGAACTTATACAGCTGGTCCTAATAAACCTTTGGATTTAGTTAGGTATCAAGGTGCAAGTTATTTAGCTAAAACAACTACAAGTGCTTTGCCAACTGTAACTACAGACTGGGACTTGATTGCTAATGATGGAGCTTCTTTATACACATGGATAAAATACGCAGACGATTCTACAGGCACAGGACTTTCTGACTCTCCAGTTGATAAGTTATTTATAGGTATTGCGGTAAATAAGGCTTCCGCTACTGAGTCTACAGTTGCAGCTGACTATACTTGGAGTCAGATTAAAGGTAATGATGGCAGTCCAACTTATACTTGGATTAAATATGCCGATGATGCTATTGGAACTGGATTGAGTAACACATCAACTGGTAAAAAGTATATTGGTATTGCAGTTAATAAACTAACCACCACAGAATCTACTTCAGCTGGCGATTATGAATGGAGTCTTATAGTAGGAGACCCTCTATACACTTGGATTAAGTATGCAGATGATTCGATTGGAGGTGGTTTATCAGATTCTCCTACTGGAAAAAGTTATATCGGTATAGCAGTTAATAAAACTAGTGCAACAGAGTCAACTACTGCTAGTGATTATGCTTGGAGTTTATTAAGCGGGGGTGGTGGTGGTGGTACAGTTACTTCGGTAGCAGCTTTGACTTTAGGGACAACTGGAACTGATGTTACTTCGACAGTAGCTACAGGAACAACTACACCAGTTATTACATTAAACTTACCAACAGCAAGTTCAAATGCTAGAGGCTTATTAAGTTCCGCTGATTGGTCTACTTTTAATTCTAAATTAAGTACACTTCCTACTGCCAGTACAACTGTGCTAGGCGGTGTAAAAGTTGACGGAACTAGTATTACTATTAGTAATGGGGTTATATCTGGGGCATCTACTTATACTTTACCAACTGCATCAACTACAGTTCTTGGTGGTGTAAAAGTTGATGGTACAACTGTAACTATATCTAATGGAGTTATTTCTGCTGCGGGAGGAAGTAGTTATACACTACCAACCGCAAGCACTTCTGTTTTAGGTGGTGTAAAAGTAGACGGCTCAACAATTAAAATTTCTGGCGGTGTAATATCCGCACATGGTCTAGTTCCTCCACCAGACCCATATCTTGCAACTGTAAAACTCTTAGTCCAAGCTGCTGGAATATCTGTAGGAGCTACTACATTTACAGATACGTCACCAACCCCAAAAACACTAACAACTATTGGTAATACCATTGCTAGTGCAACACAGGCTAGGATAAATAATGTCAGTATAGCATTTGATGGTACCGGAGATGGGATTTCATACCCATCTATTTCATTTTCTGAAGATTTTACAGTAGAAGCATGGGTATATCGAACATCAGCTATAAATTCTTATATGATGTTATTTGGTTTTAGTGAATGGACAGGATGGACTAACAATGGAAATACTTTTACGGTTAGGGGGACTAACCAGTTTGCTGTACCAGATACAATAAACCAATGGGCGCATATTGCTGTAGTTAGGTCAGCTGGTACTGTAAAAGTTTATTTTAATGGCGCAGCAGCAACACCAACTTCAGGAATTGCTATATCTGGGAATTCTGTATATGATAGCATTGGATTATATAATGCAAATATGTTTGGGTTTGCTGGTTATATGGATAACATAAGATTTTCAACAATGGCTAGATATACTACCAACTTTACCCCTCAGTTAAGTAATTTTTCAACAATATAATAAAGGGATAAATATGCTAATAGCAGTCGTAGTAAATAATCAAATTGAAAAACTGGGAGAATCTTTAGAACTTTTCCCAGAGCATAGAGAATCTAAGTTTTCAGAAGAATTCTTAATTGAAAACAATATTATGTTTGTTTCTTTATATAAACCGCATGATAAAGCTACTCAAAAACTACAAGGCGTTGAACCTTATATTGAGGGTGAGTTTGTTTATATTGTTTCAGTTGTAGAAAAAACACAAGAAGATTACGATTTAGAAAGGCAAACAAAAGAGCAAGAAGTACGGGAAAAACGTAACAAACTTCTTATAGATTGTGACTGGACTCAAGTAGCTGATGCTCCTGTAGATAAAACTGCATGGGCAACTTATAGACAGGCTCTGCGAGATATAACATCTCAAGAAGGTTTTCCATCTAATGTAATTTTTCCAACTCCTCCTTTATAGGATTTATTTATGTCTATCTTTGACCAAATCGTAGAATCAGTAAAAGATGTAGCTGAAGTTGCTAT
>ERZ1034361.1367-NODE-1367-length-13110-cov-2.954040_pt1 | contig 13110 bp, 10 predicted proteins | sample MGYA00520617_ERZ1034361 | MGnify/ENA primary metagenome ERZ1034361 (study PRJEB33736, sample SAMEA104284507) | Azolla filiculoides | biome: Urban; feature: Water surface; material: Ditch water | place: Netherlands | collected 2015-10-28 | depth 0-0.1 m ... | reverse complement strand
CGTGGGCAAACTCGTGGTCGCCGACGCACGCAAGTTCGTCAACATGCCGATCAGCGAGATCGCCGACCGCTCCCATGTCAGCAAGCCGACCGTGGTGCGCTTTTGCCGCAGCATGGGCTATGACGGCCTGAGCGACTTCAAGCTCAAGATGGCGGGAACGGTCAGCGAGGGCGTGCCCTTCATCCACCGCAGCGTCGATTCGGACGACAAGATCAGCGATGTGCTGGTCAAGGTGATCGACAACAGCGTGGCGGCCTTCCTGCGCTACCGCAACGACGCCTCGACCCATGCGCTCGAACGCGCCGTCACGGCGCTCGAGGCCGCCTGGAAGGAGGACCGCCGGATCGAGTTCTACGGCGTCGGCAACTCCGGCATCGTGGCGCAGGACGCGCAGCACAAGTTCTTCCGTCTCGGCGTCAACGCGATTGCCTACAGCGACGGCCACATGCAGGTCATGAGCGCCTCGCTGCGCAAGCCGGGCGACGTGGTGGTCGTGATCTCCAACTCGGGCCGCACGCGCGACCTGATGGACGCGGCCGATATCGCGCGCCGGCATGGCGCGACCGTGATCGTGCTGACCGCCAGCGGCTCGCCGCTGGCCTCGGTCGGCAACATCCACCTGGCGGCCGACCACCCGGAAAACTACGACCGCTACAGCCCGATGACCTCGCGCCTGCTGCACCTGATGATCGTCGACGTGCTGGCGACCGCGCTGGCGCTGCGCATCGGCGCCGACCAGCTGCAGCCGCTGCTCAAGGACATGAAATCCAACCTGCACAGCCGCCGCTACGCCTGAAAACCGGCCCAGCGGCCCGATCGATCTTTGCGGCCGCCCCAGGCGGCCCTGCACGCCAGATGTCCCTGGATTCACAACACCCGCCCGCTCCGACCTCACTCCCCGCCACTGCCGCGCCAGCCCGGACGGCATCGACGGCCCAGGTGCTCGCGCCCGCGCTCTGGTCGATCCGGGCCCAGTTTGCCGCGCTCGGGCTGATCAGCGGGGTCTGGGGCGTGCATATCCCGAGCTTGAAAGCCCATTACGGGCTCGGCGAAGCCGCCCTGTCGCTGGTGCTGCTGACGGCGGCGCTCGGCGCCGTGCTGTCGCTGCTGGGCGCCGGGCGCGTGATCGCCCGCCTCGGCGTGCGGCGCGCCACGGTGCTGGCAGCCACGCTGATGGGCGCCATGCTGGCGCTGGCGCTGCACTGGCCCACGCTGGGCTGGATGCTGCCGTCGATGCTGCTGTTCGGCGCGGCCATGAGCCTGTTCGATGTCGCGATCAACACCGAGGGCTCGGCGCTCGAGTCCTTGGCGGGCCGGGCGGTGATGAGCAATCTGCACGGCAGCTTCAGCCTGGGCGGCATGTCCGGCGCGGCGCTGGGCGCGCTGCTGCTGCGCTGGCAATGGCCGGCCGAGCTGCAGCTGGCCTGCGTCGGCCTGCTGATCGCAGGCACGGTCGGCCTGGCCTCACGCGGCATGCTGGACCAGCATCCGCCCGAAGCCGCCCATGCTGCCGATGGGACCGATGCGACCCAACCAGCGCGCTTCGTCTGGCCGCGCGGCCAGCTGCTGCTGCTGGGCCTGCTGATCTTCGCCGCCATGAGCGCCGAGGGCGCGATGTACGACTGGAGCGTGCTCTACCTGACGCAGGAAGTGCTGCTGCCGCAGGACCAGGCCGCGCTGGGCTATGCGGCCTTCGCCGGGGCCATGGCCGTGGCAAGACTGGTGGGCGACCGGCTGCGCGACCGCTGTACGGAAGCCTGGCTGCTGCGCGCGGGCAGCTTGCTGGCGGCAGTGGCCATGAGCCTGGTGCTGCTGACCGGACTGGCCTGGGTCGCGCTGCCGGGCTACGCCCTGATCGGTGCCGGCCTGGCGCTGTCGGCGCCGATCCTCTACAACGCCGCGACCCGGGTGCCCGGCACGACGCGGGCGGCGGCAATCGCGGCCGTGACCTCGGTCGGCTACAGCGGCTTCCTGCTCGGCCCGCCCCTGATCGGCACGCTGGCACAGGGCTTCGGCCTGAGCTGGGCGCTCGGCGTGGTGGTACTGGCCTCGCTGCTGCTGGCCTGGGGCGCGCGCCTGCTGCCACGGCGCTGAAGGCAGAGACCAAAAAGCAGGCCGGGGCTCAGGCAGCGCTGCTGTCGCGCACCACGAGTTCGGCCGGCAGCATCACGCTGCGACGCGGCAGGCCCGCGATCGCCTCGAACAGCAGCTCCACCAGGGCCCGCCCCGCCACGCCAGTCGGCTGGCGGATGCTGGTCAGCGAGGGGTGCAGATAGGCGGCAAGCGCAATGTCGTCATAGCCGACCACCCGGACCTGGCGCGGCACCTCGATCCCGCGCTCGTTGAGGGCACCGATCAGCGAGATCGCCGCGATGTCGGCGCTGGCGAAGATGGCATCGAAGTCCAGCCCCTGGTCCAGCCACATGTCGATGACCTGCCGGATGCGCCGGTCGCCGAACAGGAAGGACTGGTGCAGGCGCGGGTCGGGCTCCAGCCCGGCCTCGAGCAGCGCGCGCGCATAGCCCTGGTGGCGCAGCGCCGCCTCCGGATGGCTGATGTCGCCGAAAAAGCCGATCCGGCGCGCGCCCTGCTGCAGCAGGTGACGGGTGGCCAGGTAACCACCGGTCGCGTTGTCGCCGCCGACGACCGGATAGTAGGCGTCGGGCAGACAGGCGCCCCAGACCGCCATCGGCACGCCGCGGCGGGCGAGCTCGTTCAGATAGTCATGCCAGGTCAGCTGCCCGATCACGATCAGGCCGGCGACCTGACCGCTGTCGAACATGGCCGCCATCTGGTCCTGGCGCTGCGGATTGAGCCGCGTCAGCAGCAGGCTCATGCCGCGCTCGTCGAGCGCATCGGCCGCGGCGCCGAGGATGTTCAGGATGAAGGGGTCGGAGATCGTCTGCATGCTGTCGCCGAGGATGACGACGCCAACGGTCTGGATGTCGCGCTTGCGCAGGTTGGCCGCGCCGATATTGACCTGGTAGTTGAGCGAACGCGCGAGCTCGGTGATGCGCTGGCGCGTGTTCTCGGGTATCAGTGAGCTGCCGCTGAGCGAACGCGAGACCGTGGACAGCGAGACCCCCGCCATGCGTGCGATGTCGGCCATCTGGACCCGGCGCTTGCCGGCGGCACTGCGCGCGTCCGGCACCGGCTTGTCGGCAACACTGCTGGACAGAGGATCGGCGGCCGGGATCTGCTTGGGGATTCTGGGAGACATGGTCCGATTATTCCATCCTGCGTTTCAGGTCGGTCGGCGGATGCCGGGCAAAAAAAAGCCTGAAGCAACAGCTTCAGGCCAAATTAACCCCGAGGAATACACACGGTCCCTGCCGTGATCGGCGACAGGGACCGTATTTGCGCGAATCAGAACTGGTAGTTCAGACGCACGCGCAAAGCGGTGGTGTCAGCCACGCCAGTGCCACCCGAAGAGGTGCTGATGGCGGGGGTGATGGAAGCGCCCTTGACGCCCAGCAGCGGGAAGCTGTAGGCAGCGTAGAAGGTGTCGACGGTGGTGGCGGCAGTCTTGTCCTGCACATAGCCGACGCCGGCCGGTCCGTAAACCAGGTTCAGGCCGAGCGACGAGGAGTCCAGATCGCTGCTCTTGGAGTAGTTCACGTTGACAGCGGCATCCTTGGCCAGCGCGTAACCAGCCGACAGGGCGTAGCCGGTCTTGTTGCCGAGGCCGTCCAGGTCGAAGGACTCGTAACCGGCGCGCAGGGTCAGGTCGCCAGCACCGTAAACGATGGCCGGACGGACACCGCTCTTCTCGGTGGCACCGTTCTTGTAGGACATCACGCCCAGTTCGACGCGCAGGCCGGGAGCGGCGTTCAGGCCAACGGCGCCATGGAACTCGCCATTGGTGAAACGACCACGGACCTTGTTGGCGCGGTAGCCGGCGCCGGTAGCCAGTTCCAGCACGGTGTCCTTGCCGACCGGGAACAGGTCGACGGCTTCGAAGCGGCCCAGCTTGAAATCAGCGGCGGAGTTGCCGAACTGGATCCAGGCGTCGTCGATGCCGGTGCTGGTAGCGCCGATGCCGGCGATCAGGGTCGCCTTGGCGTTGACGAAGTTGTCGCCCTGCTTGAGCAGCGCGGCATTGACGTTCATCTCGACGCGGCCGCCAGTGCCGAAGGAGTCGGCGGCCTTGTTGATGCTGGTGGTGTCGCCTTCGAAGTTGGCATCGAACTTGACGTCAGCGTGGGCGGCGGCGGCGGCGGCACAGAGGGCGGCCACGGCGGCCAGCTTGAAAGTCTTGGACATGGTTGTCTCCAGTGAAGGGATGTTTTGGATGTTGGCTCTCGCCTGCTGGTCACCTGGGACTAGGCTTGGCCCTGACTGGCAGGGCTCCCGGTGTCCGACAGCAACGCAATTTCAACATCGATGCAATCGCTTGCACTGGAGGGAAAACCCTAGGAAACGGGTTGTACCCTGTTTGTACCGGCAAAATTCATGAAAAAAACAACAGATTAGTCACGCAATAATGAAACTTCAAGTCGTTAGAAACGCGAAGAATGCGTCTCAAGCTGGGCCAGGCCGCAGTCCAGCCGCGACGATCAGGGCAACAGCGAGCGCGGCACAGGCTCGGGACCTGCCGCCGCCAGCGGCAGCAGGATCCGCACCCGCAGGCCGTGCGGCAGCACCGGCTCGAGTCCGACCTGGCCGCCGTGGCGCTCGACGATCTCCTTGACGATCGCCAGCCCCAGCCCGCAACCGCTGCCGGCATCGGTCGCGCGCACGAAGCGGCCGAACACGCGCGCGCGGTCCTGCGCGGCGATGCCCGGACCGCTGTCCTCGACGCTCAGGCAGGCCTGGGCCCCTGAGCGCTGGACGCCGACCGTGACAGTGGCGCCCGCGCCGGCATAGCGCAGCGCGTTGTCGATCAGGTTCGACAGCGCCTCGCGCAGCAGCAGCGCCTCGCCCGGCACCTCGACCGGGGTCTGCGCCGCCTCGTCCATGCCGAGGTCCAGCCCGGCGCGCAGGGCGCGCGGCACCAGCTCGGCGGTCAACTGCCGCGCCAGCGCCAGCAGATCGACCGGCGGGCAATCCTGCAGCCGCAGCGCGCCGGGCTCGGCGCGGGCCAGGGTCAGCAGCTGCGACACCAGATGGGCGCTGCGGGTGGCGCTTTCGTGCACCCGCAGCAGCCGGGCGCGCAACTCGGGGTCGCTGGTCAACTGCAGCGCGAGCTCGGTCTGGCTCTTGAGCCCGGCCAGCGGCGTGCGCAGTTGATGGGCGGCGTCGCCAATGAAGCGCTTTTGCCGCTCCACGCTGTGCTGGACCTCGGCCTGCATGGTGTTGATCGCGCCGGCCAGCGACAGCAGTTCGCGCGGCGCCGAGGCCAGCTGCAGCGGCGCGAGATCGGCCGGTGCCCGGCCCTCGACCTGCTGGCGCAGCCGCTTGAGCGGCGCCAACCCGGCCCGGATGCCGAGCCAGACGATCAGCGTCATCAGCAGGATCAGGCTCGACAGCGGCAGCAGCATGTCGACCAGGATGCGCCGCGCCAGCTCCTCGCGGTTGGCGCTGCTGCGCGCGACCTGCACCAGCAGGGTCTGGGCTTCAGGCTGAGGCTCGTCGCCCAGGCGCAGCAGCAGCGCGACCACCCGCACCGCCTGCTCGGCATCGCCCGGCCCGGCCAGCGGCATGCTGCCGTCGTAGAAATAGGGCTGGCCGATGCGCAAGGCCACGCCCTGGGCCAGCGGCGGCGGCGGCAGGGCCTGGTTGCCGAGGATGAATTGCCCCGGCGGCTGGCTGACCATGTAGAGCAACCGGTCGGCCGGATCGGCCTCGAGCACATCCTGCGCCGCCTTGGGGAAGTCGATCAGCAGGCCCGAGCCGATCGGCTTGAGCTGGCGCGCCAGCGCGCGACTGGCTTGCGACAGGCTGGCATCGATCGCCTCGTTGGCGTAGCTGGCGGCAAAGTGGTAGGCCGCCACGCCGCCGGCCAGCCAGAGCACGATCTGGGGCAGCAGCACCCACCAGAGCAGCTGGCGCGACAGGCTCAGGCCAGCGCTGCCGAAGCGGCTGTGCCAGCCCGGCAGCCACTGGCGCCAGCGGGCCAGGCTCACACGCCTTCCTCTTCCTCGAGCAGGTAACCCAGGCCGCGCACGGTCCGGATCACGAGCCCGCCGCCCTCGAGCTTGCGCCGCAGCCGGTGGATGTAGACCTCGATCGTGTTGCCGCTGCCGGGCTCGCCGCCCTCGCTGGCCCAGGCCTGGAAGATGCGCTCCTTGGTCACGACCTTGCCGCGCTGCTGCAGCAGCAGTTGCAGCAGCTCCCATTCGCGCCCGCTGAGCTCGAGCGCCTCGCCGCACAGCAGCGCGCAGCGGCGTTCGGCATCGAGCACCAGCTGGCGCGAGGGCGGTGTCAACGGCGCCAGCGCCGGCTGGGCCCGGCGCAGCAGCGCCTGCAGCCGCGCCAGCAGCTCGGGCAGGTCGAAGGGCTTGGTGACATAGTCGTCGGCGCCGGCCTGCAGGCCGGCGACGCGGTCGTCCAGGGCGTCGCGCGCGGTCAGCAGCAGCACCGGCAGGGCCGGCTGGCTCTGGCGCACATGCTGGAGCACCGCCAGGCCGTCGAGCATCGGCAGCCCGATGTCGAGCACGGCGATGTCGAAGGCCTGCTTGTGCAGCAGGTAGTCGGCCACTGCACCGTTGGGGGCATGTTCGACCTCGTAGCCGGCGCCTTGCAGCTGTGCGGTCAGGGCATCGGAAAGGATGGCGTCGTCTTCGGCCAGCAGCAGTTTCATGACCGAAGCTTAACGGATCGCCTCTGCAGCGAGCGACTGCCAACGCCTGATTAGGGTTTTACCGCATATTAATTAACTAATGTTTGGTTAAGATTCGACCGTTTCTTAAAGAAACATTAACGACAACAACCCATCGGAACCCGGGCCAGCAGGCCCGAATCCACAGGAGACACAGATGAAACCAGCCTTCCTCACCTCCCTCACCCGCACGGCCGTCGCGGCCATCGCCGTCTGCAGCTGCGCGGCGAGCTTCGCCGGCGAAGTCGAGGTGCTGCATTGGTGGACCGCCGGCGGCGAAGCCAAGGCAGCCTCCGCCCTCAAGGACCAGCTGCAGGCCAAGGGCCACAGCTGGAAGGACTTCGCGGTCGCCGGCGGTGGTGGCGACAACGCCATGACGGTGCTGAAGTCGCGCGTGGTCTCGGGCAACGCCCCGGCCGCAGCCCAGATCAAGGGCCCCTCGCTGCAGGAATGGGCCGCCGAAGGCGTGCTGGCCAATATCGACGACGTGGCCAAGGCCGAGAACTGGGACAAGCTGCTGCCCAAGGTGGTCAGCGACGTCATGAAGTACAAGGGCAGCTACATCGCCGTGCCGGTCAACGTGCACCGCGTCAACTGGCTCTGGGCCAACCCCGAGGTCTTCAAGAAGGCCGGCGCCAAGCTGCCGACCAACTGGGACGAGTTCTTCGTCGCGGCCGAGGCGCTGAAGAAGGCCGGCGTGATCCCGGTCGCCCATGGTGGCCAGAACTGGCAGGACTTCACGACCTTCGAGAGCGTCGCGCTCGGTCTGGGCGGCAGCGACTTCTACCAGAAGGCGCTGGTCCAGCTCGACCCGGCCGCGCTCAACGGCCCGACCATGACCAAGGTGCTCGAGACCTTCCGCAAGGTCAAGTCCTACACCGACAAGAACGCCCCGGGCCGTGACTGGAACCTGGCGACCGCGATGGTGATCAAGGGCGAGGCCGGCATGCAGCTGATGGGCGACTGGGCCAAGGGCGAGTTCATCGCCGCCGGCAAGAAGCCGGGCAAGGACTTCGCCTGCGTCGCCGCCCCGGGCAGCGCCAAGGCCTTCACCTTCAACGTCGACTCGTTCGCGCTGTTCAAGCTCAAGAACGAAGCCAACGTCAAGGCGCAGAAGGACCTGGCCGCCGCGATCATGTCGCCGCAGTTCCAGGAGGTGTTCAACCTCAACAAGGGCTCGATCCCGGTGCGCCTGAACATGGACCTGGCCAAGTTCGACGACTGCGCCAAGCTGTCGGCCAAGGACTTCGTCGACACCGCCAAGACGGGCGCGCTGGTGCCCTCGGTCGCGCACGGCATGGCGGTTCCGGCCGCCGCCGCCGGCGCGCTGCAGGACGCCGTCAGCCAGTTCTGGAACGACGACAAGATGAGCGTCGCCTCCGCCCAGTCCAAGATCGCTGCCGCCGCCAAGATCAAGTAAACCCATGTCCGCCACCACCCGCTCCTCCGGCCCCTGGCTACCCAGGCTGGTCGTCGCGCCCAGCTTCCTGCTGTCGCTGCTGTTCATCTACGGCCTGATGGCCTGGAACGGCTACCTGTCGTTCTCGGCCTCGCGCATCCTGCCCAACTACGACTTCGTCGGGCTGGCGCAGTACGAGGCCCTGTTCGACAACGAGCGCTTCCGGGTCGCCATGGGCAACCTCGCGATCTTCGGCGTGCTGTTCATCGGCGGCGCGATGGCGGTGGGCGTGGTGCTGGCGATCCTGCTTGACCAGAAGGTGCGCGGCGAGGGCCTGCTGCGCACCATCTACCTCTACCCGATGGCGATCTCGTTCATCGTCACCGGCACCGCCTGGAAATGGATGCTGAACCCGGGCCAGGGCCTCGAGCACCTGATGCACCAATGGGGCTTCGCCGGCTTTTCCTTCGACTGGCTGATCAACCCCGAGATGGCGATCTACTGCGTCGTGATCGCGGGCATCTGGCAGAGCGCGGGCTTCGTGATGGCGCTGTTCCTGGCCGCGCTGCGCGGCGTCGACGAGTCCATCATCAAGGCGGCCCAGGTCGACGGCGCCAGCCTGCCGCGGATCTACTGGAGCATCATCCTGCCGAGCCTGCGGCCGGTCTTCTTCAGCACGCTGCTGGTGGTCAGCCACCTGGCCATCAAGAGCTTCGACCTCGTGATGGCGCTGACCTCGGGCGGTCCGGGCTTCGCGACCGACCTGCCCGCCACCTTCATGTACGCCCACGCCTTCACGCGCGGCCAGATCGGCCTCGGCGCGGCCAGCGCGACCGTGATGCTGGCCACCGTGGCCGCCATCGTCGTGCCCTACCTCTATTCGGAATTGCGAGCCAAGCGATGAACCGACTCACCCTTCACCGCCTGCTGCTGTGGGCCGTCCTGCTGATCTTCGCGGCCTGGTTCCTGACCCCGCTCTACGTGATGGTCGTGACCTCGCTGAAGGATGCCGAGCAGCTGCGCGTCGGCAACCTGCTGAGCCTGCCGACCGCGCCCACGCTGGACGCCTGGCACAAGGCCTGGAGCAGCGCCTGCACCGGCGTGCAATGCGAGGGCCTGCAGCCCTTCTTCTGGAACTCGGTCATCACGGTGGTGCCAGCGGTGCTGGTCTCGACCCTGCTCGGCGCGCTCAACGGCTATGTGCTGTCGAAGTGGAAGTTCCCGGGCAGCGAAACCCTGTTCGCCTTCATGCTGTTCGGCGTCTTCATGCCGATGCAGGTGGTGCTGCTGCCGATGAGCCAGGTGCTGGGCTGGCTCGGCATCGCCAGCTCGATCTGGGGCCTGGTGTTCGTGCACGTGCTGGCCGGCATCCCGTCGACCACGCTGTTCTTCCGCAACTACTACGTCGGCCTGCCTGACGAGCTGATCAAGGCCGCGATGCTCGACGGCGCCAGCTTCTGGCAGATCTTCCGCCGCATCGTGCTGCCGCTCTCGACGCCGATCCTGGTCGTGACCCTGATCTGGCAGTTCACCAACATCTGGAACGACTTCCTCTACGGCGTGGTCTTCTCGGGTGCCGACAGCAAGCCGATCACGGTCGGCCTGAACAACCTGGCCAACACCAGCAGCAGCGTCAAGGAATACCACGTCGACATGGCCGCCGCGCTGATCGCCGCCATGCCGACGCTGATCGTCTACATCGTCGCAGGCAAGTTTTTCGTGCGTGGGCTGACCGCCGGCGCCGTCAAGGGATAAAAGGAAAAGTCATGGGCGCACTCGCCATCCGCAACGTTCGCAAGTCCTACAACGAGACCACCCACATCCTCAAGGGCATCGACCTCGAGATCGAGGCCGGCGAATTCCTGATCCTGGTCGGCCCCTCGGGCTGCGGCAAGTCCACCCTGCTCGGCATGATCGCCGGCCTGGACCACCCGAGCACGGGCTCGATCCACATCGCCGACCGCGACGTCACCAACCTGCCGAGCAAGGACCGCGACATCGCCATGGTGTTCCAGAGCTACGCGCTCTATCCGAACATGAGCGTGGCGCAGAACATCGCCTTCGGCCTCGAGATCCGCAAGGTGCCCAAGCCCGAACGCGAGGCCGCCGTGCAGCGCGTCGCGCAGATGCTGCAGATCGGCCATCTGCTCGACCGCAAGCCGGGCCAGCTCTCGGGCGGCCAGCGCCAGCGCGTCGCGATGGGCCGGGCCCTGGCGCGCGATCCCAAGCTGTTCCTGTTCGACGAGCCGCTGTCCAACCTCGACGCCAAGCTGCGCGTCGAGATGCGCGCCGAGATCAAGCAGCTGCACCAGCGCACCCGCACCACCACGGTCTACGTCACCCACGACCAGGTCGAGGCCATGACGCTGGGCGACCGGATCGCGGTCATGAAGGACGGCCTGGTGCAGCAGTTCGGCAGCCCGGCCGACATCTACCGCCGCCCGGCCAACCGCTTCGTGGCCGAGTTCATCGGCTCGCCGGCGATGAACATGCTTGACGCCCTGCACCACGACGACCAGCTGCTCGCGCACGGCAGCGCGCTCGAGCTGAGCCCGCGCCAGCGCGCGGCGCTGTCGATCCATGGCGGCAGCGAGCTGGTCTATGGCCTGCGCCCGGAGGACATCCGCCTGAGCGACCAGGGCCTGGCCGGCACGCTGACCATGATCGAGCCGACCGGCCCGGAAACCTACGCCACGGTCGACACCGCGGTCGGTTCGCTGACCGCGCGCATCCCGGGCCTGCTGGCGGCCCAGGTCGGCGACAGCGTACACCTGCAATGGTCGGCCGAGGACGCGCACCTGTTCGACCGCGCCAGCGGCGACCGGGTCAAGGGCGCCTGAGCCAAGGACCCCAGGCCCCCCCTGGCGGGGCGCGATGCCCCGCCAGCGCCGGACCGAGCGCGTTACGAACCACCCCGCCCGCGCCACCGGCACCGGCTTGGGCGACACTGGGCGGCCACTTTCTTCTCCCCCCGAAAGACCCGCCATGTACTCCGCCTCCCCCTCGCGCTACGACACCATGAGCTACCGCCGCTGCGGTCGCAGCGGCCTGCAGCTGCCGGCCATCACGCTCGGCCTGTGGCACAACTTCGGCGACAGCACCCCGTTCGAGACCCAGCGCGCGATGCTGCGCACGGCCTTCGACCTCGGCATCAGCCATTTCGACCTGGCCAACAACTACGGCCCGCCCTACGGCAGCGCCGAGACCCACTTCGGCGAACACCTGCGGCGCGACTTCAAGCCCTACCGCGACGAACTGCTGATCTCGACCAAGGCCGGCTGGGACATGTGGCCCGGCCCCTACGGCCAGGGCGGCGGCTCGCGCAAGTACCTGCTCGCCAGCCTGGACCAGAGCCTGCAGCGCATGGGCCTGGACTATGTGGACATTTTCTACAGCCACCGCTTCGACCCCGACACCCCGCTGGAAGAAACCTGCGGCGCGCTCGACACGGCGGTGCGCCAAGGCAAGGCGCTGTACGTGGGCATCACGAGCTACTCGGCCGGCAAGACACGCGAGGCCGCCGCGCTGCTGCGCGCCATGGGCGTGCCGCTGCTGATCCACCAGCCGTCCTACAGCCTGATGAACCGCTGGGTCGAGGAGGACCTGCTCGACACCCTGGGCGAGCTCGGCACGGGCTGCATCGCCTTCAGCCCGCTGGCGCAGGGCCTGCTGACCAGCAAATACCTCAATGGCGTGCCGCAGGACGCGCGCATCAACCGCCCGGGCGGCGCCTCGTTCAAGGCCGAGCACCTGAGCGAGCCCAACCTCAGGCATGTGCGTGCGCTCAACGACATCGCCCAGGCGCGCGGCCAGAGCCTGGCCCAGATGGCGGTGGCCTGGGTGCTGCGCCACCCCGAGATGAGCTCGGCCCTGATCGGCGCCAGCCGTCCGGAGCAGATCACGGAACTGACCGGCGCGCTGCAGAACCTGCAGTTCAGCGCCGAGGAGCTGGCCACGATCGACCAGCATGCCGTCGAAGGCGGCATCAACCTCTGGCAGCGGCCCTCGACCGACCTGCGGCCCTGAACGCAAGGGCAGCTGCTGCAGGCCTCGGAACTTTACCGAGGCCTGACTGGCACAGGAATACAACAGCCGTATTTCATGCGCCGAAAATCAGGCAAACTACTGTCAAATTGGAACGATTGAGCCGGCCTTGGGGGCGGCTCGTCGCATGAATAAGAACAAGAATAAAAATCGAGTTCAACAGGAATGCCTACGTAGTGCAGGAAATCAGCAGCCAGACCCCCCAGCCATCCTTCCCCAGCCCAGTCGCCACAACGGCTGCTGTGCGCGCTCGGTCTCCGATCCCGATCGTCGGCATCGGTGCTTCGGCGGGCGGTCTCGAGGCGCTCGAGCAGTTCCTGGGCCATGTGCCGCCAGCCTGCGGTATGGCCTTCGTCGTGGTTCAGCACCTGGACCCGAACGACAAGGGCATGATCGTGGAACTGCTGCAACGCGCCACGTCGATGCCAGTGCTCCAGATCGAGGACGGCATGGCAGTCGCGCCCGATCATGTCTATGTGATCGCGCCCAACCGGGACCTGTCGATCCTGCATGGCGTGCTGCATCTGCTCGAACCAGTCACGCCGTACGGGCTGCGGCTGCCGATCGATGGTTTCCTGCGCTCACTGGCCGAAGACCAGCAGGAGCGCGGCATTGGCGTGATCCTGTCGGGCATGGGCTCGGACGGCACCCTGGGGCTGCGGGCCATCAAGGAAAAAGCCGGCGCGGTATTCGTTCAGACCCCGGAGCAGGCCAAGTTCGACGGCATGCCGAGCAGCGCTATCGCCAGCGGCGTAGTCGATTACATCCTGCCGCCCGCCGAAATGCCTGCCCGGCTCATCGCCTATGCCAAGTTTGCATTCGCCAAACCCTCGCAAATGCAGCCCCTCCTGCCACCGGGCAGCGCCTCGGCCCTGCAAAAAATCTTCATCCTGCTGCGTGCCCAGAC
>ERZ1034361.1365-NODE-1365-length-13111-cov-4.520255_pt1 | contig 13111 bp, 14 predicted proteins | sample MGYA00520617_ERZ1034361 | MGnify/ENA primary metagenome ERZ1034361 (study PRJEB33736, sample SAMEA104284507) | Azolla filiculoides | biome: Urban; feature: Water surface; material: Ditch water | place: Netherlands | collected 2015-10-28 | depth 0-0.1 m ... | reverse complement strand
ATGGCCGTCGGCACGAACTGGATGACCGAGCCGGTGCGCAGGTCGAATTTCGGGCAAAAACGCTTCTGGTAGAGCGTCCCGGCTGTGATGCCGAGCAGGGCGACGACGGCCGGAATGAGCATCGGCCCGAGTGCGCCGTCGCCCAGCTTGGCGGAGACGACCATGCCGACCCCGACAAAACCCAGACCCAGTCCGGCCCACTGGCGAGCACTCACTCTCTCGCCCAGCAGCCAGCCAGCGCCAAAGGCTGTGAGCAGGGGCTGCATGCCAACAACCAGCGCAGTAACGCCGGCCGGCAGACCCTGCTTGATGGCGACGAATACGCCCCCCAGATAGACAGCATGAACCAGGACCCCGGAGATGCCGATATGCAGCCAGTCACGCCGCTTCTCGGGCCACGGTGCGCGGGTCGCCAAGGCGATGATCAGCATTAATGCGATAACCAGCCCATAACGGGTGAGCAGAAAAGACAGCGGCTCGGCATGCGGCAGGCCGAGCTTGGCACCGATGAAGCCGGTGCTCCACAGGAAGACGAAGAGAAGCGGATAGAAACGTTGCACGAGGTTCAGACCAGGAGATCGCCACGGCACAGCCGGCGAGCTTCGAGCCATGTTTCAAAGAGGGTGCGAGCGTCGCCGCTGGCCCGGTGACGACGCAGGGCCAGGCGAATTTCGACGGCCGTTCGGGTGGCATGCCACAGCGAGCGTTCACAGTCACCCAACAGCTCGCGCAAATCCTTGAGTTGGAAGGATGGAACCAGATCGACCGCATCGTACATCCGGCTCAGCCAGACATAATCGTAGGACCAGGCATCGCAGTAGATGCGCTGGCCGCGCAGGCTGCGGTTCAGCGTCAGGCAAACATCGACGGCCGCCTTGCCATGGCTGGCCAGCACTTCGCGGCTGATGCCATGGACCTGTTCGGCCGAGTCGTCCCAGTGCGTCCAGCCGGCTTCAGGTGTGACCAGCGAACAAAACGACTGGCCGTCCGGCATGTAGTACCCGATTTCAATCGGGTAGCTGCCCTTGCCGAAACCCGAGGCTTCGATGTCGATGATGACAGGCAAGGTCATGGCCTGCGGCTCGCCGGGCATATCCGGTTTCAGTCGCAGGCCGCCATGCAGTTGGCCGCATCGGCAATGCAGGCCTGGTCGTCGGCGACCATGCAGGCGCCCTTGGTCCGGTAGGAAAAGCTGACGCCGCCCGGATAGCTGCAAACCAGCTTGGTCAGCTTGCCCTGCTGTACCACCTTCATACCCGTCGCCTTGAGCGCCCTGAACTTGTCAGCTGACAGGTCGCAGGAAACATAGCCGTCGAACTCCCCATCCTTCGATTCCCAACGCGCCACATTCTTCATCTGGCGGTAGTCCTCGTAGCGGACGCAGGAATCCGTTTCCTTGGCATAGGCCTTGGCGTTGTCGCTGCAATAACCGTTGTAGGTGAATTTCAGCTCTTCATCGGTCGGACAGGCATTGACCTGAACGGCAGAAGCCAGATCAGGGCAGGCCAGCCGGGCAGCGGTGGCCGGCAGGCTTAGCGCAGCAAAGAACAGGGCAAGGCAGAGCGGACGAAGATTCACTGGGTTCCTTTGGCTGCAACGGGCAAGAGCAGAATCGTTGCCCGCCCGTCGCAACGACGGGAGGCAGCGGGACACGTCAGTCTTCGATAACTGCCGTGGTATAGATTTCCTGCACGTCGTCGAGGTTTTCCAGCGCGTCGAGCAGCTTCTGCATCTTGACGCCTTCCTCCCCGGCAAAGACGTTTTCGCCTTCCGGCTTCATCGTCACTTCACCGAATTCCGGCTTGAAACCGGCGGCTTCGAGCGCATCCTTGACCGCCATGTAGTCGTTCGGCGGGGTCAGGACTTCGATCGAGCCATCGTCGTTGCTCGTCACGTCGTCGGCACCGGCTTCGATGGCAGCATCCATGAGCGCCGCTTCATCGGTGCCCGGGGCGAAGATCAGCTGGCCGCAATGCTTGAACTGGAAGGCGACGCAACCGTCGGAACCCATGTTGCCGCCAAACTTGGAGAAGGCATGGCGAACTTCGGCCACCGTGCGCACCTTGTTGTCGGTCAGGCAATCGACCATGATCGCCGCGCCACCGATGCCGTAGCCTTCGTAGCGGATCTCGATGTACTCGACGCCTTCGAGTTCGCCCGTCCCTTTCTTGATCGCCGTGTCGATCTTGTCCTTGGGCATGTTGACGCCCTTGGCCTTGTCGACCGCGACACGCAGGCGCGGGTTGAAGTTGATGTCGCCGCCGCCCATCTTGGACGCAACTGTAATTTCCTTGGCAATCTTCGAGAAGGCGGCACCGCGCTTCTCGTCCTGGCGACCTTTACGGTGCTGGATATTGGCCCACTTGGAATGACCAGCCATGCTGTTTTCCCTGAATGCAAATAACGAAGAAGGCGCGATTTTACCCGCCAGATCGTTTCTCGTCAGGCCGGCGTAGTAGCTAATCCTGACGTGAATTTACAAACTGGCCGCAGCGGATTGCTAGAATGCCGGGATACTTTTCCCGCTGGAGCCTGTCGCCATGTCCGAACCCCTCTACCTTGCCAAGTCCGAAGACGGCTATCCCGCCCTGTTGCCGCAGATGGCCAACCGTCACGGCCTGGTCACCGGCGCCACCGGCACCGGCAAGACCGTGACCCTGCAGTCGATGGCCGAACGCCTCTCCTACGCCGGCGTGCCGGTCTTCATGGCCGATGTCAAAGGTGACCTTTCAGGGATGGGTGCGGCCGGCACGCCCTCGGAAAAGCTGCTCAAGCGCATCGCCGAGCTGGGCCTCGACGGCTTCGCCCCCTACGCCAACCCGGTCGCTTTCTGGGATGTCTTCGGCCAGGGCGGCGTGCCGGTCCGCGCAACCATCTCGGACATGGGCCCGCTACTGCTCTCCCGCCTGCTCAATCTCAACGACACGCAGGGCGGCGTCCTGCAACTGGTTTTCAAGATTGCCGACGACCAGGGCCTGCTCCTGCTCGACCTCAAGGACCTGCGCGCCATGGTCCAGCACGTCGGCGACAACGCCAAGAATTTCACCACCGAATACGGCAACGTCGCCTCGGCCTCCATCGGCGCCATCCAGCGCGGCCTGCTGACGCTTGAAGAGCAGGGCGGCGATGTCTTCTTCGGCGAGCCGATGCTGGACATCAACGACCTCATGAAAGTTGATGAAAACGGTCGCGGCGTCATCAACGTGCTGGCTGCCGAAAAACTCGTCCAGGCCCCTGCCCTCTACTCCACCTTCCTGCTCTGGCTGCTCTCCGAACTGTTCGAGCAACTGCCGGAAGCCGGCGACCTCGACAAGCCCAAGCTCGTCTTCTTCTTCGACGAGGCCCACCTCCTCTTCACCGACGCGCCGCAAGCCCTCACCGACAAGGTCGAGCAGGTCGTCCGCCTGATCCGCTCGAAAGGTGTCGGCGTCTATTTCGTCACGCAGAACCCGCTCGACGTCCCGGAAAAAATCCTCGGCCAGCTCGGCAACCGCGTCCAGCACGCCCTGCGCGCCTTCACCCCGCGCGACCAGAAAGCCGTGCAGTCGGCCGCCGAAACGATGCGCCCCAACCCGAAATTCGATGCCGCCACGGCGATCACCGAACTCGGCGTCGGCGAGGCGCTGGTTTCCTTCCTTGACGAAAAAGGCCGGCCGAGCATGGTCGAGCGCGGCTTCATCTTCCCGCCCGCCTCGCGCCTCGGCCCACTCACTACCGACGAGCGGCAGGCCATGATCAAGGCTTCGCCCATGCTCGCCACCTACGGCGCCACGGTCGACCGCCAGTCCGCCTACGAAATCCTGCGTGGCAAACCATCCAGCGCACCGGCCGCCCCCGGGGCCATCCCGGCCCCGCCCGCTGGCGGCAACCTCAACGATAGCGACTGGGGCAACAGCGCCAACCAGCCAGCCCCCCGCCGCGAACCCGCCCCGCAAGCCCGCCAGCCTGAAGCAGCACCGCAAGAATCCGGCGGCATCTTCGGCTCCATCGGCGACCTGCTTGGTGGCACCACCGGCCCACGTGGCGGCCATCGCGAAGGTGTGCTCGAAAGCGCCGCCAAGAGCGCCGCGCGCGGCGTCGCCGGCACGGTCGGTCGGGAAATCGGCAAGCAGATTTTACGCGGCGTGCTGGGGTCGATTCTGGGCGGAAGGCGGTAACAGGTAGTCTGATCTGATTTATTGTTTCCCTGCATTGACCATACGTACCACAAAGCGTACGCTTGATACCAACAAAGGGAATCAAATGACCACACTGACCGCAAGCGAAGCACGCGCCAGCCTTTATCGTTTGATCGATGAGGCGAGCGTCAATCATCAACCCGTCATGATCACCGGCAAGCGCCATAATGCTGTGCTTGTCTCGGCCGACGACTGGGCATCAATTCAGGAAACCATCTATCTCTTGTCCGTCCCGGGCATGCGAGAGTCGGTTCGTGAAGGCTTGGCAACGCCTATAGATGCATGCGACAAGGAACTGGCCTGGTGAGCTGGCAGCTTGTCTATACGAAACATGCGCAAAAGGATGCCGAGAAACTTGCTTCTGCCGGATTAAAAGAAAAAGCCAAATCCCTGTTGGCCATCGTGAGCCAGAACCCCTTTCAAAACCCGCCCGCTTACGAGAAGTTGATCGGCGATCTGGCAGGTGCATATTCGCGGCGGATCAATATCCAGCACCGCCTGGTTTATCAGGTGCTTGAGGAAAAGCGCGTGGTCAAGGTGCTCAGAATGTGGTCGCACTATGAGTGAGCCAAGCGGCTAAAAGCAGGGCGTAAATTACCCCAAAGACGAAGGCCACCCAACGGTGGCCTTCGTCTTTGTTGTGCCGCGCTTACTTAGCGGTAATCGTGGCATCCTCGATCAACAGCGGATACAGGTAGCCACTGCCGAAATCGCGGTTCACTGCAGCCACACCAGAAATGCTGATCTGCTCACCGAGCTTGGCGGTCTGCTGGCTGGTGATGGTCAGATCTCCGGTCGTCGCGTCGCCGCTGCCGTCCTGAATGTGCAGGAAATTGCGGCCCATGATGCCGTTATTGACCTTGACCACCTTGCCCGTGGCCTTGACCGTCTTGCCGGCGAGCTTGGCCTTGTTCTGGTTGATCGAAGCGATGGTCGCCGGGCTTTCTCCGGCGCTGGCCACGTTGAATCCCGTCAGACCAACACTGGCCAACAGCACGAAGAGGGCAATGGATCGGATGTTCATGAAAACTCCTGTGACAACACGAAGGCAACAAGACTGGCACGCGCCCGGATGCAGACGAAGTGCGGGGAACGCCATGATACGGCCGGGTGGCTCGTTGTGGCGGCGGCATTTTCATGACCCGGCGTTTTAGCCGCCCATCTCTGCGGAGCGCCCTTGGCGCCACGGTCGAATGAGGCCGGCCAGACTTTCCCACTGATGCACGCTGAGGCCGAGGAGAATCAGCCCGGTCCCGAGCCACAGTCGCAGGCCTATGCTTTCACCGTTGAGCCAGTGGCCGAGAAGCAGGGCGATGACCGGTGTAATCAGCGTGATCAGCGCAACCTTGGCGGTTTCGAGATGCTTGATCACGTAGTAATAGAGCGCAAATCCGATCACCGAGCCAAACACACCGAGATAGACTATGGCCGCGCCGGCGCGCGACGGGATCATGGCCGGCAACTGGCCGTCGGCGAACCACCAGATCAATCCAAAAAAGGGCAGCGAGACCGTCAACGTGCCTACCGTCGTGGCGAGCGGCGGGCTGTCATCGCCGATCTGCTTGAGCCAGACGAGGCATCCGGAATAGATGAAAACGGCCATCACCAGCGCAAGCAGACCGGCCAGCGCATTTTCATGGGCCAGACTATCGCCGTGAATAAAGATCGTGGCCAGCCCGCAAGCGCCGAGCAGCATGCCAAGAAGCTTGAGGCGCGTCAGGGAGCGCTCGCCGAGAAATAGTGCGGCAAGCAGGCCGGCGGCCAGCGGCGAAAGACCAAAGAGGACGGAAATCAGGCCGGAATGCACATAGCGGGCAGCCCAGTAGGTAAGGGCCATCGCCGCAAACAAGCCCAGGCCACCGACCAGATAGGCGCGCCGCGCCCGGTCGTGTAGCGGAAAGGGGATGCGCCAGACGATAACGATCAAGGCGGCAACGACAGCGCCTATCAGCATGCGGACAAATACGGCAAGGGCAAAACTGGCCCCCTGGGTGCTCCACTGGATGGCCAGCGGGGTGGTGGACCAAATCAGGATGATGCCGAGATAGGCGACGGGTATGGACACAGCGTTCTCCTATTCAATTCGGTTGCGGCGAGGGTGGATGCAAGGCAGCCTGGGCGAGGTGCTCCAAGTTTTCGGCGAGCTTCATCAGGGAGGCAGATAGGGCAATACGGGTCATGGCACTTCCTTTCAACGAGGGATAAACGAGCGGCAAACAAAAAGGCCGCGGGTTTCAAATCCGCGGCCTTTGCTGAAATCTGGAGAAAACGACTACTTCACCCCGGCCCCGGACGAACGACAACGCGCCACGCACGCAGAATGCGGCGGCACGGGGCTTTGAGGACCAACATGGAATAGGCAGAAGTCATGACCTGATTTTGATGGCACACGGTGCGGTGCGTCAAGCACACCATGGCACCAATCGCTCAGATGCAAAACTGCCGGACTGTCATCAAGCCGACGTAAAATAAGTTTTTGATTTCCGTCGGAGTTCGCCATGAAAGCATTCCTTCCCATCGCCTTGATGCTCGCCGCCTTGCCTGCCCTCGCCCAGGATATCGGCGCGCTGACCGCCGATACCAAGAAAACCGTGCTGCCGGTCGTTCCCAAGGTGGTCGCCGCGATGCAGGAAGCTGTGGCCGAGAAAGGCGTGGCCGGGGCGATTCCGGTGTGCAAGGAACAGGCACCCGAACTGATCAAGGCGAAGCGCCAGGAAACGGGCTGGGATATTCGCCGCGTCAGCCTCAAGACGCGCAATGCCGAGCGCGGCACACCGGATTTGTGGGAAGTTCGCCAGCTTGCGGATTTCAATATCCGCGCCGCCAATGGCGAGAAGATCGAGACGATGGAAAAGAGCGAGATCGTCAGCATCGACGGCAAGCCAGTCTTCCGCTACATGAAGGCGCTGCCGGTCGGTGACGTTTGCCTGAAGTGTCACGGCCCGGCCGAAGGCATGGAGGCCGGCCTGAAGGCCAAACTGGCCGAAGGCTACCCGCATGATCAGGCGACTGGCTATAGCAAGGGCCAGGTGCGCGGCGCGCTGACCGTCAAGCGTCCGCTCTAAGCAGGCACGACCGGCGGCAGAGAGGCCGGGAAAGTCCTTGTTGCCAAACCGGCGCCCGCTCCTTCCAATGGGAGCCGGAATCAGGGTCGAGGAGTCATTTTGGAAAAGTCGCACGCCTATGGTGCCGGCCTGGCGCTGGTCGCCGCACTGGGCTTTTCGCTCAAGGCAATTTTCGTCAAGCTGGCTTATCCGTATGGCGTTGATGCCATCACGCTGCTCGCTCTGCGCATGGGTTTCGCGCTGCCGGTTTTTCTCTGGGTCGGGCTGGCCGGCCAGCGGGCCGGCGCCAGCCTGACGCGGGAGGACTGGCTCAAGCTCTTCGCCCTCGGCTGCCTGGGCTATTACGGCGCGAGCATTCTCGATTTTTGGGGACTGGAATACATTTCGGCCGGCCTTGAACGGCTGATCCTGTTCACCTACCCGACGCTGACCCTCCTGATCGGCGTTGTCTTCCAGGGCAAGCCCTTCACCCGGCGCGAGTTGATCGCAGTCGTGCTGTGCTACCTGGGAATCGGTTTTGCCTTCGCGCACGACCTCGGCCAGGGCGATGCGCGCAATGTGTGGATCGGGGGCCTGCTGGTTTTCGGCTCCAGCGTCTCGTATGCGCTCTACCTCTCGGGCAGCGGGACCATGATCGCCCGTCTCGGTGCCATGCGTTTTTCGGCGCTGGCCATGCTCGTTTCGTCGGCCGTCACGCTACTCCATTTCTCGGCCTCGCACCCGGTCACCGCCTTCATCCAGCCCTTGCCGGTCTATGGCTGGGGACTGGCCATGGCCGTCTTCGCGACCATCGTGCCGGTTTTCGCCCAGTCAGCGGCAATCCGTCGGATCGGCGCCGGCCAGGCTTCGCTGTTCGGCATGGTCGGGCCCATGCTGACCATAGCCTTCGGCTGGTGGCTGCTCGGCGAATCGATTTCGCTGGCCCAGTTGGCCGGGGCGGCACTGGTCGTTTTGGGCATATTGATCGTCAGCCGCAGGTAAATGCCTGGGTTAGAATCCGTTGCATGATCGGCATCTTTCTCATCACCCACGGCAGCTATGGCGAGGCGCTCGTCCAGAACGTCTGTCATGTGCTGAACAAGCGTCCGCCGCAGCTGATTCAGCTCGGGATGACGGCACAGGATGACCCGCTCGACCTCCTGCCGATGGCGCGCGACATGCTCGCCTTGGTCGACAAGGGAGACGGTGCGCTGGTGCTGACCGATATTTTCGGTGCCTCTCCGGCCAACCTTGCGCTAAAGTTGCTTGAACATGGCCGGATCGAAGGTCTGACCGGCGTCAATATGCCCATGCTCTTGCGCGCCCTGACCTATCGCGACAAGGGCATGGAAACCTTGCTGATGCGGGCCCGTGATGGCGGCCGCGACGGCATCATCAACATGCTGGACCACTGAAACCGGAATCGAAAGCGATGCTTACCCAGGAAACAGAAATCATCAACAAGCTCGGCCTGCATGCCCGCGCCTCCGCCAAGCTGACCCAGATGGCCGGCAAATATACCTGCGAGGTATGGATGAGCAAGGGTACGCGCCGCATCAACGCCAAGAGCATCATGGGCGTCATGATGCTGGCGGCTGGCAAGGGCTCCAAGGTCACCCTGGAAACCAACGGGGCCGATGAAGCCGAAGCGATGGAAGCCCTGCTTGCGCTGATTGCCGATTATTTCGGCGAGGGAGAATAGGCCACCATGAGCTTCATCCTGCACGGTCTGGGGGTTTCCGGCGGCATCGCCATCGGGCGGGCCATGCTGATGTCGCATGCGACACTCGAGGTTGCCCACCTGACCCTGGCGCCGCGCATGGTGGACAAGGAAATCGACCGCTTCGACGCAGCGGTCAAGGCAGTCAAGGACGAATTGATCCTGATGAAGGAAAGCACCGAGCACGCCCCGGCCGAGCTCAATGCCTTCATCGACATTCACACCATGTTCCTGGAAGACCCGGAACTCGCCGTCAAGCCACGCGACATCATTCGCGAACGCCGCTGCAACGCCGAATGGGCGCTGGTCCAGCAGATGGAGCACCTGGTCGATCAATTCGAGCAGTTCGACGATCTCTACCTGCGTGAGCGCAAGTTCGATGTCGTGCAGGTCGTCGAGCGCGTCGTCAAGGAACTGCTCGGCCATCCCGGTCGTGCCACCCTGAAGAACGCCAAGCGCTCGAAGGAAGAAGTCCTCATCGTCGTCGCCCACGATCTCTCGCCGGCCGACACCATTGCCTTCAAGGATCACCGCTTCGCCGCCTTCATCACCGATGTCGGCGGGGCGACCTCGCACACCGCCATCCTCGCGCGCAGCATGGCGATTCCCGCCGTACTCGGCCTGGAAAACGCGCGCGGCCTGATCCGCGACGGCGAGCAACTGATTGTCGACGGCCTGCGCGGCGTCATCATCGTCAATCCCGACCAGCGCGTCCTCGACGAATACCAGCTGCGCAAGGAACAGATCGAGCTTGAAAAGAACAAGCTCAAGCGCCTCAAGACCGCCAAGTCGGAAACCATAGACGGCGTGCCGGTGCAGTTGTTTGCCAACATCGAACTGCCCAACGACGTACCGGTTGCGCTCGAAGCAGGCGCCGAAGGCATCGGCCTTTTCCGCACCGAATTCCTCTTCCTCGACCGCGGCGACATGCCGGACGAGCGCGAGCAGTACGAAGCCTACAAGAAAGTCGTCAAGGGTATGGCCGGCCGGCCGGTCACCATCCGCACCTTCGACCTCGGCAACGACAAGGACCTGCGCCCCAACAACAGTGCCGGCGACCGCGTCCAGACCAACCCGGCCCTGGGCCGCCGCGCCATCCGCCTGTCGCTGGCCGAGCCGCGCATGTTCCAGACGCAGTTGCGCGCCATTTTGCGCGCCTCGAAGCACGGCCCGATCAAGCTGCTGATCCCGATGCTGGCCCACGCCCACGAGATCGACCAGACGCTGGCCGCGCTGGAGCAGGCCAAATCCAGCCTGCGCGGCGAAAAGGTGGTGTTCGACGAGAACATCGAAGTCGGCGGCATGATCGAGATCCCGGCCGCCGCGCTGGCCATCGGCCTGTTCCTGCGCCGCCTCGATTTCCTGTCGATCGGCACCAACGACCTCATCCAGTACACGCTGGCCATCGACCGTTCCGACGAGCAGGTTGCCAACCTCTATGACCCGCTGCACCCGGCCGTGCTGATGCTGCTCGCCCACACCCTGTCCATGGCGGAAAAGGCCGAGATTCCGGTATCCGTCTGCGGCGAAATGGCCGGCGACCCGGACCTCACCCGCCTGCTGCTCGGCATGGGCCTGCGCATCTTCTCGATGCATCCGTCGCAAATCCTCAAGGTCAAGAACCGTGTCCTGAAGTCGGAAGTCAACGACATTGCCCCCAACGTCCGCAAGATGCTTCGTCTGGACGAACCCGGCAAACTGCGCGAAGCGCTGGACAAGCTGAACGGTGCAGCCGTCACCTGACGCCCCGCGACGCTGGAACCCCGGTCACAATTAAGGCACACTGTGTCCTTCAGTGAATGATGCCCTTGTCTTTAAATACCAGGAGGAGAAAACATGGAACGACGCGAAATGTTGAAAACCGTAGGTGCAGCGATGACTGCAGCGATAGCCAGCTCTGCCATGGCGGCCAATCACGACCACAACCATCATCACAACCATGGCGCCAACCCGTACGCTGCGCTCATCGCCTCCAACACCGACTGCCTGAAGACCGGTGAAGCCTGCCTGGCCCACTGCCTCATCCTGTTCGGAGAAGGCGACAAGGAAATGGCCAGCTGCGCCCAATCGGTCAATGGTTTGCTGGCCGTGTGCGGTACGCTGGGGCGTCTGGCTGGCCAGAACTCCAAACACACCAAGGCCATGGCCAAGGTCGCGGCCGATGTTTGCGCCGAGTGCGAAAAGGAATGCCGCAAGCACGAAAAGAAACACGAAGAGTGCAAGGCCTGCGCCGAAGCCTGCGCCTCCTGCCTCAAGGAGTGCAAGAAGCTGAGCGCCTGATCTTCACGGCAAGGCACCCGAAGGCATCTGCTTTGTCCGGCAGGTGCCTTTTTTACGTCCGATTTCTGGCCGGACAGCTTGCATCGCATCATGCTGCGACAATTTGCCACATTCCCATAAGCATTTAATTCCCCGAAAATTGGCGCCCATTTGCATATAAGAATTCAGGGAGCATTTCATGGGGTATCCGATTCGTCCGCTGGCCGCTGCGCTGGCTGTCGCCTTTTCCGCACCGGCAGCCTATGCCCAGACGACATTGAACGAAGTAGTCGTCAGTGCCGGCAAGATCCCTGAAGCCAGCACGCCGCGCCAGATCGGCCAGGCCGAGATCGCCGCCAAGCACGCCGTCACACGGGATACCGCGGCCCTGCTGCAGGACGTACCGGGTGTCAGCCTCTACGGTGCCGGCGGCGTCTCCAGCCTGCCCTCCATTCACGGCCTGGCCGATGACCGCCTGCGCATCACTGTCGATGGCATGGACTTCATTGCCACCTGCCCCAACCACATGAACCCGCCGCTCTCCTACCTCGATCCCAATGCGGTCAGCAAGATCAAGGTCTATGCCGGCATCACGCCAGTCAGCGTCGGTGGCGACAGCATCGGCGGCAGTATCGTCGCCGAAACCGCCCCCCCTGCCTTTGCCGCTCCCGGCCAGGGCCTGCTGACCAAGGGCGAAATCGGCACCTTCTATCGCAGCAACAACAACGCCGTCGGCGGCAATGTCGGCGCTACGGTCGCCACTGAAAACTTCAGCGTCAGCTACACCGGCGCCATGACCAAGGCCGACAACTACACGGCCGGCGGCAATTTCAAGACGACCACGGCGACCGGCCGCACCGGCCATACGCTGCCGCTCGATGAAGTCGGCTCCAGCGCCTACGAGTCGCAAACGCACACCCTCGGCTTTGCCCTGCGCGGCGGCAATCACCTCGTCGAAGCCAAGTTCGCCTATCAGGACGTCCCCGAGCAGCTCTACCCGAACCAGCGCATGGACATGCTGGGCAACGAGCAGAAGCGCGTGAATCTGCGTTATCTCGGCCAGTTCGACTGGGGCATGCTGGAAGCCCGCGCCTACCATGAGGATGTCGATCACTTCATGGATTTTGGCGCTGACAAGAAGTACTGGTACTGGTCGGGTAATCCGTCGTACAACGGCGCACCCTGCAATCCGTCGACCCAGCCACAATGCGCCTCCGGCATGCCCATGTACTCCGCCAGCAAGACGACCGGCGTCAATCTTAAGGCTGACATAGACCTCACCGCCAACGACCTGCTGCGCATCGGCGCACTTTACCAGCACTACGCTCTCGACGACTGGTGGGCGCCCTCAGGCGCCAGCATGGCGCCCGGCACATTCTGGAACATCAACAATGGTCAGCGCGAGCGCATGGGTCTCTTCGCCGAATGGGAAGCCCGCTTCGGCAAGCAATGGATGACCCAGCTCGGCGCCCGCTTCGAACGCGTCAGCAGTGATGCCGGCAATGTCCAAGGCTACGACCCGACGACCAACGGTATGAACAGTTATCAACAGCGAGATGCCGCCGCCTTCAACGCCCTCGACCGGCAGCGCAACGACAACAACGTCGATCTGACGGCACTCGCCCGCTACACGCCGAGCACGACTACAGACATCGAGTTCGGCGTCGCCCGCAAGGTCCGCTCGCCCAATCTGTACGAACGCTACACTTGGTCTACTTGGACGATGGCCGCTGTGATGAACAATTTCGTCGGCGACGGCAACGGCTATATCGGCAACCCCGACCTGAAACCGGAAACCGCTTACACCGCCTCCGCCACCTTCGACTTCCACGCCCCGGATCGCCGCTGGGAAGTGAAGGCCACTCCGTTCTACACCCATGTCGAGGATTACATCGATGCCGTCCAGTGGA
>ERZ1034361.1364-NODE-1364-length-13112-cov-2.562486_pt1 | contig 13112 bp, 14 predicted proteins | sample MGYA00520617_ERZ1034361 | MGnify/ENA primary metagenome ERZ1034361 (study PRJEB33736, sample SAMEA104284507) | Azolla filiculoides | biome: Urban; feature: Water surface; material: Ditch water | place: Netherlands | collected 2015-10-28 | depth 0-0.1 m ... | reverse complement strand
AATCTGCTGCCGTTTGCGTAACAAGATCTTCGATTGCGCTATTGTTATCTCTACCTACCACCGCCAATGCCGATCCATGGACTAGACAGCCTGGAGTATCAGTGCCAATCCCAACATTCCCCGCTGCGTCGATACGCATCCGCTCAGTAGGTACAGCCGCACCGTCAGCAGTTGTGGCGAAAATCAATCTCCCCGGCATGTCGTTCGCGCCGGGGGTTCCGTCCACTTGCGCCAAGATGTGCGCGGCGTTTGTCCGTATATCTGTGCCATCCGCACCAAAGAACGCGATGCCGCCGAGAGTGTCACCGTTTTGTACAACAGTTACATCGCCGGCATTAGCACCTCTTGTTCTGCCGAGGTTGATGGTTGATCCAAGAACCGCTGTGGTAGGGTCGTTGCGAACGAACGTCGCTCCTGAGTAATTTGACCCCGTACCCTCCACATGGAGCGCGTTGATTGAGCCAGCAGAACCAGCGCCAGCTATTTCGATTGGTCTTTGGGTAGTGGTTGCTCCGACTAAGACATTCCCCGCAAAGTAATTAGGCGCACTTCCACTTGCGTAGATGTTCCACTTGTTCCGAGTTAAAGCAACCGTTCCTGTATCAGCAACCGAGGCAATATCAGCGAGTGTCTTGGCGTAGGTAAAGGTCGTAGTGGTCGGTGTTCCTGTGATCAGCGCAGCACCGTTGATGCCGGTGTTGGTTGTAGCTGTTACAGTCGGCGTTTCGCCGATCATCAGACCGTGAGCCACAGAGGTTGTTACTGTGACAACATTACTTGTGACTTGGACATTGGTGATTGTTCTGGATACGGGTGAGGCTGCTACTGCGGAGGTGATGCCGTAGTTGTTAGTGCCTACCGTTAAGTCCGGTATGTAGACCCCATTCTGGTTTGTGATCGTGGAGCCAGCGCCCTTTGTTCCATCCAATGCTTCAAATACGGCAGTGCGCCCCACCGTGAATGCGGAAACCGGCGTATCGACACGACCATAGTGCGCTCTTGCCGTGGCGTGAGATGCGCTTGCAGTCGGCACTGAAAGGACGCCTGCGATGTCCGTCCCGGATAACGCGGAGTGACGAACATTCATGCCGTAGTTCGCTTGTGGAGCAACACCAACCCCCATATACCCATTGACCGTCACGGTATCGGTACTTGCATCACCGAAGGTTGTGTTGCCTGCGACTCGAAGACTGCCTGCACCGGGGTCAGTTGTATCACCAATACTTACACCACCTGAAGCATGAATACGCATCCGCTCGGAGTATGTTGCGCTGGTTCCGGTATTAAATCTGATACTCGGTGTCAAACTCTGCGCACCAAGCAGCAAACTGCCATTGGCTGAATCTGACGTTGTTATTTTTACATTAAATGTCCTGTCAGGGCTGTCTTGCTGCCACATAACAAGACCAAGATCATCTGAGCTATCAAAAATATGAACAAGCGGATCAGCCTCTGAACTTGCCGCTTTTCCAACTGATAAAAGCGAAGTCTTAAGTGGTGCGGAATCACCGACTAAGACATTACCCGCAAAGTAATTAGGCGCACTTCCACTTGCGTAGATGTTCCACTTATTCGTGCCAGATGTAACTGACGACCGCAAACCAGCATTGATACCAGCGGCATCACCTTGCGTCTGGTCTGCAATAAAAATTCCGTACTGGTTTGTTATTGTAGAGCCAGCGCCCTTAGTGGCATCCGTAACATTAAGTCCGTATACATTCGTTACTGTGTGGGCTGTAGCCTGCGTTTTAGCGGTTAGCTCTGCTGCTGAGTAAGATGTTGTCGAGGCTGAAGATGCCGTACCATCAACCAGCAGTCCTCGCTGAGCAGTTCCGGTTAGCGTGCTTGCGCCATTCAGTCTCAATGTAACGCCGGGATTCGCCGCGATACCGACGCCCATATACCCATTCACCTGCACGGTATCGGTACTCGCATCGCCGAGGGTCGTGTTGCCAGTCGCCGTCAGCGCAGTAAAACTACCAGCCGCCTTAGTCGTGCCACCGATTACCGTACCGTCGATTGTGCCGCCATCGATATTGACCGATGCGCTATTCAGGATCGTGAAGCCAGTCGTTCCCCACTTCGCAATCGCAACGCCGTTGGCTACTAGCGTAACCTCTCCTGACCCTGACCTGTAAAACCCTGTGTCTTGATCTCCGGTGAATGAAATCCCCGGCGTAGCAAGTGCGCCGTCGCTAAACTTTCCCTGACCGACCGAGTTGTAAAGCGAAGAATAGGTATTCAGCAAGGTAGCAGCCTGTGCTGCCAAGTCTCTGATGTAGCTCTGCGAAGGAACGATGACGTAAGCCTGACCGCTCTGTGTCGTGCCGAGGTAGTTAGAACCCAAGGTGATTGACGTATCAGACTCGATGTTCGCAATCTCGTACAGCTTGCCATCAGGAGCCAGCAGGGCTTCACCGATGCCGGCGTTGGTAATGAAGGCAGTTCCCGCGCCTGTGACTGCGGTTGAACCGTTAGTTAAACTGATCGTTCCTGTGCGATACCAAGCCATAGCAGACTTCCTTAAGCGTTAAACAGTTGATACGCGGCAGTGGCACGCGCAGCGTCACCCGATTCAGAGTCCTTCGAGTAGGCGCGGTAGAGCAAATAATTGACCAGTCGATCCGCGTAGATGTCGCGTACATCGATGTTTCCACCCGCAGCAACCGTGGCCGGCACAGCACCGTAGGTCATCACAACAGACCCCGGAGAGACAGGTTGTGGCGGATAGACGTAGAACGTATCCGGTTGCGGATCGTCCATATAGTGTTTGACCGTTGCCGAGGCAGTGGAGGTCATCCAGCCGGCAGAGAAAGCGTCTAGTGCTTTACGGTCACAGGGTAGAATCGCATTACCGTTGGCGTTCTGGCGAAGCTCAATGATGGAGATGCAGTCAGCCGGATTGGTCTGCTTCGCGCCTTGCACCAGTGCAACAGTGACCGTTTTGATCTTGGCGTCAGGGTGCTTCTCAAGCAGCGCAATCTGGCCTTCGTTGATCCATAGCTCTCGTTCAGCCGCAGTCCATTGAACTGAATCAACGTCATTGGCGAGGATGCCGAACTTGGTGAAGATTGAATTGACTGTGGTGGTCATATAAACGCTCTCTTCTGAACAATCAGATCAGCGCTGCCATAATCAGTCAGCAGATCAATCTCAGCCTTGGCAACGCCATTGGCGAATTCTTGTTTGTGGAAAGCAGAAGCGTTTGGCTCAAACCAAGCGCCGGGCGTAGCAAACATCCGGGCTTTGCAACCATCGATCAGCACTTCTTCAAAGCGCTCAATCAGATCCGCAGGAAGCGTTACTGAATCTGAATTTGGAACAAAAGAAACTCTGGCCTTGGCGATTATGCCAGCCTGCGCAGTCGTTGGCTTTGGATAAAGCGTAACGCTCATGTCCTGATTAACCACATAGGCTGTCGGCTCTCCAATAGCAGAGAGCAGATAAGGACGATTGCGGATAATTTCGTCGTTGGTGATCGGCGTCATCGGCTTCCGTGGCGGAATGATGATGGCGCGAATGACACGAATCGAAGAATCATCAGTGGCTGGCGTCAGAGAGTATCCAGCCTGATCAGCGACTAACGTGATGTCTTGCCATTCAGACCAGCACTTTGCACGCCGGCACAACTCACGGGCTGACTGATTGAATGCAGAGATAACCATAGGGTAAGGAGCGCCGGGGAGGAACGGCATTACTTGGCCCATCAGAGAATCGTAACTTGTTGCAGACATTTAGCAGCCCCATAAAACTTAAGCGCCATTGTCGATTTCTCAACCAATGGCGCTCATTACTAAAATGCGTTCAGCTTCGATCAGGCATCCATGATCGCCAGCAGGTTTGTGCGGCTTGAGACAGGACGGCCAGTTTCATCAGCATGGAATTCAGCACGCTTCTGGGTGCGGAAGTAATCAACCATGTCAGCCGGCAGTTCAACCGGCTCATCGAATGGGAAGTGGCCTTCAAAAGCATTGAAACCGAGATGAATATGGGTATCGGTATTGCCATAAGGGCGCTGGATAATCACACGCTTGGTGCGTGCGATAGGAGCGGGAGTAGCTTCGATAACGACTTCATCGTTTGCAGTGCGTGCCATTTTGGTATTTCCTTAGAGGTAGAAGTACAGCGGTAGAAGTACAGCAAGAAGCCCCTGCATTTCTGCAAGGGCTTGGGTTACATCAAATTACGGTGCAACAGACGGAAGAACCATCACGTCTTTGAACGTGAAAGTAAGCGTGCCGAGGTCAAGCGCGGTTGTACCCGGCACAAAAGCAGCCGATGTCGCAACAACCTTGATGAAGCCAATAGCGGTGCAGCCATTGTCGATGTCAGGGATAGCGCCAATACCTTCAAAGGTCTTGACGGCTCCAGCGGCATCCAGAGTTACAACGTAGAAGCCAGTTTGACCAATGGCCAAGCCAGTATGGCCAGCAGTGAAAGCCTGCGCAGCCAGAGCAGCTTTGGACTTGAAGTAGCCATCAACGGTATAAACAGTTGTACCAGTGGTTTTGAAAGTTGCAGCAGAGCCTGCGTTGATCGCCAGCGTACATGCAGACAAACATACGTTGCCTGACATCTCACGTTGCGACTCATTGGGAATATCGGAAAGGCGTGCCATGAAGTGATCTCCTTTAAGGCAATAAACAAAAGCGCCCCACTATCTCTAGCAGGGCGCGATTCATTCAGGATTAGCTCAGGAGAGCATCCTTGTAAGTACCGGAAACAATCTTCTTGATGTGAGCGGTCTGAAGAACCTTGACAGCCTGCATCGTCTTGTAACCAGCCTTGGAGCGTTGAGCCAGCGGATCAGACTCAGACGGAGTTGCGCGAACCAGAGTCGGCGTAACAGCGTATTCACCCTTCAGAGCCACGCCACACCATGCATCAGCAGCGAAAACGAGAATGTCGTACAGATTGACATTGACGCCGGCATCCGATTGCAGGTTAGGAGAGGTTGCGATTGCGGCAGAGGTCGAAGCGCCGCCACCGATAGGCGTACCGTTTGCACGTTTGCCAATCAGGGTAGAGGTCAGGAAGCGAATGTTCTCAAAGTTGCCGAACTCGCCCTGCAGCGGGGTCATGCTGGAACCGTAGTCAGCAACCGGCGTGAAGTTAGCGCCGAGAGTCTTACGCAGCGTGCCTTCCATGTCAGAGTGACAAACAGCAACGAATGACGGTTCGCAAGCCTGAGTACCGAAACGGACATCAGACTTCACGACTTTGGTGATCGGGCGACCATGATTAGAACGGATCGAACGAACAGCAGCGCGGAACTCAGCAGGGCCAGCCGGGATCTTGATAGCGGCTTCAGTTGCAGCGGAAACGCCAGCGGTGTCTTGCGACAGGATGACATTGACGCCAGCATCGCCAGAGATACCAATCCAGCGCATTGCTTCGATGACTTGACCAGAGTTTTCACCCAACAGACCCATGTACTCGGTAAGCACATCGTCAATGTGGGTTTCTTCGATCACATCAGTAATACCGATGACAGCGCCGTACTGAGCCAGAGTCACGTCGACGTTCTGCATGGTAGTACCAAGCTCAGTCGGGGTCGTGCCTTCGGACAGTTGGAACGAGGTCAAGTTGCCAGCGGTCAGGACTTCACCGTTTGCGCCAACTTGGTTAGCGACAGCAGCCAGCTTGTGACGGCGGAAGCTGATCGTCTTGGTGTTGTTGGCCGGAAGCGGCTTCAACTGACCAATCTGTTCAAGAATGAGGAAAGGAATTGCACGCTCCAGCAAAACTTTTGCGGAATAAGCGGCTTGGGTAGGGGTAATGGAACCGTATGCGGTAACAGCCATGATTTTCTCCTTGGAAATGGCAGTCGTTGAAATAAAACTCAATCGCTGCCGCTCCTTTCGGTTCGCTTCAGGCCGTGTGCTTGTTCCTTATGGGCGTCTTGCGACGTGTCCTAGAATCCATTGGCGCGGTCTTCTGCTGACCCTAGTGGGTAGCGGTAAACGTGTTGCTAACCTTTGTCGGATCTACTCAACGGCTTTTGGCCAGAGAGCAGACCCGATTCAGGCTTTCATTCGTGATGATGTGGGCGTCAACCAATGACGCACGCCATTAGTTTTCCATCCCATCCCATGCTCGTTTGAACTCGTCCTGATCAGTTTCGGGAGCGGGAGCAGGAACGGACTTGCCTTCATTTGAGTAAGCAGGCTCGGCTTCCTTCAATGCCGGCACAGAGCGGCCTTCGTTGGAATAGTGGGCAGCAGCCACCTTCTCAACAGGAACCGAACGGCCTTCGTTGGAATAGTCTTTGCTGGCAGGCGAGACAGCAGGCGGCGCAGCTTTCGCTACCCGCTTGGTAGCAGGCTTGGAAGGCGTTGCGTTGCTGGTTGCGAATGACTTGAACTTGGATGCGTACTCTGCATCACGCTCGGCCATGCGTTGCTTTGCAGTGACCATCGCATCAATGTCGTTGCCGGAATACTCTTGTTTGTTGTTATCTTCCATACATCCCCCTTACATGGCATCCCATGCTTGTTTGTATTCGTCATTGCCTGACGCTGGTGCGCGTGTCGGCAGAGAGACAGGGGAAGAGCTTGATACGCCCATAGCGGCATCTTCGTCTTCGCTCATCTGGCTTTCTTGCTGCAATGAATCCTTGTACTTATTCAGCAGCTTGACTACTTGACCGGCGCGGCCACCTTGAACGACTTCCATCGCGGCTTGTTGCTGCTCTTCAGGAAGAGTGCCAACCCACTGATTGAACTGTTCGCTCTGGAAAATCTCTTGGAAGTCATCATGCGCATCGGCAATCTGGCCAAAGTGCATGGCTTGGAAAGCCTCTTGCACATCATTGATGGCTTGGGCGATCACTTGCTTGACCGTACCGATTTCACCGTTGTCACCAACAACCGGCGCGGCTTTGGCGGAATGGGATGCAATCTTGGCGATCATTTGAACGAACTCATCGCCAAAGTCTTCGGCCAGTTTGGCCTTGATGGCATTAACTTCTTCATCGCTGGTATCGTCAGCAGCAGGCTGATTGCCTAACTCGGCTTCACGCATGGCCAGTTCTTCTTCGCGCTTCTTCAGACGGCCTTCCCAAGACTTCTGGCGCTGGATGTCTTCAGGAGACTGAGCTTCATCATCAACGTCGCCTTCAGGAGAAGCCATCTCGGCCTGCTCTTCAGCAACGGGTTCGCCTTCGGCAGCGGCTTCAGCAGCAACAGCTTCTTCAGCCGGGGCGGCGGTATCAAATTCAGAGGCGGCTTCAGGGATGTCGATAACAACAGCAGCGGCAGGCGCTTCAGTAGAACCTTCTGGCGCAGACTCAGCCGGCGCATCGTTCTTGTTATCTTCGGTAACGCCCTCGTCGGCAGCAGCCGGGAGCATCGTTTCATCTTCGCCGTTGAAGGCTTTGCTAAATTCTGATTGCATGTTGAGTTCCTTAAATGAAAAACCCGCCATGCAAGCAAGTGGCGGGTGAATTTGTATCCTTCTCACGAAGGGCAATTGCACTTGCTGAACGCGATTGTTTATTGGGCAACCAATGACGCACGCAAAAGAAAACCGCCCGTAGGCGGCTTTGTATTTCTTCGGTTTCAAACCGAAGTATTCAGTCGAATGTATATCCAGTCGAAGCACCGCCTGTTTCAACCATAGAAGCCCGTAGCGCGATCATTTGCTTCAGCCTGACCTGAGCATCTGGCAGCTTGTCTTTGCCGCAACTGATCATGTTTATTTGATGCTGAACGACCAATGCTTCAATCCAGTCAGCCACAGCTTTGTACTGCGGTGACTTCATGTGGACGCGCATGTTTGAGTAAGCGTCCATCGTTTCGCGCATTGCTGCGCCTGCGTCTAGGTTGGGAATCATTTCTTTGTGCCGCCTTCGTTGAATGCTCTGGAAAACTCTTCGCGCTCAAACTGTTCCTTTGTTGCGCCAACAGAGTCTGGATCAACACTATGCTTTCGCATGTAATGCTCTTTCCATGCGGTAGGGTGATCCTCTGACTTCAGCATCTCACCGCTATCAAGCGATGAAGGCCAGTGATACTTGCCGCCATCAAACTCGCTGCGCACAGGGCGTTTTCCAGCCGCCCACGCTTTTCGATAGTCGTAATCCTTGGTATCAAGATCCGGCTCTTCGCCATACTCTTTAGAGAATTCCTTGTGCCATTCTGTGCCGCGTATGCCGGCCTGAAATTCCTGCTCGTTGAATTCGCTCATCACATAATCTCTTCAGTCTGAATCCCTGCTCTCTGACCTTCATGCGATGAATCAGGAACCATCTCTGCGCCATCAATCTCAGCCTGCTGCGGCATCGGAGACTGCGCTTGAGGCGGGGCTTCACCTTGCATCGGTTGAGCGCCTTGGGCCATTGCTGCGCCAGAGCCATCGACATCATCCATGTCTTTCCAGCCTGCAGAGCGAAGGATTGCATCACCAGCCGGCGCGATTGTCGGATTAGTCGAAGCCACCCCGGCAGACTGCATTGCAGAGTAGGTGCTTTCAACACGCCGAAGCATTGCTTCAGCATCTGCCTTGGCTGCATCGGCCTGAGCCTTGGCTGCTTTGGCATTGATCTCGGCAACCTGACCTTGCATCAGGGCCATCTGCAACTGCTGCTGCATCTGAGCCATTTGATTCTGCATCTGCATGGCAGGAGAGTTCTGGTTCTCGTCAAACTCTTCCTGAGACATAACGATGTTGGCCAGATCCAATACCTCGGCCTGCTGCAGCGTCAGATCATTCCACTTCACCATGCCACGCTGCTCAGGCTGCATGGTAGAAACGAACTGAGTCAATGCCTGTGCGCGAACCTCTTTGGCCACCATTGAAGAAGCGCCCTTGGCCACCACGTCAAAGTCGCCCTTGATCGACTGATCACGCGAATACTTCATGTTCCAATGATAGAGGCCAGAAATGAAAGGCTTGGTAATGCCTTCATCCCAATTAACCACCAGATCCTTGAGCGCGATGTTTGCCTGTCCGAGTAGCATCGACAAGCCACCCATTGTGCCGGCAGCGCCATTGCTCTGAGAATTGTCGCCATAGGTGAATTTGGGTATAGCCAGCGTTTCATCAGCATTGTTGTCGAATAGTTCAAGAATGCCCTGAAGCTCTGCCATGTGCGAATTGAACTGCAATTCACGGATAGCTGGATACTGGAAGTCGCCACCAGTGCGCGGCCACACCTTGCCCGGATAGATGTCGGTCAGGTTTGCATTCACCGGGAAGGCAGGAACGAATACTTCAAACTGTGGGCCAGCAGTGACAGCGGCGTTATCCAGAATCATCCGGGCTGCGGCGTTGATCATCTCCTGATCGTCGCGCATGATCGAAGCGATACCCTCACCGAAAGGAGAGGTTTCATCCTTATCGAAGAAGTAAAGCTCATACGGCCACTCAACGCCTTCAATCGGCGACAGGATGGCTTTGACTACTTGGCCATCAGGGAAGATCCAGAGGTTAGAGAAGAACGCTTCATGCATTCGCTCAGTCGGGATCTTGACGCCACAAGATGCCAGCACTTCACCGGACAGCCAGCCATTGCGTTCATAGATGTCGTATTGACCGTTGTAATGGTTTGACGTGATCCGCTTCTGCTCACCCATGATGCGGATATGCTGCTCGTAGTTCATCAGCTTGATGAAGCCATCAGGATGAACGTCGATATAAGCCTTGATCGTTGCCGTGTCGAATGTCTTGCGATCAGCCAGATTCACCAGATCAGCACGCGACAGACGATGATGCTCCCATGTGTAACGACCTTTGCGGAAGTCGATCACGGTCATGTCTGGATACCAGCGCCAGATAGGAGTGTCGGTAATGAACGGCGCAGCGAATGACTCACGCTTCTGGCTGAACTTATGGCCATCCCAAACGTAAGACAGACGATTGCGGCGCTCTACCAACGGGCCTTTGAGGATGCCTGTGCCGTACAAGTTGCCAGAGTGAAGGACTTTCCGGGCTACGTCACGATAACGAGACTCGGCCAGTTGATCATCAATGCGGCTTCCCATTCGCTTCGCACACTCGGTAACGAACTCACGGACGGCCTTGCGCATCTCTCGCTTATTGGGAGCGCGTTGAAGCTGCATTGCCAGTCGCTTGCCAATCTCCTTGCGTACTTCATCAGGAACGGACGGCTCAGGCGTTGCTTCAACAGAATAGTTTCGTTCGCGGTTAGCCGGGAACAGCAGATCCATCAGACGCGCATCGACTGATTCAACCTTGACACGGGTTTTGCGCAGGAAAGACTTGGAGCCTTTCATCTTGGCTTCTACATCCGGCTCGTAGATACCTTTGTACTGGCGAAGGTCTTTGAGCCAACGCTGCTCGGCTTCGATACGATGAGTCTTGGCAATCTCGAATTCACCGAGAAGATCAGCGCCAAGACTAAACAGAGGATTCTCCATAGGCGAGTTGTCGCCTTCAAAGATTCGCTCGGCTGCTGCGGAATATTGAGCCTGCTCGGCGGCTGATTGCTGAATCGTCATTGACGTGTCCTGAATATGGGAATACTCAGGGAATTGTCATGTCGGCAACCAATGGCGCTTTTGTACTAATTCATAACGAGATTAGTAGAGAATTAGTAACCTGCTCTGGTAGCTGGATTAGAAGCAAAGCGCTGCATGTTCATGTCGCCCTGCAGGATAGGATGCCCGTAACGCTGATCACTTCTTCCTAACTGGTCGGCACACATGCCAAGGTAACGGAATGCATCAGCGCCGTGACTGAACTCATCATGGACAGGCGCACCCGGCTCCAGCGTTTGAGAATTAACCGAGCGACGGTATCGCTTCAGGCACTCAATCAGTCGTGCTGCTTTCTCAGAATCAAAGTAGCAGCGCTTGAATACCATACGTGCGTGCTTAATTCCTTCTTCAATAGAGATGCGGGGATTGATCTCTACGTGACAGTTCATTCCCTCCATGATCTCTTTGGAGGATTTACCTGTCTTGAAGTCTTTATGTTCGCCATCGTGAGGAAGCCACCATTCACCGATGTTGCGGTAACGCGCCCTTGCCTCGCCAACATACCAATCCAGTGTCTTGAATGACTGTTCGATGTAATCGATGATGCGAAGCTCTGATGCCGACTTCTGCACAAAAATCACAGTCATGGCGTCATTCCATCCAAGGTCTAGCACACAATGCACAGGCAACGCAGGATCATGCGGCACATTGCGAATCAGCTTGTTGGTTGTCGCGTATTCCAGTTCGTTTGAGTAGATAGCGCCAGAGACAGCAGCCTTGCACTTGCCTTCCCAAATGTTGTCGTAGTCTTCCATGTTGGTCAGCAGGCAATGCTGGCGGTCAGCCTCTAGGACTTCAGGGAACCACGGGTTGTCGTGGTAATTGACAAAGGCAACATGAGAGTCAGGCGGAGGATTCTTCACAAACCTGACGTAAGTCTCATCAGTATCAAGGTCAGGATTGAAGCTAATCCAAATCTCGGACTTGTTCTTGCGTATCGTTGGCGTAAGAGTGTTCCAGCTTTTTTTTGAAATTGATTGAGCCTCTTCGCACCAAACGACATCAACACCCTCGAAAGATTTTATAGAGTCAGCGGTTTGGTTTGATAGGCCAGAGAATAGAAACTCACTTCCATTTGTTCCGCGAATCTCTGTCTCAAGCACCCTGAACTTCTTCTGAAGGCCAAGCAGTTCAATTTGATCACACAGCAGCTTATGAACTGAGTCTTTAATAGACTTTTGAACCTCACGGGTACATAGAACGCGAGTGCGCTTCCTAGCAGCACGCATAAGCAATGCTTTAGCAAACGAGTGAGATTTTCCAGATCCTCGTCCTCCGTAAGCGATTTTGAATCTCTTAGGGAAGAACAGGAACGTCAGCTTGTCGGGAACATCAACACGAAGTTCGTTAGTCATCAACCTTGACGCCATTGACGATCATAACCAGCGGCTCTTGAGACTTAGGATCGTCATCATCCTTCAGGCCAAAGATACTGTCTTCTCTGTCCTGCAACTTCAGCTTGGCTTCAACAAGGTTCTTGTAAGCCTGAGTCGCTTTGAGGATGTCACCGATTCCATCAAGCGAAGATAGCTGACTATCAAGCATTTGCTGCAATGATTCAGAGCGTTCAGCTTCTAGCTTTATCTCAGACCTTTGACGAAGCCTGATGTTTGCAGCGTTATCGGAAGCCTGTTCAATAGCTAATTGAATCGTTTGTGCAGATTGCTGTGCAGATTGCTGTGCAGATTGTTCGATTAGCTCTTGAACATCGATTGCGGCCAGCTTTGACTTGGTGCGCTCTCTGATTGCGGCATCGATGTTTCTTTTCCATCCGTTGTTCTTTGCCTTGAGCGTAATTGAAGAAGCCCCAACCCCACACTCAGCGGCGATCTCGCGCACTGTCATCTGATTGGCTATATACAGCTTCTGTATCTTCTCCCAGTCGATGTCATTACGCCTTCCCATTTCACACCACCTTGAAAGCGTGAATGCGATCCAGAAGGATGCAGGCGTAACTGGTCATGGCGTCTCGTTGAAGGATTAGGCGATAGCGCTCTTCCTCATCCAAGTCTTTGAAGATGTCCATCCCCATGAAAGCGATGAGACTGTCTAGCTTATCAACAAGCTGGCGGCGCTCTTCGATTACCCGCTGCTGGAACGGTGCGTATTGAACGGGTTTCTTTCCAGAGATCCGGTAGTCGCACAACTCATCGGGTTTGATGTGAGTGAAGGCGTCTTTGAGGAAGTTGTCCATTGCCTGCTGGTTCATTGCATCGTTCCTGTGAATTCTGCCAAGCCAAGCAGTTGAGCTTCGGATATATCTGGGTGACTGAACAGGATGATCTCCATCAGAGCATCCTCCAGAAACTCTCCCCAACTATCGTCACCTTCAACCAGACCAACGGCAGCTTGGAGTAATGCGTAAGCACACTCTACGACTGTCACCCCATTAACCTCTGAGGCTTGCTGGTTGATGGCATCAACGAATTTCATTTCCATAGCGTTGATTACGGATTCATCCGTTTCGCGCTCACTGCCGTTTGTTTCAATACCGATACCAGTCATTGCATTGCCCTCCCTAGAATCTCACTTACGTCTGAAGCCTCGCTGCCGCCTTGTATGACATGGCGATAATTGCTGGCTGGATAAAGATTGCCTGACTTGATCCACTCG
>ERZ1034361.1363-NODE-1363-length-13115-cov-3.412103_pt1 | contig 13115 bp, 14 predicted proteins | sample MGYA00520617_ERZ1034361 | MGnify/ENA primary metagenome ERZ1034361 (study PRJEB33736, sample SAMEA104284507) | Azolla filiculoides | biome: Urban; feature: Water surface; material: Ditch water | place: Netherlands | collected 2015-10-28 | depth 0-0.1 m ... | reverse complement strand
TAGTGAAATTGCACGTGCAAATGGAGAGCCCCAAAGAATAAGCGGAAAGCAGGAATTATTTGAGCAAATTATTGCCAACGCTTATTAATTAATCTTTTAATAGTTAGGGTCTAGCTTAAAAGTTGTTGAAATTACAGCTAATCCTATATGTTTAGCTGTAATTCGTAACTAAAGTAGAAAAGAAAACCGAGAAACCAAGAAGAGGTGGAGGGACGTCTCCTAATTTATTTGATGCGCATCCGCCGTTTCAAATTGATGGAAATTTTGGAGGAGCTGCTGCTGTCGCCGAGATGTTGGTTCAGTCTAATGAAAAAGAAATCAGATTGTTGCCCGCTTTACCGGATGATTGGAAAACCGGAACTGTAAAAGGAATTTGTGCCAGAGGAGGATTTGAAATTGCGATGGAATGGAGTAATAAAAAAGTAAATAAAGTCACTGTTTTTTCTAAAAATGGGGGAGAAACAACTTTGATTAGTGGCGACAAAAAACAAATTGTCATTTTGAAAAAAGGCCAGAAGACAGCATTGATTTGGTAAAAAAAACGGGTGCAATCGATTCTTAGATTATATTGATTGTACCTTTTTTGGACTAAATGATTTTACTTTAGAACAGAGCGCAATTCCTGACGGTATTGTGAAGCGCTTTTTCCCGTAAACTCTTTGAATGATTTATTAAAATAACTGAAATTGTTAAATCCGCTTTCGTAACAAATTTCCGTGATGCTTATTGGTTTTTCAGCCAGTAGCTTTGAGGCATGAACTAAGCGGTAATCATTCACAAATTTGGTAAACGTTTTATTAGTAATTTTTTTGAAATACCGACAAAAAGAAGGCACAGTCATACTCACCAAAACAGCAACTTCCTCTAAGGTGATGGCTTCTTGAAAATGATCTTTCACATGATTGAAAACGGTATTAATCCGGTCGTTATCCTGCATTTGCATTTCCATAGAGAATCCCTCGGCATTGAGCACTTTAAATTCTTCGGATAATTCCAGTTCATTTAAGATGGCTAGTAAGCTCAATAGTTTCTCTAATTGTGACTGGCCATCCATGGCTTCAATTTTGTGGCCTATTATTTTCTTAGTTTCTCCACCAAATGCGATTCCTGCTTTGGCTTGATCAAATAAGTTTCGAATGTTTTTCATTTCTGAAATATCAAAAAAATCATTTCCCAGAAAGTCCGGTTTCATTTGAATCACGGTTTCATTTGTGTTGCCGGTTTGTTCATTAGTGAATCCACAATGTGGCAAATTACTTCCAATTAATATAAGGTCACCATCATTATAATAGGAAACATGGCTTCCTACTTGTCGTTTGCCAGAGCCTCCGTTTATATAAACCAATTCGATTTCGGGATGATAATGCCAGAGGTGCGCTTTGCTATTGGCATTTTCTACATATTTAGAAAACGAAAAGGAACTACCAAAAGATGGTGTTATGATTTCTAAGGTTGGTTGTATTACTTTCATAATTCCATAAGTTTAGAATTTGGATAAAATTAACCAAAATAGATGTAATATTGTCATATTTTAACCTAAAACGTTTTCGTAAAAGGTAATATAGAACACAAAATGGAAAATACTGTGTTATAGATGATTGATCTATTGCTCTAAATTTGTAACAGATAAAAGATTATAAATCTAAAAAGAACGATTATGAAAAATTTTTTAAAACTTAGTTTAATATTTGCTTTAGTATTAACTGCTATTAGTGCACAAGCTGGAGAAGCTGATTTTTCACTTAACGTGAAAAAAGAGAAAGGAAAAACAGTAAGTTTTGCTTTGAATGAAGTAAAAAAAATAGAGTTATCTATTTATGATACAAGCGATAAATTAATTCATACAGAACGTATTAGCTCAAATGGTCATATTAACAGAACTTATGATCTTGCTGCTTTACCTGAAGGAACGTATTATTTAGAAGCAGAGACAGAAATGAAAATTGCAAAATATGCAATTACAGTTGTTGGCGAAACAGCTACATTGTCTGATTTAGCGCTTTCTGAAGTATACAAACCAATAGTGCTAAACAATAATGGAAAAGTGTCGTTAAGCATTTTAAATTTAGACAAATCTCCAGTTAGTGTTTTGATTTACGATACGGATGGGAATGAGGTTTACAACAATGTTTTTGAAGGACAACAAACTGTAGACAAGTTTTTTGATATAACTAGTGTACCACGTGAGAAGTATACTTTTGTAATGTCATATGATAATAAAACATTTACAGAAACAGTAGCTGTAAAATAGTTATTAAAATAAAATTGTAGTAATTAAAACAGCTCTTTAACAGAGCTGTTTTTTTGTTTTTATATATTTCCTGTTATTTTATCCATTACCCAATTGGTATGGGCTGCCGTAAAACCATTTGACGGATGTATGCTATTGCCCAATAGATGTTCTCTCATTTGTTGTACATGATGCAACTGAATATTCTCCGGATGCTCTATGTTTAAAGCAGTTTCTCCTTCTTCGTTAGAAAGGACTAAAGGGATATTTTCAAAAACAGAGAAGGTTATTTTTCCTTTACTACCATAAATTTCTACTTTATCTTCTCGTTCATAGCAACCAAAATTCCAACTTCCGGTGCCGGTGACTCCAGTTTCATGAGCCCAACAAGCTGTCACTGTATCTTGCGATGAATACAATCCTTGCTGATTGTGACTTATACCGGAGACCTCTTTTATATTTCCTAAAAGATGAATAAACAAATCTAATCCATGACTGGCCAAATCATCAAAATAACCTCCAGCAGCGATTTTAGAGTCAGTTCTCCAATTGTATGTTCCTGACTTATCTTGTTCAGATGTTGGTTTGCTCAAATGCCATCGTATATGCCTGATTTCACCAATGCTATTGGTGTCAAGCCATTTTTTTATTTGTTCAAAGCGAGGAAGTGTGCGCCTGTAATAGGCAACAAATAAAGGGATGTTTTTTTCTTCAAAAGTTTCATAAATGCTAATGCAATCCTGGTAATTTGGTGCCAAAGGTTTTTCGATACAGCAAATTTTCCCGGCTAGCGCCACTTTAAGTCCGTAATATTTATGAGTATCCGGTGGCGTTGCAATATATATGGCATCTATTTCAGTATCATTAATTAAGTCATCTGCATTGGTATAATATTTCTGTATGCCATGTCTTTTAGCATAATCGGCAGCTTTATTTGCATCTCTACGCATCACTGCTTCAATTTCGAAACCTTCCGTTTTCTGGTATGCGGGACCACTTTTTACTTCAGTAACATTACCACATCCTATTATTCCCCAACGAATTATTTTAGGACTTTCACTTTTGTTAATCATTTTTTATAGTTTTTCATATCCTTTTGTAAACAAAATAGTCTGTTCGGTATGAAGTAAATTTAAAGATTTATAGATAAAGACAAAACATTCATCAAGGTTATTTCACCATGGTCAGTAATAAAAAATAATTTCTAATCTTAGTCACTTTTCATTCTTAACAACAGGGATAAATATTCTTAAAAAGAAAGTATTCTTAAAAAAAACATAAATAGTCTTTTCTTAAAAATGATATTTCATATTTATTTTTATATTCTAATCAATTGAAAATTAGTGGTATAATCCCTTGAAAGTCGTGTGTGATTTATAAAAGTGGAACGAGTATTCAAAATTTTGGCACGCTACTTGGATATACCGAATCAAATAAATAAAGCGAAAGCCGAAAAGCTCAAGAGTAGGCAAAACACAAATTGTATTGATTATGAAAAAAATTACCTTTTTAGTAGCTAGTATCTTCCTTATTGGAAGTGGTGTAGCGAATGCAACAGAAAAAACCAATTTTTCTCATGAGAGAGGAATGCCTGTTGATGTTAGAAATGCGGAACCAATTGTATTCACCGAAAGAGGAATCGAGTTTTTTGTGTTTCCTGACGGACAATTTGATTTTAATACACGTCCATCAAGTGGTAGCGATATGTATTATAGATCAACCAAAGCGAAAACTGTAAATAGAACATATGGTGCGCCTTCAAATTCTCGAAACCAAAATTACGGTGTAAAAGTGGAACATGATAATTCAGGAAAAGTAAGACGTATTGGAAATGTATTTATTAACTACGATGCATATGATAGAATTAAACGAGTTGGTTCAGTATATATGACTTACAACCGTTTTGCTTTAGAACAAGTTGGTGGATTACAAATTATTTACAATCGTCGTGGTCAGATTGTTGATTTTATTGGAAATGTAAAAGGACGCAGAGCGTATGAATACAGCCAAAACAATTATGGCAATAATGATCAGGATTATGGAAATAACCAAAATTCAAATGATCAGGATCAATACTATTATAGAACTACAGGAGCAAAAAATAAGGTTCAAAGTACAAAAGTAACCGGGAGTTTAGATATTAGAGTAGATAAAAGATAGTAATTTTGTTAAATTGGTTAGTTAAAAAGTCCCGTTGGTATTGGTATCAACGGGACTTTTGTTTGAAGTTATTTCTTGTTTTTTAGTCGCAACCATTAATGTCACAACTGTTCTCGGCAGTCGTATTTAATACCGTTATTTTCGATTCAAAATTTCCTTCTTCCCACACTTTTTCTAATGTTTTCAGGAAAGTAGTTGCGGGTTGTGCTCCGGAAACTGCATATTTATTATCGAAAACAAAAAAAGGAACACCTTGCACACCAATTGAATTAGCTTCTTTGATATCCTCTTTTACTTCTTTTGCGAAAGCATCAGAATGTAATACGTTTTGAATTTCTCCTTCCTCCAGTCCAACTTCTAGCGCTAATTCGGTTAATGTGTTTAAATTATTAACGTTCTTTCCTTCGGTCAAATAGGCCTTAAACAATAATTCTTCTAAGTTATTTGTCAAATTGTACTTTTTGGACAAATGCAACAAACGATGTGCATGAAATGAATTGGCTAAAATTGCTTTTTCAAAATGAAAATCCAATCCGGCATTTTTAGCATTTTGGGTCATGTTATCGAGCATTTCTTGTGCCCAATCCTTGTCTTTTCTATATTTTTCTGCCAGATGTTCTACCATGCTGTCATCGGGAGATGCAATAAAACCAGCATCTAATTGAAAGCTTTTCCATTCAATAGTAACAGAATCTTTATGCTCAAAATGTTGAAGTGCTTCTTCGATTCTTCTTTTTCCTATGTAACAAAACGGGCACATGATATCCGACCAGATTTGTATGTTTAATGTGTTTTGCATGAACTGGAAAATTATTTTTGTTGTAAAATAGAGTTATAATCACAAAACTAATCAATTCGGTTTGTAGCTTTTGTACTTTTAAGTTTTTTTTAATAAACCAAAAAACCATCAAAATTACTCTTGATGGTTTTTTTATATTTTATTAAAAAGGATTTTATCCTAATATGTCTAGTACTAATGAAGGAAATAAACCAATGATGATATTCAAAGCAATTGCAACAACAGCCACCGCATAAATCATAAAAGGTCTTCCGGTTTTTTCTTCATTTGGTTCTTTGGTATACATTGCTAAAATTAATTTGAAGTAGTATCCAACACTGATGATAGAATTGATTACAGCTACAATAACCAGAGCAATATATCCATCTTGAATGGTTTGACTGAATAAAACTAACTTAGCAAAGAATCCTGCAAAAATTGGAATTCCAGCCATAGAAAGTAAAGATGCAGTTAGGATAGCGGCCAATAAAGGATTGCTTTTTCCTAATCCGTGAAAATTGGTAATATCTTCGTTGTCTCTATTTTTACAAACGTATAAAATTACGCTAAAAGCAGCGATTCCAGCCAATGAATAAGCGGTTGTGTAATATAATAAACTAGCTGCTGAGGTAGATAAACTCAATAAAGTCATTAACATAAAACCAGCGTGAGAAATCCCTGAAAATGCTAACATACGTTTGACATTGACTTGTCTCAAAGCCATGATGTTTCCAACAGTCATTGAAGCCATAGAAATAACTACAACTACAATTTTAAATGCTTCTGAAATATCGGCATTCATAACTGATAATAATTTGTACAAAGTTGCCATTGCAACTACTTTGGCTAATGTACTCATCAGTGCTGTTGTCAAAGCTGGCGAACCTTCATATACATCTGGTGCCCAGAAATGAAAAGGAACTGCGGCAATTTTGAAAAACATCCCAATAGTTAATAAAGCAATTCCAATTGGAAACCAAATTGGTAATTCAGCTGATTGTGATAATTCACTGATTTCAATTACATCAAAGCTTCCCATTGCTCCGTAAATTAGACAAATACCAAACAATAAAATTCCAGAGGCAAAAGATCCCATAAGGAAATATTTCATTCCGGCTTCGTTACTTTTTAAATTCAATCGGTCGCTTGCCGCTAAAATGTATAAAGAAATAGATAAAACTTCGATTCCTAAGAAGAACATAGCTAAGTTTCCAAAAGAAACCATAGCAACGGCTCCAGCCAATAAAAATACTTTTATGGCAATGAAATCGGAAATTTTATTTTGATGATTTTCGTAGAAATTATGTCCTAAACCTACCAAAAATATAGTAAGTACAATAAATAATGAAGAGAAAGCAGTTGAGAACTTGCTCACTGTAATCATGTTATTGTAGTAACTTTCGGTTGAATTAAATTCGGATACTGTTAGTCCAAGAACCGCAAGTAGTCCGATAATCGTTACCGGAACAATGGCTTTTCTTAAATTAAAAATTTCAAATAAAAGGCATAAAACACCTAATCCTATTATAGCTATTAATGTATTCATTTTTTATTTGACTTAGTTAATTCTGTTTATTTGTGTTAAAATTTCTTGAAGACTTGGTGTAATCAAATCTACGATTGGTTTTGGATACAATCCAAAAAAGAATAAAACGGCAATGATGAGCACCAAAGTGATTCCTTCATTTGCGGTTACATCTGCGAATAATTTTGAATTGGTTTCACCCAGCATGGCATATTGAAACATTTTCAACATATAATAGGCTCCTAAAATAATGGTAGTTCCACCTAAAATGGCAAACCAAATATTTATTTGAGAAAGACTGTACAATACGGTGAATTCTCCAACAAAGTTAAAAGTAGATGGTAAAGCTACAGAAGCTAGAACCAAGATTAAAAACATAGAAGTAAACTTTGGAGATTGAGCACGTATTCCGCCCATTTCTGCAATTACTCTTGTTTCGTATCTTCTAAAAATAATTTCAGCTACAAAGAACAAACCAACGACTACAAAACCGTGAGCAATCATTTGTAAAACCGCTCCGCTTAAACCGTCTAAAGTTAAGGTGTACGTTCCAGCAGCAATTAATCCAACGTGAGCTAGTGAAGAATAGGCTAATAATTTTTTCAAATCTTTTTGTCTCAAAGCTACGATTGAACCGTAAATAACACCGGCAATTCCAATAGCAATGAATATGAACATATATTCTTTTGCAGCTAAAGGAGCTAATGGCAATTGCCAACGGATTACACTGTATAATCCCATTTTAAGCATGATACCAGATAAAAGCATTGTTCCAACAGTTGGAGCTTTTTGGTATACTTTTGCTTGCCAAGTATGAAATGGAATTAAAGGAATTTTGATAGCATATGCTAAAAAGAAAGCCAAGAAAATCCACAATTGTTCAGCAGCTGATAAGTTGATTTTGTATAAATCTTCTATAAGGAAACTACCTGCTTTTTGGTACAAATAAACAAACGCCACTAGCATGAATAAAGAACCTGCCAGGGTGTAGATAAAGAATTTCACTACTGCTTTTTTGCGTTCTTCAGCATCTCCGTTACCCCAAATTAAAGCGATAAAGTAAATAGGAATCAATGATAATTCCCAGAAGATGTAATATAAAAGTCCATCAGCAGCTAAGAATGTTCCTGCCATAGCAAATGCCATGAAAAGAATTAAAGCATAAAAAGCTTTTGCGTTTTTATAGTCATTTCCAAAAGAAGAGAATATAATAATTGGAGTCAAAGCAGTTGTCAATAAAAGCATGGCTAATGATAATCCATCCGCTTTTAAGGCAAAAGATACATTCGGTTTAGTAATCCATTGGTTGATTAAACTGATATTTTCGCCTAAATTGTAGTGGTTCAATACTACAATTGAACAGCCTAAAGCCGCTAAACCAAAGAACAAAGCTACTTTCGAAGCAAACTTATCACCGGCTATATAAGTGGCAAAAGCACCAACCAAAAGAATAATTAATATAAGAGATACATTCATAGTATTAAATTATTGAGCTAAAAATAAATAGGAAATAATGGCGCAAAGCCCTAAAACAAAAGCAAAAAGGTATAATCCAACACTTCCGTTCTGTATTTTTTTACCTTGAAAACTGATTTCGTTGGTTACTTTTCCTAATCCAAAAACCAATGCAGATAATGCGGTTTCTACATCGTCTCTGAAGAAACGAGATAATCCTTTTATCGATTTCACAAACAAATAGTTATAGATTTCATCTACATAATATTTGTTGTACAACACTTTTGTAATTCCTGTAATCTCAGCATCTGCATCAGGAAGTGTGTTTTGTTTAATGTATTTGATGTATGCAATTGCAATTCCAACTAAACCTCCGATAACAGCGATTGCCATTAAAATATATTCGGTTGTTCCTAAATGGTGTTCTGCTGAAGCTAATTTTGGCAAAATAGGAGTCAAATAGCCGTTTAACCAACTGTGTCCAGGTAAACTGATGATTCCTCCAATAGTAGCAAGGATTGCCAAAATGATTAAAGGAAATGTGATCAAAGCTGGACTTTCATGCAAATGATGTTTTTGCTCTTCGGTACCTCTAAATTCTTTAAAGAAAGTCAAGAATATCAATCGGAACATATAAAATGCTGTCATAATTGAAGCAATCGAAGCCACAATCCATAACGGAATGTTATGATGAAAAGCCACTAATAAAATTTCGTCTTTTGAGAAAAATCCTGAGAACAAAGGAACTCCAGAAATTGCCAAAGAAGAAATTAACATTGTGATGTAAGTAATTGGCATTACTTTTTTCAATCCACCCATTTTGCGCATATCTTGTTCTCCATGTAAAGCGTGAATCACAGAACCTGAACCCAAGAACAAACAAGCTTTGAAGAAAGCATGTGTGATTACATGGAAAACAGCTACTTCATAAGCGCCTAATCCTAAAGCCAAAAACATTAGTCCCAATTGAGAAACAGTAGAGTAAGCTAATACTTTTTTGATGTCATTTTGTACCAAACCAATAGTTGCAGCAACCAAAGCTGTTATTGCTCCAACAATTGCAATTATATTTTGAACATCTGGTGTCAAATCAAACAAAAAGTTCAATCGTGTAATCATAAAAATACCCGCGGTAACCATTGTCGCTGCGTGAATCAAAGCCGAAACCGGTGTTGGTCCAGCCATCGCATCCGGCAACCAAGTGTATAATGGAATTTGTGCTGATTTTCCACAAGCTCCAATAAACAGTGCAAAAGCGGCAGCAGAAAGCCAATACATATTAAGGTCAGCTGCGCCAGTAATTGCCGTTTTTAAAGTAGCATAATCTAATGTAGAAAATAAATGTCCAAGAATAAAGATTCCGATTAACAATCCTAAATCTCCAATTCGGTTCATAATGAATGCTTTTTTTGCAGCATCATTAAATTCTTGATTTTTATACCAAAACCCAATTAGTAAGTAGGAGCAAAGACCAACGCCTTCCCAACCGATAAACATTACTAATAAGTTACTACCAACAACTAAGGTAATCATGAAGAATACAAACAGATTTAAATACGCAAAGAACTTATGCATATTTTCATCGTCGTGCATGTAACTGATAGAATATAAATGAATCAATGATCCAATTCCGGTTACAAAAAGCAACCATAAAATAGACAATTGGTCTAAAAGCAATCCAAAATCTAATTTGAAAGTACTGATTTGAATCCATTCAAAAAGAGAAACTTGTATTCCTGCTGGATTTGCAGAAATTCCTCCGAAAAAATATAAAGTTGCAGCAAAAGAAACCACAACCGAAAGGGTTCCGATAATTCCTGAAACCGATTTCCCAAGGCTTTTTCCAAAGAAAACATTGGTTAAAAATCCTAAAAAAGGAGCAAGAACTAAAACTAAAGCTATATTGGTATTCATTTCCATTTATCCTTTTAAGTTTTTTAAATTATCGATACTAATCGAACCTGAATTTCTGAATATCGACACTAAAATTGCTAATCCTACAGCAACTTCCGCCGCAGCAACAGCCATCGAGAAAAACACGAAAACCTGTCCTTGTGCATCTTGGTGATAGGTCGAAAAAGCCACAAACAATAAGTTTACTGCATTCAACATAATTTCGATAGACATGAAAACGATAATGGCATTTCGTCTGTATAAAACTCCAAAGATTCCAATACAAAAAAGGATAATGCTCAGGAAGATATAATTTTCTATACCAATTTGATTTAAAATATTATTCATATTATTTCTGCAATTTTTCTTTTTTAGACAATAGAACAGTACCAATCATCGCTACCAAAAGCAATATTGATGCAAATTCGAAAGGAACCATATATTCGTTCAATAGTATTTTACCCAACACTTTGATAGATTGATAATCTTCACCAGTTGTTATATATTCGCCAACAATTGGTTTAGAATTGATGAAAATAGCAATCAAAACCAAACAGATTAAACAAAAAGAAACCAAAGCACCAAGCCTTGTAATTCTTGGTTTGTGTACTTCATTTTCCTTATTCAAGTTCATCAACATGATGGTAAATAAGAACAAAATCATAATCGCTCCCGAATATACAATTACATGAACGATAGCTAAAAACTGTGCATTCAATAACAAATAATGTCCGGCAATCGAGAAGAAACAAATCACTAAGTAAATAGCACTGTGAATCGGATTTCGACTAAAAATGGTCAAAAATGCTGTTGATAATGTGATTGCGGCTAATACGCAAAAAAGTATAAGTAATATAGACATTAGTTAGCGTTTTTAAGTTGAGCATTTTTTATGGCCATTTCCAGAGGCATAACCAATTTATCTTTTCCAAAAATAAAATCTTCTCTTTCGTAGCTCGAAGGAACCAATACTTTTGAAGTCGTCAAGTAAATCGCATCTTTCGGACAAGCCTCTTCGCACAAACCGCAAAAAATACAACGCAACATATTGATTTCATATATTTCGGCATACTTTTCTTCTCTGTACAAATGTTTTTCATCCGCTCTGCGTTCTGCCGCTTTCATAGTAATCGCTTCTGCAGGGCAGGACAAAGCACACAAACCACAAGCTGTACAGTTTTCACGTCCTTGTTCATCACGTTTCAACATATGTTGACCACGATATATAGGACTCATTTCACGAACTTGTTCCGGATACTGAATCGTTGCTTTTTTCTTAAAAAAGTGTTTAATCGTAATAAACAACCCTTTTACAATTGCTATAAGATACATGCGCTCCAAAAAAGTCATCTCTTTGTTCGAGACCATCTTTTTTCTACCCGATAATGATATAGTTTCTATTGACATTTTTATTTTTTATTTGAAGCTAATCCTGCTATTCGTTACAATCTTTTATGCCAAACCCTGGCATAAAAGGATTTTCACTACTATCAGGGCTAGGGCTTTTCGTATTTAATTAGAATCCTAAATAAGCAGCAATATCGCTTCTTAAAATCACAATTCCTGTAATCATAATATTGATGATAGATAGCGGAATTAATATTCTCCATCCCAAATGCATCAATTGATCGTATCTGAATCTCGGAATCGTCCAGCGAATCCACATATAGAAAAAGATGAACCCACAAATTTTTGCAAATAAAACAATAATTCCGATGATATTTCCAATATTCACCCCAACGTTTTCAACAACCCAACTCATTCCAGGATAATTATAACCTCCAAAGAATAAAATCGCTAAAATCGTAGAAGAAATAAACATATTAGCATATTCTGCAAACAAATAGAATCCCATTTTCATCGAAGAATATTCCGTATGGTATCCTCCAATTAATTCACTTTCGCATTCCGCTAAGTCAAATGGTGTTCTGTTAGTTTCAGCAAAAGCACAAATCAAAAAGATTAAAAACGATAGCGGTTGGTAAAATACATTCCAGTTCATACCGGCCTGTTGCGCAGAAATTTCTCTTAAACTCAAAGTACCGGTCATCATCAACAAAGCAATCATTGATAACCCCATCGCTACTTCATAAGAAACCATTTGCGAAGCTGCACGAACCGCTCCCATCAAAGAGAACTTATTATTTGATGCCCATCCACCAATCATGATTCCGTAAACTCCCACAGAAACTACTCCGAAGAAGTATAACAATCCAATATTCAAATCAGTAGCCTGTAGTAAAACGTCTCTACCAAAAATATGTAATTTGTCTCCCCAAGGAATTACTGCACTGGTCATTAAAGCCGTACTCATGGCAATAGCAGGACCTACAAAAAATAAGAATCGATTTGGAGTATTTGGCTCAAATTCTTCTTTCGAGAATAATTTCAGACCATCTGCAAGCGGTTGTAATAATCCACCAAAACCGGCACGATTGGGACCAACTCTATCTTGTAAAAAAGCAGCCACTTTACGTTCCGCCCAAGTAGAGTACATTGCCATAACCATTGTCACAGCAAAAACTACAACAATAACAACACTTTTTTCTATAATAAACGTACTATCCATTTTTAACAAGTTTGGTCATTAGGTTTCAATGGAATTTCAGCCATACTAATTTTTTTACGATCTTCTTCTCTACCTAAAAGAATGGTCTCTTCAGTCTTGATAACTACTTTCTCTAATTTTTGAGTGTAATTGTTTTGATTGATAACAGAATCTTTTTCAAATTCTATAATTAAAGTCCCTGTATCAATTCCAAAATGTGCATAGCCTAAAGAATACCTAAATTGAGCAAAACGTTCGGATTTATTGTCGGGTTATCCAAGTAATTTAACTATTTCGTTTTTTGACATTCCGATTAGTTGATAATCATTTCTTAGATCATTCATCATATCCCAACGTAAAGACCAATTTACTTCAGAATTCATGTTAGCTGTCTTCCACTTTTGGGATTCAAATTTTTCACCAGAAATTTTCCCACGTAACAAAAATATGGAGATAAAAACTATGCACCAAAAAGGCGTTACTAATAAATATGGTTTTTTAAATAGTTTTTTCACATTTTTTCGTT